>Ga0137412_10000372_pt1 | contig 30929 bp, 22 predicted proteins | sample CZODoug2_1_16fun_FD_122160 | JGI IMG/M metagenome (GOLD analysis project Ga0137412, IMG submission 122160) | Vadose zone soil fungal communities from Angelo Coast Range Reserve, California, USA - CZODoug2_1_16fungal (Hybrid Assembly) | ecosystem: Environmental > Terrestrial > Soil > Vadose zone...
GAGAACTTGATCTTCGTCGCCGGCGGGCGTTTTGATCATTTCAATCAATTCGGGGGTGTCTGGACGTATCGGGTCGCCGGCAGTTACAAGATCGACAGGACAAACACAATCTTACACTCCAGTGTGGCAACCGGATTCAGTCCGCCAAGCAGTCAGGATAAGATTTTCGGAAATAATTTCGGATTAAGGCCGGAGCACGATCTTGGCTGGGACATCGGCGTCAGACAGGAACTCTGGGAGAGTCGGGTTGCCGCCGGCCTGACCTATTTTCACAATGACCTCTCGAACGCGATCGGATCCAACGGTCTCTTTCAGACGCTCAACCTCGGGGCCGCCGAGACGCAGGGCTTGGAAGCCGAATTACGCGCGCAACCGATTACCAACCTTTTGTTCACGGCGAGCTACACATATCTGGACGCAGAAAACACTTCATCGAAAGACGTTACGCAATTGCAAGGTGCGCGGTTGCCCCGGCGGCCGCGCAACGAAGTTTACGTTTCAGCTTCATATCTTTGGTGGAAAAAACTGCGCACTGTGGTCGAAGCAAAGTTTGTAAACGCACGCGAGGAACTGAACTTCGGCGGCCCAAACTTCGACATAGAAGACTACAGCTTCGTGAACATTGCGGCGGAGTATGAAGTGAATCCGCACCTGTCGATCTTCGGCCGGATTGATAATCTGGCGAACGAACATTACTCGGAAGTGTTCGGCTTTCCCGCCCTGGGCCGCGCGGCGTATGGGGGAATGAAAGTGCGATTCTAGAACGGCGCAAACCTCTCGCTCGCGAGTTTTACTTTCATCTCAACAAATAACGGCTCGTCTTCTTTGTTCCAATCCGGCGCACCAAACCGGCTTTGATCAATGGTCGCAATAGATCGAGCGCGCCTTGTTTCGATATGCCTATTCCATCCCAGATTTCACGCGGCGTCAGCGCCTTGCGTTCGCGCAAAAGATGCAGCAGTTGCTCCTGTTTCGGACGAAGGACCAGCTTGGCCTTGCCTGAGCGTGCCGTCAGTTTTTGAAGCCGGCTCCAGACTCGCTCCAGCGTCAGGCGCAATCCGGCCGCGCTGTACTCGATCCAGTTCGTCAGGTCGCCGTTTTGCTGCTGTACCCTTTCCAAAGCGGAGTAGTAGCGTGGACGATCTTCCCAATAAAATTCGTCGATCGAAAAAATGTGGTGATTGTCGAAACCCCGCCGATAAAGCTCCCATAGGCTGAGCATGCGACCGGCCCTTCCGTTGCCGTCGGCAAACGGGTGGATGGTTTCAAACCGGTGGTGCACGATGGCCGAGCTCAGGATCGGAGAAATTTTTGGCGCGTCTTTGTTCCACCACTCAAGGAGGTCTGTCATCATCAGGCGTACTCGCTCCGGGGGCGGCGCCACATAACTGCCTACGCGCACGCGAATCGTTCGGTACTGCCCGGCCATTCCCTGATCCATCACTTCACCGGCCATGATGCGGTGCAACTTCAATACCTCCGCGTGCGTAATAACGTTACGTTGGACATTCTTTTCCACGAAGCGCAATCCAGCGAAGTAATTTGCCACCTCGCGGCGGGCACGCCGTGCTGTCGCTGGAATTTCCCGGCCCTCTTCGATTGCGCGCACTTGCTCCAACGTTGCTTTGGGCAGGCCATCCAGGAATGGGTCAAGTATAAGTCAAGTTTTTAGTCCTCTATCGGCACGACGAGATATTTAGCCATTACTCGGAAATGTTTGCCCTTACCCGCGCCGTAAATGGCCGCGCGCAGCTACGGTTCTAGTCTCTCTTGTCATTCCAAGCGAAGTCGAGGAATCTCTTGATTGTTAACCGCAGGGGATTTCACCGAGGAAAATGAACGTTCTTTATCTCGTCATCGGCGCGCTCGGAGCGGGCCTGCTGGTCGCAATTATCTTGTTGCTGACACGGCGCGCCGGATCTGGCGATGTGGCGCTTGCCGGAAAACTTGAGTTACTCGAACGCGCGCAAGAGCGAAGCGAGCGGATGGTTCGCGAAGAGATGGCACGTAGTCGCGAAGAAGGTGCGAATGCCGCGAAAACGCAACGCGAAGAACTGACGAAGTCCCTCGAAGGAGTGCGATCAATTGTCGATCTGCGCTTGACGCAATTGCAGGAGGACAACTCCAGGCAAATCGACAAAATGCGGGCCACTGTTGATGAAAAATTGCAGGGCACACTGGAAAAACGCCTCGGCGAATCATTCAAATTGGTGAGCGATCGCCTTGAGCAGGTGCATCAGGGGCTCGGCGCGATGCAGCAATTGGCGAGCGACGTAGGCGGCTTGCAACGCGTGCTCACGAACGTGAAAACGCGCGGCGGCTGGAGTGAATGGCAGCTCGGCGCCTTGTTGGAAGAAATGCTGACGCCCGGGCAGTTTGCTAAAAACATGAAGACTCGCGATGACACTGATGAGCGTGTTGAGTTTGCAATCAGGTTGCCCGGCGACGAGAACGGCGGTCCGGTCTGGTTACCAGTTGACGCGAAATTTCCGATGGAACATTACGAGCGCTTGACCGTAGCGCAGGAAAGTGGCGATTCCACAGCGGTGGAAGCGGCGATGAAAATCCTGGAGACGCAGTTGAAGCGCTGCGCAAAAGATATTTGCGAGAAATACATTAATCCGCCAAAAACGACCGATTTTGCTCTCTTGTTTTTGCCAAGTGAAGGACTCTACGCGGAAGCGATTCGCCGTGTGGGTCTGGTTCAAAACGTGCAGCGTGATTGCCGGGTGACTTTCGTTGGACCAACTACGCTGGCCGCATTGCTCAACAGTCTGCAAATGGGTTTTCGCACGCTTACGATTCAAAAACGCTCAAGCGAGGTCTGGAATCTGCTGGCGACAGTGAAAACCGAGTTCGGAAAATTCGGTGACGCATTATCGGCGGTGAAAGAGAAAATCGATCAAGCCTCACGCAAGATGGAGGATGTCGATGTTCGATCCCGCGTTATCACGAAAAAGTTACGCGACGTGGAAGAATTGCCATCGAACCCGCAACCGATGCTGAGGAACCTGTTGCCAGGCGAGAACGACGACGGCCTCGCCGATTAAACGATGTCGCATTGCCCCACATGAAGACCGCATTGGTTACGGGCGCGAATAAAGGGATTGGCTACGAGGTCGCGCGTCAGCTCACGGGAAAAGGATTCAAAGTCTTCATCGGTGCCCGGAACCGGGACGCCGGTCGCAAGGCGGCGACCGAGATCGCGGGGGAAGATGGGAAGGCAATCTTTCTGGAGATCGATGTCTCGAATAATGCGAGCGTCACCGCCGCTGCGCGCGAGTTTGCCAAAGCTGCCGATCATCTGGATGTGCTCGTGAATAATGCGGGGATCATTGTTGACGGCGACAAAGCAATTCTGGAAATCAGCGACGAACTATTGCGAAAGACGCTTGAGACAAATACGCTCGGCACGCTGCGCGTGACACACGCGTTCGCGCCCTTGCTCAGGAAAAGCAAAGCGCCGCGCGTAATCAATGTTTCCAGTGGCGGCGGTCAGTTGACCGGCGGCGCTGATGGTTGGTCACCGGCCTACTGCATTTCGAAAACTGCGCTCAACGGTGTGACCTCGCAGTTGGCCACCGCGTTGCCGAAGTTTGCGGTGAATTCAGTTTGCCCCGGCTGGGTCCGCACGGATATGGGCGGGCAAGGGGCCACCCGCTCAGTGGAGGAAGGCGCGGACACGATTGTGTGGCTTGCTGCCGATGCGCCGCAGAGTCTTACGGGGAAGTTCTTGCGTGATCGCAAAGAGATTCCGTGGTAACTCCGCCGTCGCCGAATGGCTACCGCGTGGCAGCTTGTAATCGGTGACCAGTGACCAGCAGCAGTTTCGCCCTCACAACTGATCACTGATCACGAATCACAACACTTCATTCCATTTGCTCTGGTCTTTGAGCATGATTTCGCGGAGGAAACGAATGGGCGGCATGCCGTGATTGAGCAGCTCGTTGTGGAATTTTTGCAATGAAAAATCGGCGCCCTGCTGCGCTTTGTAATCGTCGCGCAACTTCAAAATCTGCAATTTCCCCAGGGTATAATTGAGATAGCCGGGATCGAAGGTGCCGCGCATTGCTTCCTGGCGCGCCGGCTTTTCCTCGTAATAACAGTTTTCCTGGAAGAATTTCGTTGCCTCGTCGAGCGACATTTTCTGCGTGTGCATCTTGATCGACACACATAATCTGCATAGACGAAGCAGCGCTTCGTCGGCCTGCGCCATGCGATATTTGGCCGCGCGTTTCATCTCGTCTTCGCTGGGAGTAGAGTTGGTGGAACTGCCGTAGCCTTCGTCGAGCATCATTTTTTCGCAGTAATGCGCCCATCCTTCGACGAACGCGTAGCTGCCGAAGATTTTTTCCACCTTGCTCGCCGGCGATGCGTTCAGGTGCAGGAACTGCACATAATGACCAGGATAAGCTTCGTGAATCGAGACGGCGTCGGAAGTGTAATAATTAAAGGCGGTGAGCCATTCCTCTTTTTGTTTCTCCGGCCAATCGTTCTCTGTAGGCGTGAGGTAGTAATACGCCTCATTGGCGTGTTTCTCGAACGGACCGGGTGTGTCCATCGAAGCAAAAGAAGTGGCCCGCAGATATTGCGGCGTCTCTTTCACCTTTGCACGAACATCAGAAGGGATGCTCACCAAATGCTGGCTTAAGACGAATTTGCGGATTTTATCCAGGTCTTTGGCTACATCAGCGATGAGATTTTGCGGCGTGGGATGTTCGCTTTGAATTTGCTTGAAAACTTCGACTGGGGACTTGTTCGGATCGATTTTTTTTGCTGCTTCGGCGAACGCCGTTTGTTCCGCTTTTAATTGCTCCAGGCCGATCTCAAGGATTTTTTGCGGAGGAAGATCGACCAGTTCCGTCTGCGCCAGGAAGCGCCTGAATTTTTCTTCGCCCAATGCGAAATCCATGGAGGCTTTCGGAAGTTTTTCCCGCTCCAGCCACGCGGCATAATCGTTGAGGGCATTTGCGGCTTTACGGTTGGCCTCATGAAAGGCGCCGCGAAGCTGTTCGTCCTTGAGGTTGCCGATAGCGGCAACGAGATCTTTTTTCAGGAAATCTGCGGAACCTTTCGCGATCTGAATGGCGAGCTCAACGTACGGTTTGGGAACGACGTCACTGAGGTTTGTCCTCGCCGCGATGAGGATATTTGGGATTTGCGATTCGATCGCGACCAGGCTACGAACCCGATCCTCAAGCGGCGCGAAATTCCTCTTGATATAAACATTCACATCGGCAGCGCGTGCGTAGACCATTGGATTCCGTTCAAAGACCGACATGTCCTGCATTTCAAAAAGGTCTTTCTTTACTGCGGCCTGAATAATTCGCAGATCGATGGATTGCCGGGAGCTCAGTTTACCCGGATCGAACTTGCTCAGCCGATCGTCGAAGCGCCGTAGCCGCGAAAGCTCGGCATCGAGCGCGAGGCGGCTGTAGTCAGTGATCTTGCCGTCGTATTCGTGAAGCCCCAGAGCGGTCCCTTCCAGGGGATGAGCGCCCAGATAACCTTTAATGTATTCCTCGGCGACGGCCTCGTACTCGCCATTTTCTGTTTCCGCAGCGAAACCTCGAATGCATTCAGGGAAGAGACAGCCAGTGACGAGCAAAAGGGTGAGCGAGAAAGCTCTAACGCTAAAGACCGTTTTCATTGGCGCGCAAGTTAAGACAACAGTTTGCGCTGGCTGTTGCCAAAAATTTCCCGTGAGCGATGGTGAGCCTGTTTTTCAAGCTGGGGTCGAAGTATGAGGCGCTTCATTATTTTGCCGTCGTTGGCTTGTCTCTTGCTGGGTGTTTCTGCCTTCGCACAGGAGGTGCAGCCGAGAAAGAGTGACGAGGACAACGGCTACGCGCAAATTTCAATTTTCGCAAAAGCGCTCGAATTGATTCGTCAGGATTACGTGGATGAGAACAAGACGAGCTATCACGATCTCGTCAACGCGGCAATGAAGGGGATGCTTTCCTCGCTGGATCCACACAGCCAGTTCATGGATCCCGATGATTTCCGCGATATGCAGGACGACACGCGCAGTCGTTTTAACGGCCTCGGGATTGAAGTTTCGATGAAAAACGGTCTGCCTACCGTGATTACGGCGATGGAGGACACCCCTGCGGCCAAGGCGGGAATCCTCTCTGGTGACCAGATCTTGCGAATCAATGGCATTTCAACGGAAAGAATGGATCTCCAGGATGCCATCAATGTTTTGCGCGGACCGTCTGGAGCAAAAATAACTCTTACGCTGCTGCGGCCTTCGACCAAGGAAATCAAAGAATACACGTTGCAACGCGCGGAGATCAAAATCCAAAGTGTCAAGGGAGCGCGATTGCTTGACCCGGAGCTGACCGGCGCATTCAAGATCGGTTATATCCGGTTGGTGCAGTTCAACGAGCCGACGGCCGACGAACTGTCGAAAGCGCTCGATGAGTTGCAGAAGCAAGGGATGCAGGCGCTCATTCTGGATCTCCGAAACAATCCGGGCGGGCTGTTGAATAGCGCGGTCGATGTCTGCGCGCAGTTCTTGCCGCCTAATACGAAAGTCGTCTCAACGCAGGGTCGGGTCGCTTCGCAACAGCATGATTATTCAACTTCCGGGGCGAAAAAGGAACGCGCGAACTTTCCGATGGTTGTGTTGATCAACGAAGGCAGCGCAAGCGGAGCAGAGATCGTTGCCGGGGCGCTAAAGGATTTGCGTCGAGCGGTGCTTGTGGGTGAAACAACTTTTGGAAAAGGTTCCGTGCAGAATGTCATGCAGTTGCCGGACGGCTCCGCAGTGCGTTTTACGACCGCGAAATACTACACGCCGGGCAAGCAGGTCATTCAGGGTAATGGCGTCACGCCGAATATTCGTGTTGCGGTGACTGCCGAGCAGGAGCGTTCCCTTTTTGCTCTGCGCAATGCGGGAAATATGAAGCCCGAGGACGAGAAAAGCATTATCAAGGCCGGAGATCCGCAGATGTTACGAGCAATTGATGCGCTCAAGGGCGTTATGATTTACGCGCAAGAGAACGCGCCAAAAGCCCAAGCGGCGAAGAAGTAGAGCACGATCATCCCGAACCGCGCAGACGGTGAGGATCTCACACAGGAAGAGAGAATCACGCAACCGACCTGTGTGATGCAATAGTGTTTGTGAGGTTCTTCGCTTCGCCCAGAATGACCCACGTATTTTGTTGTCGTGAAAACAGTATTGGCATTGGAAACTTCATGCGACGAGACCGGCGTCGCGATCCTGCGCGGACGTAACGGTGACTCAGGGTCGGATTTGCTCGCTAGCGAAGTCGCATCGCAAATCGCCGCGCATGAAAAGTATGGTGGAATCGTGCCGGAGATCGCGTCGCGCAATCACCTTGTCTACGCACCGTGGCTACTCGATCGCGCTGCGAGTTCGGCGAACATTACTTTGTCAGAGTTGGATGCATTTGCGGCGACCAGCGGACCAGGTCTGGCGAGCTCGCTTATGATCGGTGCGTCGATTGCCAAAGGATTGGCAATCGGCTTTGGAAAACCTTACCTCGCCATCAATCATCTCGAAGGACATTTGCTCTCGCCTTTCTTTGGAGACGTAAAGAACGGAAGCCAAATCCGCCCGAACGTTTCGCTTATCGTCAGCGGCGGACACACGATGTCGGTCTTCGTGCGTGGCCTCGGCGATTATCAATTAATCGGCCGAACTGTCGACGATGCTGCTGGCGAAGCGTTCGATAAAGTCGCCAAGATGCTGGGATTGGGATATCCCGGCGGACCGGAGATTGAAAAACACGCGCGCGGCGGCGATCCAAATCATTTTGATCTCCCGCGCAGTATGCCTCAGTCAGAAAACTTTAGCTTCAGCGGATTGAAAACCGCAGTGCGCTATTTGTTGCCGAAGATTGGTGTCATTCCGAGCGAAGCAAAGCGTAGTCGAGGAATCCCGATGATCGACCTCGCCGGTAATGCCATGGGATCCATCGACTCCGCTCGGGATGACGTGCTGAGTGATCTCTGCGCTTCCTTCCAGCAGGCGATTATCGATGTGTTGGTGAGCAAGACAATTGCAGCAGCGCAGAAATATCAGTTCGATCTTGTGACAGTCAGCGGCGGAGTTAGTTGCAACCAGGAATTGCGAAAACAATTGGGCGAAGCATGTGCACGCCATGGATTTGAATTCAAAGATGCCGAGGCGTGGTTATGTACGGATAACGCGGCGATGATTGTGTTTGCCGCGCTGTTACGCTTACAGGCGGGACTTGAATCCAAAGTGACCGAGGAAATCGATCCCAACCTCGCGTTGACGGGGTAACGCGCGACGGTCGGTCGCCCCGTGGCACGCACGGCAAGCCGTCCCTACCAGTTCAGTACTCGCGTTCGAGAAGATAGTTTGCGAGTGCGTGGAGCGCTTCAACGTCGCCGCCGCGAAATGCGGACAGAGCATCGTGCGCCTGGCGGGTGAGCCGCCTGGCTTCAGTACGCGATTTCTCCAGACCAATCACCGCAGGATAAGTCGCTTTCTTTGCCGCGACATCTTTGCCTGCGCTTTTCCCTAATATTTCCGAAGTTTGGGTTACATCGAGGATATCGTCGATGACCTGGAAAGCGAGACCAAGCCGCTCCCCGAACTGTGTGATAGCGGAAAGTTTCCTGGCTTCTGCGTTGGCGCTCATCGCACCGAGTCGAACGGAGCTTTTCAACATGGCTGCGGTTTTATTCTCGTGGATAAATCGCAATTGGTCGCGCTTCACTCTCTTGCCTTCTGCTTCAAGATCGGCCACTTGACCAGCGATCAATCTTTGGCTCCCGGCCGCGACTGCGACCTCGCGCAACAAAATTGAAATGTCGTAACGCGGAGAGGGCTTGGCAGTTGACACAATTTCAAATGCGATGGTCAGCAGCGCGTCGCCGGCCAGCACGGCGATGCCGTCACCAAAAACTTTATGGCATGTGGGGCGGCCGCGCCGGAAATCGTCATTATCCATACTGGGAAGATCGTCGTGTACCAACGAATAGGTGTGGATGCATTCCACGGCGCAGGCGAGAGGAAGGGCGTTATCGATGTTGCCCCGACAAGCTTCAGCCGCGGCGAGACACAGAATCGGTCGCAATCGTTTGCCTCCGGCAAAAAGACTGTATCGCATCGCCTTGTGGAGCGTAGCGGGTTTGGTCTTTGCTTTCGGCAAATAACGATCCAGTGCGCGGTCGATCTCTTTCTGGCGGGTGCGGAGATATTTTTTGAGATTCACAGGATGGAACGGGATGCTGGAGGCTTGATCCTCGTTACTGGATAATGCAACCCCGCGCAGGGTGTCCAGCGCTCAAATATTCTCTGCCGTTTCAGTGGCGGCGATCGGTTTTACGCGCATGGCCAGGAACGCGCCCAGCAGCAAAATGGCGGCGCTCCAAATCTGAGCGTGAGTCAGTCGTTCGCCATAAATCCAAGCTGAGAGACCCAGTGCGAGTGCCGGACAAAGGAGTTGAAGCGTTTGCGCGAGCGCCACGCCGATTTCACGAATAGCGACGTAGTACAAGACGTGCGCCAGCGTGATGCAGGTCACAGCCGAGACGATCAAAATCAAGTTTACCTGCGCCCCAGCATGAAGCGGTGCGCCGATTTTTCCAAACGCGAATGTAAGGGGAAGCAACAAGATTGAGGTAATCAAGCTGACCAGCCCGAAGCTGCGAATTGGGCCAAGCTGCATGGACGGGCGCTTAATCAGGACCCCGTACAGCGCCCAACAAAATGTGGCGGTGAAGGCAACGAATAATCCGGGCAGCCTCATGTGTTCTGTTTCTCGACCTGGTTGAAACCAGACTACGCCGAACGCTCCAATTAAGCCGAGGAGTGTGCCCACTTGGAACTGCCATTGCCGAATCACCCGGCGTTCCTCCGGAAAAAATGCGAGTGCGAGTAAGGCAGTGAAAATCACGGAAGCCCGAGTGAAAATTGTGTAGACGCCTGGACCCATGTAGAACAGGGCAATGACCTGTGTGACTTGATGAACTACGTTGGGGAGGCACGGGATAAGACACATTGTTACAGCCCGCCACTCGAGGAGAGGGGCACCGCGATGAGCGCGGTAAATCAGGAGCGGTGCAATGGCGAGACAAGCGACAAGATAACGATAAAAATTTTGTGCCCACGGATCGTAATAGCGATTCAAATAATACATGAACAGCGATGGCGTGGACCAAATAAGGACCGTGGCAAAGACTGCAGCGTAGCCTTCCGACAGGCTCGTGCGACGGTGTCGATCGACAAATCCCGCCATCAAATTTGTTTGGTTCATTTAGGCGTTCGGCACGTTAATTTGCTCGCCTACAAGCATAAATCGCTCAACAGTTAGGCTGAAAGGAGAATGAATATCTTGAACAAGCAAACAATTACCATCGCAACTACGTCGCTTCTCTGTTTTGCAGCGAGTCACGTCGGCTTGGGGAAACCGGCGAAACCGACAGGGGGTGGCGCAAGCCATATGCAGCGTGGGATCGAGCTCGCTCAACAAAAGAATTTCGACGGTGCTGTAATCGAGTTTACCAAGGCGATTGAAGCGAATCCGAAAGATCCTCGTGGCTACACTAATCGTGGCACCGCGTATCGTGCCGGAAACCCTCCCCGGCTCCCCGAGGCTTATGCTGATTTTTCAAAGGCAATCGAAGTCGCTCCAAAGGATGAAGTAGCCTTTCGCGAGCGCGGGATGACTGCGGTGATGCAAAATCAGTTCGATGCAGCATTGCCAGATTTCGATAAGGCAATCGAACTCAAGCCCGACGACGCGTACGCCTACAAGTTTCGCGGTTTTGCTGAGATCGGTCTCAACCAATGGGACAAAGCGGTCGCGGATTTCACCGCCGCAATTCAGAAACAACCGGATGATCAGCAAAATTATGACCGGCGCGCCTGGGCAAACCGGAACCTGAAAAACTACGACGCTGCCGTGGCAGACTACACGTTGTTGATCGAGAAGAACCCGAGTGACACCGAGCACTTGGTGAAGCGAGGGGCGACGTACACTTCCTTGCAGCAGTATGAGCAAGCCGTCGCCGATTACCAGGCGGCGTTAAAGCTAAAACCAGACGATTATGACACTGTGCAGCGTTTGCAATACGTGCAGGGAATGTTGGCGGCGAAAAATGCACCGCCCGCCCCTTCGGCTACTCCCACTCCAACGCCTAGCGCAGGTTTGATCACGCCGTTGAACGTTGGAATTGCCATTGCTGTGCTCATTATCATTGCAGTCATCCTGCGATTCGTCACCCGAGGAAAAGCAGAAGAAACAAGCGGCAGAATCCGCTAGGTCTCGCAACGCTGTAGCGTCCGCCGTCCTTACGGACTTGCTTCTCTCGGCTCCAGGATGATGCGTTGAGGACAGCGCACTCTACCGCTCTTTGCGATATGCCTTTCTCCCACCGAGAAATTTCTTTGACACGACGATACGCGCGGTTAGTTTGCGGACGCTTTTTGCTGGAACGAGGCGGTCCCATGGTCGTTCAAATTGCAAATTTGATGCGGCTTTGGGACTTTTGAATCTCTGGCGGAAGGCAAAACCGGTTTGCCGCTCGGGTTGCCGCAGAGGCGCTGGGCTGGCGACGAGCAGCCCATGTAGCTCAGTTGGTAGAGCACGTCCTTGGTAAGGACGAGGTCACCGGTTCAATCCCGGTCATGGGCTCCAGAGAGGCTCAAGACTGGCAGCGGATAATTAGAAAAAAATAGAGAGTTTAGTTAAACAGGAGAATTGAAATGGCGAAGGAAGCATTTAAACGCGACAAGCCGCACGTAAACGTCGGTACGATCGGTCACGTTGACCACGGCAAAACAACCCTGACGGCAGCAATCACAACGGTTCTGTCGAAAAAGGGCATGGCCGAGGTGCGCGCATATGAATCAATCGATAACGCGCCTGAAGAGAAAGAGCGCGGCATTACGATTAACACTGCACACGTAGAGTACTCGAGCGACAAACGCCACTATGCCCACGTCGACTGCCCCGGCCATGCGGATTACGTCAAGAACATGATTACTGGCGCGGCACAAATGGACGGTGCGATTTTGGTTGTCTCCGCCGCCGATGGACCGATGCCGCAAACGCGCGAACATATACTCCTGGCGCGACAAGTGGGAGTGCCCTCCGTCGTCGTGTTCCTGAACAAAGTCGATATGGTCGATGATCCGGAGCTTCTCGATCTCGTTGAGATGGAAGTGCGCGATCTCTTGACGCAGTACGAATTTCCCGGAGATAAGATTCCAATCGTTAAAGGCAGTGCGCTCAAAGCGCTCAATGGCGATGCGGACGCGGAGAAACAGGTTCTCGCGCTCATCGAAGCGATTGACGATTACATCCCGGTTCCGGAGCGGCCGGTAGATCAGCCGTTCCTGATGCCGATTGAGGACGTATTCAACATTGAAGGCCGCGGCACCGTCGCGACGGGCCGTGTGGAGCGCGGTATTCTCAAGAAAATGGGGGAAGTCGAGCTGGTTGGCATTCGTCCTACCGCGAAGACGGTTGCGACCGACATCGAAATGTTCCGCAAACTTCTCGATGAAGCGCGTGCGGGTGATAACGTCGGCGTTCTATTGCGCGGCTTAAAGAAGGAAGAAGTCGAGCGCGGCCAGGTGATTTCGAAGCCTGGTTCGATTACGCCGCATATGAAATTCAAGGCGGAAGTCTATGTGCTGAGTAAGGAGGAAGGCGGACGTCACACTCCATTCTTCACCAATTATCGGCCACAGTTTTACTTCCGTACCACCGACGTAACGGGCACCGTTAAATTGCCTGAAGGCGTAGAAATGGTCATGCCTGGCGACAACATCTCAATCGAAGTCGAGTTGAACAAGCCAATCGCGATGGAAAAGACGATTCGCTTCGCCATTCGCGAAGGCGGCAAAACCGTCGGCGCCGGTCGCGTGAGTGACATTCTGGATTAAATTATCGCCTAATCGTGCTCGTGCTCCTGCTCGAGGGGGGAGCCGATTACGATCATGATTACGAGCACGAGCAGGATTAGAACTTACGCCAGTAGCTCAATTGGTAGAGTAGCGGTCTCCAAAACCGTCGGTTGGGGGTTCAAGTCCCTCCTGGCGTGTGGAAAAAGATTGCAACGCCGGACGCCCAACACCGAACACTGAACTTCGAACCCGGAGAAAGAGAATTGGGCGTTGGACGTTGACGTTGGATGTTGGAAGGTTTCTTTAAGAGTAGATGATTACCAAAATCAAAAACTTCTTCGGCGAAGTGAAGGTCGAGCTTCAGAAATGTTCGTGGCCGTGGGACCCGAAAGAGAAAGGATTCCGCCGCTACAAGGAACTGAGTGACTCGACGGTGGTTGTCGCTATCGCGATGTTATTGCTGGGCGGATACGTTGCGCTTTTCGATCTGGTTCTGGTGAATGTTGTCCATTTTTTTACCCGACTGCACTGATTTATGGCACAGATACTAGCAGGCAAAGATCAATGGTTCGTCGTGCACGTGCTTTCCGGACAAGAAAACAAGGTGCGCGAGAACATCCTGAAACGTGTCAAAACGGAGGAGATGGGCGATCTGATTTATGATGTGCTCGTTCCGACTGAGCGCGTTTCGGAAATCAAGAAAGGGAAAAAAAGCGAGACCACGCGGAAATTTTTCCCCGGCTATCTGATCGTTAACATGCATCTGCTCGACGAAAACAATCAGCTCGTCGGGCGCACATGGTATTTCATCCGCGACACACCCGGCGTGATCGGGTTTGCCGGCACCAAGGACAAACCGATCCCGATGCGCCAATCAGAGGTGGACAGCATGCTGGCGCAAATGAAAGAGCGCGAAGAGAAGGTGAAACCGAAGGTTAGCTTCGAAGTGGGCGAATCGGTAAAAGTCGCCGACGGCCCGTTCCAAAACCAGACCGGAATCGTCGAGGAAATCGACCCGGAACGCGGCAAACTTCGCGTCTCAGTTACCATTTTCGGCCGTGCTACTCCGGTGGAACTCGAATATTGGCAGGTCGAGCGCGGCTAATTTCCGCTTTTACGTTTCAACGCTTCAACGAACCACCATGGCAAAAGAAAAAGTAGCTGAGATTAAACTTCAAATTCCTGCAGGACAGGCAAACCCGGCGCCGCCGGTTGGAACGGCGCTTGGTCCACGCGGCGTCAACATCATGGCGTTTTGCAAGGAATTTAACGCGGCGACCCAGAAGCAAGCTGGCGACATTCTTCCGGTCGTAATCACGGTTTTCAAAGACAAGTCCTTTACATTCATCACAAAAAGTCCGCCCGCGGCGATTCTGTTAAAGAAGGCGGCCAACATCGCCGCCGGTTCTAAAGAACCTAACAAGACCAAGGTTGGGAAGGTCACCCGCAAACAGGTGATGGACATTGTGAACACCAAGCGCAAAGACCTCAACGCACGTAACGACGAAGCCGCTTTCCGCGTCATCGCCGGCACGGCCCGCCAGATGGGCCTGGAAATCGTCGATTAGGATCGGAAGTCAGGGAGAGAGCCTGCCTGACTTGAACTGGCAGGCTGCCAGCCTATCTTCCGTCGAGATATTCCCACTGCTGCAACGCAATCGGGACGTTGCCGTTTTTCCAAACGAAATCGTGGAATGCGCGGAGATTGAATTTTTCGCCTTGTTGCATTCGCGCCTCAGCCAGAAATTTCAATATTTGCAGTTTGCCGATCTGATAAGTAATGGCTTGGCCCGGACCGGTAGAAAAGGCAATTGCCTCCTGACGGGCGGTACCTGAATCCATGGGCACTTTTTCCTGCAGATATTTCGCGGCCTGATCAAGGGTGAATTCACCCAGCGCAAGCTTGACGTCCACTTCGACGCGCAGCGCGCGGAGTCGCATAAAATTGTAAATGATCTCGCGCGTGTGCGGGCTGTCATCGAATAGCCCGGCCTGCAACATCATTTCCTCTGCGTAAAAACCGATTCCTTCATTTGCGCCGGAGTCGTAATAATGACGGCGGATCGGGTCGTCCTGTTTCCAAGAAAGACAAAGCTGAAAATAATGACCCGGAATTCCTTCATGAACGATGATTGGCCTCGGGTCCTCTGCCGTCGCCTGCCAGAAGTAACCGAGCTTACCTGAAGGCTCGGTCACGTAACGGATGCAATTCTCCTTCAAACGCGACGGCGAAGTGAAATCGTCCATCTCGCCGAAGCCTTGCAGCGCACGCAAATATTCCGGCATCGGCCGCAGGGTGTAATGCTGAAGCCAGCTTGGGACGGTGAGGATGTCGCGCTCCTCGAGAAATTTCCGGATTTGCAGTTCCTTTTGCGCTGCATCCTCGATCCAGCTGTCAATACCGCTGGCGGTTTTCAGCGGCGGGACATCTCTGTTACGATTTTTCTCGAACGCCTCGAATGCGACGGCGCGGTTCCATTCCTGTTTGCCCATCGCCAGAAGGTCTTCGGGCGAATAAGGCACCAGGGCGACGTTCTTGAGAAAAAAGACGTAGGCGTCGCGTCCAAGTGCAGTCTCATTCGGCAGCGACGGCAATTCCTGCTGAAGCTCTTGCCGAAATTTCTCGAGCGCGTCCGCTGCGCGATCGGTTGCGCTGTTTAATTCCTGTTCTTTGAGAGTTGTGGATTTTACTAATGCTGCCGCCATATGATGCAGACGGGGCCGAATATTTTCCAACGCTTGAATGGCCACGGTTGTGAATGGCGCCGGCGGCTTGTCCAAATTCTCACTGGCTTGCTGCAGGATTGACGGAATGTTTTCGATGCGTGTGAGAATCTCCCGGCTACGCGCTTCGTACGGCCCAGGTACAGTGAGCGCTTCGACTACCGGCGTGAGCGTCTGCGCGATATAAAAATTCGGATCGCGTTTCCAGCGCGGATTAATGTCCAGTTCCCAGCGCACCCGCGCCAAAGCGGAACCGATCAGACTGTAGTCCACTTGCTGCGGAACCGCCCATTGCGGCTGGTCGAGCTTCTTCCAGCGTGCCTCAAATTCGGCCAGATCCTTTCGTTGTTTGTCAATGCCAGCGCGCGACCAGTCGCGAGTCCCGCCGGGTCGCTCGAGACGGTTCACATCATCGTCGGTAAATGGCGCGTACTTCGCACGCCACGCCCAGAAATCGTTCGCCAATTTATCCAATGATTCGGTTGCAGCCGAAGCGTTGACTAACAGCACCGCAACAAGCAAAGCTCCCGCCCAACTTTTCCTCATCGGGAATTAATCGGTTCCGCGGCGTAGCGTGATGACGCTAGGATTTTTGCCTGGCCGATACATCGACGCGCCGTAACAGAGCGCGGCGGATTTTTCGCGCGCATAGCGGATCTCGTTCAGTTTTTCGTCCCAATGTTCCATGTAAGAACAATTCGCCGTCTTCTTGCTGCCGGGGATGGGCACATAACGATTCTCCGTAAATGTGAGAAACGCAGCTTCGCCAGGCAGCGGAATTGGAGTAGCCCAATTCGGCGATAACCGGACAAGGCGCGGGCCCGTGAGGTCGAGCGCAAAAACCGTGTCACCGTCGCTGCTGTTTAGATGCAAATCGAAAAATGCGAGTCGCAATGGTCCATCGAAAAGGAAATGTCGATCGTTGTCCTGGTTGTCGTGCAACAATCCGAAGACGCCCTCAAAGCCGGGTAACTTGCTAAATTCCGTTTCCACTCCGGTTTTCAGATCGCGCAGCAAATAATGTTTTCCGTGGCCCGGGCCGTCGATCTGATCATCTTCGTCGTTTAGATCTTCCCGCAGAATCAATTCGAAAGAATCCTCGGGCGATTTGTAAGTGGGCACAGGCGTCGGGCTGGGGGAAGCAGATTCTGTGGGCGAGTTTGACGCAGCAGCCGATGTCGATTCCTCAGGCTCGGCGTTTGTGAAATGCGGCGAGCTTTTGGCTGAGGTGTACCAATCAGGCGCAGCTTCCAGTTTTTTCAATGCTTTGCCAATTGGATCAACGCTCCAAAATTCGCGAGCGTTATTGGATTTTTCGCGCGTGAAGACAATCTCGTTACCATCAGGCGCAAAAATCGGTGCGGAGTCCTGTCCAGAGTCATCATTCGTTAGTTGCCGTAGCAACTTTCCATCTTCGCGATACAAATAAAGATGGGAGTGACTGATGCCTTCAGCCTGCAGATAACGGATTGCGATCACGATTTCTGAGGCGCCTCTCGCCGGTGTCCCAAGCAGCAACGTGCCCGTAAGCACCAAAATTCCAAGAACGCAGCGGATCATCGCAGCGGAAATTGAATGGCGCTGGGATGGGTCGTGTCGTGATACACCTGAACGTGGCAGGTGCGCGCGTCCTTCGTCGTTTCGTCAGCAACGACTCCGCCTGAACAATAATTCTTCTCCCAGTGAATGGAATTGAGCGATGACACGACCAGGCGAAGCCGGCTGCCCTTCATCAATCTACGAGCGACGAATAGTCCGGGATTGAAATCGCAGCGCACTATTTCGCCAGGCCGCACCAGTTTCGTTTCCCGCAGCGAATCGCGATAACGCAACCGGCGAACATCATTCCACAACACGATGCTCGTCCCATCGGGCTGGATCTCGTACAGGCTAGCGGAAAGGTCTATATCGGGCGTGTCGATCGATAACCATAACGTCAATGCCGGGCAGCCGACGAACGACGTTTCATTAGGCAGTGGTTCGGTGTGGTATACCAAACCATCTTTGCCGATGCTTAACGCGTACGTTTGATCGATACCTGCCGTTTTCTCTTTCGGATCGATCCCATCAACTGTTTCGCCGCGCGTGGTATCCAGTGGATCGTAGGTGAATCTGTCTGAACTCTCATTGGGCTGCTTTTCAGTCAGTGAGCCTGAACGAAAGACGCCATTCGCGTCGCCGTTCTTGGAATCGAGGTAAAAAGTTTTCGGGTTCGCGACCAGTGTTTCGAAATTATCGGCATATTTCCATTCGCCATTCGCACCGCTATTTCCGGGTGCGAGCAAATAGTAAGCGACCTGGTTTTTGAGAAATTCCGGCTTCGAGCCGCTTTTCATTGTCCAGTCGTACCATTGCCGATGCAGATCATTAAGATCGATAACGGCCCCGGGTCCGAACTTTACGCCGGCGACTTCGTCCGTAGGCGTACGCGTCCCCGCGTGGTCCCATGGGCCAATGACCAGGAAATGTTTCGCGCGCGCTTCTGGAGAGGCATTCGTGAGATGATCCCGGTAATAGGACAGGGCGCCCAATTCATCACCATCGTATTGAGCAGTGATTGTTAGAATTGGCAACGTGATCTGCTGGAATTGCTCGCGCGTCGGTACCATCGCGTCGTAGTAGGCATCGAGTGTGGGATGTTTGAGGATGCGTTGGAAATTGACCGACGGATTTCCCACAAATGAGTCCAGTGATTTGAAAGGGATATGCTTCTTATAAGCGTCGAGGAACTTCATTCGCCAAAATTTTTGATCACCAAAGAGATTTTGCTGTCCGGTACGGCCACTGGTGAAAGTGTACCATTGCATGTCGTAGGTTAGCCCGACGTTCTGGGTCGAAGGATAATCGAGACCGGGATGAGCGGCTGCAGCGGGGACGATCGTCGCGAGGTGAGACGGGAATTCTTTCGCCGTTGCCCATTGATCGAATCCTGCATAGGACCCGCCCCACATTGCAACTTTGCCGTCGCAGTACGGTTGCTTTGCAAACCACTCGACCAAGTCGTGTCCGTCCCTTGGATCGTTGACAAACGGCTCGAATTCGCCGCCGGAATTTCCGCGGCCGCGAACATCGACGAGCGCGAATGCATAGCCATGCGATGCGAAGTAAGCCCCGCGGGCGTGGTAGCTATCGGAAATATAGGGAGTGAGAGTGAAGATGACCGGCGTCTTGGGTAACGAGCCATCAGGCGTCTTCGGCAAATATAATGTGGCGTTCAGTTCCACCTTATCGCGCATGGGAATCTTTACGCCCCAACGGAGGTCGTAATCGGCGGGTTGCGATGGCGATGGCTTCGCGGTGGGCGGCGGAGTCTGCGCTTGCAGCGTGCTGCAGATTGCGACGATGAGCCACAATGAAACGCCGCGGAGGGAGAGCGATGATTTCATGATGCGAGCATTGAAGCGAAACGGCGACAGATAACAACGCACAAATATCTTTTTCGCGTCACCCTGAACGGACTGAAGGATCTCGCAGAGGATGATTAAAACATGCGGATTAGTTTGAGTGTCGATCGCGGGGATTGTGGGCTCCCTCGCTCTCTATCGCGGCTCGGGATGACATGCGCTATTCTTGGGTTAATGGCAGCCTTGCTTGCTACAGGTGAACTTCGCACCGCACGAGCATGAATCGCTCCGCGAAATCTTCGCACCGACCTTCCGTGGAGGGCGCGTCAAAATCTGCGCAGCCAATGAATCATCGAACCCGTCCTCCGGCGTCAATGGAGCTATTCTGTGCCAGCGTCGCATTTCTTGTCGCACTCCTTCTTTATAGCTGGACATTGGCGCCAACGGTTACGCTGACTGACAGCGGCGAGCTAATTGTAGTTGCTCGGGGCCTTGGGATCGCGCATCCACCTGGCGTTCCGTTATGGATCATTCTCGCTCATCTCGCGTCGCTAGTGCCCTTTGGAAACGTCGCGCAACGGATCAATTTTTCGTCCGCGCTTTTCGCGGCGCTCGCTTGCGCAATGCTCACGTTAGTCGTGGCGGAGTTGATCATTACAGCGTCATATCTCGCTGCGGCGAAGCGACGAAAAAAAGGCACCAAGAAAACCGAGGAATTGGGTGTTACGCATCTTGTGGTGGCTGCGCCTGCGCTGGGCGCGGGATTGCTCATGGCGTTTTCCCGCACGCTTTGGTCGTATGCGACGATCACTGAGGTCTATGCTCTGAATACACTGCTGATCGTCGTTATCTTCTTTCTGATGCTTCGGTGGCGCCGGCGCATTGTCGAAGACAGGATGCATATTTTGACGGCGTCGAACTCTGGCCAAGTCACGCGGCACGACGCTTTCCTTTATTCGGCTGCGCTGATATTCGGCCTGGCCCTGGGCGCTCATCATGTCACGGTGGCGCTGACCCTTCCTGCCATCGCAGTCATTGTTTTTCGAACCCAAGGCGTGAGATTCTTTACCAGTAGACGGTTGGTTTATGCCGGATTGATTTCAATTGCCGCACTCGTCGCCATTTATGCTTACCTGCCGTTTGCCGCTTCGCGCTTGCCCGTTATTAACTGGGGCCATCCGCGTTCGCTGCAGGAAATATGGTGGCATCTGACGGGCCGTCAGTATCAGGTCTACTTCTCCTTTAAACCGGAGATAATAGGAGAACAGTTTGCTGAATTCTGCAGGATGGCACTGCGCGAATTCGGCTTTTCGTGGCTTCCATTGTCGCTCGCTCTGGCTTTCGCGGGTTTCGCTGACGCTTTCAAGCGAGACCGTACGACTTTCTGGTTTCTCCTGACTATCGTGATCGCCGATTTGGCTTACGCCCTCAGCTACGAAATTGCGGAGGACAAAGATGCGTACTATCTGCCCGCATTTATTTCGATCGCGATTGCGACTGGCTTTGGCATTCGATGGTTGGCCCAAAGGACGGTTTCCAAATCCTTACCGGGACTGAAGCCATCTTTGGCAGCGGCAATTGCTGTTCTGGTTAGTTGCACGATCGCTCTCACAGCGAACTGGCCGTTTAATAATCGCAGGCAATACTTCGTCGCGCATGATTATGTCGACAATCTGCTCAAGGCGATCGCGCCCAATGGGCTCCTGCTCACGCTCGATTGGCAAGTCGTGTCTCCGATGTTTTATGCGCAGGAGATCGAACAGTTCCGGCCGGACGTAAAAGTGGTGGACATCAATCTCCTACGGCGCTCGTGGTATTTCGATTATTTGAAACACGCTTATCCGGGCTTGATCGAGCGATCGCGCGAAAAAATCGACGTATTTGCCGAAAATCTCAAAGAATGGGAGCGCGATCCCGGGGCTTTTGCGAGGAGCCCGGCGCTGACTCAAAGAATCAGCACAGCATTTTTAGAGATGATTCAGTCAATGGTGATGAATGAGAGCAGGGTTGCGCCGGTTTACATGACGAACGATTTGATTTCCTCCGACTCAGTCAACGGCGAGCTGACCAGATGGCTTAGCCAAAAATATCAACTGGTTCCACAAGGGCTTGTCTTTAATCTCGCGGACGGTCAGGGCTTTCATGATTCGCCTGATGTGCATCTGCAAATCCGCGGCCTTGCCGACGGGACACTGCGATTCGGAAAAGGCGATCCCGTAAACGTTAAAGTACTGCCGGTCTATGCGAACATGTTGATCAATCGCGGACGCTATCTTGCTTTATTCGGTCAGCATGAGCGTGCCATTGCTGCCTTCGAACAAGCGCTCGCGCTCAATCCGAATCTGGCTTTGGCACGCCAGGGGCTCGCCGAAAGTACCGCGAAAGCGCGGAGTCCGTAGCGCAGCCCTCCTTCTGTCGTTGGCTGATTCAAGCTTCGCTCGCCCATTCGGACTTCGCCGTTTTCCCGACGCAGTCTTGCTTTGTTCGCGCGGACCTTTTATATGCGCAGCAATGAATCTCCTGACTTGTGATCGATGGTCGCGCCTTGTTCTGGCAATCCTGGCCTTTGTCATTGGAACGATACCAATTCGGGCGGCTGACAATGTGATCGCGGTAAAAGCCAAACGTATATTCGACGGGAAATCGAAATCACTTGTTCCAGACGGCGTCGTTATCGTCCAAGGCGATAGGATTCTCGATGTTGGCAGCAATCTGGCTCTACCAGGCGACGCGCAGGTGATCGACCTGGGCGACGCGACACTCGCGCCGGGATTCATGGACGCACACACGCATTTAACGCTGGATTACTCCGGCGATTACAATGTGCGTCGACTGAAAGAGCTCGATCTCAACGTTTCTGAGCAGGCGATCATCGCAACGGCGCACGCGCGCGCCACTGTCGAAGCAGGATTCACTACTGTGCGCGATCTCGGAAGCCGCTTCGTGGGCAGCCGCGAGTTTGTCGATGTCGCCCTGCGCAATTCAATTAACAAAGGAGTCGTCGTGGGTCCGCGGATGCTGGTTGCGACCAAAGGAATCGGCGCTACGGGCGGTCACTTCGATCCGAGCAGCGGATTCCGTGATTTCCTATTTGGGCGCGAACCGGATTACACGGATGGAATCATTGATAGTCCAGACGATGCGCGGAAAGCCGTACGATTCGAAGTCAAAAATGGCGCCGACGTGATTAAAGCTGCAGTTTCGGGTGGCGTCCTTTCGTTAGTAGACGAAGTGGATACTCCGCAATTGACGCCCGCCGAAATGGCGGCGCTCGTTGATGAATCGCATCGGTTGCGAAAAAAGGTAGCGGTGCATTGTCATGGCGATGAAGCTGCCCGCGAAGCGATCGAGGCCGGCGTTGATTCCATTGAGCACGGCTCATTTATGAAACCCGAAACGCTCACCCGGATGAAGAAAAAGGGCGTCTTCCTGACGCCGACGCTGTTGGCAACCGAATGGATCATGAGCAAGCTGGACAATTATCCGCCAGCGTTGCAGGCCAAAGCGAAAGCGGCAGCGGCCGCGCGCTCGGACATGTTTCGCAACGCAGTGAAATTGGGAGTGAAGATTTCTTTCGGCACCGATGCCGCCGTCTTTCCACACGGTCAAAACGCGCGAGAGTTCAAGGTGATGGTTGATCTCGGGATGTCGCCAATCGAAGCGTTGAGATCTGCAACTTCCAACGACGCGGAGCTCTTCGGCATCGCGCAGAAAACTGGCACCTTGGAAAAAGGAAAACTCGCTGACATCATTGCGATGCCAGGCGATCCGATTACCGATATCACCGCAACCGAGCGGGTTTTCTTTGTGATGAAAGAGGGAAAAATTATCAGGAACGGGCCGCCGACTGTTCACGCCGGTGCTAAACAGACAGACCCTGCGGGCGTTGCGGCTCCAGTGGATTGATAGGCACGTACGATCGCGAGAGGAAGTTGATTTTGACAAGGTAAGGATCGCCGCTAAGTTTGCCACGCGCCGCCGGACTGGGCGGCTTAATATTTGGGCAGGAGCCCCGTGTTTCCCTTAAGGGACCGGAGCGATAGAACTGCAAACCAACATGCAAAGAAATCGAAGCAAACGTTACCGCGCAGCGGCGCAACAGGTAGATCGGGTAAAGGCTTACACTCTGCTCGAGGCCGTCTCGACACTGAAAAAATTTGCGCCGACAAAGTTTGATCAGACCGTGACTGTCTCATTCCGGCTTGGTGTTGATCCCAAGCAATCCGATCAGATGGTTCGCGGGACCTGTCCGCTTCCGCATGGCAGCGGCAAAAAAGTGCGGGTTCTGGTTTTTGCCGAGGGCGAGGCGGCACAGGCAGCCAGGGAAGCGGGCGCAGAGTTTGTGGGGATGAAAGATCTAATCCAGAAGTGTCAGGAAGGTTTTCAGGATTTTGATGTCGCAATTGCGACGCCGGCAGCGATGGCGGAAGTCCGGAAATTGGGGAAGGTACTCGGGCCGCGCGGATTAATGCCGAATCCGCGGACCGGAACGGTTACGGAAGACACGGCCAAAGCTGTGCAGGAAGTGAAAGCAGGCCGCGTGGAGTTTAAGCTGGATAAAAACGGCAACGTGGCGGTGCCTGTTGGGAAATTTTCGTTTGAGGAAAATGCTTTGGTGGAAAACGGAAACGCGGTAATTGATGCGGTCGTTCGAGCTCGTCCCGCCTCAGCAAAAGGGCGGTACGTTGAAGGCATGACAATCAGTGCGACCATGTCTCCCGCAGTTCGCGTTGATCCAGCACCGTATTTGAATGTGTAGTCTTAGATAATCGATATCGAAAATAAAATGAGACCAGAAAAGGCCAGCGTCGTTTCCGATCTTTCGGAGAAGTTGAAACACTCTCCGTTCGTCCTCGTAACGGACTACCAGCGTATGAAAGTTGGCGATTTTAGCGAATTGCGGAACCGGCTGGCTCCAATCGGCGCGGAAGTGCACGTCGTGAAGAATAATTTCCTCAAACGTGCCATGACTGATTCAGGTTTCCCTGATGCGGGCGAGAACCTGACCGGGCAGACAGCCGTAGTCACTGGCGAGAACGATGTGGCGCCCGTGGCCAAAATTTTCAAAATGTTTGCGGCTGAATTTAAGATCGCCGCGCTGAAGATTGGCTTTGCCGATCAGGCTGTTCTTTCTGCCGCGGAATTGGAGAAGCTGGCGGATCTACCGGCGCGCGATATTTTGCAGGCGCAATTGCTCGGGCTGTTCTTGTCTCCCGCAACACGCTTGGTGCGCGTGCTGAATGAACCAGGCTCTGCGTTGGCACGACTATTGAAAGCAAAGGCAGAAAAGGAGGGCGCGGCCGCGCAAGCGACGGCGTAAGATGGTTTTTCCGCTCGCAATGGCGGGACGGGAAGTGAAACAAAAAACTGTCCGGGCCAGTGGCTATTGGCCTTAATTTTCCGAAGGCTTTCGGAAGCGGCAATTGGAGGAAATAAGAAATGGCAGACACAGATAAATTGGTGGAGCAACTCAGCAGCCTATCGGTGCTGGATATTGCCGGATTGGTCAAGCAACTGGAAGAAAAGTGGGGTGTAAGCGCAGCGGCTCCGGTCGCAATGGCGGCTGGTCCAGCTGCAGCGGGCGCAGCGGCAGCTCCGGCGGCAGAAGAGAAAACTACCTTTGATGTGATCTTAAAAGAGATGGGCTCGAACAAGATTGCTGTGATCAAGGAGGTTCGTGGTGCGGTGCCGGGACTTGGCCTCGCGGAAGCTAAGGCGCTTGTGGAAGGCGCTCCCAAGACAATCAAGGAAGGCGTGACAAAGGAAGAGGCGGACGAGATCAAGAAAAAAATCGAGGCCGCCGGTGCGAAGGTTGAAATTAAGTAGCACAAGAACTCGCCAAGTTGGGTTGTTTGGTTCCTATCAGTAATTGAGGTGGATGAGTCTATAGATCGTCCGCCGCAGATTTTCCTTGTGGAGCGGAAATTTCAAGCTATTATGGTATTCTGGTTAGAGGCAGGCAGAACTTATTTTTAACCCGGCGCTCAACGGCAAAGCACGAGAAAAGCAGCAAAACAGTGGTGAATTTGACAAGCCGCTGTTTTGCAGGCATTTTTGTGCTCTTCGCTCGTTGCTGAGCTCCTAAAATCTTGCCCGTTCCGTCCACGATTGGGGTGGACGTTGCGAGGCTAACTCTTGGCTAGTGATATATGTCGGAACGTATTTACTTTGGAAGCATCAAGGAAGGGATCGAACCGCCGAATCTAATTGAGGTTCAGGCAAACTCGTACATTGATTTCCTTCAGAAAGACCTCCCTTTTTCCAAGCGGAAAAATCAGGGACTCCAGGCCGTTTTCAAAGAGGTCTTTCCAATCGAGAGCTATGACGAAAAAGCGGTCCTCGATTTTAGTCACTATGAGATTGGCGAGCCCAAATTAAGCGCGTTGGAGGCGCAGCGGGAAGGACAGACCTACAGCGCGCCATTGCATGTCACGTTCCAATTGCGCGAAGAAAAAGGCACAAAAGAAGAGAAAGTTTATATGGGCGAAATCCCCCTGATGACTCCGCAGGGGACTTTCGTCATTAACGGCGCAGAACGCGTAGTAGTAAGCCAATTGCACCGCTCTCCGGGGATTGCCTTTGAATCGACCGTTCACGTAAACGGCAAAGTCCTTTACAGTTTCCGGATCATTCCAGATCGGGGGTCATGGATTGAGGTCCAGTTTGATACGGCTGACCTCCTTTACATTTATCTCGATCGACGCAAGCGACGCCGGAAGTTTCTTGCCACTACATTCCTGCGCGCCCTCGGGTACGGCTCCGACGAAGAGGTCATCAAACTCTTTTACAACATTGAGACCCTGAAGCTGAGCGAGAAGCTCGACGAAGAGAAACTCGCCACCAAAGTGCTGACTGCGGAGATCCGCGACGGTGAAGTTACGGTGGCACGCGCGTTCGAACCACTCACTCTGGCGACCGTCCGCCAGATCATGGCGCTCAAAATTCACGAGGTGAAAGTCATCGACATCTCCAACGATGACACCGTCGTGAAGGCGCTTCGAAAAGACCCGGCGCATGACCAGGAAGAAGCGCTTAAGGACATTTACCGCCGTCTTCGTCCCGGGGATCCGCCCACTGTGGCCAATGCGCGCGCTTTGCTAAAAAGGCTCTTCTTTGATCCGAAGAAATACGACCTCGGGCGTGTCGGCCGTTACAAGATCAATCAAAAACTCGGGATCAACGTTGATTCTACCGAGCGGATCTTAACCGACAAAGATTTTATCGCTGCGATCAAATACCTGATCAATCTACGACGGGGCGAAGGCACACTTGATGATATTGATCACCTGGGTAGCCGTCGCGTGCGCACCGTTGGTGAATTATTGGCGAACCAGTGCCGTGTTGGTCTTGCTCGCACGGAGCGTCTGGTCAAGGAGCGCATGACTCTGTTCGACATCAACGTGGACGGCATGACACCACAAAAGCTGATCAATCCGAAAGCGCTTAGTGCAGTCATCCGCGATTTCTTTGGTCGGTCGCAGCTTTCCCAGTTCATGGATCAAACGAATCCGCTCGCAGAGTTAACGCACAAGCGCCGTTTGTCGGCCCTTGGGCCGGGTGGTCTCAGTCGGGAGCGTGCCGGGTTCGAGGTGCGCGACGTTCATCCGTCTCATTACGGGCGCATTTGTCCCATCGAGACACCGGAAGGGCCAAACATCGGCTTGATTAGCTCGATGAGCACTTTCGCGCGCATCAATGAGTTTGGTTTCATCGAGACGCCGTATCGCAAAGTGGAAAAGGGCCGCGTGATGGATCAGGTCGAATATCTTACTGCTGATCGCGAAGAGAATTTTCTCGTTGCGCAAGCCAATGCGCCTGTTGACGGGCGCGGACATTTCACGGGTGAGAAAGTATCCGTGCGCTACCGGGGCGACTTTCTGGAAGTCGAACCCTCCAAGGTGAATTACATGGACGTCTCGCCGAAACAGCTTGTATCGGTGGCGGCGGGCCTTATTCCGTTCCTCGAACACGACGACGCAAACCGGGCGCTGATGGGCTCCAACATGCAACGCCAGGGCGTTCCTCTCGTGGTTTCCGAGGCGCCGCTCGTGGGCACGGGCTTGGAAGACAAAGTGGCTCGAGATTCTCACGCAGTTGTTCTGGCAGCCGACAGTGGCAAGGTCGCTTCGGTTACGGCAGACCAAATCGTTGTCACGAAAGATGGTCATCTCCCCGAGAGCAAGAAGAAGCTCAAGACGGATCTGGGGGCGGGGATCCACGTTTACGAACTCCGTAAATTTATGCGTTCAAACGCCGGCACATGCGTGAACCAGAAGCCGATTGTGCACAAAGGTCAGCACGTGAAACGCGGTCAGGTCATCGCCGATGGTCCAAACACCGATCAGGGCGAGTTGGCTTTGGGGCGCAATGTGCTTGTCGCGTTCATGCCTTGGAATGGATACAACTTCGAAGACGCTATCATGATTTCAGAAAAGGTGGTCAAGGAGGATGTTTACACCTCCATCCACATCGATGAATTCGAGATCGGTGCGCGTGATACCAAGCTTGGACCGGAGGAAATTACGCGCGACATTCCCAACGTCAGCGAGGAAGCTCTGCGCAACTTGGGGCCCGATGGAGTTGTGCGGGTAGGCGCCGAAGTAAAGCCGGGCGACATTCTGGTTGGGAAGATTACACCGAAGAGTGAAACGGAATTGGCGCCGGAAGAACGCCTGTTGCGTGCAATTTTTGGCGAGAAAGCAGCGGACGTAAAGGACACGTCGCTTACCGTTCCCTCAGGGACTTACGGAATTGTGATGGATGTAAAAGTCTCGTCCCGTCGTGAAGTTTCGCGCGAAAAACTGACCCCGTCGGAAACAAGACGACAACTCAAAACCATCAGCGAAGAACATAAGCGCAAGAAAGACGGGCTGATCGAGCAATTGACGGATTCGCTTTCAAACGTTTTGCTCGGCGAAAAAGTTCCTCTGGATGTCGTAAACGCCAAGAACGGCGAGATCATCATTCCAGCCAATCGCAAGATCACCAAAACGCTCTTGCGAAAGCTTGCGACGGCGCACGATCACGTCGAGATCGATCCGAGTCCGATTCGCAATAAGATCCGCGAAATCATTGGCGCCTACGAACACAAGTTCGCGGAACTCGAACTTGAACGCGATCGCGCCATGGACCGGGTGGAAAGCGGTGACGATATCGACCCGGGAATCATCAAACAGGTCAAGGTTTACATTGCAAGCAAGCGCAAACTAAGCGTGGGCGATAAGATGGCTGGTCGCCACGGAAATAAGGGCGTTGTCGCCCGCATCGTGCCTGAGGAAGACATGCCTTTCCTAGCCGATGGGACCCCCGTTGAAATTGTGCTTAACCCCTTGGGCGTGCCGAGCCGCATGAACGTAGGACAAGTTCTCGAAACACATCTGGGCGTTGCCGCGAAGGCACTCGGATTCAAGGTCGCGACCCCGGTGTTTGATGGAATAAAGGAAAAACAGATTCGCGAATATTTGAATGACGCAACGAAGAAGGAGGGATTCACCTGGGTGAAGGAAAGCGGCAAGGCGAAGCTTTTCGACGGACGCACCGGCGACGCCTTCGATCAGGAAGTGGTGGTTGGCTACATCTATATGATGAAGCTCGGGCACCTGGTGGCTGACAAGATTCACGCGCGTGCAGTTGGACCGTATTCGCTCGTCACTCAACAGCCGCTCGGCGGTAAGGCGCAATATGGTGGCCAGCGTTTTGGTGAAATGGAAGTGTGGGCGCTGGAAGCTTACGGTGCCGCCTATACCTTGCAGGAACTGCTCACCGTTAAATCCGACGATGTGCAGGGACGTACCCGGATTTATGAGTCGATCGTTAAGGGCGATAATTCGCTTGAAGCGGGCACACCTGAATCTTTCAACGTTCTCATCAAAGAAATGCAGAGCTTGGGCCTCGACGTGAAGGTCGGCGGCCAGGCGCCTACCTTTCTAGAGAGCGTCGTATAATTTTAAGTTGTAAATTATTGGAAAAAACATGAACGAACATTCCTGGCGTGAGTTAGTGGGCGAAGAGCGCCCTGTGGGTTTTGATCAAGTCGCGATCGGCGTCGCGTCAAGTGACACGATGCGCTCATGGAGCAAAGGCGAAGTGAAAAATCCAGAGACAATCAATTACCGGACCTTTAAACCGGAGAAGGGGGGCCTTTTCTGTGAGCGCATTTTCGGTCCGACGCGCGATTGGGAGTGCTCATGCGGAAAATACAAGCGTATTAAACATAAGGGCGTAATCTGCGACCGGTGCGGCGTGGAAGTTACGCTAGCCCGCGTCCGTCGCGAACGGATGGGGCACATCGAATTAGCTGTCCCTGTCTCGCACATCTGGTTTTACAAATGCATGCCCTCCCGTATCGGGCTCATGCTTGATATGAGCGCACGCCAGCTCGAGCGCATCATTTATTACGAGGACTACATCGTCATCGATCCGGGCAAGACGCCGTTGCAGAAGACGCAACTGCTGAACGAAATCGAGTACCGCGAGGCGCAGGAGCAATACGGGGAGGATTTCGTTGCGGGCATGGGCGCGGATGCAATCAGAAAACTTTTGGCCGAAATCGATCTCAACAAGCTCAACAAGGAGCTTGAGAAAGCAATGGGCGCCACCAAGAGCAAACAAATTCGGAAGAAACTGGCGAAGCGTCTCAAGCTCATCCAAGGCTTCCAGAATTCGCACGCGCGTCCCGAATGGATGATTCTGGATGTATTGCCGGTTATTCCGCCGGATTTACGGCCTCTGGTTCCTCTCGAAGGCGGACGTTTTGCGACTTCGGACCTGAACGACCTTTATCGCCGGGTTATTAACCGTAACAACCGGCTGAAAAACCTGCTCCTGCTCAAGACGCCGGACGTCATCATTCGCAATGAAAAGCGAATGTTGCAGGAAGCGGTGGACGCATTGTTCGACAATGGTAGACATGGCCGCGCTGTAACTGGCGCCGGCAATCGGCCTCTCAAGTCATTGAGCGATATGCTCAAGGGCAAGGGTGGACGTTTCCGTCAAAATCTGCTTGGCAAACGCGTCGATTACTCGGGCCGCTCTGTAATCGTAATCGGTCCGGAGCTGAAGTTGCATCAATGCGGGTTGCCGAAAAAGATGGCGCTTGTGCTTTTCGAGCCGTTCATCATCCGCCGGCTGAAAGACCTGGGCTATGTGCACACGGTGCGCAGCGCGAAAAAGATGATCGAGCGTCAGACACCGGAGGTCTGGGACATTCTCGACGAAGTGACCAAGGGTCATCCCGTATTACTCAATCGCGCGCCTACTCTGCATCGATTGTCCATTCAGGCTTTTGAACCCCAATTGATCGAGGGCGAAGCCATTCGTATTCATCCGCTGGTTTGCACGGCTTACAATGCGGACTTCGACGGAGACCAGATGGCGGTTCACGTGCCGCTTTCAGTAGAGGCTCAGATGGAAGCACGCATGCTGATGCTTGCGCCGAATAACATTTTCTCCCCTTCCAGCGGCAAGCCGATCACTACGCCTTCGCAGGATATCACCCTCGGTTGTTACTACCTCACCCAAACCCCGCGCGGGGTGAGTAAGGATGGCCAGCGGCTCCCACTCTTCGTTGATGCAGCCGAAGCGGAATTTGCGATGTCAGAGGGAAGCATTCACACCCACGACCGCATCCGGCTTAAGAACCCCGACTTTGGCAAGCAAACGATCTACGGAAATGCAGAGGCCAAAAGGATCGAAACCACTGCAGGTCGTGTCATCTTCAATGAGATTTGGCCTAAGCAGCTTGGATTTTTCAACAAGCCGGCCGGCAAAAAGCAACTCAGCGACATCATCTGGCGCTGTTATCAAATCGCGGGACCCGCAGAGACTGTCGCTACCCTGGACAAATTAAAGGAGCTCGGTTTTGCCGAAGCCACCAAAGCTGGCATCTCGATTGGAATTTCGGACATGATCATTCCGAAAGAGAAAGAGACAGAGCTGGAAAACGCTTATAAGCAGATTCGACAGGTTGAGCAGCAATATCGCAAGGGCATCATCACCGATGGCGAGCG
>Ga0137412_10000373_pt1 | contig 30906 bp, 26 predicted proteins | sample CZODoug2_1_16fun_FD_122160 | JGI IMG/M metagenome (GOLD analysis project Ga0137412, IMG submission 122160) | Vadose zone soil fungal communities from Angelo Coast Range Reserve, California, USA - CZODoug2_1_16fungal (Hybrid Assembly) | ecosystem: Environmental > Terrestrial > Soil > Vadose zone...
GAAGCCGGCGATGGAGTAGTGGTTGAGGATTCGGTCGCGCACGTTGAGCGCGTAGTCATCCTGCTTGAACTGCTCGTTGGGGTTGAGCGGCTCGCGCTCACCGAGCGCCCACTGGCCCTGGCTCTTGGTGGGGCGGGGGGACGTCATGCGGCAGTCTCCTTTATGGAGTAGCCGGCTTGGACCGCGCAAACCACCGGTGGCTGTCCCGGCGGCGCAGATCCGGGAGCCAGCTGAACGTACTGGTGGGCGGGTCTACGACATCAAGCCAGACAGCGACAGCTGCAGATACGCTTGTAGTCGACATGCCGACGCGCCACCAACGCGATACGGATTTGGCTGCGGTGGGCGACGGTCACTCGACCATTGTGCCACGGATGTCGCCGCCCATAACTACCAGGGGGGAATTTCACTCATCGTGATCGAAAGTACCCACCGCGCCTGAAATGGTGCCCAACGCTTCCTCTGATTCCGCTGCAAAGATGTACCCGCTGTCATTCGTGGTGGCCAGCGTTGGAGGTTAGGCCGGTACTCCGGAATATTGGTAAGGCGTGACGGCATCCTCTGCGCCAGTCGGCCTCCCTGGTTTGCAGTTGAGCGCCGGCGGGCCGTTCGGCATCTATGTACACGTGCCGTTCTGCTTCACCCGCTGCGGCTACTGCGACTTCAACACCTACACGCCTGCCGAGCTGGGTGGGGTGAACCCCGACGCATGGGTGGAAAAGCTGCGGTCAGAGCTCGAGCTCGCAGCTGCTCGGTTGGGCGGACCGACTGTGCAGACCGTCTTCATCGGCGGCGGCACGCCGTCACTGTTGGGCGGCGAGCGGCTGGCCACCGTGCTGCGGTCGGTGGGGGACAATTTCGAGCTGGCCACCGACGCCGAGGTGACCACCGAGGCCAACCCGGAGTCGGCGTGGCCGGACTTCTTCGCCGCGGCCCTCGCCGCCGGCTGCACGAGGGTGTCGTTGGGTATGCAATCGGTTTCCCCTCGGGTGCTGGGTGTGCTCGACCGGATCCACACGCCGAATCGGTCGGCCGCCGCGGCCCGCGAGGCGCTTGCCGAAGGCTTCGCACACGTCAGCCTCGACCTCATCTACGGCACCCCCGGGGAGTCCGACGACGATCTGCTGCGATCGGTCGACACCGCGATCGACACCGGCGTCGATCACGTGTCCGCCTACGCCCTGGTCGTCGAGGACGGCACCGCGCTGGCACGCCGAGTCCGCAGCGGCGAACTCGACGCTCCCGACGACGACGTTCTTGCGCATCGCTACGAGCTGGTGGACGAGCAGCTGTCGGCGGCCGGGTTCGACTGGTATGAGGTGTCCAACTGGAGTCGGCCGGGCGGGGAGTGCCGACACAATCTGGGGTACTGGGACGGTGGTCAGTGGTGGGGCGCCGGTCCGGGCGCGCACAGCTTCGTCGGCGCGACGCGCTGGTGGAATATCAAGCATCCCAACGCTTATGCCCAGATCCTGGACGGTGACGCGTTGCCGGTCGCCGGTTTCGAGCAGCTGGATGCCACCAGCCGCCACACCGAGGACGTGTTGTTGCAGATCCGGCTGCGTCAAGGTCTGCCAACCGAACTGCTGGACGAGGCCGAACGGGAGCGCGCGGGCGTCGCTGTCAACGACGGCTTGCTGTCACGTGAAGGCGAGCGCCTGGTGCTCACCGACCGGGGGCGGCTGCTGGCCGACGGCGTCGTGCGCAACCTGTTGGGTTAGGCCGCGTGTCGAGCCAGTGCTATACCGATGCGAACTTCGACATCGCTTGTCGTGATCGTCGGGGCTCGCGGAGGCGCTGCCGACCGATATCGCGCGCCCGTTGGGGTGGTGAATTGAGCTGTGTGCCTGCCGATTTCATCGACGTTCGGTTCGACGAGCCAGCCGGCGACCTCTTTGACGTAGTTGCATCGTTCACATAGTCCGAGCCCGTTATCCGCATCAGTTGGACCCCCGGCCACCCATGGCCGGGCGTGGTCGCGGTGGCGGATCGGTGCGTCGCAGTACGGTGTGCGGCAGCGCTGATCCCGTAGCTCGATGAAGGCGGCCAACCCCCGCGGGAACAGCCGCGCTCTGGACTCCATTGCCACCAGGGCGCCGGAGGCCGGATGCGCGTAGAGCCGGCGCAGCGTAGCCCGCGACCGTGGATCAGTGACAGCGCCTGAGATCAGTCCGCGGGCGACGGCCGCCGGCATGGGACCGTAGCCGCTTACGGTGGCAGGGGCGTTGGAAGCACCGAAGAGCGTTTCGTCGGACAACACCAGATTGACCGCGATCGGGGTCGCCGCTGCCGCGCTGCGCCCGGTGATCCGCTCGACGAGAGTGTCGGCCATCACCTGGCCACGCGAGCGCCCGTCGGCGCAGACATCGGCCTCCCGCCGCAGTGCTGCGTAGACTGAGACACCTTGGGCCACAGGCAATAACGCGGTCAGATAGGTCATCGTGTCGGGCGCGGGCCGAATGGTCACCGTCCGTTCGGTTTCGGCTTTGGCGGCCCGGTCGACGACCGCGTGTGGGTCGAGCCGGTAAGCGATCGTCTTCGCGGCGGCCGCCACCCGTGCGTCGCCCCACCCCGCCAGATCGGCCGGATCGGCGCACAACTCGGCGTCTAGGGCCCGCCGGTCCTCGACGTCCAGGCACGCGCTTTCGCGCACGATCAAGGTGGCCCGCCACTCCGTGAGCACGCCTGCTTCCAACGCGGCCAAAGTGTGCGGCATCTCATGCACCAAAGCCTTCGCGAAGCCCAGATGCCGATTACCCCGGGCGGGCGAATCGAGTCGCGCGAGCGCGACCTCACTGGCAACCCCGCGTCCGCGCCGCGCGGTCGGTACACCCGCGGCGGCATCGGCGGCCCGGCGAGCCGCGTCCAAAGCTGCCGCGGCTCGAGCCTGACCCGCCGCTGCGGCGGATTTGATCCGTTCCAGCTCGGCAATGCGCTCGACCAGCGCCGATTCTTCGGTGGAGAAATCGATCATAGTCAAGTAATCGAACATACATTCGACTATAGCAGTGTCCACCGACTCAAACTTGCGGCCGCGCGGACCCGCGAGCGTTCGTTGGGAGCCCGGTCCAGCAATAAGCGCGGATCCACATCCCGAGCCGAAGGTTTGGTGTCACGCTGAACGGCATGACAGAAGCCGAAGGGTATGTCGACCAGGCGGTGGCGGGCGTTGCCGAGCCACAGCCGATGTATAAGGCGTTGCGCGAGTCCACCCCGGTGTTCCGGTCGCCGCAGGCGGTCGTGCTCAGCCGGCTGGCCGATATCGAGATGGCGCTCAAGCGCACCGAGTTGTTCTCGTCGAGCATGGATGCTGTCGACCTGGGCAACATCCGGCCGCTGATTCCCCTGCAGATCGACCCGCCGGAGCATGCGAAATATCGCCGCATCCTCGATCCCCTGTTCACGCCGCGTGAGATGGCCCGGCGAGAACCACGCGTCACCGAGCTGGTGAACGACATGATCGACCGCTTCGCCGATCGCGGCGAATGCGACTTCCACGAGGAGTTCGCCGTTCCGCTGCCGTGCACGGTGTTTCTGCAGCTGCTCGGCCTTCCGTTGGAGGACTTGGACCAATTCCTGGAGTGGAAGGACGGGGTGATCCGCCCGGAGGGCGACTCCGGATACGACCGTAGCCACGAGAACATGGCCCCTGCGGCCCAACAGATCTACGACTACTTCGAGCGCGCCATCGACGACCACATCGCCAGCCCGCGCGACGATGTGCTGTCCTCGCTGATCGCCGCCAGGATCGAGGGAGAACCGTTGACCCGCGAGGAGATCCTCGATATCTGTTTCCTGTTCCTGATCGCCGGGCTGGACACCGTGACGGATTCACTTGACTGCTTCTTCGTGTATCTGGCCCGACACCCCGAACATCGTCACCAGCTCATCGAGCAACCCGACGTTCTGCCGAGCGCTATCGAGGAATTATTGCGTTGGGAGACACCGGTTCCCGGTGTCATTCGGGTCGCCACCGAAGATGTTGAGGTAGGCGGTTGCCCGATCAGCAAGGGAGAGCGGGTCAGCCCGTTGCTCGGTGCTGCGAACACCGACCCCGCCGAGTTTCCCGATCCAGATCTCGTCGACTTCCGTCGAAACCCCAACCGGCATCGCGCCTTTGGCGGCGGTCCGCACCGCTGCCTCGGGTCTCACCTGGCCCGGATGGAGCTGCGGGTGGCGCTACGCGAATTCCATCGCCGCATACCCGATTACGAGATCAAGGCCGGCACCGAGTTGGCTTACACGGCGGCGCTGCGGTCGGTGGAGTCGCTGCCGCTGACGTTCCCGGTCCCGGCGAGATGACTCGTGTCTGTGTCGACGCAGACCGCTGCGAGGGACACGGGCGCTGCTACACATTGGCACCGGGCATTTTTGACGCCGACGAGGTTGGGCATGCGATCGTGCGCATCGAGAAGGTCTCCGGCGAGCTCGAGGCGGAGGCCATCGACGCCGAGCAGAACTGCCCCGAAGGCGCGATCACGTTGTCACCCTGAAGCTCTGCCCCGACAACGGCTGATCATTGCATGCATTGCATCGATAGCATTGACGCGAAATCCGACGATAGTGATCACTATGGTTCCCGAAGCACAGGATGGTCGTCGGCGCTCGGGGCCGTGACGGAAGGTTGCCCGATGTCGGCTGAGGACTCGGATCGACTTAGACGTTTGCTACTTGAGGGCTTCGGCGGTGGTGCCTTCACGGTCGTCGACGAGGTTGGTTGAGACCGACGACGGCCGCCAGGTGTGGCACTACGAGAAACACGAGTAGCAACGGTTCCATCGGATCTAGACGTCGATTTCGCCTAACCCTTCTGGCATCCACTCATCGTGGATGATATGGCGTAATTCGAGGCATCCAGGCGTACACAGCTTTCCGATACCGGTCGTATTCCTCGCCGAATTGCCTATGAAGTGTGGGTTCTTCGTAAAAATGAACGAACGTGGCAGTAGCAAGGGCGACTATCGCTGCGTACCACAGCAGTTCCGGCTGCTCGAGAATCAACGCTTGGCCCATGATGATCAAGACAACGGCGATGTACATCGGATTGCGGACGAATCGATGTGGTCCGCTGATCACGAGATGCTCGGTTGGTGCAGTGGGCAACGGCGTCCCGAGCCCATCGGTCGCGAATTTATATATCGCAAGAAGGAGCACCGGAAGCCCGAGAGCGATGAGCATGACGCCGACGACCCACGCGCCGGGCAAGCCGAAGGAGTCAGCGACTCGATGCCATCCGGTTAAGAGCCAGGGAACAAGGCCGGAGACCGTCCCAGGCACCACGATTGTGAAAAGCAAACTCCACAAAATGGATTGGTTCCGAGTCATCATTCATCTTTCGCTTGGGCGGCGTGGTCGAACCCTGGCGAGTTCCCCACCTCGAGAAGGGTAGACGACCTGTTCTCGATACTGCGCCGCCATCCCGGCGACTGCACACAGTGCTGCGAACGCTGCTGCTAGGCCAGTGGCATTGAACGGCAACGAGTTTCGTGCCGTGCGAACGATGAAGAATGCGTCTGCGGAGTCCGCTAACACGCCGAGACGCAGCCCCGTGCGACGAACCCGCGCATCGGCGCCCATGGCCAAGGCAGCAAGCGCGACGTCGCGGATTCCGAACATTCGGGCCAACGCTTCGCTCGCTGCGCTCGACGGATACTCCACGCCCAAACCACGTGCAATCAGTTGTGGACGTGCAAGTGCGACGAGGCCCATAGTCCCCCGCGTGATACCGAGGCCGCGACTGATGATGACGTTGTCTTTCATGGTGTTTCAACCTTGCGCAGAACCTTCCGGCGCCAGAGGAGCGGACCGATGCCAGAACGCCACCATCGCATCCAGGCGCGCGGTCGCCGCGCCAAAGTTGCCGCTAGCGGTATCGGGTCGAAGAAGGAAACTCTGCGAACCACGGTGGCCTCGTCTCCGAGCGTGAGGCGGTCCACCGCACGGAATGACACCGGTTTGCCACCGGCCGTGCCGCGCAATTCGAGTTCGATGAATAGCGTGTCACCTCGCCCCGCCCAACGGAGCACCTCGCCATGCAGATCGGGGATGAAGGCGAGCAGCCGGGCCACCTCTCCGTGCCAGACGGAGCGACTGTGGCCATCCCGCAGGAGCGGTTGGCTGAGCTCGACGTCGGCTGCGAGTAGATCGTCCCACGCGTGTGGTTCGGGAGTTCGCCAACCAGCTGCGAATCGTTGCACCGCCCGGGAGAAGACTTCACGGTTGTCCAGTTCCTGCTCCATAGCGCCTCACGTACTCTCGGTCCCAAAGATACTGTCGGTATCAAAGGTACACTCGGTACCGTGAGCGATGTCAAGCCCCAACGATTGAAATACGTCGAACAGACCCGCGATGCGCTTCTGACTGCGGCAGAGCGTCTGTTCGTCACGCGTGGCTATGCCTCCACGTCGATCGACGCCGTCGCCACGAATGCCCGATTCACTAAAGGCGCCGTCTATCGCCACTTCTCCGACAAGCGTGCACTGTTCACGGCTGTGTTTGAGCGAGTCGAGATCGACACGATGTCCACGATGACCGGCCACCTGCTGGACGGCGAGGTCTCATGGGCGACGGCGGCTGACGCACTATCGAATTACCTGGACGCGTGCACAGACCGCCGATTTCGACGCATCGTTCTCGAGGAGGCACCCGCAGTTCTCGGCTGGCAGATATGGCGACAACTCGATCAGCAGTACACCGGTGCCGTCCTCCGTCAAATCCTCTTAGGGCTAATGGATGCCGGCGAGATTCCCCATCAACCGGTCGACCTTGCCGCGCGGCTCTGTTGCGCGACCGTAGGGGAGGGCGCATTGGCAATCGCCCAGTCCGATAGCCCGCAGGAGACGAAAAACCAGATCCTTTTCGTCCTTGCCCGCATGTTCGCCGGGCTGCGAATCGGACCGACCGACTGATTGGCCCATTCCGCCGACGGAAAGCGGGCCTTCACCCAACCCCGGGTGTTCGTGCAGAAGCCGAAAGAAGGACAACAGCAACGGCGTTAAGAGGTGCTGCCGGAAATTCTCTTAAATCTCAAGGAGCACTGTATGCATAGCGGTCCGGCGCCTTACCTCTTGTTGGCGCCGACGAGCGGCCGCCGCTCCTTGACGCGGTGCGTCACCGACGCCCACGCCGACGGCGAATAGTGCGTGGTGACTTCCTCGAATCCGTCGACCCGCACGACGGTGAGCACACCGGTCTGCTCGTTGACGCTGAGCTCGTCGTTCTCGGCCCCGTGGACCTCTTCTCCGTCAAGGAGTCGGATAACGAACACGATGCTGTCCTCTCGTCTGAGCGCGGCCTCGCACGATCCGATGATCGGCCGGCCGCCGGACCAGACTCATTGTCGGGCGGGGGTGTGAACGGTGCGGAAACGTTGCATGACAACCAATCACGGGCTCGACATGGCGGCCGCTCAGGCCTGCTGTTCGCGCCTTGCCGCCGTTAAGCTCACAGCCGCAGAAAGTGGGTTGGCCAGCGCTTAGGTCGCCGGGTGCGGGCATTTTGTCGACGGAGTCCCCCGCCTCTTCATAGGTTAGGCTAAATTTACTAAACGTGACCGAAGTTGATGTCGAAGCCAATCAGGCATTTGCCGCGTCACTGCCAATTTCTTTACCCGCCGACACCGCCCCTGCGGACCTGGCGGCCGAGTTGGTTGCAGCGTTGCCCGAGCGTGACGGCGAGCAATATCTGCTGTACGAGCGCGACGGCCAGTGGGTGCTGGCGATCGGTGCACTGACCACGATCGAACTGGATAGCGACGAACTGCGCATCATCCGCGACGGCGTGACGCAGCGACAGACCTGGTCCGGCCGGCCGGGGCCGGTGCTCGGTGAGGCCGTCGATCGGCTGTTGTTGGAGACCGATCAGGCCTTCGGCTGGATCGCCTTCGAATTCGGCGCCTACCGCTTCGGCCTCCAGGACCGGCTGGCGCCGCAGACTCCGTTGGCGCGAGTGTTCTGGCCGCGCACCCGCATCGTCATCAGCGACGATGCCGTCCAGCTGTTCAACGCTGACAATCACCACCGCGAAATCGTCAGCCGGGTGCTCAGCGCGGGCCCGACACCTACCCCAGTCGCATCCGAGATCGACGTCGCCGCCGACACCACGGATTACCGCGGCCGGGTTGGCACGGCGATCGGCGAGATCGCTGCCGGCAAGTATCACAAAGTGATCCTGTCCCGCAGTGTCGATGTGCCGTTCGCACTGGACTTCCCATCCACGTATCGATTGGGCCGGCAGCACAATACCCCGGCGCGTTCTTTCCTGTTGCAGCTCAGCGGTTTTCGGGCGCTCGGCTACAGCCCCGAACTGGTGGCAGCGGTCCACGACGACGGCGTGGTGGTCACCGAACCACTGGCCGGCACCCGGGCGCTCGGCCGGGGCGCCGTGCGCGACCGGCAGGCCCGCGAGGATCTGGAGTCCAACACCAAGGAAATCGTCGAGCACGCCATGTCGGTGCGGAGCTCGCTTCAGGAGATCGACGAGGTTGCCGAACCCGGTTCCTCCGCGGTGGTTGATTTCATGACGGTGCGCGAGCGCGGCAGCGTGCAGCACCTCGGTTCGACGGTGACCGGCAGGCTTGACGCGTCGAAAGACCGGATGGACGCGCTGGAAACACTGTTTCCCGCCGTCACCGCATCGGGCATCCCCAAGGCGGCCGGCGTGGACGCCATCCTGCGTCTCGACGAGAGCCCGCGCGAGTTGTATTCCGGTGCGGTAGTGATGTTTTCGGCTGACGGCGGGCTTGACGCGGCGTTGACTCTGCGTACGGTCTACGAACGGGACGGACGAACCTGGCTGCGCGCCGGGGCCGGCATCATCGCCGCGTCTGATCCCGACCGTGAATTCGAGGAAACCTGCGAGAAGCTGGCCACGCTGGCACCGCATCTGGTTGCGCGGCGCGCGGCGCTCTAGTCGACGCCGGCGTCCGGCTCGCGCTCCAAGTATTCGGCCAGGATCTGGCTGACCAGTGACTCGATGGTCGATTCGATCGACGACGCCAGGGTGGCGGTGACCGATGCGACGGCCTGGGTGCGAAATCGCATCAGCATGGTGATCAACTCGGCGATTTCGGTGTCGGCGGGCAAGGCTTCCCGAGGCTTGATCCGGTCGGCGACGTGTTCGGCTCCGGCGCGCACCAGCATTTCGCTGATTTGGTCGATCAGCGGAACGATGTGCTCGTGCAGGTCGATGAGCTTGTCCATCTCCATGCCGTAACCGCGGATCTCGTTGAACGCCTCAACCAGTTTCGGCCGAGTGATGGTGGCTTGCCCGTCATCGAGATGAATCACCTGCAGTTGGACCAAGCGGTCGAAAGCCTTGGTGTCGTTGATGAGTCGTTGCGCCTCGGCCAACGGCATGGTCTTGGACTTCTCGGTGGTCCAGGTGCCCACGATCGCCGTTTCCAGGCCCAGCACGTCGCCGAGATCTTTGCCCTCCTCCCAGGCGCTGAGCATCTCCCGGACGTGCGCGATGTTGTATCCGCGGTCGAGCATCGAGGTGATCAGCCGCAGCCGGGTCAGGTGCGTGTCGTTGAACAGCGCGATCCGACCGACCCGCAACGGTGGCGGCAACAAACCCCGGTCGCGGTACACCCGGATGTTGCGGGTGGTGGTGCCGGCCAGCCGGGCCAGGTCGTCGATGCGGTATTCGCCGAAACCCAGCGCACCCGGTGGATGGCGGACAGCGGCGTCGAACAACTGCGACACCGCATTTTCGATGACCTCCCGGGACTGCCGCCGGACGCGTTTGGGCGCCCGCCGCAGGTTCGCCAAAACGCCGGCGATGGTGCCGGTTTCAGCGCGGGGCGGTCGGTCCGGTGTCATCGCTCAGGCGGATGAGCTCACGCGCAAGGCCGCGTGTTCGACCGCGTCGTAGTCGGCGTACTGGAAATCTCGCATCTGCCGAAGATACTGGGTGGCGAACCCCGGGTACATCGACACGTTGTGTCCGTCCTTGGTCAAATACCAACTGCTGCAACCCGACATCCACGTCGTCTTGGTGAGGCGCCGCTGGATGCGTTCGTTGTAGCGGCGCTGCACATCGTGACGGACATCGAGGTAGCGCAGATCGCTGTCCAGGATGGTGGTGATACCGCGGACGGCATAGTCGAGCTGGCCCTCGATGTAGACCAGCAGCGAATTATGTCCGGGGCCGGAGTTCGGGCCGGTCATGAAGAACAGGTTTGGATAGCCGTGCGCGCTGGCGCTCTTGTAAGCCTGTGCGCCGTCGGTCCATTCGTCGCTCAACGATCGTCCACCCAGGCCGGTGACCGGGAATGGCGGGCCGGTCAGATGCACGTCGTAACCGGTGGCGAACACGAGGCAGTCCAGGTGATGCTCGATGCCGTCGCTGGTGCGAAGGCCAACCGGGCTCAACGTCGCGATCGGCCAGTCGATGAGCTTGCAATTGTCGCGCTGCAGGGCGGGGTAGTAGTCGCTGGAGACCAGCATGCGCTTGCAGCCCGGGGTGAAGTCGGGCGTGAGCTGGCGGCGCAGCCACGGGTCTTTGACCTGCCGGCGCAGGTGCATCCGGCCGAGCCGGGCGACAACTGAGGTCAGCGGAGTGTTCCACACCAGAGCGGTGGCGCTGGCCTCGTGTCCCCAGTACAGTGCTTGGCGGGCAAGCTGTTGGACCGCAGGCGCTTTGGCGAATACAGATTGCACGGCGGGCGGAGTGGCGATGTCCAAACGAGGCAGCACCCAACCGGGGGTGCGCTGGAATACTTTGACGAAGTCGGCCTGCTTCACCAGTTCCGGGATGATCTGGATGGCGCTGGCGCCGGTGCCGATGACCCCGACGCGCTTCCCGGCGAAGTCATAGTCCTGATCCCACCTGGCGCTGTGGATCTTGTGGCCGCGGTAGGTGTCGATGCCGCGGATGTCGGGGAAGCTGGAGTCCGGGAGCGGGCCGGACGCCAGCACGACGGTGCGGGCCCGAAAACGCTTGCGATTGGCCGTGGTTGCGGTCCACACCCCGGCATCCTCGTCAAAGGACAGCCCGGTGACTTCCTGGCCGAACTGAATGTGGCGACGGATGTCGAATCGGGTGGCCATGTCCTCGATGTGTTCGCGGATTTCGTCGGCCGGTGAATAGGTCCGCGACCAGGTGGTGTTTTTGACGAAGGAAAACGAGTACAGCAGCGACGGGATGTCACAGCTGGCACCCGGATAGCTGGTGTCACGCCAGGTTCCACCGACTCGGTCGCTGCGCTCCAGGATCACGACGTCGTCGACGCCGGCCTGGGCCAATTTGATCGCAGCGCCGAGCCCGCTGAAACCGGCTCCGACGATCAATGTCGCGTAGGTGTGGGTTTTCGCCATGGTCACGCCGCCGGCTCGTGGGTGACTTCGCTGACCCAAGTAGGTACCGACGGCAGCAGGGGCCGCGGATACCGGTCGGAAAGCCACACCATCGAATTGGCCAGCAGGTGGTATGGGTGGCGCGGATTTGTGACCACTCCGGCGTAGCGCCTCAGGAACCGATAAGTCGGTACCCGCCTGGTGTGTTCGCCGCGGTCGCCAAGCTCTTTGAAGCGTTTCACGGCCTTGTAAAGCCGCTCGGGCTCCATACCCATGGCGGTGATCTCGTTGCGGATCCTGTTGATCAGCGGTGCACCCATGATCGCGCCGATGATGAGACCCGGAGTGGCGTTGTGACCGATGAAGTCGATCAGCAGCCGCCGGATCTTCGCGTGACCAATCATGTCGAGAACTTCGAAATCGACGACCAGATGGCGTGATTCGTCATTGTTGATCTTCTCAAACACCTGGTGACAAACGGGGTCGTGCACCTCGTCGAGGAGGAACTTCAACAGGGCGCCGTCCAGCGCGACTTCGAGCATCGGGATGACGGTGCCGAGCAGAGACAGCGGCATGTCGTCGGCCCAGCGGTCCAGCCAGTCGATGGCCAGCCGGATGTTCACGTTCGGCTCGGGAACCTCACCGTCCTCGAGCATGCCCCAACGCTTCATCAGCGCCAGCTCGGCGTTGGCGTGGCGCTGCTCCTCGGCGTGGAAGTAGCGGTAGATCTCGGCGATCGTCGGGTTGGGCGCCTTCTTCGCCAGCGCCGCGAACCCGCGGGCGCCGATGTTCTCGATCCAGCACAGGTCGGCCATGAACGCCTTGAGCTTTGGCCGCTGCTCGTCGGGAATCATTTCGGCGCCTGGCGCATCCCAGTCGATGTCGGCAAGCGCCCATTGGCGGTCTTTGATCTTGGCCAGCATCGCTTCCATGTCGATAGCCATCGGATCCTCCTTTGGATGGGATTCTTCAGAGCGGGGCGACCCTGGACACCAGGCCGACGGCGCGGGTATACGTACCAGGGATCAAGCGTTTGATGTTCCAGCCGATCTTGGCTTCGAGTTGCGGCATGCAGTACAGGTCGCCGCGATCGTGGGCGTCCAGGCAGGTTTGCGCCACTTTGTCCGCTGAGACTCCAGTCCAGCGCATGATTTTGTGGGCGAACTGATTCGTCTCGGTCGAAATGCGACCGGATTCGAGGATGTTGGTCTTGACGAAGGTGGGGCACAACACGGTGACTTTGACTCCGCTGCCGGACAATTCGGCGGCCAGGGTTTCCGAGAGCGACAGCGTGCCGGCCTTACTGACGTTGTAGGCCGCCATGCTCGGCGCGGCACCGAATGCTGCGGCCGAAGCGACGTTGATGATGCCCCGCGGAATGTCCGAAGAGTCGGCTGCGCGCAGGATCGGCGCGAAGACATGGCAGCCATGAATGGGTCCCCACAGGTTGATGCCGAGCACCCAATGCCAGTCGTCCAGGGGGAGTTCGCCGATCGGCGCGCCGCCGGACCCTACGCCGGCGTTGTTGATCACCAGCGTGGGTGCGGCGCCGAACCAGGATTGCGACTGCGTGGCCAACTCTTGGACGTCGTCGAATCGGGTTACGTCGCAGGTGATTGCGACTGCCTCGCCGCCGATGTCGGCGATCGCGCTCACCGTTCTCTTCGCGGCGACTTCGTCGATGTCGCTGCAGACGACCCGACTGCCACGGCGGGCCAGTTCGAGCGCGAACGCCGCGCCGATGCCGCTGCCGGCACCGGTCACCACCGCACGCGCGTGATGGCTCACCTTGGGCGATTTGCCAAACGGTCCGATCATTCTCAGCTCGCCTTCCCTGATATGGCCTGAATACCGTTGTCTCGCATCGAGGTGTCGATGAAACGTGCGACGTGCTTCATGGCCTTGACGGCTTCCGGCGACAGCCTGGGCAGCGCCTGGAACACGTGTACCTGGTCCGGCCAAACCTGCAAAGTGCAACGGCCACCGCCGGCGCGGATGTCGGCGGCCAGGTGCCGCGCGTCGGCCAGCAGCATTTCGGCGCCGCCGGCCTGGATGAGTGTCGGGGGAAACGGCGGTCCGCCGGCGACGTCGAGTTTCAGCCGCCGGTGCGCGGGATCGACGCCGTTGCTGTAGAGCGCGACCAGACGTGCCGCATCGTCGGCGCGGATCGCCGGGTCGCGCCGCAACTCCTCACGCGCACGGGCAAGCTCGAGCGTCAGGTCGATCAACGGCGAGAACAGCGCGAGCGCCGCCGGGCCGTTGACGGCAACGTCGGGCTGCAGCAGCAGATCCACCGAGAGGTGGCCGCCTGCCGAATCGCCGGCGATCACCACGCGGTCCGGCGGTACCTGGCTGGTGAGCCAGTCCCAGCCCGCGCGCACATCGTTGGCCGCGGTCGGGAAGCGGTGCCGCGGCGCCAAGCGGTAGTCGACGGCGAACACCGGCAGACCAGTCAGCCGTGACAACCACGACGTCAGCCGGCGGTGGGTGCGCGGCGAGCACAACGCAAAGCCGCTGCCGTGGACGAAATAGATGGCGCCGGCCCTGGTAGGTACGCCGGGCGCGCGCACCCATTCACCGACCACGCGACGTCCGTCATTGAGCACGTCGATGGACTCGGTCCGGGTACCGGCCAGCGAGGGTCCGAAGGCGTCCATGATGCCGGAGACGATCTGTCGCGACAGCCACAGGCTCCATGCTCGTTCGGGCGGTAAAACCGCGCTGATCTGCCGCAATGCCGTCATGCTCACCAGTGCTGCGGAACGGGATCGCAGCGATCCATGAGTCGGCACTGACTCCGTCATGCGAATGAGTCAACACAAAATGGTGACATTCGTCAATGGCAACGTTCGGGGTGTCGGGCATGAGTCGTAAATAACTGACCGGTCGTCTATTATGGAACCATGCCACGACCATCCAATCCCGAAGTCCGCAAGCGACTGCTCGCGGCAGGTCTTGACCTCATCCATTTACGAGGATTCGCCGCCAGCGGCGTCAAAGACATCACCGACGCAGCCGGTGTGCCGAAGGGGTCGTTCTACGCGTATTTCCCCAGCAAAGAGGCGTTCGCTGCGGCAGTCCTGGACGCCTATTGGGTCGATATCGAAACCCGACTCGTGCCGATACTTGGCGGCGACGGGTCAATGCAGGAGCGGATCACGCGCTTCTTCCATGCATTGGCCAACGAACACGAGGCCGGCAATTTCCTGCTCGGCTGCTTGATCGGCAACTTGTCCCTTGAGCTCAGTAGCTCCAGTGAGCCGATTCGCGCCCAGCTGATCAACATTCTCGAACGCTGGGGCAACGCTCTGGCCGAATGCTTGCGTTCTGGTGACCTTCGTGAGGGTCTCGACGCGGACGATGTCGCCTCCCGACTGATCGAAGCCTGGGAAGGTGCGGCTCTTCGGGGCAAAATGATTCGCAGCGGCATTCCGTACGACCGGTTCGAAGCCGACACCGTCCCCGCGCTACTGCGCTGAACTGAGCGGGAATGGCGACTTGGCAGCGAATGTTAACTAGACGACTGGTCATCTATAAGCTGAAGGAGGCCGAACACCATGGCGTCAAGTGGGGATCTGAGTCGGGTCACGTTCACCTTGAACAACGGCAGCGGCGAGTTGCCGGCGCTTGGATTCGGAACGTCGCTCTCCGATCGCACGAAGACGCGAGACGCCGTCAAAGCCGCGGTCAACGTGGGCTTCCGCCACCTCGACGCCGCCGAACGGTATCGCAACGAGGCCGAGGTCGGCGCTGCGCTCAAAGAATTGTTCGACGACGGCACAGTCCGCCGCGACGAGCTGTTCGTGACCACCAAGCTGTGGAACAACAACCATCGCCCCGAACGAGTCATGCCGGCATTGCAAGCCAGCCTCGGCAGGCTCGGGCTCGACACCGTCGACCTGTATCTGGTGCACACCCCGTTCGCCTTCAAGCCCGGTGACGACCAAGATCCCCGCGACCCGCACGGAGCTATCATCTATGACGACGGCGTCACGTTGGAGGAAACGTGGGCAGCGATGGAAAGCCTTGTCGACGAAGGGCTTACCGGAGCGATAGGTCTCTCCGACATCGACGTCGAGGGCGTCAAGAGGATCGCCCAGACCGCCAGGATCAAGCCGGCTGTGGTCGAGGTCGAGTCGCATCCATACCACCCGCAGTGGGAACTGCATCAACTGCGCGAGACGGACGGGATCATCCTGCTGGCGTTCGCTTCGCTGGGGCACGCGCTTGAGCCGCGACTGCTTGACGACCCGCTGATTGTCTCGATAGCACAGCGTTCGGGAAAGACTCCCGCGCAGGTGCTTTTGGCCTGGGGTATTCAGCGTGGCAGTGCAGTTTTGACGGGATCGGTCAACCCCGCGCGCATCAGCGAGAATTTCGATGTCACCGCGATTCCCGAGAGCGCGGTCCAAGACATCAGCGAGCGTCTCGAGACCCGCTACCGGTTCAATTCAGTTGTCGACGGCGGGGAACCGGGATTCGCCGAGGTGCCCACAGGCAGTTGACGGTTAGGCGGTCGACTTGGAGATGGCCTCGAGGATTTCTTCCGCCGAAAGGATTGCCGTCGCGTAGTTGGGCATGTTGACCGCCAAGGCCGCGTGCATCTCTTCGTCGGAATAGCTGGCCGTCGCATCTTTGACGACGGTGACCTCATAGCCCAGCTCCGCACCGAAGCGAACCGTCGCCTCAAGGCAGGTGTGCGCGATGAGGCCCATCATGATCAGCTGCTGAATGCCTTGCCTCTTGAGCAGAAGGTCCAAGTCGGTATTGGCAAAACCGCTGGAGCACCAATGCTCTTGGGCGACGACGTCGCCGGGTCGGGGTTCAAACTCGCTGCGGAGCTGACCGCCCCACGATCCGTACTCGAAGGTCTTGCGTGACCACGCTGCCTTCTGGATCGGCGCGATGTACTTCCAGTTCTCGTAGTCGCCTGGCCGGTTTCGGTGGTGCAGTGCGTAGAAGACTTGAATGCCGGCGTCTCGCGTCGCCTCGAGACCCGCTACCAACGCACCCATTGGCTTCGGCAACCCCCTTGAGGCGGTCCCATACTTTGTCGCCTTCGGAAATGAAGTCGTTGTACGGATCGCTCACAACGAGGCCGGTGATGCTTCTGCGGTAGTTCACGTCGTCAACTCTGCTCCGGAGCGCCATTGAGCACCACCGCCGCTATGCCGTTTTACATATGAGACTTGATATGTAACATTGCCGGGTATGGCCGCCGTCACACTCGCGCAGCGTGATCGCACCGACGAGGCCGGTGATGTCAAAACGTAGGCCGCGGGTCGGCGTCATCGGGGCCGGTCCCGGCGGTATCGCCATGGGTATTCAATTGGCCCAAGGTGACTACGATTTCACCATTTTCGAACGCGGCGACGGGTTCGGCGGAACGTGGCGTAACAACACCTACCCCGGTGCGGCGTGTGATGTGCCGTCGCACTTTTACTCGTTTTCGTTTGCGCTGAATCCCTACTGGAGCAAGACCTACGCGAACCAGCCCGAGATACTCGCCTATCTGGAGCGGGTCGCACACGACCACCAGCTCGGCCAGCACCTGAAGGCCGGCAGTGCCGTGACGTCGGTCCGATGGTCTGATGCCGACTCGCAATGGGCGATCGAGACCGCGCAGGGAAGTCGACACGAGGTCGATGTTGTCGTCAGCGCGGTCGGCATGCTTGATGTCCCCAATGTCCCGGCAATTCCCGACCGGGAGCTTTTTGGCGGCCGAGTTTTTCACTCGTCACAGTGGGATCATTCGAAATCGACAGCGGGGGAGCGGGTTGCATCGATCGGTACCGGTGCCAGCGCCGTACAGTACGTGCCTGCGATCGCCGCGGAGACCGAGCATCTGACCGTATTCCAGCGCACCCCGATTTGGGTGGCGCCGCGGTTCGACGACCCCTTCACCAGCGAGCAGCAAGAGTTGTTCGCGAACGACCCCGCCGAAGCGCTGAAGCTGCGAGATGCGGCGTTCCAGCAGTACGAAGTGGCCGATTTCGATGTCGAATCCGACATGACCAAGATGCTGACCGAGATGTCGTACAACTACCTGATGAAAAAGGTGAGTGATCCGCAGTTGCGCTCGAAGTTGTTGCCGGACTACCCCGTTGGCTGCAAACGGCCGCTGCAGTCGAAGACGTGGTTTCCGGTATTCGATCTGCCGAACGTCACACTGGAGACCGCTCCGATTGTTGCCTTCACCGAACAGGGTCTACGCACCGCGGACGGTGTCGAGCACCGGGCCGACACCGTGATCTTCGGAACCGGCTTCAAGGCCGCCGATTATCTGAGCAGTCTGGATGTCTACGGCAACGGTGGCCGGCGACTTCATGACGACTGGCGTCACGGCGCCGAAGCGTATCTGGGCACCGTGGTGCCCGGCTACCCCAATCTGTTCACCCTGTACGGGCCGAACACCAACGGGATCACCTCGATGATCTACATCCTGGAAGCGCAGGCCGAATTCGTGCGGCGACTACTCGACACGATGAGCCGAGAAGCGATTGAGGCAGTCGAGATCAAACGCGGCCCGCACGATGCATTCAACGCCGAGATCCAGGCGGCACTGGACACCACTGTCTGGGCGGCGAACTGCAGCAACTACTTTCGCCACCCAAGCGGCAAGATGGTGACTCAATACCCCTACAGCGGAAGCATGTTCGCGCAGCGACTCGCCGCAGTTGACCTGGATATCTTCGACACCCGTCCGCAAAGTCCGAAACTCAAGGCAGAGGCTGGCAACGCATGACCGGTGTTCATCACACGGCGATCGTGACCACCGACGTCGAACGTGCGCTGAGCTTTTGGCAGGACGGCCTGGGTCTCATGGTCCTCTTCGACCATGTATTCACCGGTGACTGGCCGACCCTGTTCGACGCCAGAACCGATACCCTGCAGTCGATCTTTCTCGGCGACCCCAGCGCACCGGATACCGGCATCGTCGAATTGGTCGTGTTCGACAATCCGGCACCGGAGCGCGAATCGATAGCCGGGCCCGCGCCCGGGTTCTTTCTGGTCTCGCTGAACCGTGACGTCGACCCGACACTTCGTCGACTGGCCGATTTGGGATTCGCCGACGATGTACGGCAGATTGTCGTGCCCGCACCGCACGGAAAGCAGGTTCAGATGGCTGTCATCACGGCGCCGGACGGCGTCCGCGTTGAGCTGATCGGGCCCGCGCGGTGACCGCCATCGTGACCGGCGGCGCCTCCGGCATCGGCAGCGCGGCCGCCGACCGGCTGCGTAGCGCCGGCCACGATGTCATCACGTGGGATCTCCGCGGCGGCGACATCGCCTGCGACATCAGCGATCCCGACGCGGTGTCTGCTGCGCTGGAGCAGACCCTGGCCAGCGTCGGGGTGCCGGATCGTCTGGTCGCCTGTGCCGGTGTCGGTGCTTCCGGAACGTTGATCTCGCAGGATCCCGCCGACTGGAAACGAGTGATCGACGTCAACCTCACCGGAACCTGGCTGACGATGCGGGCGGTGGCGCAGACGATGATCGACAACGGCGGCGGCGGATCCATCGTCGCTGTGTCGAGCATCAGCGGCACCGTTGCCGACCGCGACATGGGCGCTTACTGCGTCTCCAAGGCCGGGGTAGACATGCTGGTCCGCGTCGCGGCAAGCGAGTGGGGGCCGTACGGCATCCGGGTCAACGCGGTGGGGCCGGGCGTGACGCGAACACCCATGCTGACCCAGGCTGAGCAGCTGCCCGGATGGTTAGACGGGCTGAGTCAGCGAACCGCGCTCGGGCGGTCAGGTGAGGCCGATGATATCGCCGAGGCCATCGTCGCGGTGCTCGAGATGGGTTGGGTCACCGGACAAACCGTCCTGGCTGATGGCGGTCTGGCATTGCACAGCCCGATCGACACCTACGGACAGGTTCAGCGACTGCGCGCCAAGCGCGGCTAGTCGATCAGCGACTGCGTGCCGAGAACGATTGCCAGGGATAGCCGCTCGGCGTCATCGATGTCGGGCTCGGCGGTGTAGATCATGATGCGCAGGTCGTTGGCAGCGACGACGAGCGTGTCGCAGTCCAGTGTGATGTGCCCGACGTCGGGATGATCGATCACCTTGTGACGCCCGAAGTCCTGGTGGGGTGTGGGAGCGCTTGACTCCCATAGCTTTTCGAAGCGCGGACTGTGCGCGGTGATCTCGCGGATCAGCTGCTTCAACCGCTGATCGTGGGGATAGCGGGCGGCCGTCAAACGCAGGTCCGCGACCAGCCCGGCTTCGAATTCACGCTGCTGCTCCGGGGTGTGGACGGCTCGGCTGCCCGGACCGACAAGGTGTCGCCAGACGCTGTTGCGTTCGATCCCTTGCCAACTCGTCGTCGGGCCCATCAGCGCGTCGTACGGTGCGTTGGCGACGATGAGCGTCCAGGTGGCGTCGTAGACGGCGACCGGGGTGTTCGCCAGGCGGTCGAGCAGGCGCTGCACGCTCGGCGTGATGCGCGACGACACCACATCGAGTCCGGGTGTCGAATGTCCGGAGAGCCGGAAGAGGAGATCGCGCTCGGCGTCCGAAACCCGCAACGCGCGGGCGAGGGCCTCGACCACCTGGACCGACGGCGAGGTGGCCCGGCCCTGCTCCAGCCTCGTCAGGTAGTCGACCGAGATGCCGGCAAGCCCGGCCAGCTCTTCTCGGCGCAGGCCCAGCGTGCGCCGGCGTCCACCGACCGGAACGCCCGCCGCCGCGGGCTGAACACGGTCGCGCCAGCGACGTACCGCCCGACCGAACTCCCACGACTCCATCGCTTCACTCTGCGCTACCGGACCGGGTTTGTCCTGGCCCTGACAGTCCTACGAAAACCGGACGACTGCCTGAGGACCGGTGTGCGGCGAACAATCATCGGTGGATCACGACGAAGGAGAATCATGAACGCGATCGCGTCGGGAACGGTGCTCATCACCGGACCCACCGGCGGCCTGGGAAAGGCCACCACACTGGCTATCGCCAACCGCCCGGCAGCGCAGCGGCCGGATTTATTGCTGGTCGGCAGGCCCGGCGGGGCCCTTACCGAGGTGGCCGAGGCCGCCCGTGCGGCTGGGGCCACCGTGCAGGAGATCGGCTGCGACCTGGCCCGGCTGGCCGACGTCCGCGATGCGGCACGCCAGGTCAAGGAGCTATTAGCGGCGGGCGCGGTGCGTCCGCTTCGGGCGATCGTGGCGAATGCCGGCGTCTCGGTGGCCGATACCCACACTGCCTCGGCGAACGGCTACGAACTCACCTTCGCCGTGAACCATCTCGCGCACGCGCAGCTCATCGGCGATCTCCTCGACTCGCTCGCCGCGCCCGCCAAGGTGGTGCTGCTGGGGTCAAACACCTACCACCAGAACATCTTCCGTCGCATCCTGCGAGTTGCGCCAGCGGTCTGGCGAGACCCGCTCGAGCTTGCCCAACCCACCGCGGCGGGCGTGCCGGCCACCCTCGAGAGCGCCGGAATCGCCTACTCCAATTCCAAATTGGCGATTCTCTATTACGCGCACGAATTGCAGCGGCGCGCGCCCGCGGGCGTCAACGTCACGGTGTACGAGCCCGGATTCATGCCGGGCACCGGGCTGAGCAGAGGGCACGGCCCCGGTCTGCAGAAGATTGGCCGTGTAATTGAGCGCATCCCCGGCGTCTCGTCACCGGCACGATCTGGTCCGGCGCTCGCATCGATTCTCCTCGACGACCGCTGGGCGCATTTGAGCGATGGCGCATTCGTTGTCAAAGACGAAACGCGCGACGTGAAACCATTCGCCAACGACCCGGTTCGCGAGTCGCGGCTGTGGGAGGCTACGGCCGAACTACTCGACGTGGAAAGCTAGCAGGCCATCTCCGGGACTCATGCTCGATGGAGACGCCATCGCCGCTCCTGCTCCGAAAAAGGTCGCGCCGGCGGCAAGCACCGAGAGGGCGGTTGACAAGAATGACCGCCTCGCCTCGTCGCGGCCATTTACCGCAGGCGAATTGCTGTCAACACTTGCTTTCATGATGTTGAGGTTAGTTGCGAAAGGTAAGTAATCTCTGTCCGAACTCGATGAATCCGGCTGCCGAATCTTAAGACTGTAATTGCCGGGCGATCGCCTTCTTGTCGATCTTGCCGACCGGTGTGGTCGGCAACGAGGCCATCGCGCTCAGCACGTCCGGCCGTGCATGCCTGGCGACGCCGCGCTGGTCGAGATAGGTGTTCAGCTCCGTCAGCGTCACCGGGCTTCCGGAGAAAACGACTGCCGCACAGATCTTTTCGCCCAGGTATGGATCGGGCAGCGCTACCGCCGCCGCTGACGAGATCGCCGGGTGGGTTCGCAGGTGCTCTTCGAGATCGGCCGCGGGAATGGTCTCACCGCCGCGATGAATGACGTCTTTCACCCGGCCGGTGACTTCTAAGTTCCCGTCGGGGTGTTGACGGACGAGATCGCCGCTGCGGTAGAAACCCTCTAAGTCGAAGCAGCGCGCGTTCGCTTCTTCGGCGCGGAAGTATCCGTTGAAGGTGTACGGACCCCGCACCAGCAGTTCGCCCTCCGCGCCGGATGGGACGGGTTGGCCGGCGTCGTCGACGATGCGCAGTTCGTCGTCGACGCAGAGCGGTCGACCTTGGGTGCGGTCGACCACGTTCGGCGGGTCGCCGGGCCGGGTGTAGTTCAGCAGCCCTTCGGCCATTCCGAAGACCTGCTGCAGTCCGGGTGTCAACGTCTCGCGGACCCGTTGAGCATCATTGGCTTCCAGCTTGGCGCCACCAACTTGTAACAGCCGCAACGAGGTTGGGGCCTCAGGCTCCCATTCGGTGGCCTGTGCCCACAGGTTGGCCAACGCCGGCACCAGCGCGGTGACAGTGACGCCGTGGCGCGCGATGGCGCCAAACGCCGACTCCGGGCTGGGGTTGCTGAGAAAGACGGTGGGCGCACCTACCGCGAGAGCACCCAGTAGTCCGGGGCAGGCCAACGGAAAGTTGTGCGCGGCAGGCAAAGCCGCCATATATACGTCCTCGGCTGTGAGCTTGCAGAGCTCAGCGCTGGCCGTGGCGTTGTAGACGTAGTCGTTGTGGGTGCGGGGGATGAGCTTCGGTGTGCCGGTGGTACCGCCCGACACCAGGAGCAGTGCGGGAGACTCGGGATCTGGATTGTGGGGTTCGGGCCGTTGGATGTTGCTAGCGCATACCTGCGACCACGACGTAAAGGGTCCTGGGTCGCCGTCGACGATGACGTGACGCAGCCTGGGATGGTCGCGTGAGAGTTCCTGTGCCATCGGGCGGTAGTCGAAACCGCCTGCGCTGTCGGGGATTAGCAGTGCTGTTGCTTCGCTGACCGCGGCGAAGTGTCCTAACTCGGCCGCGCGGTGGCCGGTCAGGCACATCACCGGGATCGCGCCGACGCGTAGCAGTGCGAACAAGGCCACCGCGAATTCGCAGCTGTTCGGCAGTTGCAGGAGCACCCGATCGTCCGCGGCGATGCCCAGCTCCGCCAAGCCCGCCGCCGCGCGGTCAGCGCGTTCGTCGAGTTGCGCGAAGGTCAGTCGCTGCGGCCCGTCGGCATCGACCACCGCTACATGCGTCGACCAGGTCTGCGCCGCGTTGGACAGCATCGATTCGACGGTCCGGCCGGTCCAGTAACCGGCGGCCCGATAGCTCGCCGCGCGGTCCGGTGGAAACGGCACAAAGCCTTCCAGCTGGGAAGAGGACATCCCTTGCCTCCAGTTCGGCTAAGCGCCCAGTGAGCCCAGCGCCGTCACGAACTGCTCGGGCCAGATCAGCAGCAGGTGTTGTAGCAGGCTGCCGTCACTGAGCAGGCCGGAAAAGAATTGCGGTGAACCGTCGACGGGGTTGGTGCCGACGTCGTAACCGTTGATCAAGGCGCCGAACACGTCGGACGATAGGTTGTCGATGTCGGACATGCCCTGGGTGGTGTTACTGGCCGCGAAATCGGCCGCGATAGTGTCCAAGTCCTGCGTCAGCGCGAGCTGGGCAGTGATTTCGGGGGACAGCACCGACTGGAGGGCGTCCTTCAGCTCGTTGTAGTCGCCGAACGTCTGAAGCAAATCTGTCTGGATCTGGGACAACTCGACGGGAATCGAATAGGTCGTTGCGCCGCTATCGTCGGTCTCATCAACAAGGGGACTCAGCAAGGGCCTCAGCGTGTGGTCCGTCACCTCCAGCGTGTACGCGTTGAAGTCGCTGTACGCCTGTTCCGCGTGCCCAGCTTGGAAGTCGGCGGAGAGCAAACCGATGAGGCTGTTGGTCTCCGGGCCCTGCGGCCCCGTGACGGTACCGCCGAACAACCCAAAAACGTAGCCGTCGTCGCTGCCGTACCAGCCGCCGTACAACGCGTTCTGAATACCCGTCTCGAAGCCCGTCAGCGCGTCGGTGATCTGAGTGCCGAAATGCCCTGACACGTTGCCAAGCGCCGCCGACAAGTCGCCGCCGCCCTTGATGGCGTCGCCCTGCAGGCCGACCAAATTGGCTTGTGCGTCCGAGATGACCGTCGCCCAGTCAAGTTCGCCCGCAGTCAACTGAACGTCCCGGTGCTGGACCTGCGGGCCGGCGGGGGCCGGCGCATTCATGGCGAACAGGCTGGCGCCTGCAACAGCCACACCGGCAATCATGAGCCGGCTCATGTAAGCCGCCTTCGAGTCGGAGGGGAACGCTAGCTGCACGGCATCTCCTTTAAGTGACCGTCACTGGGACATAGCGCCATAACTGGGCGGGACGGGACGCTACCTGAGATGTGACTGAGCCACAATAGGTTATCCTAACCTCACTAAGGGTTGGGTAACTTCCTGGGCCTCGGCCGCGATAACCGCTGCTCTGAGCCAATCGACCGTGACACCCGGTTAGCGGCCGTGGTTGTGACAGCCCGCGGGAAGGGGCTGCATGGGGGAGATTCTTAGCTAGTGCTGAGGGCGGTAGCGTCCCGGGTACCCCGACTATTAAAGTAGCCAACAATTTAGGCTAGCCTCCACTAACTAGTAGGAGGGTTGGGTTTGTTGAGTGGTGGGGTGAGGGCTTCCGTGGCTGGCAGCCCGAGCGACGTGTGCGCTGAGGTCGCCGAATTACTCGGCGTCAGCGCCGATACCGTCGACGCCGGCGGCAACCTCATCAGCCAGGGTCTCGACTCGATTCGGATGATGTCGCTCGCCGGTCGGTGGCGTCGTCGCGGTATCGATGTCGACTTCGCGGCGCTGGCCGCCGACCCCACCGTAGAGGCATGGTCGCAGCTCGTCGGCGCCAACCAGAACACTGCCGAGCCTGACGTCGTGGCGGCGGTGCCTACCGGTACATCCGATGACGCATTTCCGCTCGCCCCGATGCAGCACGCCATGTGGGTAGGACGCCACGACAGTCAGCCGCTCGGTGGCGTGGCCGCGCATCTGTATGTCGAATTCGACGGCGGGGCAATCGATCCCGAACGCCTACGGGACGCGGCCACGAAGTTGGCGACGCGTCATCCGATGCTGCGGGTGACGTTTCTGTCGGATGGAACCCAGCAGGTCGATCACGGTCAGGAACCGGAGAGCTTCCCGGTCACGGTCCACGACCTTCGGGACGTCGACTCCGGCGTCGTCGCTGGGCGGCTCGCCGGCATTCGGGAAGCGAAGTCACGTCAGCAGCTCGACGGGCAGGTGTTCGAGCTGACGCTTTCATTATTGCCCGGCGAAAGCTCGCGGCTGCATGTGGATTTGGACATGCAGGCCGCCGACGCGATGAGCTACCGCACGCTGATGGCCGATCTGGCGTCGCTGTATCAGGGACAGCAGCTCCCGGAGTTGGGCTACAGCTACCGGGAGTACCGTCAGGAGATTGTGCGGCGGGAAGCCGGACCGCAACTGGCTCACGACGCTGACCAGGACTGGTGGTCACAGCGGATCCCTGAGCTGCCGGACCCGCCCAAGCTACCGTCGGCGAGCCGAAAAGTGCTTTCCTGCAACAGTACTCGACGCTGGCATTGGTTGGATCCGGAAACTGGACACGCGCTGTTGGCGCACGCCCGCTCCCTGGGTGTCACCCCCGCGATGATGTTTGCCGCGGCTTTCGCGCACACCTTGGCGTGCTGGTCGAGCAGATCGCGATTCCTGCTGAACGTGCCGTTGTTCGGTCGCGAGGCCCTGCATCCCGATGTAGACAGCCTGGTCGGCGACTTCACCTCATCGTTGCTGCTCGACATTGACCTAACCGGCACCACAGATGCGGTGTCACGAGCGCACGCAGTACAGGACGCGATGCGGACCGCGGCAACGCATTCCAGTTATCCCGGCCTCTCGGTACTGCGCGACCTTGGCCGCTACCGGGGCGCCCCGGTGCTCGCCCCGGTGGTGTTCACCAGCGCGCTCGGACTTGGCGAGCTGTTCTGCCGCGACGTCACTGAGGCTTTCGGCACGCCGAGCTGGATCATCTCGCAGGGCCCGCAAGTTTCGCTCGACGCTCAGGTCACCGAGTTCGACGGCGGCGTCATGGTGAATTGGGACGTCCGCGAGGACGTTTTCCCGGCGGGTGTCATCGACGCGATGTTCGCTCATCACATCGACGAACTGCGTCGGCTGACCTCCACCGTCGACGAGTGGGAAGTGTCCCATCCGCCGGCGCTGCCGCCCGATCAGCGCGCGGTGCGCGACACGGTCAACAGCCGAACCGCCGACCCCAGCGGAGAGACGCTGCACCAGGGCTTCTTTCGCTGTGCCGAACAGCAGCCGGATGCGCCGGCGGTCTTCGCCAGTTCGGGCGACCTTACCTACGCCCGGTTGCGCGAACAGGCATTGACGCTGGCGTCAGCCTTGCGCGCGAACGGGATTCGCGAGGGTGACACGGTTGCGGTAATGGGTCCCAAAACCGCGGAGCAGGTGCCCGCGCTGCTGGGCATTCTGGCGGCCGGTGGGGCCTATTTGCCGATCAGTGTCGACCAGCCCCCTGACCGCGCGGAACGCATTCTGCAGGCCGGTCAGGTGAAGCTGGCCCTGATGTGTGGCGGCGAGCGACTCTCGTTGCCGGTGCCCGCGTTGACGATTGCTGATGTGCTGAGCGGCGCGCCCGCCGACGCTGAGATTGACATCGCAACAACCGATCCCGCCGCGCTCGCCTACGTGTTGTTCACCTCGGGCTCCACCGGGGAGCCCAAGGGTGTAGAGGTAACCCATGACGCCGCGATGAACACCGTCGAGTTCATCGCCCGGCATTTCGAGATCGGCGCGGCGGATCGTTGCCTGGCGTTGTCCACGCTGGAGGGCGACATCTCGGTGATGGACATCTTCGTCACCTTGCGGACCGGTGGATCGATCGTGGTGGTCGACGAGGCGCAGCGGCGCGATCCCGATGCCTGGGCCCGGCTCATCGACGCTCACAAAGTCACGGTGTTGCACTTCATGCCGGGCTGGCTGGAGATGCTGAGTGAGGTAGGCGCTGGGCGCCTGTCGTCGGTGCGGGTAATCCCCACCGGCGGTGACTGGGTGCGGCCCGAGGTGGTTCGCCGCCTTCGGGCCGAGGCGCCCGCGCTGCGCTTCGCTGGCTTGGGCGGCGCTACCGAAACCGCCATCCACAACACCATTTTCGAGATCGGCGACGTCGACGCACTCCCATCGGAGTTGACGGCGCTGCCGTTCGGCACGCCGCTTTCCAACAATGCCTGCCGGGTGGTCAACGATGTGGGCGCCGATTGCCCCGACTGGGTCGCCGGCGAACTGTGGGTCGCCGGACGCGGCATCGCCCGGGGCTACCGCGGACGTCCGGATCTCACCGCTCAACGGTTTGTCGAATACGACGGCCGGACCTGGTACCGCACCGGCGATCTGGCCAGATACTGGCCAGACGGGGTCCTGGAGTTCGTGGGACGCGGCGATCACCGAGTCAAAATCAGCGGCTATCGGGTCGAAATCGGCGAAGTCGAGGTTGCGCTGCGTCAGATCCCGGGCGTGGCGATAGCGGTCGCAGCCTTGGTAACGACGGCGGGCGGCGCGGATGTCCTGGCCGCAACTCTCCGGGCAGATGACCCACGGTTGACCGTCGAACTCATCCGCCAAGCGATGGCCGAGCGTGTTCCCGCGCACATGATCCCGCAACACCTGTCGCTGGTGGAGCACATACCGTTCACGCTCGCCGGCAAGATCGACCGACGCGTCGTCGCGGGCCAACTCGCCGCCGGCGTCAACGATGCAACCGCGCCCGACCGCCGTCTCCCATCGTCGCCGCTGGAATCCGCTCTCGCGGCGATCATCGGTGATGTGCTCGGTGTGGACGCGGTCGGTGTCGACGATGACTTCTTTGCCCTGGGCGGGGATTCGGTGCTGGCGACGCAGACCGTCGCTCGTATCCGGGCGTGGCTGGACGCCCCCGACCTGATCGTCGCCGACATCTTCGCCACCAGGACCGTCTCGGCACTTGCCGCCATGCTCAGCCGCCGCGACTCCGACCCCACCCGGCTCGATCAGGTTGCCGAGCTTTACCTGGAAGTCATCCACATGGACGCCGGCCACGTTGTGGCCGCCGTCGCTGGAAATGAAGCGGTGCAATGATTTTCGATAATCTGACAGCAGTGCCGAAGAAGGAATTCCCGACCTGGATCAAGCGGGTACCTGGCCGCAATGGGGGAGGTCGCGCGGGCGCCACCGTGGTGTTTCCGCATGCCGGCGGAGCGGCCGTGGGCTATCGCAAGCTGGCAACCGCATTGGCCGCAGCGGGCGACACGTACATCGTGCAGTATCCGCAGCGCGCCGAACGGCTCCGCGAGCCCGCCGCAGAGACCGTCCAGGACCTGGCCCGCGGTCTGTTCGTCGCCGGTCCGTGGCGCCAGATGGCGCCGCTGCGGCTGTTCGGTCACAGCATGGGCGCTGTCGTTGCGTTCGAGTTCGCCAGGATCGCCGAATCTCGCGGTGCTGCAGTGGAACGGCTGTGGGCGTCGGCCGCTCCCGCGCCGTCGGCCGTCGCAGCCAAGCCCGATCTGCCCACCAGCCACGACGATCTGATCGTCGATATCGTCGATTTCGGTGGGACAGATGCCGAGCTGCTTGCCGATCCAGAGTTTGCCGAGCTGCTGGTCACCGCGGTACGGGCCGATTATGCCGCGATAAATCGCTATACGTGTAGCCCCGAAATTCAAATCTCTGCCGACATTTCCGTATTGGGAGCCCGCGGCGACCTACGCGTCGATGCCACGGAACTTCAACTCTGGCAGGAGCACACCGCCGGCTCCTTCGATCTGTCCTGGTACGACGGCGGACACTTCTACCTCGACGATCACATCGAAGCCGTCGCCGCGCAGGTGAATGCCGGTGGCTGAGGACAGGTTTGCGGCCGGCGCCGACCCGGTCGTGATCGTGGGAATGGCGCTGGAAGCGCCCGGCGGGATCGACACCGCCGAGGCGTATTGGGAGTTGCTGGTCCACGGCCGCGAGGCACTGAGTCCGTTTCCCACCGATCGAGGCTGGTCGGTCCGCGAGCTGTTCGCCGGGTCACGTCGCAACGGTTTCAAAGAGATTCATGACCGTGGCGGATTCCTCACCGGCGCGACCACGTTCGATCCGGAGTTCTTCGGGATTTCGCCGCGTGAGGCCGTCGCGATGGATCCCCAGCAGCGTGTCGCGCTGCGGGTGTCGTGGCGGGCTCTGGAAAACAGCGGCATCAATCCGGACGACATGGCCGGCCACGATATGGGCTGCTATCTAGGCGCTTCTGCCACCGGTTACGGACCGCAGATGGCCGAGTTCTCTGAATACAGCGGCCATCTGCTCGCCGGGACGGCGTTGAGCGTGATATCCGGCCGGATCGCATACACCCTGGGATCGATGGGCCCGGCGGTGACGATTGACTCGTCGTGCGCGTCGGCGCTGGTGGCTTTTCACGCTGCCGTGCGCGGACTGCAGAACGGTGACTGCGACGTGGCGGTGGCCGGCGGAGTCAACGTGCTGGGCTCACCGGGATTCTTTGTCGAGTTCTCGAAGCAGCACGCCCTGTCCGACGACGGCCACTGCCGCGCTTACAGCGCGCAGGCCAGCGGGACCGTCTGGGCGGAGGGAGCGGCCGTCTTTGTGCTGCAACGAAAGTCAGCGGCACTTCGCGACGGGCGATACATCCTTGCCGAGGTTCGCGGCAGCGCCACCAACCACGACGGCCGCAGCGCCGGTCTGAGCGCGCCGAACTGCGCGGCCCAGGTCAGTTTGTTCCGTCGCGCCATCGCCGAGGCGGGGGTCCGTCCCGACGAGGTCGGGATGGTCGAAGGGCATGGCACCGGCACCAGGCTCGGGGACCGTACCGAGTTGCGGTCGTTGGCGCAGACATACGGCGACACCGAACCCGGGCGCGGCGCCCTGTTGGGATCGGTGAAATCGAACCTGGGTCACGCCCTGGCTGCCAGTGGCGCATTAGGGCTGGCCAAGATTCTGGTGGCCGCCGAGCACTGCGCGATACCGCCCACCTTGCATGCCGCCGAGGCGAGCCCCGAGATCGACTGGGAAAAGCAAGGTTTGCGACTTGCGACTACCCTGACGCCGTGGCCTGCCGTCAACGGGCAACGGGTCGCAGCCACGTCGGCATTCGGGATCGCCGGCACCAACGCCCACGTCATCGTCTCACTTCCCGAGGTAGCGTGATGCTGGCCCAACCGCTGCCCGACGGCCGTGTGCCGGTACTGCTTTCGGCGCACGACGAAACGCTGATCACGCAGGACGCGTGGGCGATCCTCGGCTACCTCGACCGAATCGCGCCGGACCACGATCCGACCGCGGAAGTCGCGTCCACCCTGATCCGCCTGCGACGTGTGCGACGGCACCGCGCCGTGGTGCGGGCAGCCAATCGCAGCGAACTGGTGGACGGCCTGTCAGCGCTGGCCCACGACGAAGAGCATCCACTGGTCGCCCGGTCCTCCAAAAGCGTTGTGCCGTCTACCGCGTTCGTATTCCCGGGGCAGGGCAACCAGTGGCAGTCGATGGGGGCCGATGCCTACCGCCGGCTGCCCGCATATCGTGCCGAAGCCGACCGCTGCGGGGAGGCGTTCGTCGCGGCCGGGTTGTCGTCGCCGCTACCTTACCTGCAGGGTGACGAAGACCAGACATGGTCACGGACCCAGATCCAGGGAGCGCAATTCGTCCACGCGGTCAGCTTGGCGTCGCAGTGGCGATTCTGCGGAGTGCTTCCCGATATCACCATCGGACACAGCCTTGGCGAGGTCGCGGCGGCCTATGTGGCCGAGAAGATCTCGTTATCCGATGCGGTCGCACTGGTCGGTGCGCGCGCAGCGGCCGTCGCCCGGTTGACGGGCCACTATGGCATGACAGTGCTCGGTATCGGGGTCGACGAGGCGAACGCGCTGATCGGCGAAACACCCGGCTGGCTAGAGGTATCCGCGGTCAACGCACCGTCGGCCACCGTGGTGTCGGGGGACCACGACGCCGTGATCGCCGTAACGGAGCTGGCTCAGCAGCGAGGGGTGTTCGCCCACCGGCTCACCGTGGACTATCCAGGTCATACCAGCGCGCTGCGGCCGCTGCGCGCCGAACTGAACGAGCTGCTGCCCACGTCGACCTTCGGCGAGGGCCCGATGGCCTTCATCGGCTCGGCCACCGGCGCCGAGGTCGGTAGCGACGTCGATTTCACTCAGTACTGGTATGAAAGTCTCTGCGGCACAGTGCGGTTTGACCGCGCGGTG
>Ga0137412_10000374_pt1 | contig 30901 bp, 37 predicted proteins | sample CZODoug2_1_16fun_FD_122160 | JGI IMG/M metagenome (GOLD analysis project Ga0137412, IMG submission 122160) | Vadose zone soil fungal communities from Angelo Coast Range Reserve, California, USA - CZODoug2_1_16fungal (Hybrid Assembly) | ecosystem: Environmental > Terrestrial > Soil > Vadose zone...
CTCAACCAGGCATCGGTGTGTGTGGCGGGGATTCGCAGGGTGCGATTCGCCAGACTTTTTTCATTGCCATTTAATTGCTCCAAATCCGCTGCCACGGTCTCAGCGGCGCTCTGAAAAAGGCGCCGCAGTTCAGGTTCGACGTAAATCTTCCACTCGGCGCAAAGCTCCGGTTCTTTTCCATTTGTCGGGGAACTGAAGAGGCGCTGCTCGGCAGCGGGTAGCCCGTCTGGGCTGGCGCTTGCGGGAATCTGCCGAAGGAGCTCGGCCAGAAACGGGTCTAACTCGGAGATCTCAATCTGGTCGTTATGCCGGCAAATCTCCATATCAACTGACCTTTTCCAGTGTGGCGAGTAGAAGATAGCCGTGTAATTGCTGCACATAAAGCTCGGCAGGCTCTCGCCTGCCGGCCCACAAGATCGAACGTCCCTGGTGATGCACTTCAAGCATGTGTTTTTCGGCTTTCTCGCGCGGATAGCCGAACACCCGTTGAAAAACCATCGTCACGTAGCTCATTAAATTCACAGGATCATTGTGGACCACCACCTGCCAGGGAACATCGAGATCTTCTTCCGAGCGCGTTTCCTTGGTGGGCTCCGCAGTCGTTACAGAGCCAGTCTCACCCGAAACATGAGTCGTTCCTCCTGTATCTTTGCTCTGCGCCCGGCATCCGACGCCCGGCCGTCGCTCCCGACTCATGGTGGAAACGCTAACATACGACGCTCTCAGTTCAAACAAGCTGCAGGGTGCTGTACGCGGCATCGGTGATGCCGATTCTGGAATTATTTGTTCTGCCGGGATCATCGATCCCGGCTACAGGTATGAAGAATTTTTTTCTCCATCGCTTTCATTTTCCGCGCGGCAGACTGTGTTCGATCGCCAAACCCGCGCAAATGTAAAAGCCCATGGGCAATGTAGAGGCAAAGCTCGCTGGTCAGCGAGTTCCCAAATGCGCGGGCCTGCCTCTTAGCTGTCTCGACGCTGATAAAGATTTCGCCGTGTTGAAACGTGAGCACGTCGGTCGGACCCGTTTGATGCATAAATTCCCGATGTAACGAATCCATTCGTCGATCCGAAATGAGCCAAACGAAAACCTCATGCAATTTATCCAAGTCCGTCGGTTTCCGCTTACGCAATTGCAGACAGCGATGCAAGGCTTTCCCTGCGAATATCTGAAGATCGGTCACATTGACTGGGATTTTTTGCTGACGGTTGCGCACGTTGATGTGCGGGGATTTTCCCATTTGGCGATTTAACGATTCACTGATTTAGCGATTGCGCTTCGCCGTCGTGAGCGACGCAGAAAAAAACTTCAGTAGCTCTTCCGTGATTGAGTGTGTTCATAACTCAATCGTTAAATACTTTTCACGCCGGCGGTCTTTGCTCCGATTGAAAATTGCGGGTGATCAACCGCGCGCCTTTATCGAAGGTAAAATAGGCCCAAGCCCATTGAAAAAGGACGAGCAAGCGGTTCCGAAAACCGACAAGAAAAATGATATGCACGAATAACCACGCCACCCACGCGGGAAGACCGCTCAAATGCATGAATTTTAGATCGGCGACCGCCTTGTTCCGCCCAATTGTCGCCAGGCTTCCCTTGTCCCAATAATGGAAGCGCTGAGGTTTGCGCCCTTTAATCATCGCAAGAATGTTGCGCGCAGCGTGGCGCCCTTGTTGGATCGCTACAGGCGATACGCCAGGCAACGGTTCTCCGGTCTGATGTGAAAAGTTCGCCAGGTCACCGATGACCTGAACTTCAGGATGGCCGGAAATGCTAAGGTCATCGTTCACAACAATGCGACCGACCCTGTCAATTGATGTGCCGAGTGTTTTGCCAATGAACGACGCATTGTTGCCGGCTGCCCAGATTTTCACATGGCAGGGGATGAATTCGTCGCCGAGTTGCACTCCGTCCTCGTTAATATTCGTCGCCCGCACGCCCGTGCGCACGTCCACGCCGAGATCTGTGAGCTGTTTTCGAGCGCTTTGCGATAAGTCCTCTGGAAAGGCCGATAGCAAGCGCGACTCGCCTTCGATGAGAATGATCCGTGCCCGGGACGGATCGATATGGCGAAAATCTTTCGCCAACGTGTAACGAGAGATTTCTGCGATTGCTCCGGCCATTTCCACACCGGTGGCTCCGCCACCGATGATCACAAACGTCATCGCCGCCTTGCGCGCCGCTTCATCGTTGGTTTTTTCCGCATATTCGAATGCCATCAGAATCCGACGCCGGAGCTCAATCGCGTCTTCGAGACTCTTCAATCCTGGCGCCAGTTTTTCCCAATCATTATGTCCGAAGTAGGAATGCCGGGCGCCAGTCGCGAGGATTAGATAATCGTAATCGAATTCCAGGTCGGCGGTTTTCACTTTTTTAGCGTCTACGTCCACAGACTGCACTTCGGCGAGAATTACCTCTACGTTCTTGGATTTGCTCAGCACAGAGCGCACCGGAGCCGCAATGTCTGCCGGAGAGAGCGCAGCGGTCGCGACCTGGTAAAGTAAAGGCTGAAAAAGATGATAATTTGTGCGGTCAATCACTGTGATCAGCACATTCTTGCAAGCAAGCTTCTTCGCGGCCTGAAGCCCGCCAAATCCAGCGCCGACAATTATGACGCGCGGTTTTCGGTTCTGTGATTCCTTCATCCTCGAAAATTTTAGCAACGTTCCACTCCGAAACGATTGCCAGCAAGCGCTTAACGCACAATACGAACATTCAAGCAAAGCAGTCAGATGAACAACAAAAGGCGGTTGTGAAAACCTGACGGTCTACTATCTTGTCGCCTTATGCCAAAGGCAATCGCTCGCAGTAAAACCCGTAAAGCAGTGGCAAAACGCTTTAAGATCACGGCGGGGGGCAAGGTTTTGCGGGCGCACTCTTCTCGACGCCATTTGCTGTCAGTAAAAAGTGCAAAGCGGAAGCGCCATTTGAGCAAAGCGGCGCTCGTGGACAAAACGGATGTCGCCCGCATCAAAGCGAACCTGCCATTCGGTTAAGAGCGCAGCGCATTGCCTCTTATCGGTAAACGCTCAAGAACCAGAGTTAATATCGGCGCGCGCTCGCTGGTTGAACGATTTCTTCGCTTCGAGTCGTGGTGCGTGTCGTTGTGACGCCATACCACTGACGCGCCGCTTCCAGCGAATCTGGCCCCGGTTCAGGACTGTAAAGATCGCGCCGGTTAACGAGTGTTGTACAGGAGTCCATAGTGGCCAAAAGAAAAACGAGCAAGAGGGACGCCAACCATTTCACGGGGTCGATGCAAACAGAAACGTCAAAGCCTGTCAATGTCTCCGCCTTCGAAGAAGGCAAGTCGGCGGTTGCGCGATGCCAATGTTGAAGAGACATTCGTTTTCCGTCAGGGGCTATGGATTGAGGACTTACGAAACCCGCCAGGGCAGGAATGCAGCAACGGTAGTCTGATCCTCCTTGCCGTAGTTCTCTGGCGGACTTTTTGCGATGGGGCGCGCCTAAACGGCTGAGTCATGAAGCTGCTAAAGACTAAAAAGGCACGCTTTGCGCAGGTCATTGAAGAGTGTGGCAAGCCGCAGGTTTACACCCTTTGGCAAAAACCATCTGCCGATCGTCACCTCCAGGCGGAGCTAAAGAAGAATCGAGTCATGACGATCCTGAAGACCGAAAGCGGGACAGATTTTGGGGTTGCTGGCTTCAAAGAGAACAAAGGCACCACTTATCTCGTTTTTCCCAAGTCCTTGAAACAGTTTGTGGACAAGCGCGTGGTCGGAATCGATTGGACGCTTGTTTGCGAATAGGCGCTATTTTATCCCGGTGGCCAGGCGAGCGCGCGTTTGCCAAGAAGATGCACATGCAAATGCGGAACACTTTCACCCGCATCTGGCCCGCAGTTGATGACGACACGATAACCGTTCGATAATTCCAGTTTCTTCCCCAGATCGCGCGCAACCAGAAGCAATTTGCCGAGCAGCGCGCGATCCTCATCCTTCGCATCTGCGAGGCGAGGAACTACTCTCTTTGGTACAATCAGCACGTGCACGGGCGCTTGCGGATTAACGTCCTGAAAAGCGACTGCGTCATCATCTTCCCAGATAATTTTCGCTGGAATTTGTCGCGCGATGATTTTTTCGAAAATGGTCATGGCGTGAAGTGGTTAGTCATCTAGAGAATTCGGGTAAATCTGCGCATTCTGGCGGTAATTCAAATACGAAACGCCACAGATTCGAAGCTTTTTGGCAAGCTCGTGACTCTCCTTTAGTGCAGCGAACAATCGAGCCGCTCTACTGTGGGATCCATTGCAGAAGTTAGTCTTTCGCGCACAAAACAGACAATTTCCTCGCGCAAAGCGTCGCAGGCGCGTGTCCATGTCTTCACTCCGCGAAGATGTTTCACGCAAGGCTGGAGCGAGCAAAGCTGGAGATTATCGGTGCCGATTTCGATCAAGCTATTAATTCGCTTTTCCAAGAGATCGAAGAATGCGAGCTCGTAACCTGCGCCAGCATGGTGGGCGATATCGAGTAACGAGATGGAAATAGGCGGGGGCGCCGGAGCGAAAAAGGGCACGATCTCCTTGTAACCAATTGCCTTCAGGACATACCGCACGGTCTGCGACAACTGACTAAACGCGACGACACTCTCGTCATTTCGCAGGTGCAGGTAAAAGGCGATGCTTTCGGTCACGTGCTCGGTCAACCACCAACTGGGGTAGCCAGCTTCGTCGGCTGCGCGCGTGATCGCCGCGTGCAACCAATCGCGATTGAACTCGAACAGTTGTCCCGATTCTGTGCGGAGATATGGAAATTCTTCCTTAAATGCGACCATGATTCTTGCTGATTGGAGCCTTGTGTGATCCGGGCGCAGGATTTGGTCCGGTCTCAGACGGAAATAATTCCCGCTGCAGCGTATTTGGTTTTACGCGACGCCCAAGAGTGTGAATGGCATCCACAAACTGATCGACGTCGTGAAATTGCTGGTACACTGAGGCGTAACGCAGATAGGCTACTTCATCGATCCCACGCAGCTTTTCGAGCACTTTGGTGCCGATTGCGGAAGAGGGAACTTCACGCCCGCTCGTTTCAAGCTCGTGGACAATTTCGTCCACGGTGTCTTCCAGAGTAAGAAGACTGGTGGAGCGTTTTTCGAAAGCTTTCGCGATACTGGCGGCCAGTTTGCGCCGATCAAAAGGTTCATGAGTTCTGTCACGTTTCACCACGCGCAGATCGGAGCGCTCGACTTCTTCGTACGTGGTAAAGCGATATTTGCATTTCAGACATTCACGTCGACGACGGATACTGGAGCTATCCCGCGACTGACGGGAATCGATGACCTTGTCATCACGAGACCCGCACTTGGGGCAACGCATAGTATGGGAACCGCAATTACCATACTATTCCTTGTGGTGTCAACGCTTCTTTGATTGTTTGTACAAGTTAGCCGACCAGTCGGAAAAACTATGCGAGGACGCGCTTTGGAGTGCAATGTGCCCTCGCATCGCTCTTCGTTGAAGTCGCAAGGACGCCGCTGCATTGACGCAACGCACTACCGACGATACACGCTTGCAAATGCAAAACCGCCCGCGGCGCAGCGCTCACTACGGTCCATGGCTGGTGGGTTTAGGCGCTGCGCTCTGGGGCACAGAAAGCGCGTGGCGCATTCCACTTAACGAGTTATTTGATGCCAAGGTCATCGTTTTTTGGGAGCACGTGCTCATTCTGATCATGTTCCTGCCGATTCTAATTCCGAGTCTAAAGGAGATTCCAAAAATCCGGGCGCACACGTGGGGTTATCTTTTTTTTTCCGGCTTCGCCGGCTCGGCAGTCGGCACGATTTTCTTCACTCTGGCACTTAAGTACGGGAACCCGACCGTGGTAAATGTCGTCCTCAATATCCAGCCCGTTATATCAACCGTTGGGGCGTTCTTGGTTTTCGGTGACCGGCTAGGCCGTCGCTTCTTCTTTTACGCTGCCATCGCAATCACCGCCGGTATCTTCGTTTCTGTCACGCATCCGACCATGATTGGCGTCTCCTTCGAGCGCGCCGGCCTGAATGTTGGCTCGGGGTACGCGCTGATCTGCGCGCTTTTCTGGGGACTCTCTACTGTGGCAGGTCGCGGGGTGATGACTGGCATGTCGCTTCGGCTTGCCTCGAGCATGCGGATCGTCATAGGCCTCGCATGCATGACGGTGATTCTTCTGGCCGACGGCAAATTTCACGGCGCAGCCCTTTGGCCAGCCACGGCCCAAGCACACCCTGCTAAAGCAATCGTCCTGCTCTTGTTTCTGGCGTCGGTCTCGGGCGGAATCCCGCTCTTGATCTATTTTCAGGGGTTGCGGCTTACGCGGGCATCAACGGCCGGCTATTTTGAAATGATGCAAACCCTCGCTGCGGTGTGCATCACATGGGGAATCTTCCACGCGACGCTTCACGCGCACCAGGTGGTCGCTGCGTTGATGCTGATTGCAGCAGTGGCCATGGTGCATCAAGTGCAGCAACGAATTGAGCCGCGACAGGCGATGAATGCCTGATCGATCGCAGAACTGCCAATCAAAGGCTCTCGTCAGAGCGTCGTGGTTCCTTCATGCGGTTTCGCGACTGGTCAGTCTTCTCTGGAAACTCGAAACCGACCTTGCCATTTTTCAAGTTTCAATACCCTGAAAACGGGCGGGCCTTTCTTCGAAATGAATTTCGGGAGTAAATCGTTTCGATGTCGATGAGTTACAGTCTGCCCTTCGGAATTTCAGACAGGACGTTCTAACGCGGAGGAAACTCGAACTCAGCCTTGTCTTTTTTCTGCGAGAGCACGAGATGAGCGGCGAATTTGTTACCGCGTTTGGAGACGAAATTTTCGATGAGGTGCGACTTTCCCTCGGAGAGCAGTTCCTTCACTTCATCCTGCGTGATCTCGTGCTCGCAAAGTTTCTTCGTCAATTTGAAAACTTGCCGATTCTCCTGCTCTGGTTTGCGGACGTAATAGGCGTCATCGGTCTCCACCAATTCGCCGCCGTGCACTCTGCTTTCGCCGATCACTCTGGCTTTGGAGAGATCGATCTTCGCCCGCGCCTTGCGTTGGATGGGCTTGCCCTCCTTGTCGGTTTTCGGAGCACGCGGCGGAAATTCCCAACGAATCCGCGCATCGTTGCGCAACAAAAACGCATCGAACGGACGGCCTTTTTTCGAGATGAAACCTTTAATCAAATCAGTCCTGCCTTTTTCGACCAACTGCACGGCTACTTCGCGTGAAACCTCTTTTTTGCACATGAGGCGCGGGATACGAAAAGCTTGTTTCCATTCGCCGTTATCGCGTTCGCGCAGAACGTAGCTCGACCCGACTTCGCATAATTCCGCGCCGGTCGAAGGATCGATCCAGAAAGGTTCCACCGCGCCGAGATCGATCTTGTCGCCAAAATCGTATTCGGCTTTCCACTTCCCGCTCTCAGCATCTTTTACGAGTTTGAGCGCGGCGGCGAAGATCGCGCGCGTCTTGGAGGAAATGAATCCGTCGAGCGGACCGACGACCCCCTTTTCGACCAATTCGCGTACCTCGGACTCCTCCATTTTCCGCCCACCAATGACCTTGTAGATCATGAATCCGCCATCCTGTGATTTGTAGCCACGCAAAGTCTCCCGCAGCGGTTTGCCGTCAGTCGGCGACAGGATATCTGTCTCGCGCGCTACAGATTCGTCCTCCTCGAATTTCTTTACCCGATCGACGATGCCTTTGGTCTCCTCGACGATTTCGGCCATGAATTTCTCTCGCGGAAACTTTCCTTGCTCCATCGAGCGGAGTTGATGTTCCCATTCGCCGGTCATGGCCGGGCTGGTTATATCGGTCGCCTTCACGGCGGTGAGGAATTGGATGAGTTGCTCCGCTTTGGCAGTTGGCACCAACTCACGCTGATTTCGATGCATGTATTTTTGGTAAATGAGCCCGTCGATTATGTCCGCGCGAGTGGCCGGCGTGCCGAGACCGCGCTCCTTCATTGCTTCGGCCAGCTCCTCGTCCTCAACTAATTTTCCCGCCGTTTCCATCGCGGCAAGGAGCGTCGCTTCCGTGTAACGCGGCGGCGGTTTGGTCGTTTCGGCATGCAGATTCACTTCGAGTGTTTTTGCCTGATTCTTGTCATCTACGATCAAGGCAGGCAGCGCTTTGCCGTGCGTTGAATTTTCATCTACTGCACTCTTCCCATAGACTTCCAGCCAGCCGGCGGACGTCATGACTTTGCCCTCAGTTTTGAACTTGTGCACTGCGACCCGACTGAACCGCGTCGTCACATCGAATTCCGCTGCTGGATAAAACGCGGCCACGAAGCGGCGCGCGACCAAGTCATAAATTTTCGCTTCCGCATCATCGAGGTTCTTCGCTTCCGAAGCCGTGGGTATGATGGCGAAGTGATCGCCGATTTGCGCGTTGTTGAAGATTCGTTTGTTGAGCCGCACGTAATTTTTCTCGAGCGCCTTCTGAGCATGCGATTGCAGCGAGCCGGAAAGGTTGCCCAGCGTCTGCCTAACGACCGGCAGATAATCTTCGGGCAGGGCGCGGGAGTCCGTGCGCGGGTAAGTCAACATTTTATGTCTCTCGTAAAGCGCCTGCGCGATTTGTAATGTGCGCTTGGCTGAAAAACCGTAGCGGCCGTTCGCCTCGCGTTGCAGCGTTGTCAGGTCATAAAGACGCGGCGCTATTTGCGAACTGGCTTTCTTTTCCTCGGAAACGGTCGCGATCTGCTGGCCCTGGCACGCGGCGACAACCGCTTCCGCTACTGTTCGGTCCCAGATGCGGTCGATTCGATCGTGCTCGTCGCCATTTCTTTTGAAGTCGGGACGCTGATAGATGCCTTGGTATTCGCCCTGAGTGATTCCGAATTTCGCAGTAACACGCCAGTAATCGTGCGGCTTGAAATTCCGGATCTCCAACTCGCGACCGTAAACCATTGCGAGCGTCGGAGTTTGCACACGGCCGACAGAGGCCACGTTTTTCCCACGCGAACCAAACATCCGTTTGGTGATTGCCCGCGTGCCGTTGATGCCGATGAGCCAGTCGCTCTCGCTGCGCGAACGCGCGGCATCGGCCAGACCGGCCATTTCCGAACCATCGCGCAAATTTTGAAAGCCCTCACGAATGGCCTGAGGCGTCATCGATTGCAGCCAAAGGCGCTTCACTGGGTGTTTGTTTTTCGCCAGCTCGCAAAGCTGGTTAAAAATGTGTTCTCCCTCGCGCCCGGCGTCGCAGGCATTGATGATCTCCGTAATATCCTTGCGAGCTATCAGCTTTTTGAGACGATCAAATACTTCCTTTGAATCCACCTTCGGCTTAAGCTCGAACTTCTTGGGAATGATGGGCAGCGTTTCGAGCCGCCAGAAGCCGTACTGCTTCTTGTCGATGTCCTCCGGCATCAGTAACTCGGTGACATAGCCGACCGCCCACCCAATGACGTATTGCTCATTCTCATAGTGGTCGCCTCTTTTGGGAACCTTGCCGAGCGCCTTAGCGATGTCGCTAGCGACCGAGGGCTTCTCGGTAATGATGAGAGACTTGGACATGAGGGGTTGGAATCGAACCCAGTTATGGTGTTTTTGCAAGCGCGAGCGAAATTCGCGTGGGTCCGCAAAAAATTGTGGCGTTTGGAAGTCCCTGGCTTATGCCAGCTTAACAAAATATTTTCCCGGCAACTGTTTGACCAGGCGCTTCAGCTCAAGCCGAAGTAATGTCGACGAAACTGTCGCGCTCGGCAACTCGGTCTCCGCCGCAATGTCATCAATTGATGTCTCGGTCGCTTCGATGGCGTCGTAGATGCGGCGTTCTTCCTCGGAAAGCGGCGGCAAAGGCCGTATCGCAGCTTCAGCGGACGGTTTTGCCTCGGGCAGAAGAATCTGTAGATCATCCAGGACGTCGCTGGCATCCATAACCAGCTTGGCACCTTGCTGAATGAGACGATTGGATCCCATCGCGCTTGGCGCGTTGATATGACCGGGCACGGCGTAAACTGATCGCCCTTGTTCGAGTGCCTGCGATGCCGTGATGAGCGCTCCGCTATTCAAACCTGCCTCCACGACGAGAATTCCGTGACTCCAGCCCGAGATGATCCGGTTGCGCATTGGAAAGGTTTGGCGGTCTGGTTCAATTTCCATGGAAAATTCGGACACGACCGCGCCATTTTCTGTTCGAATTTTATCAGCAAGCGCAGCGTTTTCCGGGGGATAAAGCTTCGTCAGCCCGGAACCGATCACGGCTATCGTGCGACCTTTTGCTGCTAGCGCTCCTTGATGTGCAGCGGTGTCGATTCCCCGCGCCAGGCCGCTAATTATAGTCAGTCCCGCATAGGCGAGCTGATAGGCGAGCTTTTTCGCGGATTCTACTCCGTAATGTGTAGTGCGCCGTGCGCCGATAATTCCGATTGCATGATGGTCGCGGTCCTTGAGTTCGCCCCAAATGTAAAGAACGATTGGCGGTGCGTGGATCTCGCGCAGAGACTTGGGATATGATGGCGATTCCTGGGTAATGACCGTCGCTCCGAATTCGCGAATCCGTGCAAGCTCTGCGCCAAGATCGACAGTCGACTCCCAGTTGCCGATTTGATCGGCCACTTCACTGCCAATTCCTTCAGTTTTCCGAAGCTCGTTGCGCGTTGCAGCGAGAATTTGTTGCGGCTCCTTAAATACCTCCAGTAATCTTCGCAGCCGCACAGGCCCCACTGTTGGCAGCATGTTGAGCGCGATACATGCTTCCGTCGCGTTCATTCGTAAGGCGCAAGCTGGAGGCTCGCGCTATTTCTAAAAGGGAATTTCGTCTTCGCCCGGCTCGGTCGGCCTTGCCGGTTTCGGCGGTGCGGCGGTCTTGCTGCCAGCGCTGGTCGCTGCGCGATCTTCTTCGGTGGTCTCGCCTGCGGCGCCGCCGGGGCGACCGCCTAGCAACTGCATGCTCTCGCCCACAACCCGAAGTTTAGTCCGCTTTTGCCCGGTCTGCTTGTCATCCCAGCTATCCATTTGCAGACGGCCTTCGATGAAAACGGGCCTGCCTTTCCTTAAATATTCACCGGCGATTTCGGCCAGGCGCGCCCACAGCACAACATCGACGAAAGTAACTTCTTCGCGTCTTTCGCCCCCCTCCGTTGTGTAAACGCGGTTGACCGCAATGCCGAGATCGCACACTGCACTGCCTTTGGGGGTATAGCGCACTTCTGGATCGCGCGTGAGATTTCCAAGCAGAATGACTTTATTGAAACTGGCCATTCCCGGTTTATAGCCAAGTCACTTCGCTTTCGCCATCTTTTTCGCAGGCTTTTCCTTCTTTAGCTCGACGCGCTGGTAAGTTTGGCGATAAACCTCCGGGTCGAGTTTGAATTTTGAACGCAATTTTGCAATCGACTGGGGCTCAGCGTTGAAGACAAAGTTAACGTAATATCCGGCGTTGAGCGGGCCGGCCACGTAGGAAAACGGGCGTTTGTCCATTTTCTGCACTTGTTCGATCTGAGCGCCTTCTTGTTGGAATTCGGATTCCAATCGATCGATGACTTCCTTGAGTGTATCTTCACGGCCTTGTGTGCTCAGCACAAGCAGAGCTTCGTAACGGTGTTTCATGGTTCTTCAGTTTTGTTGAAAATGTTCATCGCGGAAATGAGATCATTGTCAATCGCGCATTTCACCGCTACGACTGCGCGATCGATTGTAGATCTAACAATCGGCTTTTCCTCTTCAAAGAACCGGCTCAATACGTAATCGACTGATCCTGCAGGTGGCGCCTCTCCGATTCCGATGCGGAGACGGGGGATTTCTTCGGTATCAAATTGCATAATAACCGATTCGAGGCCGTTATGGCCGCCCGACCCGCCCCTGGCCCGCAATCTCAGATGGCCGAGCGGTAATGCCATATCATCAAGCACCACGAGAATCTCGGCTGGCTGGATCTTGTAAAACTGCGCTATTTTCAGGAGCGGGTAGCCACTCCGGTTCATGTAGCTCATTGGTTTTGCCAAAAATACGTCGCTGCATTTGGCCATTAGTGCTTCCCATTTTGTCGACTTTTCCCAGGTCGATCCAAACTGCGCGGCAAGCTGATCGGCTACCATGAAACCAATGTTGTGCCGGGTGGCTGCGTATTCCGCCCCAGGGTTTCCCAACCCAGCTACCAGGCGAATCGACGATTCTTCCACGTCTGATCAAGTCGCGATCCAGTCCGAGCCGACCTGGCATTTTTCGCAATCCGCAATCAAAAAGGCTACTTCTTTTGCTCTTTTTCCTTCGGAGCCTTTTCCTTTGTAGCCGGCGCGGCGCCAGCAGATTCGCCCTCTGCCTTCTTCTCAGTGATAACTTCTGGTCCTGCAGCCGCTGCAGCTTCAGCCTCAACGGCGACCGGTTCTTCTTCGACCACTGGAGCCAGCACCGAAAACGCCGTCAAATCCGGCGGCACCTTTGCGCCCACTCCGGATGGAAGTTGAATCTCGCGCACGTGAATGGAATCGCCGATATTCAATTGCGACACATCGACGGTAACTCGATCTGGCAAATCACGAGGCAAACATTCGATGGCGAGCGAGCGCAGGCTCTGCTCAAGCAGCCCGCCGAAAGTCTTAACGCCGACAGGAGTACCAATCGCCTCGAGAGGAACTTCCGCCTGAATGGTTTCATCCATGGAAATAGCGTGAAAATCGACGTGAACGATCTCGCCACGCACCGGTGAATGCTGCACTTCCTGCACTAGCGCGGCCCGGTTCGATTTTTCGCCCGTAATTTCGAGGTCGACCAAGACGTTCTCGCCCGAGGCATGACTCATGATTGCATTGATGTCCCGAGCCGCGATTTGCAAGGGTTGCGGCTTAACTTTTCCTCCGTAAATGACGGCTGGAATAATTCCGCGGACCCGCAGCTTGCGCACGCCCGAGCGGCCCACGTTGTTCCGCGGCTCTGCCTTTAACTTAACCTGTTTTGCCATTTGCTCCGTTCTCTATGTTAAACAGCGACGAAACCGACTCGTCATTATGAATCCGCTTGATGCCTTCTCCGAGAAGCTCGGAAACGCATAGCACCGTGGTCTTAAACCCTTTCACGGTGCGCACAGGCGTGCTGTTGGTGGTTACTAATTCCGCAATTTGAGACTTTTGCAAACGCCCGATCGCGATATCGACCAGAACAGCATGCGAGACGCCGGCGTAGATTTTCTGCGCGCCGCGTTTTTTCAAAAGCTCGGCAGCGGAAGTCAGCGTGCCGGCCGTTTCGGTAAGATCATCGACCAATAGGACATCGCGGCCTTCCACTTCACCAATGAGATACAGCGCCTCGGTCTCCGTGGCGCTGCGGCGTTCCTTTGCCACAATTGCAAGATTCGCATGCAATGCCTCAGCGTAAGCTGAAGCCATCTTGAGGCCGCCTAAATCTGGTGAAACAACCGTTGTTTTCCCAGTGATCTGTTGCCGCAGATATTTGATTAACACCGGCAGGGAATAAAGGTGGTCCACCGGGATGTCGAAGAACCCCTGGACCTGTTGTGCGTGCAAATCCATCGTCAGCACGCGACTTACTCCGGCGGCATACAGCAAATTCGCCACCAATTTGGCTGTAATCGGCACCCGCGGCTGATCTTTCCGGTCCTGGCGGGCGTATCCGAAGAATGGAATAACCGCCGTGATACGATCCGCGCTGGCCCGCCGTGCCGCATCCACCATGATGAGCAACTCCATCAGATGCTGATTAGTAGGCGGACAGGTCGGCTGAATGATGAAAACATCGTGACCTCGTATGTTTTCCTCGATTCTTACGTAAGTCTCGCCGTCGGGAAACGAGCTGATTGTCGCCTGACCCAGTGGCACTCCCACATATTTGCAAATGCGTTCGGCCAGGTCGCGATTGGCGGAGCCGCTGAAAATTTTTAATTCCGGTTGGAGCGCGAACATGGAGCGGCTAACTTAGGCGTGTAGCAATGGCCTTGGCAATCTTCAAAACTTGCCAATCAACTTTTGTGTAGCGAAGTTTCAGTACCCCCAATTTTCTCAAATGAATGCCGAAGTTTTTCGAATAGAACGGCCGACGACAAACTCAAAGCTGTTCGCGCATACTCGCTGGGATTCCGTCCCCGCGTTGGCGGGCTTATTTCATCTGGCTTATTTCCTTGGACTATTCTTCCTTTACCCGCACGCGCCGCTGTGGGTGATGCTGAGTCTCGGGTTCATTTACTCGCTGATGGTCAATGCGAACATCAACGGGGTGGGGCATAACTTCATCCATAACCCGTTCTTCCGCTCCAAGACCTTGAATCGCTTTTTTGGAGTCACACAATCCATGGCCTGCTGCTTTTCGCAGACGATGTACGACGCCGTGCACATGCAGCATCACAAGGGGAATTCCGATCGCCAGGACCAAAAGGGCGATACCATTGATTGGTTGTCAATTTATCGCCACGGGCACGACGGCGAGGCGGAAAATCCATGGAGGTACGTGTTCCTGAGTTTCTTTCGCGATGACGTAGGGGCGATCCGGAAAGAATTGCGCAAACGCAACAAAGGCGATCTTTTCTGGGGCAACCTCGAACTGGCAGCGTTCGCGATCACGCTTTTCGTGATGTTCCTGTTCAACTGGCGCTATGTCATTTTTTATTTCCTGCCATTCTGGTACCTCGGCCACTGCTTTAGTTATCTCAACGGCTACTATCGGCATTATGGAGCGAATCCCGATAAGCCGATCGCCTGGGGCGTAAGCAGCTACGGAAGAATCTATAACTGGCTGTTTTTCTACAACGGCTACCATGCCGAACACCATTTCCGGCCCAAAGTGCATTGGACGACGATGGAAAAATTCCATCAAAGCATCGAAGACCTACAAAAACAGGAAGGTGTCCGCACGATCAAGCGCGCACACATGCTCGGTTTTCTGGATCCTGATCTGCCGAAACGCGGTGAATCCAACCCCACCGATGTAGCGGCGTTTGTGTCAAACGCCGAATCCAAATAGCCAGTTTGGGCGCTCGCCGCAGCGACTGTCCCTACAACAACTTGGCAAAGCTCTTGCGAAGCTTTTCTTTCTTGGCTTCGCACTCGTTCTGCAGGCGACGGATTTCCGAGGCAAGCTGTTTTTCGAGTGATTGCATTTCGTCGAGATTCCCGGCGATTTGCGCCTTGCTAATTTGATCTTTCAAGAAGACTTCTCTCTCAGCGATTTTCGCCCGGTAAACAGAATCGAGTTCCGCGATTTCTTGCTTTTGATCTTCTGTGAGCGCGATGGATGGTGACGCTTTCTCCAGCCGCTCCATCGCCAGTTCGTAAGCGGATTTCATTTTCGATCTTGGTTCCTAATGCTGTCCCTGTTTGTAATCGACGCATTGCATGTGGAAAATCAATTCCTAAGTTAATTCGATGCCTTCGCGAATCCAATTGCTCAGCACCGATTTCGACGGCACGCTCGTCTCACATCTGGGTGAACCTGCGCTGGACCGGCCTTGTATGGAATCGATTCGTGAGCTGCAGGATGCAGGTGCGATCTGGGCAATCAACACAGGACGCTCCGTTGATTTGCTTGAATCAGGTCTTGCTAGTTTTGAATTTCAGATGCGTCCGGATTTCATTCTAACGACCGAGCGCGATGTGTTTCGTCCCGGCGGAAACGGGGACAAATGGGAGCCGTTCGGCGATTGGAACGATCGCTGCGCGCGCGATCATGCTGAGTTGTTCTCTTCAGCCCAGCCGGTCCTCGCTGAGGTAATCGACTACGTGACTCAAGAAACAAAGGCCCGTCTTATTTACGATTCCGATCGTCTCGAAGGCCTCGCGGCCGAAAATGAAGAAGAAATGGAGCTCATTGCTAAATTTATCGAGCAAGCACGCGCCGCGCATCCCAAGTTTGATTATCAGCGGAACGGGATTTACCTGCGCTTTTGCCATGCCGATTACCACAAAGGGGCGGCGCTGGCTGAACTGGCTCGCCTGATCGAAGTCCCGCGCGACAACATCTTCGCGGCCGGCGATCATCACAACGATATCTCAATGTTGGATGGAAAAGTTGCTGCGATGCCAGCCTGCCCGGCGAACGCAATTGCCGAGGTGCAAAGCGCGGTCCGGCGTGCTGGCGGTTACATCGCGCAGCAAGAGCATGGCGCGGGCGTGCACGAAGCATTGCGTTATTTCGCGGGAAGTTAAAAGGGTTAAGAGAGTTAAGTGGTTAAAATGGAGACCAATCCATGCGCGGATTTTTCGTCGGCGTTCCCTTTAACCCGCCTGAGGCGGGTAACTATTTAACTTTCGCAGTAGCCAGCGCGAGGGGCGCATCAGCTTCAATTTTTCCAGCGAAACGATTTGTCATGTAAGTGAGAAGCAACACCCAAAAACTAAGCGCCAGCCCGAATAGTGGAAATTGCAGGGCAAGAGGCAGGGAATAAATAATTGCCATCAGCGGAATCCAGACTGCCCATGTGGCGAGCAAGGTCGGAATGATCTTGTCACGATAATGTTTCCATGTGAAAAGATCGCGAATGGGCTGCAGCGAGATGCCGCTGTTTTTCCATTCGTAGGTCAGCACACCAAACGGCGCCGCGAAAAGGGGATTGTAACCAAATTGATCGACGCAGATTTTCGCCGCGACTACCGGCAGTGTTGCAACGTCTCCAAACCAGACTGCTTCGCTTCGGTACAAAAGGTCGACGAGCGTTCCGTCGAGTCCCCAAACGGGTACGGTAAAGAGTAGATTACGAAGATTTCGGCGACTGGGGCGTCCTCGCTGAAAGAAAAGAATCAAGAACAACTCCGGAATAAGCGCTCCCGCCGCCACGGATCCGACCACGACAAACAAAATGCCGTGCATGCGCTTTAACTGGGCCAGTTGCGAAAGGTGCATGAACGCCGTCTGACTTGTGTAAAAAGCCACGAGCAACATCAGCATCAGCGCCTGAATAATTAACGCTGGCAGTGCGTTGGCTCGCGCGGCCTCCCAACCAAGAGTGAGTGGCGAGCGCGTTCTGTGCATAGTAGCTGAGTGTTCTCGGCGCGCCTGCACGATCAAGCAGAAATCCCCGCCAACGAATGATGCCGAAAGCCTTCTTTATGCTCGTTCGACGTCCGGGAAGACGTATCTCGCTGTTGGTCACCAGTGAACGCTTCCGCTGGCCCCAGGCCCACCCGGAGTAAACTTTCCCTCGTCGGACATCTTTTCCCCGGGAACCGGAGTACCAGACGTGGCAGACTGGGAGGTAGAATCACTGGTCATTGAATCCTCGGACGATGCACAGGCCGAAAGGAGCGACGCGACTACCAGAAACAGAACTGCCCACAATGCAAAGCGTTCGTTCACGCGACGAACGTATCTTTGCGGGTGTTTGATGCAAGCCGCAGTGTCCGATAGATTTTGTCGTGAAGAGCGCCAGCACAACCGACCCGCGTAGCGTCAGGAGGACAGCCCAAGCCGATCGCCGCAGCGACTTCGGCGATATCAAATCTCTCCTTTTAAGCGAGCTTCAGGAGCAGCTTCGCAAACTGGGAGAACCCTCCTATCGCGCTGGCCAGATCGTCGATTGGCTTTACAAAAAGCGTGTCGACACGATCGACAAAATGACCAATTTGCCTCGCCCGTTGCGCACTCTGCTTTCGGAGAAATTTTCGCTTGGCAAGATTGACATCGTGCGCGTGCTCGGCGCGCAGGACACGACGCAAAAATTTCTTTTTCGTCTGGCCGACGAAAATTTGATCGAATCCGTTTTGATTCCGGCATCGCCCGCGCTTTACGGTGGGAAAGCGGACCGTCGGACGATTTGTGTCTCGACCCAGGTGGGCTGCGCTTACGGATGCAAATTTTGCGCGAGCGGCTTGGAAGGTTTCTCTCGCAATCTGAGCGCAAACGAAATTGTCGATCAGCTTATCGCAGTTGAGCGCGCGACTGGCGAAAAAATCGACAATATTGTGTTCATGGGGATGGGCGAGCCACTCGCCAACCTCGAGAACGTAATCCGGGCGATTCGGATAATTAACGCGGAGTGGGGCCTTGGCATCGGCGCACGCCACATCACGATTTCAACCAGCGGGCTGGCGCCGCAAATTCGGAAACTGGCTGAAGAACCCTTGCAAATTCGGCTGGCCATTTCTCTGCACGGTGCCACTGACGAAGTTCGCAATCGGATCATGCCAATCAATCGCCGTTACAACATCGAGACGCTGCTTTCAGCCTGCGACTACTACAATGCTCATAAGAAGCAGCGTCTCACGTTCGAATACATCTTAATCGCAGATGTAAACGATTCTAACGAGCAGGCGCGGCTCCTTTCTCGCCACGCACACCGGCTCTTGGCAAAGGTGAATTTAATTCCCTACAATCGTGTGTCCGGTCTGCCTTGGACGCGACCTTCAGAAAAGCGTCAGGAAAAATTCTTGTCGATCTTACGAGCCGAAGGCATTCCTGCGACGTTGCGTCGCGAGAAAGGGCATGATATCGATGCCGCTTGCGGACAGTTGCGCTTGCAGACGGTACGCGAAGAAGCCCGCACGCTGTAGCCACGGCCCTGTGGGCGGTCGGAAGTAGCGTTTCGAAGACAGCCCCAAGGCGGTGGCTACAGATCAAAAAACTTTGCGCGCTGAGTCAAGGTCGGGTTTAGTCTCTGTCATGGCCGGCTACGAGGGCGAGCCCGAACGCGCATGGGACGAGTACCAGTGGGAGCATTTTCTTCAGCAACAGGAGAGCAAGGCAGAAAAGTACATGCAATTGCTGGAAGAATATCTTGATGATCCCCAGCGCGACGAGATCATCGCCCGCGAAATGGGCTGGACCCAATTGTTGGCTGCCAGGGATTGGAGCGAAGAACTCGATGCGCTGCCGGATGAAGGCGTAACCGAAGAAGACGATTCCGGCATTGACCGGGCTTCCAGATCTGCAGAGCCCTTTGAGGGGCACGATCTGTATCGCGCTGCCTTCGCGTTGACGATCTGGATTGATCACCTGTTCGACCGAAACACTTCGCTTCCGAATGAGCCGGCAGCTGTAAAATTGGCCACCCAAGCTGCGCTGGCGAATGCCAAGCTGGCCGCAGCCTTGAGCAGCGATAATCTGAGTGAAATCGGGATGACAATCGCCTATTTGAAGCGGGCCTTGAAAGCAATCACGATTTCGATGGACGCAGCGGTGCAACTCCGGAAGATCGCCGGGCTGGTTTCCCGCTCGCAATATGCAGTGCTTCGCCAGCGGCTTTTTCAAGTGCGAGACGGCATTGTCACTCTGATAGGCGAGTATCGCGGCGAATGGCGTCGCCGGTTCGGCCCCGAAAGCTTTCGAGGTTGAATGAAATAGGGTCGGCTCCCGTCCAATCATGCAAACGGAAGCGACTCTGGCTCAGGCCGATGTGTCGGACTTGGACTTGGTGACACGATGCCAGACTGGTGACACCGAAGCATTCGACGAGTTGGTAACTCGCTACCGAACACGAGTATTTGGCATGATTTACAACATGGTTCATAACGAGCAGGACGCGTGGGACCTTGCTCAGGACAGCTTCCTCAAGGCATGGAAATCGATTAAACGCTTTCGGGGACGCTCATCGTTTTATACATGGATTTATCGGATCGTCATGAACGTAACCATCGATTGGCTCCGCAAAAAACAGATCAAAGGCGGAGGCAGCGAATTCGACGATACGATTCAGCTAAAAGAGGTTGAGCCGGCATCCAAGACCGTGCCGAAGTCAGAAGCTTTGCCTCACGAAATGATCGAACGTAGCGAAATTCGCTCCCGGATCGACGAAGCGATCGCGCAGCTTTCACCCGAGCACAGAGCCGTCATTTTGATGAAAGAGATAGAAGAGATGCAATATCATGAAATCGCAGAAGCGCTCGGTTGCTCAATAGGCACGGTGATGTCGCGCCTGTTTTATGCGCGCAAGAAATTGCAAAACTTGCTGAGAGACGTTTATGAAAACATTTGAAGAAAAGTGGACAGCATGGTTGGACGGACAACTTGGCGGGCGAGAACTATCGGAATTCGAGGCATCGTTGCCAGACAAAGCTACCGCTGAAGCCGAAAAGGCGGCCGTAAGGAAGCTTGGCGCTCTTTTGAAGAGTGAGTTGGGCGCGTCTGCGCTGACAGACGAAGAGTTTTTTAGTCATCAGCTCCGCGAACGAATCATGCGTGAAAGTAGCGCGTCCTCTGTGGAGCATGCGGCCAAAGCCGCCACGTGGTGGACAATTCCCCGCCTGTTGTGGACGGGGACCGCATCGCTCGCCGTTTTTTTGATTTTTACAGTTTTGGTGATTCGCGACAAGAATCCTGCGGAAGAGTCGCAATACCTCACCCAGATTCTAAATGCGCGCGTTGATCCGGTCGTGAGCCCGAATGCGACTGTCTCAATGTTTGAGGCGAAGCAAGACCGGGTAACAGTGTTGTGGACGGAGGGGTTGCAAAGTTTGCCCGCCGACTACGCCGCCAAGTAATCGCTCATGGGTCGCTTGCTGGCTTTCTTAGTCCCTTTTGTCTCGCTGATCGCAGGTGCGGTGTCAGGAGAACAGGCTGCGGAGACGGTGTGGAGTGGGCTCGTTATTGCGGAAAACGTTGCGCAGCCACAAGCGGTTCCGCCGGAACTCACGCGGATCGAGGGGTCGCTGAAAAAATTCTTTGGCTACAACCAGTTTCACGTCATTGGCCAGTCGCAAAAGACGCTCAAGACCGGACAAGAAGATTGGCTTGCGACCAGCAAATTTTTCGGATTGCACGTGGATGCGCAGGGTGAAGGCGCGGCGGGCTATGTTTTGAATTTGAAGCTTTACAAGGAGAAAGAGCTCTTGCTCGAAACGGATGCCAAGCTGAGCAAACGCAGTCCTCTGGTGATCAAGGGGCCCCAGGTTGGCAGCGGGCAATTATTGCTCGTGTTAATTATAGAATAAGCGAAGCGCATTGTTTCACAACGGAGATGCGCACCCTGCTTCTTTTTCTGGTGGCTGAATTTTCAATCATGTCCGTGGCACTTGCTTCAGAAAAGCCATTCAGTTTCAAAGACACGCCAGGAAAACTCCCAAAAGACGTGGTCCCGACGGACTACTCCGTTCGGATCGTCCCTGATATCGACAAGCTGACATTTGCCGGGACCGAGACGGTGAAGCTTAACGTTCGCCGCCGCGTTCGCCAATTGGTGTTAAATGCGCTCGAACTCAAAATCGAAGCGGCCTCTCTCGATGGCAGAGAATTGCCGGATTCGGCAATTAAGACGGATACCAAAAACGAGCTGCTTAAACTCGCGTTACCGTCAGAACTTCCAATCGGCGAGCATACGCTGACGCTTCGTTTCACGGGTAAAGTAAATGAACAAGGCCAGGGGCTTTTCTACATGCGGTATCAGGAGCAGGGCAGTGGCGCTCGTAAGATCATGCTCGCAAGCCAATTTGAAGCGACTGATGCCCGTCGATTTTTTCCTTGCTGGGACGAGCCGGTCTTTCGCGCGCGCTTCCAATTGACCGCGGTCGTGCCGGAGAACTGGCTCGCTGTCTCGAACATGCCGGTCGAGAGCGAGAAAAAAATCGCGGGCGGCAAGGAAGTGCGCTTCGCTCCGACGCCGCCGATGTCCAGTTACCTGAACGTTTTCGTCGCAGGCGAACTCGATTCCATTGAGTCGCGAAGCGGTCCTACTCGGATCCGGGTGATCGCGACGAAAGGCAAGGCTGAGATGGGCCGCTACGCGCTCGAAGCCACGGCGCAAATCTTGCAATTCTACAACGATTATTTCGGCGTGGCCTATCCATTGCCGAAACTGGATCAGATTGCGCTGCCTGGCGGTTTTGGAGGTGCAATGGAAAACTGGGGCGGGATCACCTATTACGAATCAAAGCTTCTGTTTGATCCGAAAATTTCCTCTGCGGAAACAAGGCAAGATATCTACGAAGTTCTCGCGCACGAAATGGCGCACCAATGGTTCGGCGACTTGGTAACGATGGCTTGGTGGGACAACTTGTGGCTTAATGAAGGATTTGCCTCGTGGATGGGCTCTAAATGCACGGCGCATTTTAATCCACAGTGGGAAATCTGGCTGCGCCGGGAATTCCCGCGGGATCCGAGTCGCCGTGTCGGAATCGCCAAAGAAGTAGCGATGGAAGGCGATGCGCGATCGACCACTCATCCGATCCAACAATCGGTCGCGACCGAGGCCGAAGCCAATAGCGCCTTCGATGATATAACGTACAAGAAAGGCCAATCATTCCTGCGGATGCTGGAAAGTTTTCTTGGCGATGATGTGTTTCGGGAAGGAATTCGCCGTTACATGGCGGCGCACGTGTACTCAAACACCACGACAACGGACTTGTGGAATGCACTTTCGGAGGCTTCCGGGAAACCGGTTGGAGAAATCGCAGCCGGTTGGACAGAGCAACCGGGATTTCCTGTCGTAAAAATGAAACGAGAGCAAACCGGCAACGTCTCGCTCACGCAAGAACGCTTTACCGTCAATTTTACAAACGCTCCGCCGATCGAATGGAAAATCCCGCTCACGTATGCGGTAGTCGGCCTGCCCGCCGAGGCTTCAGCGAAGGCAGGCGAACCTCCTGCGACACTGTTGATGAGCAGGAAGTTCGACAGCATCCACGGCATTCCTCCTGATCGAGCGCTCAAGCTGAACGTAAACGGCGCCGGAAATTATCGCGTCGAATACGACGAGCCATCTTGGAAATTATTGCTAGGGGTCTTGAAGAATCTGGGCGTCGCGGATCGAGTCAATCTGCTGAGCGACACCTGGGCCCTGGTCCAGGCGGATCATGTACCGGTCGCTCTATATTTTGCGTTGGTGGAAAAACTGCCGGTTTCGACCGAACTGGCCGAGCGCGAACAGATTATTCACGTGCTGGAATTTATTAACCAGCTTTTGAGTGGCAGTCCTGAACAAGAGGAATTCCAGCGCTATGCGCGATCCCTCTTGCTTCCCACCTTTGACGCGGTTGGCTGGGAAGCTAAACCGGACGAGCAACCGAATACGACAAACCTCCGGGCGAGCCTGATTACGGCGCTCGCGAACCTCGATGATCCGAAGATCGTGGCGAGTTGTCGCGAACGTTTTAAAGCTTTTCTCACCAATCCAGAATCGCTGGCTCCCGATCTCCGGGCGGCGATCTTTTCAGTTGTAGGGCGGTACGCTGACGAATCGACATGGAATGAACTTCACCAGCTCGGCCTCAAGACAACGAGCATTGAAGAAAAACAAAATTATTACGATGCGCTGGCCAATGCGATCGACCCCAAATTAGTGAAAAAGACTCTTCCTATCGCGCTTACAGACGAATTACCAACGAGCCGCGCGGTCTTTCTTGTCTTGAGAGTCGCTCGCGAAAGTGGTCATCCGGATATCGCGTGGGATTTTGCCAGGGCGAACATGAAAGCGCTCCTGGCAAAGAGCGACGCGCTGGGCGCTAACGCGTATGCGCCCAGTCTGTTCACTTTTTTCGCGGACGAGGAGCGCGCCCAGGAGCTAAGGACATACGCGAAAAACAATCTGCCGACTGCGAGCGCTCCGCAGGTAGCGAAGGCCCTGGATGAGATTCGCTTCCGATCAGAATTCAAAAAACGTCTCGCGGTTCAGCTGAGCACCTGGATCGATAAGAAAATCCGCTGATAGCAAGTGCCAATCAAGAAGCGACGGTTTAGGCAGCCGTCACTCCCTGAACGCTATTCTGTCTGATTATTTTGTTGCGGCGCGACCCACAGGCGCATCGGAATCATCGAAGACTCAACAAAACCGTGGTGGCGGAAAAATTCCTGCGCCAAATTTTCCGGTCGATCGGTCAACAACGTAATGCGAAGGAAATTTTTTTGTTTGGCAAAATCGATCGCATGTTGGAGAAGCTTCCTGCCGTAGCCCTTGCCTTGGTATTCCTTGTGAATCACCAGGTCTTCCAGCACGATAACGAAACCGCCCTCAGCAGTGCTGATGGTAAACAGCAAATTAATCATCCCTACGATCGCCCCATTCCGCCGCAACACAAAGACGCGCCCCCGGCTGGGTTGTTCGAAAATCAAACGTAAACCACGAAGTTGTTTTTCCTTGTCTGGGCGGAAGTCGCCCTCCTGAGCGAACAATTCACTGAGCATTTGCGACAATTCGTCGAGATCGGCTTCAGTTGCCGGCTCAATCACCACATGTTCTTTTTCGCCCATTGCTTGCACTGCTTATGTCAAAAATGCGCCATTCTGGCAATCAAATTAGCCTCACATCGCCCTGCCGGCGTTAACTATTGATGCGCTTGGTGGCGTTGACAATGTCGCGCTCGACCTTACTTTAGCCGCTCTTAAATCGTGCCGAGTCTGTTTTCGGTTTTATGAAACGTACCTACCAGCCATCCAAGCGAACACGCAAACGTCAACATGGTTTTCGTGCCCGCATGAAGACGAAAGCGGGGCGCGCGACCCTGGCGCGCCGCCGCCAACGCGGCCGCAAACGCTTGCTCCCAAAGGGCGTCGAAAAACATTACATGCGCCATACGCAGGCGTAACTCTCTTGCCTCCAGCCAATCTAGTCGTCGTCTGTCTGTCCGATTGAGACCGGTCAAGTTTTTTTGGCTGGTCACGCCTCGCTGAGCTAGTTACGCTGTCCCCCTAGGATTTTTTCTTGTGAAGGCAAATGCAGTCGTCATCGAGCAGCCCCGAACGAATTCAAGGATTTTTGCGCACACCCGTTGGGATGCGATTCCTGTGTTGGCTGCGACTTTTCACTGCGTCTATTTCTTCGGAATGTTCTATCTCTTCCCGCGAGTCCCGCTCTGGATCATGCTCGTTCTTGGGTTCGTCTATTCGGTGAGCATTTCATGGAATATCAACGGCATCTCGCACAACTTCATTCATAATCGTTACTTCCGATTGCCATTGCTTAACCGCCTGTTCAGCATTCTTGACTCAATCACCGTTGGTTTTAGCCAGGTTTTTTACGAATGCATTCACATGCAGCATCATAAGGGAAACGCTGACCGGCCCAATGAGAATGGTGACACAGTCGATTGGATTTCGATCTATAAGCATGGACATGACGGTGAGGCTGAGTCCCCGCTTAAATACACTTTCCTCAGTTTCTTCCGCGAAGATCCAAAGACGGTTTACCGGGAATTAAAACGGAAGAACCCGCGCGACGCCTTCTGGGGAGTTACAGAGTTGTCGCTGTTTGTTTCCACGTTCGTCATTCTCGGCGTCCTTAACTGGCATTACATCTGTTTCCTTCTTCCGTTCTGGTATTTTGGCCATTGCCTTTCCTACCTGAACGGCTACTACCGCCACTTTGGTGCTAACCCGGACGAACCGCTTGCCTGGGGCGTGAGCAGCTACGAGAAACTTTACAATTGGACCTGGTTTTTTAACGGGTATCACGCCGAGCATCATTTCCGTCCTAAAGTACATTGGACCCGTATGCAGGCGCTCCGCGACCAGATCGTGGAACAACAGCGCGCCGCGGGTGTCCGAGTGATCAAACCGCCGCACGCCCTTGCTTTTCTTGATCCCAACCTGCCAACAGTGAAACAAAATTCTCAGCAAGAGTCTCGCGTTCGTTGGAATCTGAAGTCTCGTGTTTCCAAGGTGAAGCCAACTGAGAGAATGCTCGTTGATCCTCGCCCGGGTACTTAAAATTGCTGACCAGTTTTTCGTTTGAGCGACGAAAGCCTGAATTTTCCGGTTGCGATTTCATCCAACGTTTCGAAATTCGAACTCCGGAAATTTTCAAATTTCGCACCGTTAGCTCAATTGGCAGAGCAAGTGACTCTTAATCACTGGGTTGCTGGTTCGATTCCAGCACGGTGCATGCCTTAACGCCAAGGATTTACAACGAATCTATCCAAAAATGAAAAAAGTGTGTTTGCCACTGGCTTGCCATTTCTAAGGCGAAACGACATAGGAAAACTTACCCCTGGTGGCGTTAGCTGTATCGTTTGGGTAAGACGGCAGACAGGTAGAACAAGTGATTTTCTGTCAGTTGTTTGCACGGGTATCAGACGCCGTCTCGCGCGTGTGGGTGAATGGCCCCGCTTAATTGCCGTACGGATTGCCGAACGTCCGAACAGGTGGCGGGTAAATAACTGGCTGCGGCTGACTCGGTGCGTTGGACTGCATATACACGACCTGGGGACTGGCACTCGCAAGGAGAGACGAAAATGACCTCCGGAGCTGCCGCTGCGGTGCAAAGAAAAATAACTGCAATCATGAATGTCGCCCACTTCATTTGCGCCTGTTCCTATCACTTTGGCATTGCCCTGTGGAGCGCAAACCGACACAATCCGATGAATTGAGGATTGAAGACCGATGGATCCCACTGGAAGACGATACCACCTACGTGATTCGACTAGATATGGCGCGGCTGCGAGCTCTGTTTCATTAGGCCGTATGAAGCGCGATCCTATGGCACGTACGACGCCGAAGCGAGCCGGTCTTAAATGGTTTACTTACTGTGCGTTGATCGCGCCGCTTCTGCTAGCCTCGTCGGCCCTGGCACAGTGTAAAGAGAACGGAGACATTTCGGCAAACCTGCAAAAGGGCGACGACTACCGCGGCATGGTTACCGGCGCTATTGGTTTGACGCCCGAAGTCGGCGGGGCACTTAGCTTCGCCGCGAGCATCCTTTGGGCGGACAACTCGGATCAGGAGTTGTTCGATCAGATCGTCGATTACGTGAATAAGCTCGTTCCGGCTCTTATCGCGCAGGAACATGTTCGTTTGCTGCAGGGACACGTAGCTGGTCTGCGGAAGATCGTCCACGATTATAAGCACACAAGCAACCAGCTGCAGAAGGGTGAATGGCTAACATCGCTCCTTGCACATCTTGACGAACTGGAGCCTGAATTCTTTGACGATCGCACGCCCGAACACACCTTGGCGCACTTTGTCACCTTCGGCTCGATCAAGTTATTGGCGCTACGGGAGCAGTGCCTTTTCGCTGAGCAATATTATGGTAATGATATCGATCACGCGACGCATTTGAATCAACTCCACCAGGAGATCGCACGCTACACGGCCGCGGCACGCTCTATTCGACAACGAGCGATGGCGTGGCGGCTCAGCCAACTCCGATTAGACCACGAAAATCGTTATGTGAGCCACATGCTGTACAGAGATTTCTATTGGGTGCGCGACGATTTTTGTGGATGGAACAGCAACCAGACGTGGCGTCTACCTGTCATTAACGGCCGCCTGGCGGACCGGCGACGAGTTGTCACCGCTGCTTTCGGCGCGGATCTCGACTCTATCCTGAAACCCGCAACCGACTGGCCGAAGCTCGAAGTAAAGCTTAAGTGAGCGTTAGATCTTCGGAACATTTTTGCTGGTGAAATACTGGGAGCTCGTTGCCGACAATCTCAGCAAAGCCGGTTGGTCCTGGGGTTGCGTTTCAGCAGTGACTAGCGAGGGGCGAATAATATGGGTTGCTGACGCACATCGCGACGACGTCAAACGCTACATTGTGCACGCGGATGAAAAGCTGACGGCTTTTCTGGAACTGGAATCTGCAATTTGCGAGAGATAGCAGATTGAGCCTGCCCCTGATTACCGGATCCCCCATATAAGACTAAGGTCTAACAAGCAGAACGGCCCGCGCATGCTTACGCTTGTCGTTCTAATGCCGGATCACACTCAGGATTTCTCCAATTCCTCGGGAGATTTCTGCAATCCTCGTCAGGCTAAGAAACAGTAAACAACAAAACTACCAAAAACACGAATATGAACAAATTCCTTATTCTCATTGTCAGCATCGCGGTATCTACTGCATCCATGGGGCTTTGCCGGGCGCAAAGTGACGCGCCTTATACCGAAGGACCCGTTTGGACAATAACGATGGTCAAAGCCAAGGCCGGCATGACCGATGAATACCTTAAAGGCCTCGCCAAGACCTTCACAGGCGCTATGGACGAGGCCAAAAAGCAGAACCTCATCATGGATTACAAAATCATGCTCGGTAATGCCGCCACGCCGCAAGATTTCGACATCCTGCTTATGGTGGAATCGAAAAACATGGCCGCGCTCGACGGCTTGCGCGAGAAGACCGATCCGATCGCTCGAAAAATCCAGGGGACACCAGATCAACAGCTCGCCACACAGACGAAACGTCTGGAAATTCGCGAAATCATGGGCAGCAAGAACATGCGCGAAATTACGCTGAAGTAATCCCGCTCTCCGACCTATTCGGTTTGTTGCTGGGAATTGAGTAAATGACCGGCAAGTTGAAGTTGATGCTGCGTGTCCGCTGTGGATTCTTGCCGGGCGCACAGTCTGGATTGTTGACGCGCAATCGCGGCGACGGTCAACGCTTCGTTGTGCATGCGGATGACAAGTTCACCGCATTCCTTGGGTTGGAAAGGGCCGTGTGGCTCCGCCTATTGCGGACCGAAAGAATCGCCGGCCAATCATTGCGCTTCCAAAATGCCGAATGATTCGGCACAATTCCCGCCATGCAGCCTTTTGACCGCTTTCTCCCTGGGAAGGGCAGGAAATAGATTGCAAGGATGCAGTCTAATTCTCGTTAGGCTGCTACACACCTGGAGAATCTGATGACGAAGGCTCTCGTGCTCTTCTTCGCGCTCGCCATGGCCTCCGCGCTCGCGGCGCGGGCCGAGGACCATGTGCCCAGTGGGCCTGAAACGGTCGTGGTACAAAGCGGGACGCTCAAACTGCACGCACTGCTTTGGCACCCCGGAGGCCACGGGCCGTTTCCGGCAGTGCTGTTCAATCATGGGAGCGGGAACACGCCTGAGAACCAGGCCGCGCAAGCTGCGACGGTCGGCCCCGTCTTCGCCAAACATGGCTATGTCTTGCTCTTTGTATACCGGCGCGGATCCGGGCTCTCCGCAGACCAGGGCACGTCGGCAGTTGACCTGATGGACCGGGAACTCGCGACCCATGGCCAGGACGCACGAAACAAGTTGCAGCTTGAGTTGCTGCAGACCGATCAGCTAACCGACGCCCTCGCCGGACTAGCGTTCCTGCGCGCGCTCCCCGAGGTCGACACGCACTGCGTCGCGGTGGCCGGGCACTCCTTCGGCGCCTCTCTCACCCTCCTGATAGCCGAGCGCGACAGCGCGCTTCGCGCCGCGATCGCTTTCTCCGGCTCGACCGCTACCTGGGAGCACTCCCCGCAGTTGCGTGCGCGGCTCATCGCGGCCGTCGGCCGCACGATCGTCCCGATCTTCTTCATCGAGGCTGAGAACGACTACTCCATCGCGCCCGCGAAGGCGCTGTCTGCCGAGATGGAGCGGCTCGGCAAACCGCACCGGATCAAGATCTATCCACCTGTCGGTCAGACGGCCGACGACGGGCACGCATTCATCTTTCTGAGAGTGGACGCTTGGGAGCGCGACGTCTTCGACTTCTTGCATGAACGCATGCGACGCTGAGCCTAACCAAGCGATGGAGCTGACTGAGAGTCGCCCTGATGAGTAGAACTGATCGAGCAATCCGTGACACTAGACGAATACGACAACCTGCCGCCTGAAGAACAAGAGCACTTTGCGAAGTGCTCTGAATGCGGCGAAATCTTTGATCGGCGAAGCCTGGATGAAGTGCTGTTCCACCACGCCGACCATAAACACCGCCCGGACATTCAGTATTCCGGCTCGGAAAAGCTGCATTAAGATACGAGCATAACCAATCGATGAAGCCAACGACCCCTCGGCCAAGCAACTTCAATGTGATTGCCACGTTAGACGATGTCAACGACTGAGTCGCGGCGGTTGAGTAATGCGCTGCAAACCTGATTCGTTAGGCTTACCTATGATTCGCGTGCAGTACAACGCAGCGAAAGCGTGCGCAAAAACTCGTTAGGCAGTTAGAAACTAAAAGCGCGACCCTTTTTCAGGCGCGTGTGCGTGAGGCAGTTACAGTTGGCGCGCAACAGACACCCTGCTTGCGAATCGACGGCACAAGCGACACCCTTGTGCCACATGAAAACTTTTACCCTCCGAGAAATCGCCGGCCTGACCGAAGGAGAGTTACGCGGCGATCCGGAACGGCAGATTGTCGGCGCCGCCCCACTGGCTGAAGCAACCCAAGGCGAAATCAGCTTTTTCGGGAACCCACGATACGCAACTCAGTTACGGGCGACCCGGGCGTCGGCTGCTTTTGTTCCGCTCGATTATGCTGAGGGGACGACGATCGATCAGATCCGCGTTCAAGCGCCGGCGAAAGCGTTTGAACAAATGGTTCGTCAATTTGCACCGCCGCCGATCAGTTTTGCTCCCGGCGTTCACCCAAGTGCCGTGATCGATCAGACGGCGAAAGTCGGCAGGGCCGTTTCGATTCAGCCCTTTGTTGTTATAGAAGCCGGGGTGGAAATCGGGGACGAAACCGTCATCGGTGCCGGAAGTTATATCGGTCACGAAACCACCATCGGGCGGAATTGCATCATTTATCCGCAAGTGAAGATTCGGGAGCGGACAAGGATTGGCGATCGGGTGGTGATTCACCTGGGGGCGGCCATCGGCGCGGATGGCTTCGGATTTGAACCCGCGCACGGCCGATATGAAAAAGTCCCTCAGATTGGAATCGTTCAAATCGACGATGACGTTGAAATCGGGGCTAACGTAACGATCGATCGGGCGCGGTTTGGACGAACCTGGATTCAGAAGGGAGTGAAGATTGACAACCTGGTGCACCTCGCTCATAACGTCGTTATCGGCGAAAACACCGTGATGGCGGCGCTAGTCGGCATCGCTGGTAGCAGCCGGGTCGGGAAACGGGTGATGATGGGAGGGGGAGTCGGCGTGGTCCCCCACGTGGAAATTGGAGACGACACGATCCTGGGTGCCAAAACCGGCGTCTCGAAAAGCATTTCCGGCGGGGTCTGGTGGGGGCGAGTTGCGGAGCCGGCGCACGAAGCAAAGAAGCAGATAGTTTGGGTCCGTAATCTTGGAAAATTACTCGCGCGGGTCCGGGCGCTTGAGAAGAAGCTGGGCGGCTAGTGGTGGGGCGTTAGGCAATTACACATCATCTAACCAGGCAGATGAAGCCAACGGCCCCATTGCGAAGCACGTTCAG
>Ga0137412_10000375_pt1 | contig 30900 bp, 64 predicted proteins | sample CZODoug2_1_16fun_FD_122160 | JGI IMG/M metagenome (GOLD analysis project Ga0137412, IMG submission 122160) | Vadose zone soil fungal communities from Angelo Coast Range Reserve, California, USA - CZODoug2_1_16fungal (Hybrid Assembly) | ecosystem: Environmental > Terrestrial > Soil > Vadose zone...
GGCATCGGGGATTTCGCGTAGAGACGGCATAGGGAACTCCTTGAATTAGTAAGGGGCCGACGAATGCCGGCCCCTCGGATTACAACTCAGTCTTTGCTGCTGCCGGCAGCGCGGGCGCGGTAACCGCCCTCGTTACCGGGTTCCATCGCCCGATCCGGCGCGAACGGAGGCGCAATGCGCGCCTTGCCCTTGCCAGCGCCATACTCGCCAACTTCGCCGGCCGGACGCGGGGTAACGCTTACGCGACCCTTGTTGGTCCCATCGGTGGCGTACTGGTGCTGATCCGGCTTTTCGCCGCCGCTCGTGCTGCGATTGGCGGTGTCCTTCATTGCATCTGCCATGACAATCTCTCCTTACACGGGCCTGATTAGGTCAGACCCTGCTGAGCAACGATATTACCAACAAACGCCGGCACCACGGTATTGAAGCCGTAAGCGCACACAGAACGGACGCCGACGCCAATCTGAGTGACCAGCTTGACCAGATCGGTTTCCGTGAACTGCGAGGCCCAGGCAAGGCCGGGGGACCAGCCAAACGGGATGTCCCACGTATTGACGTAGTTGTCCGCGAAAACTGGTAGGTTGTTGGACTGATAGACGGTGAAGTCAGCAATACGGCCGACCTTGCCGTTACGGGCCGGTGACACAGCATCGCCCGTCTCGTACACCAGCTTGATTTCCGAATTGCGCAGTTTGCGGATCAGCCAAGACGGTAGGACGATCCAGCGGCGGCCATCGTACGGAATATTCTGCTCGTCCAGCGCTTGTGAGGCGGCGAACAGGACAGAATCGACCACGTTGGCGCTCGTAACAACCAACGGCGCGGCGATGGAGCCGAGATTGATGTTGGCCGACTGTGCGCCGGCAGCGTTGCCGCTGTTCTGCGCACCGGCCTGCGACGGGATGGTGGCGAGCAGGGTTTGATCCTGAACCACCATGGTCTGCTGCACGGCCGCCTGCGTGAAGTTGTCCATCAACTCGATGTCCGCCTCGTAGCGGTCCACGTCGTCAATGGCATACGCCCAGTACAGGCCCTGACTGATGGTCAGGCTGGTAGGCGTACTCGTCGGCACCTGATACGTGATGGTCTGGCCAATCGCATAGGGGTTGATGTTCATGTTGGGAGTCGTGCGGATGTGCACGGTGTCACCCATTTTCCGAATCTCGCCTTCCCAGCTCAAGTCACAAATCTCCGAAAAGACGGTATTTGCGAATACCTTCTCGGTCAACATCATTGACCAGATTTCCTTGCTATTACTTTGCGCCGGTCATTGCGCAATTGACGTGCGTTAAGCTGCACGCGCCAAGATCGTTTCCGTCTTGGTCACGGCATCGCTGCCGTGTTTGGACTGTAGCATCAATTGAATTTCTTCAATTGCCCTCTCGCTCAGTCTCTGCGGGTCGTGCTTCATAGCGGAAAGTTCATCAGCGAACTTATGCCGCGCCTGATCTATCCCAGAGCACTCAGTCGATCTAACTCCTTGGCAGTTATTCAACCACCACAAAGCTAGTTTCGCCTGTTCTCTTTTCAAGATCAGGTGGGGAAGCATTACTTCGATAATGCTACGCATGTTTGCGTCATTCAACAATTCCCAGGAAACACTATCACGCTGCTTTCCTTTGCCGTGTTTCCTGATAGACATGTGACCTCCAAAACGCTCACATAGTCCATCTAAAACAATCCGGCTGGTAACTGTTTGGGATATTCGAACTCGCGGCCTTACATAAAACCGCGACTTGAATTTCCCTGCCGCATACATACGCTGCACATCTATGCAACCTTCTCCATCGAAGAATCCGGCTAAATACTCAGGAGTCATTTGACAAACTCTATGGTATAAATACCGAACCATCTTACCACGTTCCCTCGGGTTGTCTACTAGAGAGTTTCCCGTTATTCAGAGAGGGTTTTACATCCCCAAAATCAAAGGCTAGGGATGAACTGACCACCAGTGCCAGTTGAGCTGTAATCGGCATACCCGCCAGCGCGGGCAATACCCGTTGTTGCCATACTAAATTCTCCTTACCCGATCAGCGGCTGATGCCGGTGCGGGCTAACATGATGCGTTTCTTGATTTCGGCTAGTTCTTTCTGTCCTTGGACAGACCGGAATTCACCTTTGGCGGCGCGGCGTTCAAAGTCTCGTATTTCCTCGACCGTGATAACCGGAGCCTGCGGAATTTCCGTACGAACGTCGCCTTTACCTCTTCCTACCGGGATCATGCCCCTTTGTGGGGTGGCCGGCGGCTGTTCAACGGGCAGGGTTGACTTGTACTGCTTGTAAATGGCGATGAACCGACGATGGTTTAGCGTGTCGCGGGCCTCTACTCCGAGGTCACGGCGCGTCTTTCCGGTCAGGTCATCCATGCCACCAAGCCACTGCAAGAACCCTGAAGTCTTGTCTACTACGTCCCAGTCCGGAACTGCTTCCCGAACTCGGTCCCAAAACGTTTCACTGCGAATCTGTTGCGCTTCCTGACGCGCGGCAGTTGTCTCGCGGCGCGCCTCTTCTACGGCGGACTGTACCGCAGGGCCGGAAATTTCGCCAGCAATCATCCGCTGAGCTTGTATCAACACCTTGGCTGCTTCGGTTCCCATGCGGTCGATTTCGGACTGCGGCAGATACCGCAGCAAATCGGCATCCGTGATGGGCCGATTGCGCTCCTGCTCCTGCTGCACCTGAATACGCTGCTGGCGCTCGGATTCGGCAAGACGAATGGCTTCCGCAGCCTGAGCCTGTGCGGCTTCCCGCTGCTGGCGTTCTCGCTGGCCTTCGGCTTTGAAATGCCCTTCCTGCCAAGTAAAACGCTCCTGCAACACGCGCAACTGTTCCTGAAGGTCCTCGATTGTCGGTCCTTGGGCAGTGGGCACCGGAGCAGCCTGAACGGACGGCGGATCTACGATGGGAGCAGGGTCCGGATTGATATTGCTCAACTCCTGCGGCGTAGACTGAGGCGCCGCTGCACGAACCGGATCGGGGTTAAGCCGTTCCAGATTGGCGCGGGCCAATTCCGCCTGTTTCGCAGTAATCGCCAGACGCGCCTGCGCAATACGTGACGCCTGACCTTCATTCGTTTGTGCCATTTCGCCGATCTCCTTGGATGGTAGCGATTACCGCGATAATTCCGGCGCCTTGGCGAACTGCTCAAGGATTTCCTTGAGAATAGTCGCCCGGCCCTGCATCTTTGCTGTGATGGTTGCGTCTGATGCTGCCGGACTCAACAACATTTCAACTTCTTCATCGAAACTGGACTGGACCCACGCAAGAATCGTCTTGCCGTCCGGCAGTAATGCCACACGGGCCAACGCAAGGTACTGTGGGGCAGTCAACCGATTCATTGCGGGCCTAACCCTTGCATCTGTGGCTGCGGCGCAGCAGGAGGCGGCGGCGCCGGCAGGGATGCCATTTCACGAGCACCGGCTTCCGGATGAACCATAGCTTCCTTGGCAAGCGACACGGCAGCGCGGGTATTGGACTGCCGTTCCTTGGACTGAATCTCGCTCGTCTTGACTTGCGCGTCCACCAGCGTGTCGCCGCTCGGCTTCGGAGGCTGCTGCTGCATGGCCTCCATCTGCTGGTTAAGCTGTTCCTCAGTCGGAATGATGTCGTCCACCGGCATGTCCAGAGCCTTGACCACTTCGGCCAGCACGGCACGGCGTCCTTTCATGCCGATGATCTGCATGTCGGTCGGGTTCGCAGTCATGCCCAAGAACTGGATGCGGACCTGTTGCAAATGTTCTTTGATGAGAACGGCGGCGGCGCCACGGGCGGACACGGTGCAGTCACCCTTGGCTAGACGGTTCGTGCCGTACAGCATCTGCCACTCATAGGCCAAAGTGATCGTCGGCCGGATGACGTGAAGGTCGATATTCGACACGGCGCGCTGCAAGCCTTTAGACGCGGTGCCCATTAGCATCGACAGACCGGACGAGGTTGCCGCGGCGCCCTTCAAGTCCTGACTGCCGCCGTAGGCATAGCGCGGGATGCCAGTTAAGTCATCGGCTTCCTGCTTGAAGCGCTCCAAGACCGACATTAATTCGGTGGCGCGGGAGTCGGCCTGCCAGAATACGATAGCCTTTGTCGCATCCTGTGTTGGGGATCGGCTGGTATCCAATTGGATCGTTTCCAGCGGCGCAATGGCTTTCGGATCTTCGCCATCTGCCAGTTTCGACACGTCCACGCCCATGATCGGGCCGCTAGCAAGGCCCATATTGGCGTTGAGCGCGCGGACGGCAGCATTGCCTAGGGCTTGGCAATCCTCCATCAAGTCATAGATTGAGTTTCCCCAAAATGCGCCCGGAATTGGGTCATAGCTAGACCCCCAATAAGGGCGACGGCCAAGCGGGTCATCGTTGATTTCGCAGCGGATGATTTCGTTATCGATCAGAATCGCATCGACTTCGTAGTAAGCCAGCGGATCGCCGTCGCCTATATCCATGCCCTGCGCCTGCAAGTCGCGTCCTGAAACAGCGTCCCAGCAATGCAGCGCATCAATCAGATAATCCGGCTTCCAGATGTCGGTCGTGTAAGACTCGATTTCCCGGCGCTGGATATCCGACCACAGCCATGATTGCAGGTTGCCGCTCATGTTGAACTGCAAGATACGGCGGATCGCAGATTCAATATAGCCGGGCACGCCGATCATGTCGTAAAGATCGGACCGGGTGAAGCGCATCCGCTCGATGAAGCACCCATCTTGTGCGGACTTCGCTTGTGGTGCCGGGTAGGCATCGAATGGGCTAACGGTATCCCAAGCGCAGACGGCGGAATGAGTGACAACGGGCTTTTTACCCTGCCACTTCAATTGCCGCGTCATTTTGGAGAATGGACCTTTCAGAATAGCGGTCGGGAACGTGGTGAATTCAGAAGTGAATTTGCGCGCGGCCTCATAGTAGCTGCCGACAATCATGGACTGTTCGATTTCATCTTCCATGCGTGCCGCACGTTCGCGGGCTTCTTTGCGCAGAGCTTCCAATTTTTCATCGTTCATGCGCTCTGATAGCGCGACCTCTAAGCCGACGTAATCCTCCATCGTCATCGGCTGGCCCTGCTGCGTGGCCTGCTGCATCCTCTGCTGCGCCATCTTGTAGGCTTTAGCGTTGATCGGTTCCGCGACTTCAGGTGGCAATTCAGGGAGCGGGGATGGATCTAGGCCCCAAGGACGATCACCATTCGGCAGTAGCAGTTCGTTGATGGCCGCTTCGGCAGCGCGCATCTTGACGGATGCTAGCGGCAGATACGGCGGTGACTGGCCATTGCGGCTGTATAGGGTATTGTCTTCGGGACTGTACTTGGCTCGGCGCGCTCGCAGGTTGGCAAGCAAGCGGTAATCGATTAACTCTTTGGCGCGGTAATTGTGAACCCATTTTTGCCTAAAGAAGCTCACAAGAGGCGTATACGAAACAGGTGATATGCCGTCCTCTTTTGGCGCTGTGTCGCTCGGCTTCAGGCCGCCGTCAACAAAAGCAACCGCAGGCGGATTATCTTGCGGTATGGCTGGCGATGCTTGCTGCGGACCGGCCATTTATCGTCCGCGCGCCTGCTTCAAATCCGCCGCCGCCGCGTACTGCTCGACTTGCGAGATATGCGGCAGACGGGTTGTTTCGTTGAAAGGCAAGATCAGGCCAGATTTCTTTTCGTTCTTGCCGGAGGTGATCGTGTCCATGCCTTCCGGTTTGGCGGCGTCCCATCCATCCTTGATCCGCTGAAACATAGCACTCGGCATCGGTACGCTGTGCTTTTTCAGCAGATACAGCATATCCGTGTAGCCGTTGATGATGAGGCGCTGGCGGGCCGGGGTTAGGATGGTTACGCTCACTTGCCGAGGCCCTTGAGCGTCTTTGCGAGCCGGGCGCGCTGCCCGAGTTTCCCGCCGGAATTGGCGGCCTTGTTGATCTTCGCAGCAGGGATTTTCTTGCCGGCAGGGACGCCGAGTTGCTTATGAAGGGCGCCGGGCTTCTTGATGGCCCCCTGAATCCACTTTTTTGCAGGCATATCAGACCTCCAATCTGCTACTGAATTTGTAACGCTTACCGATGCGTTACTGGAATAGTAGCGCGCTACTTGTTGCTAAGTCTAGCCTTCACTCCGGAAATAATGTCATCGGCACCCTGAATGATGGCATCTACGCCATCCGAAAAAACGAATTCCTTGAACATATTGGCCTCGACGTGGCCCGGTTTGCACCAGGAATGAGCCATGGTCTTGAGGTGGTTGAAGTCCACCATAATGACCGGGGTGTCGTAATTGTCAGCGATGACGTTAAGCCCGGACTGAAAACCGACCAGCAGCTTTGCATCCCGCAGCAGTCGAATCGACACATCCGGAGCGCCGTCAATTACCATTTCGGCCTGTATCCCCTGCTGCTGAAGCCTGGCTAAAACCGACTTCTGCATCCATGCATCGTAGCTGGCACCGATCAGGACCACTGGCAAGTGCGCTAGGCTGTGTCGCTTCAGCATCGTCGCGTAGAGCATGGCCCACTGTTCCGGTGAGAACTTATCATGGTAGTGGCGCGAAGATCCGGAAACGTAGAGCATCAGGTAATCGCCCTCTTTCGCAGATGCATCCGGTACCTGCCATTGCACGCCCCATTCGACCTTGGCACCGATGTCTATGGCTTCCAAGCGGATGCCTTCTTCCAGCGGCCGATTAACGGCGTACTGGTGGACGATGGACGGATTATCAAGGATCGGCAGGATACCGAAGCGCCATGTTGCGACGCGGTTATAGAACGCGCCATCTACCACTTTCGCCTTCACCTCTCCGCATTTCGGCAGTAGCGGCAAGAATTTCAGGGACCGGCGCTGAGTCTCATCCTCGCACGTCATTAGCACGTTGTAATTGACCCGGTCGAAATACGGATACATTTTCTGGTGAACCCAGAAGATGTCGCCAATTCCCTGCACTACGTCAAGCGTGACTTCCTTCATACGACTCTCCGGAAAACATAACTGCCGATGCCGTCTCGGCCAAGGTCTGACTCGCGCGTGTCGTGATAGATCATTTCAAATCCGTAACCGCGCATCAGGAACTGGAAGCCTTCATGCGTGCAGTAAATCAGATGTTCCCTTGGCTTGAAGTGCCGCGACTGCAAGACGTGCGCTCGATCACGATAGATCGGCGTGGATACGAATAGAAGTTTCCGGCAATGGTCCAGCAATTCGCGTGGCTCTTTCAGATGTTCGATTACGTCCCACATCGTCATCGCGCCCACGGCTCTGCCATCCCACTGCCGATCACCTAGCCACTCAAGCGCGTAGGGGTTCACGTCATGGCCGAAGCACTGTGCGGAGGATACGAATGCGCCGCCGCCTATGCCTACGTCTACCATGTCATCGGCGCCATTGGCCAGAAACTTTCTGACCAACGATAGCCTGGAAGCGGTCAGAGCAGTCCCCATTTTCGTGCTATCGCGCTTGCGGTACTCATCCCAATACTCACGCCCGTATAGGGATTCTCCGAACACTGGAAGCCAACCGATACCGATAGGGTCAATCCATTGCAAGGCATCGCCCCATATCTCGCCGAGGCTTGGAGCCTCACAAATTTTTGCTGGTAAGCCAGTCATTGAATTTCCCTTCAAAATCTGAAATATGTTTCGGACAGTCGTGCCGCTCGTCGTAGCACATGCAGTAGTTGTCCGGAAGCGCAAAGCCGACATGATCGAATCCCGGCGCTATCCGGTCTGGTCCATTATGACCACCGATACCGCCGGCCACGCAATACAGCGGCGTACCCGTCAGCAGGCAAGCGGGAACTATCCATCCCGGAGTGCCGACACATACGGTCACGGCTTGAACTAAAGCTAGTAGACGGCTGAATGCTAGTTCCCCGCCATACAACTGTACATCCGCAACAGGCAGCGGCTGCAACGCCCATTCGGCGCCGCGCTGTAAATCGGCAACAGTGATGATGGAGTACCCTCGGCGGCGCAGAATATCAGCGGCTTGCGCGATGTACTGCGGATCGCAATTGCGCGCGGCATTGTGATACTCGGTGCGCAAGCATACGGGGCGGATCAGGGCCACTTTAGGCGGTAGATTCCATGGCGTCCCGAGGGGCGGCGCGTCCCATATTAGCGGCTTATCGGTGATGCCCATACAGTCCGCAATACCATATGGAATTCCGCCCTTGTCCATATGCTCGCGTCGGTACAGGATCGTCTGATATGGCAAGTCCTGCGGCGGCATGTACCACCGATATTCTTCCGACTCGATAGCGGCGGCCTGAGTGCGCAGCGGAGTAGATGGTTTGACGCAATTCACGCCTAGATCAGAGAACAGCCATGGAAACGGAGTCCGAAGATAGCTGCCCCGGAAGTGCCGCAAGATAGGGCGCATATACATCGAATCGCCGAAACCCATCATCCCGAAGATGATGCGGGGGCTACCGTTATCGTAGGGGAGTGATTTGAATTCGTGACGGCGGGGGATGTTTGGCGGGGTGAATTTTGTTTCACCGACGTGGATCGTTACGGACTCGCCACTAAGATCCACTAGCTTCTCTTACGCCCCATTCCCATCATGGTTTTAACCTGATTGACGGGCGGCCGCACATACACACCAAGTGCCCGCGCCGGAGGATTAACGCGCGGATGCACGGGATTTTCACACCCTGTAACCGGCGCATGGAACCGTCCGCAATGGTCACAACGTAGAGCGCTCATCTGAACCTAACCTCCCACGTCCTATCGGCAATCAGCCATAGACTGCCGTAACGCTCGTTGTGGTGCAACCTGCGAGCCGTCAGCATGGCTCGCTGGATGGCGTCGGTGATGCCGGCGAAACCGTGGCCATGGGAGCGGAGGACGATGCGGATCAATGCACTTCCCCCGGAACCGTCTCAACAATCTCCACACAAATCCGATGCCCATACCCACCGCCCATACTCAACGGCATCAATTCAGTCTTGCCCTTGTCCGGCACGCACCGCACAGTTATCCAGCTATGCGCATGCCGCGTCTTGGCACAGTGATGCTTGACCAGAGAAATAATCACGTCGCACATCTGACCCCATGAGATATTCCATTCTTCGCGGGCTACGGGATAGTCGGTGCGGAAGCCGTATAGGTACTGCCGGGTCTCACTCACAGCGGCCTACCCTGCCTCAACGGCATCTTGCGACGGCGCCCCATCTGCACATTGGGCGAGTAGATGTATTCGGCGAACGAATACACCAGCGAATCCATTTCGTCTGGCGATTCTTTCTTAGTCCGGTCCAAATACTGCTTCTTCGTCTCTACCTCTATCTGCATGGCCGCGTTGTAACCAGCCTGTATGGATTCCATCTGCTCGATCAGCGGAGATTCATACGGAATGTCAGCTTGCCGCAGCCAATCACGGCAGCGGCTATATAACTCGCTACGGAGATTGCGGAACTGGATCGGATCACTCGATCCATGTGATCCGTAGACGTGAACGATAGGTGGCACTACTTGCGGCGTCTCTGAATGTAGCTGTGACAGCCGATCCGCGACACCTTTGCCGATACCGTTGGCATCGACGCAGATACAGCGGACGTTACGCTCTACCCTGACAATATCAATGATGCGCGCAACAAGAACCATGGTGTCAGGCGTGTACTGCTCGCTGCGCTGCCAGACGAGTTTGCCGCCGCGCCGATTCGTTATGACGGTCTTGTTCGTGCCGCCACCAGCCACGTCCACCGCAATAACTGCCGGCTCCATGGCAAGCTGCTGAATCGGTATCTCATTCTTCTTCGCGTTATATACCCAATCGCTGGGGAAGAACTGCAACTCACCGACGCGCGGAAACTCAGCACGGACGCGGACGCGGAAGAAATCGTGGTCCTCGCCGTAGTCGGCAGCCCATTGTGCAATCAGTTTTTTATTGGTGGACTTAGCCTCACGCCCGTCCACCTTGCCATTCTTGATGCCGGGTCCATTCGGCTTGATCCAGCGCGAATCGAAGCGGCCCCAGCATTCCTTGAATCGGCCGGTGTTGCGCGTCGTGTTGCCCGTCACCAGCCAGATAATCTCGGTGTCATCATCCGTAGTGCTGGCATCCTGATATTCCCAGATGATATCGTCGATCGAACTGGCCTCATCAGACCACAGAATGACGCGCCGACCCTTGTTGTGCATGCCGGCAGTGGCTTCCGGCTTCTCTGCCGACCATGGCACGGCGTCAATGCGGTAATCCTTCGCATTCTCGCCCGGGCTGATGAGGGATGTTGCCTGTAACTCCAATAGCCCCTTGGTTATCGACAGTCGGCGCCACTTCGACAACTCAGCCCATGTCTTGGTGCGTAGCTGGTGCTGCGTGTTCGCAGTAACAGTGCCGCGCGTGAATGGTGATGTGGACATAGCCCAATCTAGAACGATTGCGCCTAAACTCGTTTTCCCGACGCCGTTAGCTGCGCCAATGCTGATACGGATCGGCTCGTTACGGCCCGGAGTGCGCAATGCCTTACCAAGCGAATCCAGAACGGTACACTGCCAATCATCCGGCCTCTCCCATCCTTCTAAATCGCGCTCGCCCCATGGATAGGCCCAGAATGCGTAGCCGAGTGGATCTAATACGAACTCCCCGGCTTTGGTGGCGATTTCTTTTAGGGATTGAGGGGATACGGCAGCCACTAAACCTTCTTCCCCGGATACCGGTCCCTAATATGCGCCGCAAAATGCGACCCAATCGAATCCGCCGCCATCAACTTCGCATGCGCGCTCGCCGGCACGCCGCGATACTGCCAGACATCGCCGTTATGAAACTCAACGTGCAACACACCGGGGCCGCGCGCATCATGGCCTATGGATTTTATGTTTTCGGATTTTATGGGGGAACGGTTCATGGCTTACCTCTCTTGCGGCGCCGAGCGACATACTGCGCCTGCCTCTGTGCCCCAGTCATCGGCACAGGTTTACGCACTCCGTTCCACTTTTGGTTGCAGGTTGGGCAGCGGTCAGTCATGAATTCAACGTCTGATCGTTCTCGCCGCTCAGAAATGCCCGGAATGCCTCAGCACGCGCAACGTACTCCGCCGTAGTCATCACTTTCGATGCGCGCAAAGCGAACTCAAGCGCGGTGACACGGGTCCGCTGCTTCAAATCGTCCTCTATCCGTTCGGCTCGCGCCCATGCTGCTTTCTCACTACTGCGGAAACGGTCAATCTGCTCGGATAGCGGAACTTCCGCTGGATAATCGGGATAGATCGTGTCAGAACGAGGTATCTGCTGCTCGGCCATGTGGCGATCCCATAAGTATGTGACAGCCAATAGTCACACGCGGCCTCAGAATTTGCAACCGAAATTTTTTCGAGAGCTGGTCTCGGCTGGCGGCGTACCCCACATAAAAACCCGGTCAGCGCCAGGGGATAACGCTGCCGGGTCACTTCTGGCCGGATAGCAGGTCCGGCATCACGCCCACGCGCTAGGATAATGCGCCCTACAGGCAAGAGGGTCAACTTTTTGAAAATTTGGGGAGTTCTCAGGGACGGTAGGCGGGATCGGAACCGAACGCCCGTCTGGACGAGTCCCGGGTCCTCCTGCCCGGGCGGGTCCCCTCTGAGGCGCTAGGACATCGCTTGCTGGGCTGCCTGCTCGTACCTCCCCCGGTCGGCGCGTTGCTCAGGAGTGGCGCGCAGGGGCTTGTGGGGGTACATGGTGGCGGAGAGTGGATAGCCTGCCTCGAGCCCACCGAACGAATTGCGCCTCAACGGCGGCGCTCGTGTACCCATTGCCATTGCGCTCTTGGCCGCCGAACTCGCTCTCGAACTCCCTGCGCGCCCGTGCAACCTGCGGATAGCATTCGATGCAGCGGCAGATCACGGCTTACCTTGGCTGATTGCCGGCACACGAACGGATTCGCCCTCGATCACGCCGGCAGACTCCGGCACTACGGCCGGCCCGTGAAACTCCAACGTGATCTTCCGAAACCGAGAGCTGGCCGCTTCGAGCGCTGCGACGATGCCGGAGCCGTCGTCCGTCTGATCCTTCGGCCGCTCAGCCCATGACTGTCGGTCCAGGCGTTCAGCCATCAGGAACAGGCGCCGGGTAACCTGCTCAATCGAATTACAAGCCTCCCGATGCGCCGCCGGATCAAGCTGCCCCCTGAGCATGGCCCCGGTCAGATCCGTCTGCACCTTCTGGAAAGACTCATATTGCATCGCGGCCAGATGAGCGCGTGCTGCACGGTCTTGCTGGCGGTCGGGCTGGATGATGAGGTCGCGGGCTTGCTCAAGAGCTTCGGCCAGGCGGGTGAGGGCGGGTGGTGGTTCAGCCTCTGCGGCCACGTCGCGCTTGGCCTGCTGCTTGATCAGTTGCCGCTGGTAGGCATCATCGAGCCGTTGCTTTGATCGTTCCGCGCGCGTCGGTTGAGGCGGGAGGGTTGCGTCTTGCCAGTCGAGGTCCATAGCGGCAGTGTAGCGCCGATCTGGTTAATTAAACGAACGTTCAGAATTAAACGAACGTTTGGTATGAAGATTGCGACGCGCGTGCGCGCATGGGGAATAGGGATCGAGGTGAGGCCGCAAGCCGCTCAATCCAATGTTCGTTATAAATTCGTACATAAATTCGTACACATTTCCCAATGAAATCAACTATCTTAGTTAAATTCGTTAAATTCGTACCGTCTGTACATAAACAGGGGTATATATAAAATTGTGTACATATGTCTACAAGAAACTATAAGTATATGTTTATATTAATATTATTTATATTTAAATCCATAAACTTCGTAATCTGTACAGATGCATAAAAACACGGAAGCTACGAATTTAACGAAGATAACGAATTTATTGTGTAATCAATATGATGCTGGCGAAGTTATCTACTAAGTTATCTACTAAGACAATACAGTTAAATTTAGTGATATATTGCATTCTTAATCCGTTGTTATGGAGAGAGTTCGCCATGAAATACGAAGTTGAACGCAAAGATTTATCTGCGCTGCCCCGCAAACAAGTGCGCGCCTGCGCGCGCTATCCGTTTGACCAGATGAAGATTGGAGAGTCCTTTTTCGTCCCGGCGATTCATCGCACGCCGAGCGGCCTGCAAACGGTGCGCAGCAATCTGAGCGGGTCCGCGAATGCCTATTCAAAGCGGCATGGGCTGAGGTTTTCTATTCTCATGAATCGAGACCTTTACGGGTATCACTGCCAAAGAATTGCATAAATCGTTATGGCCGACAAACGGCGCTTGCGTGACTCACAAAACCATGTAGTGTGTGACTCACGGTCTGACTTGGACCGGAAGCAGAGGGAGAAGGGAAATGGACTCACGCATCGGCATCCTGATTCGCAACGGCAAGACGATCTACTACGCTTTCGTTCCCTGCGATGGCCGCTCCGACATCTACGTCGAGCATGCCAACCTTGCTGAAATCGAAGGCTGGTTGGGATGCGGCAAGTGAAGACGGCGCAGGTTCATCTGTTCAAGACTTCATCGGACGGCCGCAGGGGCGTGACAGCGTGCGGCCGGACGGCTTGGCGGGAAGCCAATACCAGCAGCGAGGCATCAACTGCGGCGGGCGCACGGCTGGAAATCACCGAGTTGAAACACGCTGTCACCTGCAAGCGCTGCCGTCCGAACTAACCCCACCAGCGAGCCGGCGCTTAATCCGGCGGGAGAGAGACATGGGAAATCGCACTTATGCACTGGTCGGCCGGCATGGCGACGATAACGGCCGCTATCTGATAAACCAATGGCCGCGCATGAAGATCCGCGCCTGGCAGATGCACCGCGCCGGCAGCACTGTTCAGGTGTGGCGCGCGAACGATGAAGGGCTTATCAGCTACGACAGCAAAGCCACGCAGCAGATGACGGATTACATCGTCGAAGGCATGAAGCATCTGGTAGCCATGGATGTGACGGCTGGGATTAAGTCATGAAGTCTGAATGGCTTCCGCTCAGCATCGCGCCACAGGATGAAAACATCCTAATCGCCGCCGAACCGGACTGGACCGGAGAGGGGCGGCTGGAATTGATCCAGCAAGACGGCTACGAAGACTGGGCATGGGTCTGGGTCTCCGGTGCTCTCGTCAAAACACGCGTTATCGCTTGGATGCCGCTCCCCGCATATCCAGGCGCCTCATGACTGCCCAAACCCCAGCCCAAACCCCAGCCCAACGCCGAGCCCGCTGGCGCAAGCTGCATCCGGAGCAGCATGCCGAGCAGCAGAAGGCTTACCGGAAGCGAAAGAGGGATGCTGGGCGCTGAATTGAGACCGCCGCTGGTATGGGGCGGGTTTTTCTATTCCTGATCCGGGTGGATGGTCCGATACTCAATGCGCGGCTTCGGACCGCCACTTTGCACCTCTTGGCGCTCCACCTGCTTCTCCAACATCAGACTTTCGAGGGCCTTATCGAGCGCGGCCTTGGCAACATTATTTTGGAAGCACTCGCCAATAATTACGGTCCGGCTGCACCAAATTTCGGCGCTGCGCAGGTAATTTAGCAGTCTTTGAGCATCTTCAGACCGCTTAATTTCCTGTTCCTGATTAGTCTGCGGCCCAAACACCATATGCACGGACTGTGCGTAGTAATCCATCCATGCCGCAGCGGCTGTCAGGTGGTCAACATTGATTTGATCGAGCCTATCCGTCATAGCGAACAAACCAGCAATGCGCAGCGCCATAGGCGCCCGCCGTTGCAGCAATCCGCTAATCATTTCGCCGCCAGGATGCGCATTCGAGTATTGCCCGTAAATCTTGGCGAAATAGGCGCGCGCCTGCTGGCTCAAAGTGATATACCGCTGCACGCCGTCATGCGGGTAGCCGCAAAGCCCGTGTCGAATGATGCTGGTGAACTTTCCCGCATACATGAACACCGTAGTGTCATTGGTTCGGGCTGGGAATGGGATACTGCCGCGTCTCTCGGCCCAGAACACCAAGAACCGATTGGCAAACCCGTTAGTCATTTCACCGGCCGACATTTTATCGCGTAATTCGGTCGGGGTGATGCTTCCATGCAATGCGATATGCGGCCGCGATGCCCAGATGCGGCTAGATTTCGTCGCCGGCTTCAAACTGTTGCCGTCCCATGCATCGCGCAATGCGGATGACAGCGTATTCCCTTCGCGCTTGGCCTGAGCAAGAATATTGGCGAACTCTGACTCAATCACAAACAGCCGCTTGTCGTCAATTGAGGGGATCTGTTCTTTGCCCTCTTTATAGCCGTCATGGATCATTACGACCAGACCTTCACGGCTAGATAATCCGCCCGAGTGATCTTTCGGAACTAAATCAGGTTCGGCCTCTCCAATTTCCTGCGCCACGCGCATCAGCAAGTCTTTCGACATGCCTTTGCCGCCTTTGTAGCTGCGGCCTACATGCAGCGTGAATAATCTCAGGTGGTGCCATCCATCACCGACATGAATAACGCGGTTGCGCCCCATCGCAGCCGATAGCCAGGTCATTGCGGAAGCCATAGCAGCAACCGGGTTCACTTCGGTCCCGTTCGCCGCCTGTTGCGCTAATTCACCCAGCACGCCATAGAACATTTCTTTTGTCGGTTCCGGTGGCGGGATTACGCTATCCCAAACCTCTGCCGCCTCTGATTCCGGGCGTGGATCGCGCGGTGTCTCCAAGTCTAAGTAAGGCTCATATCCCTGCTGCGGATAATCGGCTTCTGTCGGGTCTGGTGCGGCCTCCCTTGCCGAGTTGCGTGCTTTGGGGGGAATTACCCTAACATCATCAAGCGGCGGGGCATTCATGAATCGTAGAAACCGGCTTCACAATGCGCGGCATCTACGACAAGCAAACGCCCAGAAACGCCTTTTGGTTTCGATTCCGGAGACCATCTAGGATATTGCCTGACGCCGCTAGTTTTGCAGCGCGGCATTTCAGGCTTCAATATTGGGTCAACGCGCCAGATATGGCGGCAGCGTTTCGGGTCAAATCTCTTTACGGTGATATCCGTAATTGATGCCATTGAATCCTCCAGTGAGCCAGAGAAAGCCGGCCCTCCCGACACGCTGGTTCGTGGCTGTCCCCTGTGGAGCTACCGCAGGGTTAGGGAGGCGGTTACTTCATGAATGATTCTACGCCCCGCCCTCCCCCTCCACAACCGCAGCCCTACCGGCGTCCGTCAGCCTCACGAAGTAGGCATTTATCCCGTATTCGATCAGAGGCACCGGCAGGCCCATTAGAGCATTCACAGCCTTAATCGGCACACTGCGCCGCCCATGGTTATGCGAAATCATCTTAGGCCCGCTGCGGAGCGCCTGGAGGGTCTTTAGCTGGGAGGGCGTCAGCTTCATTTCAAGCCGCACTGGACCCGAAAGTCACGGACAGCATTTTCATACTCCTGCACCGTAAACTCCATCCCAGCGCGCGCCTCGATCCAATCCGTCCGCATCCTCTCGAACCGGTCCTGTTTGTAGAGGTCTTCGACGGAGCGGCCGACGCGGGCTTGCTTCTTGAATTGGCGCCTCACTTGTTCTTCTCCCGTAATGGACTTCCGATTGCATTGGGGATACGACCAAGAAAATCCATCACTATCTTCCGATGAGAATCATCCTTTGGCAATTTACGCATTGTGCGTATCAGCATCGCAACAAGATTTTCTTTGTCGCGGCTCAGGTCCCTAATCAAAACATTCTCTGCTTCTGTTTCATCACGGCTTTCAATATCAACAATAAATGAGCGGCGCGTTCCGCAAGTCGGGCAAGCGTTGCTGCTGGCTCTTATGTTCATGCCTTGATGACTCCTTGGCGACAAAGATTAGACGTTGCAAATGGTCCAAGATATGATTCTCGTATCGCACGCGCCGCCATGTAATACCCGGCCGAGTAAACCTGATTCTTGATACACTTCTCAAGATCAGGAGTGGCAGCCCCAAGAGACTGCATGGCGGCCAAATGGTACTTGCGACCATTTAGCATGTTGTAACGATAGCGGCCAAGCTGGTTTGAGTTCATAGGCCTATAAACTCTCCTTTCTTTCTGGTTATTACTTCAATCTTTACCGGGAATAAAGCCTCGACCTGTTTCCGCTTCAAAACGAAGATCGGATGCAGCGGACCGCCTTTGAAATCGAGATAGCGCACAACTCCATCATCGTATCCTTGCGGGTAGCCGGAATAGAACACGGCGAAATCGCAGCGATACACAATATTTCCTGGCAGGTGAAATGGAACTTGACGCAGAAAATAGGCTATTCCTCCGGCCGATTGCATCATGCTCAGACGGTCGTATAGTGCAGCCTCGCCCTTGGATGCGAACTTGGCGCCATTGCTGGTAGTCGGTTGTGCGTGAAACTTGTTCTGTTGCTTGCGCTCTTCAACTGCTGCGGCAACGCCATTGACCAATTTCTTCTGCTTGGCATTATGCCGATTCAGGTCCTCTTGGGACCAACGAACGCTAGCCATTCCAAATCTCCCGCCACGATTTAGCGGCCATGGGTTAGGCGCATCGCCGCAACCTGTTCCGGATTCTCATCCCGCCAAGCCTGCCAACTCGGATGCGTTAGCTTCCATTCAATCCATGCGGCAACATCCGGCTTAGCATTGAACGGTTCCAGCGTATCGGCACACCGCTGACAGGCTTGACATTCCAATATCTCGGAATAAGCCAAGTGTTTCGAGCAGAAGAACAGACCGCAACCGTTATCGCCGCCATAAGCCTTTTCGCCGCAGACATGCGAGAGACCGCGATCAATCTCCGTGCTGCAATCCGGATGGTCACATACCGCAGGAACCGCATAGCCGATGTCGCGGTTCCAATTACTATCAAAGCCGAGACTCCATCCCATATTACTTCCTCCCCGCAACGCCGTCTGTTTCGGTGGGTGGCGGCCTGCGCAGAGACGCCAGGTTATCGTTCAGGAACCCACGAATCACACGAGCGCAGAATTCAATGAACGATTTTCTATCCCCGGTTTCGTGGCAGATGTCCATTGCGCATTCCACCAATGCAGAGCGCATGCAAGAGCCCGATGCGCTATCGGAAATATCTGACCACACCATAACTTCGATCTTACTGCGCATATCTTCGTATTCGCTCATTTAGATTCCTCCGACACGATGCGGTAGGCGATGATGTCGTAATCACCCTGATTGTGTCTCCATATCCATCGATTCGCGCGATTAGGGCCGCTCGTTGAAGGATCGCAACGGAATCGAACTATCACAGCCTGGCTTGCTGGCACCGGCCGTTTGCCGCCATTGAATTTAATCCACTCGCTCATTCTATCGGCCCCTCATAGTCGGGGCAGGTTTCGGCGGTCAGCAATAAAGCGCGAACTGCCTCTGCATCATCTGGCCGAACCTCGTTGTAATGCCCGGCCCAACACTTGGCGCCACCTTCTGGCCCGCATCCTGGATAGCTACTGTTTGGGTCGCCCGTATTGATAGAATCCCAATCGAAATGCTTGCAGAAGATGCACAATTTTTCGCTCATTTCGCCTCCCTCGGCCCAAGCGGACCATTTTTCAGAGACCAGCCGTAGCGTGCATGTTCCGAAAACAAAAAATATTCAACTGGTAACGCCGCGTACCAAATAACCAGGCCATAGCCATAACCGGGCATGAAGGCTGAAATCCTATCTTCTTTCCAGTTTCCCTCAGCTATAAGAGGAAATTTACGCTGAAAGTACGCATAATCCCAGCCAGCAATAACTGGCGCCGAAACCAGATAGCCGATGATGTTGAATAATTTCATCTCGCCTCCCTAAACTCTGCGTCACTGTTCATTTCCTACGCCTCTCCATCAAAGCCGCCGAAGCCGCCTCAAGCGCCTCGGCTTCCAATTCGTTCCGCGCTTCGTCCAATGCCCTGTTGCGATCCCGTTCGTACAGATATTGCAGTTCCAGAACACGTTCAGTCCTATCTAGCAATGCCTCTGTATCGCCGCGTGAAATCCTGGCATCCTCGTATAGCTGTGCGGCATGCTGAGATTGCGTCAGGTACTGAGCGGTTCGGCCGTTATCGCGGTGATCTCTGGCAATGGCTGCTGTAGCATGAGCGGCCATCGTTAGGCCTCGGAATTTGGCGCGTTCGGCGGCTGTCACGATTCCGCCTCATCCTTCCCGCGCCAAACAGGAATACCGGCTGCGATTCGCCTCAACTCATACGATCCAGCCCCACGATTAAACGCCGTCTCGCACTCAGCCGAGCAGAGGCACGGTTCGGGCAGTTCGTCGGACGAATATGGGGGATCGAAGCCGGGGACGGGGCGGTGGCAGATTAGACAGGTTGGATGGGTCATTTCACTTCTCCTGTCTGCGGGTTGGCCAATAACCGTTCGGCTTCTTGCATGCCGCCCAGAACGTGCGCAACATAAATCTCTCGGCTAGCAATGTCTGTGACTTCAGCTTTAGACCATCCCGGATTCATACGGTCGAAATATTCGTAAGCCTTTGCGCTCCAGTCAATCGGACTATTCATTGTTTATCCCCCGGCCTGCGGGTTTGGTTGGCGGCATGCGCACGATTGAGTCTAATTTGTTTTACTTCGCCGGTAATTGTTAGGCGGATCAATCCATCGGTATCATCAAACCATTCGCCAGAAAGACGCCGACCATCAAAAAGTATATGTAGGGCTTTCTCTAAATTACAGCCGCCCAAGAATTTCTTGCAAAATATGACTGGCCGGCCAAGTTCATTTTTGAGCGAACGAAGCCTATATTTAATATTCAGTGTCCAGCCAATCTTGACGTTGTTGTTAGATGGGTCCAGAACGATATAAACGTAACTATTCACCGTGTCTGCCTCTGTGCCAATTTCACCGCCTCGGTTATGCGGTCTGCGCGCAGCAATGCGGCAATAACACGATCCTCAATGCGCGGCGGCAGATCATCTGGCCAGCCATAAATAGCTTGATGTTTTATCCCGATGGCCTGCGCCAAATTCAGGACCGTTCCGAAACACTTGATAGCGCGTGCTTTCTCCATAAGTCGAGTATGCCAGCAGTGTAATACTTGCGCAAGTATCATTAAATTGTCCGAATATAACAATGAAATTGACTTGCAAGCGCAATTGCAAGGCGCTAATCTCTCCCTCACTGAAGAAGCAGAACGAATTGGAGAAGGGAAATGAATATGAAGAACGAGCAAGACATAACGGTGCTTCTAGCCGCCCTTAAAAATGCCGCAGCGGCTTTGGCAGTCATAGCCAATAGCTCGCAGAACTCTAGAGCTTTTGCGCTTGAATCATTTCACAAGGCGCAGTTGGTAATCAAGGCATTTAGAGGCAAAGAAGTTGCACGGTCATGAGTTATGACATATGCGAAAAATGTCGCAAGCATGGGCCAGTTTCTGGAATGGCGGTTATCGCGTGTAGTGATGACCGAACTATTTGTCCTAGGGCACCATCAGAGTTTTTCAAGAATTTATTGGGGCAAATACCAAGTAGGTCATACCGGACAAACATAGTCTGTGAACTTGGCGAAACTGGCGTGGATGATCCTCTTTTCGGCTGCGTGAAATGCGGCGCTGAATATGACGGCGATTCAGCAAAAGATCATGAACGGAAATGCCTAGAGGGACGCAAACCATGAACCGCCATTCGCAGTCGTCACAAGCCTAACCGCCCGCACTGAGGGGGTAGAAGATGAATAACGTTTTGACATTGGCTGATTGTGAGCGCCGCAAGTTGGAAGTCGCGCAAGACATTAAGAGCGCGAAAGAGCAATCTGCCAAGATTTTGCAAAGTCTGGAATTTGAATGGCGCGAGGCAGACAGGCAGGCGCGCTACATCGTGGATAACATTGACTCGGCCAAGATATTGCTAGCCGAACATGTCATCAATGTTGGCGGTCTATACGAAAAGGCCGGAGACGAAAAATCCGCCGTCCGAGAGCAAGCCATCAAGTATCTGTTGGATGGCGGAAAGTCCCTGAAATCGGCCTATGTTGGCACCAAGGATTACGATAGATGGCATGGTCAGGCCATCGAGTGTGAATATGGCATGGGTCCGCGCCATGGCTCAGTCATATTTCGGATTGAGCTTGTTCGGGAACAGAGACAGCGTGAAGGCCTGTTAAGCGCAGAAGAAATCGACGCCGCTATTTACTACCTTCGCAATCTGGAACGCATTCAAGCCCTGCACCAGCAGACCAAGACTGCGCAGATCGCCCCCTAACCGGACAACCCCATGAACCGCCAACTCAACGCCACCACCTGCATTTCCGGCAAGAACAATATCCTCGTCATCGAATACACGCGCCATGCGAATCGCGTTGACGGCGTTGATGATGACTTCGAGATTGAGCGCGCTAGCATGTTCGCCGATCCTCACGACAGGCAATTGCTGCCGGCAATTAAGCGGCATCCGCAGTGGTTGAAGATGGTTACGGATCGGGTAGTGGCGCAGATCGGTATCGACGGGTGAGCGCTGTTCTGGTCAATGGCGAGATTCTAGCCAAACGCGGCGTGTTCAAGGCGTTTCGCGAGTGGATCAATGCCACGTATTCCGATCAGCATATGTTTGCTCTTCAGAATAAAGGAATTTGGCGCGCAGGTGATCGCAACCAATACGGCAACCGTACCCGCCTCTACGGCGATTGGCTCTACCACCAAGACCGCGACATGTTCAATGAATGGCTCTGGCGTGCTTTGCAGGGCCGGGATTGCGAGGGATTCAATTGGAAGAAATGGCTTGTACAGAAGGATGCGTGATGGCCCGGCCAAATAAAACAGTAGCCGCGTGGCGCAATGCGAAGTGGTCGCAACAAGCCTTGGAAGTTAGGCCGAATTCTTGGGAAGCCCAGGATGCAGCAGATGCAATGCGTTCGGCCAATCCATCTTGGCGCGTTGTAATCCGTTCTTTCCGCGTTGGTCCGCGCTCTGAGCAGCGCCGTAATTATGCTATACGCGGCTACATCACCGATTAACCAAACACCACCGCAGCACGAGGGGAAGAAGATGAGTGAACATATGCGTTTGCCGCTATCAGTACACCAAGCGAATTCTTCAGTGCCTGGCGTGACTTATAAGCCGGTTAGAATTGTTGATGCTGATGGCTTAACGATCATCAATGTCGGGCCGACTAGCAGTTGCTTACCATTCGCCATAGACATCGTTGCCGCTTGCAACGCCTGTAGCGGCATGGCCGACCCCGCCGCTGAAATCGACCGACTCCGCACCCGAGTCGAGGACGAATCCTGCGGCCGGGGACTCAGGGATCGGGAACTCGCCACCCTCACCCAGCAGCGCGACGAACTGGCGGCGGCTTTGGAGCGCGCACAGGGCTGCATTAAAGGGCTTCTGAAGCGCACGCCAGTCCGCGATGTTTCCGAGACTCTAGCTGAAATCGAACACGTACTGGCCAAGGTCAAGCCGTGAGCGCCATAGACCTGCAAGCATCACCGTCGCGCTTCCCCATCGGCACCAAGTTTCACAGTCGCGGCAAGTATCCGAAACTCTGCACTGTGACGGATATCCTGCGCACCTATGACAACGCCGGCAACCTGGTGAGCATCCGCTATATCGCCACGCATTCATTCTGCGGCCAAGTGGTTGCCGATACGGATGTCAACGATATGACCATTGCGCGCGGCCTGGTGGTGCCATGACCCACCTCTTCGCCGCCCACTTCATCGCAACCGCCATCACCTTCTACGTGCATGTGCGGCGGGATATTCGCAGGCAAGACCGGACCCGATAATCTCCCCCTATCGGCTCCGATGATTGGCCCGGCTTTGTCGGGCCTTTTTTATTCCACCGGCTCGACGTATTCAAACTCGATGCGGGTTACAACTGTTTCCGGCGTGCATCCTTTGTGTGATCCGCAGAAGAAATCTACGAACCGTATCGGGAAGTACAGCGTTGGATGATCGCCGAATCCCTCTCGGAAACATTCGTCAACGCCATAAAGCAAATCATCCGTCATCTAGGCGCTCTTGCCTCACGTCAGTAACCCGAATGACCGCAAGCCGTTTAATCGTCTCCCCAGCCTTCAACCCCATTCCTTTCTCGACGCCTTGCAACAGATCGCCGACCTTCAGATGCTTCCAGCCAACACGCCTGGTTACGGTTTTAGTCCGCGCAAGGATCTGCGGCTTGGTCAACATGAATGAGATATTTCGCATAGTTATGGCGCCAGTTCATTCTTATAGGACCGCTCGAATACCGCACAAGCCCGCTCCTACTCCGCCTGCGCCTTAATCCAAGCACTATCAGGCAATGCGCCGCACTCTCTCAGATCGCGGGCGCGGCGGTAGACTTCGGCGGCTTGGTCGTGGGCGGTGAGGGTGGCTTTATTGTCCATCGAACATTCCAGCTTGTTCGGGCTTGGTCTGGATAGATGGTGCGAATAACTGCCCCTGTGCATAGGCGGTTTCTATTCGGCGGCAGGCAATGTCGAAGTATTTGGGTTCGCGCTCTATTCCGATGAATTGTCGCCCAGTATTCAAGCATGCGACGCCGGTTGTTCCGCTGCCCATGTACCAATCCGCAATTATGTCGCCGGGATCTGTGAAATCGGTTACAAAATCAGTAATCAGTCCCAAGGGCTTTCCAGTTGGATGGCCGCTATTATTTTGGCCTTTAGGCCAAGAATAGAAAGCGTGTTTTCCGCCACCGTTCCATCGCTTACGCCCAGGTCTGTGACAGATAGCAATAGCCTCCCATCCCATTCCCGGCCTGTCACCAGTAAATTGCGGGGCGCCATCTGGTTTTCTCCATATGCCGAGTCTAACGAGCAACCCGGCCGCATCAAGAGCATGCGCGAATTTCCATTCGCAAGTGAATACTACCCAGCGTTCGGCCTTATCAACCCATTGGCGGCATAGATCAACCATTTCTTCGCAATTGATTCCGCCGAATCCCAGAGCTTGACCAGCAGGCTCTCCATTTCTGAGCAAGATGCCAGATAAATGTTGATCATGAGTATCTGCCTGTCCATAAGGCGGATCAGTAATCACTGCATCCACTTTCGGCAACGTCGGTAGAATTTCGCGGCTATCCCCTAAATAGAGTGTGGCAGCGCCAATGATAACTTGATTCACAACTTCCAAATCCCCACCCACCAAGCCCCCGCCAGCACAAGCAGAACTGTGGCGGTTGCGGCGTAGATGAGTAGGACGGTTTCGGCGGCAATAATTATCATTTGGTCCTCTTACCGCGCTTTTGCCTAGGAATGTATCCCTCCACAAAAGCATGTAGCCCTTGGCCTCGCCGCGTATTACACGGCAGGCATACTGGGACCACATCAAGAGGTTTGGAATAATCGCGATGGTCATATGCCAAAGCCGGTTTATTGCAGTCTGCGCAAGGCGTTTTGCCGTCCGAAAGAAGCGGAAGAACTCCATTCTTTTTGGCTCTTGCAACAGCGCTATAAGCTACGCGTCTATATGGCGACCAGCGAGTCTTTGCAATCCTTTGCGAAAGTCTTTCTTGCAACAACCGATTTTGCCGAATTTCTTGGCTGCGCAACTCAGCAGCTTTCCTCTGGGCAGGGGCGCACTTTTTACAGAGCCATGCAAAGCCAGCATTGGCCTTAAAGCTATCTCCGCAATCGTAACAAAGCCACGTTTTCATGCGCGAGCCTGCCTAAGAGTCCCATCTTTCTTAAACGATTCCGGCATCAGTTCATAGCGCAGGCGAAGATACTGTTTCTGGGGAATGTCCTTGTCTGCCGGCCATTGTTCTACAGCCTGCCGGGTAATCCCAAGCGTTTCGGCAAGCTCATATTGGTTCTCGAACAGCGTCAGTATTTCGCTCTTTGTCATATGGCGAATATACGGGGTCAGAAAATAAATTGCAAGAAGGCTTGCGCGGCAAGAAAACTTGCGCTAGGATGGGCTCACTTGGTAACACACCGCCACCCAACGCAGCCGGAGAAGAGAATGAATGAGGGGAAGGAAGTCGTAACGAGTTACAAGGGCTTCGATGCGGACATGAAGTGCCGTGGATTCGCCTATAAAGTCGGCGAAACTTACACGCATGCCGGCGCAGTCTCCAAGTGCAATTCCGGTTTCCATGCCTGTGCCTATCCGCTGGACGTTCTGGCCTACTATCCCGCAGCCGGCTCCAATTTCGCCGTGGTCGAACAGACCGGCACTTTGGATCGCGCCACGGACGATTCCAAGATCGCCAGCTCGTCCATCAAAATCACGGCTTCCATCGGTCTGCCGGGACTCATCAAGGCGGCGATTGAGTACACGTTCAGCCGAGTGAATCCGGCAGTTGCCGACAACAATAAGGCCGTCAGTGGCGCGGCCTCGAACAGCGGCTACAGTGGCGCGGCCTCGAACAGCGGCGACAGTGGCGCGGCCTCGAACAGCGGCTACAGTGGCGCGGCCTCGAACAGCGGCGACAGGGGCATTGCGGCCGATTTCTCCGGCACTGGCCGCTCTCGTTCCTGTGCCAATGGCGCTATCGTCTGCGTTAACCGCGACGATGAAGGAAACATCCGCCATATCCGCGCCTCGAAAGTCGGCGAGAACGGGATCAAGCCGGATGTCTGGTATGTGTTGGATGATGCTGGGGAATTCGCGGAGTGGACGGAATGAATCAGCCTTTACTCCCGCCCATCGTGCCCATCCTGCTAGCCACCACCGAACAGTACGAGCAATCCATCGTCCTACTCGCCGATTCGGAATTCCTGGTGCGGTTGGCGGTTGAGAGTTTGGAGAGGTTGAAATGAAGCAGTTTTATGTTGATCGAAAGTTTCGGGCCGATAGTCTCGCTCTCATCAAGATGATGAGCGGCGTGCTTGAAGATTATCGGCGGCAGGGATTCGTTCTTACTCTCCGACAGCTTTATTACCAACTTGTTTCGCGCAACGTGGTTCCGAACACAGAGCGCAGTTATAAGAACGTCGGCAGCTTGTTGAACGATGCACGTCTTGCTGGTCTGTTGGATTGGGATATGATCGAGGATCGCACGCGCTCTTTTATCGACCGTTCTAAGTGGGCTGATGGCAGTGAGATTCTTCAGTCAGTGGCCGCCCAATTCCACGCCGATTTGTGGGAAGGTCAAGAGCGCCGTGTTTTCCTGATCGTTGAAAAGGAAGCCCTTGTCGGAGTCTTCGAGAACATTTGCGAGGAATACGATATTCCGCTGCTAGCGGCACGCGGCTATCCCAGCGTTTCCGTTGTGCGTGAATTTGCCATGACCCGCTTGCGTCGTAGTGATAGCGCTCTCATTTTGCACTTTGGAGATCATGACCCCAGCGGCATCGATATGACGCGGGATCTTACTGACAGAATCGATCTTTTCAACAGTTCGGTCGATGTGGAATTGCGGCGCATTGCTCTTAATATGGAACAAATCGAAGAGCATCAGCCGCCGCCGAATCCGGCCAAAGTTACAGACTCACGTTTCACCGAGTATGCGCGCCTGCACGGTACTGAATCATGGGAGCTTGACGCCCTTACTCCGCAACTTCTTGTCGGACTCGTGGAAGAGCACGTACGGCCGGAGATTGATGAAGAGGTTTGGGAAGAGCGGAAGGAATTCATTGACAACACCAAGGCCAAGCTGCTGACTATGGCGAATACGTGGGAAGACGAATAATGAACCCCAAATACTACGCCGACCTAGCCCTATCCGAACTCCGCGCCGCCGAAAGAGCCATGCACCTGTACGGTCCGTTTGCCAGTCGCGGCGTCAGATCGGCATGCGTTCAGCGCGCCCAATTCTACATCGGCATGGCGCGGTTTCGGATGGAGGGTGGAGAGTGAAAATCGAATTGAAGAAGGGCGTTAAATCCGCCGCTGAAAAGACTACTCGAAACAGGTTAAGACAGGCGTACAAGATGGCCGCGTTGCAGGGCATGAAAATTCCGGTTGAAGGTGAATGCGGCTGGCAAACAACTATTGCATGGGCGGCAGGATCAATCGCCGACGCAATGATTGCAGAGGACGCAAAATTTGAGGCCCGCTCATGAGAGCTGTATTGCTATTCATCATGCTGCTTGTTCTGGATTCCGGATTTGATCGAGTTGCAAGGTCCATCCGCGATTCCGCCCAGCATCAATGCCCGATCTATGGAGTGCGTCCGTGAGTAAAAAACTAACAGACCGCGAGAAAGTTATCCGGCGGCTTTACGCTCTGGCGAATGGGTCGCAGCCATCTAACCTATGGAATGGAGTCTGCACCGAGGCTGACCGAGCGGCTGATAGTGATTTCTGTCTCTTCGCCTATGATGCAGTGCATGAATTATACGGCACTGCTTATCCAATTTCGGCAATGGTCGGCTGGTCTGAATTTGAATCAAACGGCATGTGGTCTGGAGAACGCGGAGAACTGCGCCGTATTCTCGCCGGCTTTGCTGCCGCTTACATGGAACTAAGCGAATGACCGCCCTCACCACCATCCTCGCAAAATACCCCCTAGCCGAAGACCTCCGCCGCCAGCTATCCGAAGAGTTGGCGGGAATGGAGAGGGATGCGTCCAGATGGAATATTGCATCACGAGCTAGTTTCCTGCCGATTGCCATCGTGAATGGCGATATGGACATTGTGGAGGACGTGGACGCCGATGTACTAGCCGACGATGCCATCGCCAAGGTGAGCCAATGAGCCGCAAGCCGAAACACGATGCAGTTACGCAGGCATTTCTTGATCTACTGACTGTGCGGACCACTCTGCACATTCAAGCCCTGCATAAGCAGCCAATTAGTCCAGAAGATATGCAGGGGCTTGCCGACTTGACCGAATCTGCCGCCAATCTGTTGCAGCGGACGATCTTGCGTGCTGGTCGGATACTTGAACAAGGTGTGGGAGAGGATGAATGAGCAAGACCATGTATTACACGCCGAGATATTTCCATAACGGCGCCTATATTGTTGCCATTGAAGTTACGAAAGTAACCGAACATTTCGCTACCTATATGAGCCGCGGATGGGGCGACAAAATGGAAGAACACCGCGAAGCCAAGAAGAATAATTTTTTCGATACATGGCAAGAGGCTAAGGATGCGCTTGTAGCTAAAGCTAGCCGCAACGTGGACGCGTATAAGGCGAGGTTGCATGAAGCCAAGACGCAGCTTGGCATGATGGAGAGCTTGAAGCCATGAGCAACGTCCTATGCTGGGCTATCCTCGGAGCCGTCAGTCTGATGTTTTGCTTTGGGTTGCTTGGGAGGTTTTTTTGATGGCTACGATTATCGAGCGCCCGGAAATTGTGACGGTCGCGCATCTGGAATTCTTGGATGAATTGCGAATTTCTGGCGATACAAACATGTACGGAGCGGCGCCTTACTTGCAGCGTGAATTTGATATTCCGAGAGACGAAGCGCGCGTGATCCTTTCCTATTGGATGAAATCGTTTAGCGAGAGGAATCCGGAATGATAACCCCTCCCCAAGTAACCGAACTCTTCATCGTGATCCTGCTCATTTGGGCGGGGTTTGAGCATGGGTTACCGCTGGTGGAGTATTGGTGGCAGGTTTGGAGGGGAAAAGTTGGGGTGCGGGATTGGAGGTCTGGAAAGTGACCGCATACCGCAGCACCATCCTCAACCTGCTAGACCGTCATTGCCCCCGCGCTTTGGACTTTGCCGAATCCGGCGTCTTCCGCGACCGCGAACTATTCCAAGCCGGCATTGCGGCGCATGCGATCTTGCAGGCTATCGGTGAAGCCGGACAGAGCGCCGATCATCGCGCCATTGCCGAGGGTGTCGTCCGCACATTGGTAACGGAAGGCCGCGCATTCGATGGCATCCCAGAGCCGCCGATGTCGCCGCAGCAGGCCGCCGATGGCCGCGATATTGCCCTCCGCTATCTGTCCAATCATCCAATGCCGGAAGCGGCTCGGTACGAAATCGGCTTGGCCGTGGACAAGAACTGGAAGCCGATCCCGTACGCCTCACCGGATGCCTATTACAAGGCCGCAATCGACGTTCTAGAAGTGATCGAAACGGAGGCCGAGGACGGCTATCCGATCTGTATCGTTTCGCCCACGGATTGGAAATCCGCATGGCCGACCGATGAATCCGAAGTGGAGACGATCCAGCTCAGGGGACAGGCGGCGCTGGCTTGGGCGCATTATCCGAATGCTACCGTTCTGCTCCGGCGCGCCGTGAATCTTCGGACTGGCGCTCGATATGAAGCCGAAACCATTATGGACGAGGACGGTGCCGTAGCAGTCGCAGGTTGGCGCGCAGACATCGCCCATGCCATTGCCGCAGCCGAGGTGCGCGGAACCGATGGCAGGCGCCCTGCGCGGCCTGGGAGCGGCTGCATGGGATGCCCGTATCTGGCGATCTGTCCGGAGTCCATCCCAGCAATCGGCATCACTCCGCAGGAATTGGCCTTGGAATGGATGTCGATTGAGGCGCGCCGATCCGCAATCCTGCCGATGCTCAAGTCTATGGCCGGCGAGGAAGAGATTGTTACCAGCGGCGGCACAGTCGGTTATTCCGAAAAGGCCAAGAATGTACTGCTTCCGGATGGGCCGCGCGCCATTGCAAACGCATGGTTTAACGGCGCTCCGACTGACGCCGAAGTTGGCATTTTGACCGCATTGAAACTCGGCTCCAGCCAAGTGGATGCAATTGCTAAAGTGCTGCATCCATTCGACCGCGCTAATCCGGATTGGAAGTCGAACCGCGCAGAATTCGAGGCCCAATGCTTGGGCGAGAAAACCACTGCTGAATTTGGAGTGATCTGGTGAACCATCATAAGAACCCTAATGGCATTGCTGGGCTTGTTGGCCGCGAGCCGATCAGTGCCGCTCTTACCATCGGCTGCAAGGGACCGAATGGTGCCCCTATCGACAAGGACCGTTTCTATATCCTTGTCAATGATGTAGCCAGCAAGGAATATAAGAAAGGCAACGGCGATACCTATAAGTCCTTGGGTCGCGAACTGCACCCGGCCTTCGCGTCTTTCAATTCCGCCGATCCTGCGCGCCGCCGTAATATCCCAGCACGCCTGGCCCATGCAACGATTGAAGAACTGTTCGCGCATCGCCTGCAAGCGGCATCCGGAGCAAAAGGTATTCCGGTTCATCCGAAGAAGGCGCCAGTCTGTCGCGGCAACGGTCAGACCGCGATCCGCTGGGATGGTAAGGATTTCCAGCCCATTGTTTGCCCTGGTGATCGCTGCCCGTATAGCCAGCCGGGGCCGAACGATGCAAAGGGAAAGCCGACGAAGCCAGCATGCGGGAAATTCTCGCAACTGATTGCGCGTTTCGACTTCCCGATCAGCCCGGACGGCAAGAAACTCCCAAGCCTTTCTTTCAAGTTCAGTTCTGGATCGGTCATTACGACCGTCAATTTCGTCGGGTTCTTTGACCGTTTTATGAACGCATGCAAAGGATTCGGCATTGACTATCGGCAGATCCCGCTTTTCGGAATGCCGGTGTCCCTGTCTCTCTCGGAGCGCACGAACCCGGATTTCGGAACTCGCTATCCGGTCGTTACGCTAGATAGTGGCGGCGATGCGGATATCATCAGTTGGATTCAGTCTCAATTGACTCGCGGCGAATCGGTGCGCGCATTGGCCGCATCGGCACCGCTTGCATTGGCCGATCTGTCCGAGGATGAGCTGGCCGCTGATGTTGTCAGCGTCAGCGGGCCGCTTAGTGTGCCTGCTGCCGTTCAGGCATCAAGACCGGCGGCGGATGAGCCGGCCGAACCGTTTTAATCAACCCACCAAAGCAACAGGAGAAGTAAATGTCAACAAAGAAAAAAGAAACCCCGCCGCCGCCCGGCAATTCCGGCGAACCGACGCCGGACAATTGCAGCACCTGCGGTGAGTTGTAGGTGCCGCCGCAAAGGATGACTTCCTTGCTGGCGCGCACCTCGACGGGCGAGCCGCCCTTGCCGCCTTTGAGATAACGCACACCGACCGCGCGCTTGCCCTCAAAGATGAGGTTGGTGACATGCGCGTGCGTGCGCACATCGACATTGCCTCGTTTGCGCGCCGGATGCAGGAACGCCTTGGCCGCGCTCATGCGCAAGCCGTTCTCGATGGTGCGCTGGCAGTAGGACACGCCTTCCTGGATCGCGCCGTTGTAATCGGGGTTGCGCGGAATACCGAGGCTCATGGCGCCTTCCATGA
>Ga0137412_10000377_pt1 | contig 30806 bp, 25 predicted proteins | sample CZODoug2_1_16fun_FD_122160 | JGI IMG/M metagenome (GOLD analysis project Ga0137412, IMG submission 122160) | Vadose zone soil fungal communities from Angelo Coast Range Reserve, California, USA - CZODoug2_1_16fungal (Hybrid Assembly) | ecosystem: Environmental > Terrestrial > Soil > Vadose zone...
GGGAGGACAGCCCGGGACAGGATATTGGAGGCTAGGGTCGGAATCGAACCGGCGTAGACGGCTTTGCAGGCCGCTGCATGACCACTCTGCCACCTAGCCAAAGGTGAAGGAAACCAAGACCCCGCGACGCTCATCGCCGGGCGGGCTTTCGCTGCATTGCGCGGTAGCCCTAAGCGTAACAAAAAAAGGCAGGCATGCGTCCCCCGCGACAAGGCGTGGCTGCCTTGTAGCCCCTTCCCGCAGGGGTATAGACTCCGCCGGTCTGCAGGCATGCAAGGGGATTTGCCATGGCTGATATGACGCGGCGCGAATTCCTTAAAGTAACAAGCGCCTCGCTGGCCGGTTCGAGCCTGGTGCTGCTCGGGTTCTCCCCCACTGCAGCGCTCGCCGAAGTACGCGAGTTCAAGCTCGCGCGCGCCACCGAGACCCGCAACACCTGCCCGTATTGTGCGGTCGCCTGTGGCGTTCTCATGTACGGCCTCGGCGATCGCTCGAAGAATGCCCGCTCCAGCATCTTCCACATCGAGGGCGATCCGGATCACCCGGTCAATCGCGGCACCCTGTGCCCGAAGGGTGCTGGATTGATCGACTTCATCCACAGCCCGAGCCGCCTGACGCATCCGCAGTACCGCGCGCCCGGCTCCGATCGCTGGCAAGCGATCTCCTGGGATGACGCGCTCGATCGCATCACCAAGCTCATGAAGCAGGATCGGGACGCGAATTTCGTGGCGAAGACGCCTGAGGGTCTGACCGTCAACCGCTGGCTGACGACCGGCATGCTGGCCGCGTCGGCCAGCAGCAATGAGGTCGGCTACCTCACGCACAAGGTCATCCGCAGCTTCGGCATCCTTTCCTTCGACAACCAAGCGCGTGTGTGACACGGCCCGACGGTGGCAGGTCTTGCCCCGACGTTTGGCCGTGGAGCGATGACGAACCACTGGGTCGACATCAAGAATGCCGACATCGTTCTCATCATGGGCGGCAACGCCGCCGAGGCACACCCCTGCGGCTTCAAGTGGGTCACTGAGGCCAAGGCGCACAACAAGGCGCGACTGATCGTCGTCGATCCGCGCTTCACGCGCTCGGCCTCGGTGGCCGACCTCTACGTGCCGATTCGAACCGGCACTGACATCGCCTTCCTCGGCGGCGTGGTCAACTACCTGCTGAGCGAGGACAAGATCCAGCACGAGTACGTCAGGAACTACACCGACCTGAGTTTCATCGTGCGCGAGGACTTCGCCTTCGCCGACGGACTGTACTCCGGCTACAACCCCGCGAAACGCAGCTACGACAAATCGACCTGGGACTACGAGATCGGGCCGGACGGCTACGTGAAGGCCGACCCCGCGCTCGCGCACCCGCGCTGCGTGTACCAGCTCATGAAGACGCACTATGCGCGCTACACCCCCGAGATGGTGGAGCGCGTCTGCGGCACGCCGAAGGGAAAATTCCTGCAGGTGTGCGAGATGATCGGCTCGACCTCCACGCCGACCCGCGCCATGACCATCATGTACGCCCTCGGCTGGACGCAACACTCCGTCGGCGCGCAGATGATTCGCTGCGGAGCGATGATGCAGCTGCTGCTGGGCAACATCGGTGTGTCCGGCGGCGGCATGAACGCGCTGCGAGGACATTCCAACATCCAGGGCCTCACGGACCTGGGGCTCATGTCGAACCTGCTGCCGGGGTATATCACGCTGCCGGGCGAGAAGGAGCAGGACTACGAGAAGTACGTGGCCGCGCGCGCCTTCAAGCCCCTGCGGCCGAATCAGCTGAGCTACTGGCAGAACTTCAACAAGTTCTTCGTCAGCCTGATGAAGGCGTGGTGGGGAGATGCCGCCACCGTGGAAAACCACTGGGGCTACGACTATCTGCCCAAGCTCGATAAATCGTACGACATGCTGCAGACGTTCGAGCTCATGAACCAGGGCAAGATGAACGGCTTCATCTGCCAGGGCTTCAATCCCCTGGCCGCGGCACCGAACAAGGCGAAGATGAACGCGAGCCTCGCGAAGCTCAAGTTCCTCGTCGTGATGGATCCGCTGGCGACCGAAACGAGCGAGTTCTGGCGCAACTTCGGCGAGCACAACGACGTCGACCCGGGCAAGATCCACACCGAGGTCTTCCGCCTGCCGACCTCGTGCTTCGCCGAGGAAGACGGCGCGCTGGTGAACTCCTCGCGCTGGCTGCAATGGCACTGGAAGGGAGCCGAGCCGCCCGGCGAGGCGCGCCCGGATCTGCAGATCATGGGCGAGCTGTACACCCGGATGCGCACGCTCTACAAGGGCGAAGGCGGAACCTTTCCTGATCCGATCGTGAACCTGTCCTGGCCGTACGCCGTCCCGAAGAGCCCGTCGCCCGACGAGCTGGCCAAGGAATATACCGGCCGGGCGCTCAAGGATCTCACCGACCCCAAGACGCCAACCCAGGTCACGCGCAAAGCCGGAGAGCAGCTCGCGGGATTTGCCGAGCTGCGCGACGATGGCAGCACCCTCTCCGGATGCTGGATCTATTGCGGTGCGTGGGGCCCCGCCGGGAATCTCATGGCGCGGCGCGACAACTCGGACCCTACCGGCATCGGCCAGACCCTGAACTGGGGCTGGTCATGGCCCGCGAACCGGCGCGTGATGTACAACCGCGCCTCCTGCGATCCGAGCGGCAAACCGTTCAATCCGCAGCGCAAGCTCATCGCGTGGAATGGCACGGCATGGAGCGGCGTGGACGTGCCGGACTACAAGGCCGACGAGGATCCCTCGCTCGGCATGGGGCCGTTCATCATGAACGCGGAAGGCGTCGCGCGCTTCTTCGCGCGCGGCAATATGGCCGAGGGCCCCTTCCCCGAGCACTACGAGCCCTTCGAGACCCCCCTCGCCCACAACCCGCTGAGCCCGGGGCAGTCGCAGACCCTCAGCAACCCGGCCGCGCGTGTGTTCCCGGACGACCTCGCCGCCTTCGGCAAGGTCGCGCAGTTCCCCCACGTCGCGACGACCTACCGCCTCACGGAGCACTTCCACTACTGGACCAAGCACGTGCGGTTGAATGCGATCCTGCAGCCCGAGCAGTTCGTCGAGATCGGCGAAGGGCTTGCGAAAGAGCTCGGCATTGCAGCCGGCGACCGCGTGAAGGTGTCCTCGAATCGCGGCTTCATCAAGGCGGTAGCGGTGGTCACCAAACGCCTGCGGACGCTGCCGGCGGACGGCAAGGCGGTGCATACGGTGGGCATTCCGATTCACTGGGGCTTTACCGGCCTCGCCAAGCCCGGATTTCTCGCCAACACGTTGACGCCGGTCGTCGGCGATGCCAATGCGCAGACGCCTGAGTTCAAGTCGTTCCTCGTCAAGGTCGAAAAGCTGTGAACCGGGTGGAGACCCTCTGACATGGCACTGCAATCACTCGACATCGTGCGCCGCTCGGCGACCACCACGGCCCCGCCGGGTGTGCGCGAAGCCTACACCGGCACGGTCGCCAAGCTCATCGACACGACCAAGTGCATCGGCTGCAAGGCCTGCCAGGTCGCGTGCATGGAATGGAACGACCTGCGCGACGAGATCGGCAGCAACGCCGGCGTCTATGACAACCCGGGCGATCTGTCCGGCGAGTCCTGGACGTTGATGCGCTTCACCGAATACGAGAACCCCAAGGGCGATCTGGAATGGCTGATCCGCAAGGACGGCTGCATGCACTGTGCCGACCCGGGGTGCCTGAAAGCGTGCCCGGCGCCGGGCGCGATCGTGCAGTACTCGAACGGCATCGTGGACTTTCACGAGGAGAACTGCATCGGCTGCGGGTACTGCATCACCGGCTGCCCGTTCAACATCCCGCGCATCTCCAAGCGCGATCACAAGGCCTACAAGTGCACTCTGTGCTCCGACCGCGTGGCGGTGGGGCTCGAGCCGGCCTGCATCAAGGCCTGTCCCACGGGCGCGCTGGTGTTCGGCACCAAGGAGGACATGCAGCAGCATGCCGCCGAGCGGGTGGAAGACCTTAAGTCACGCGGCTTTGACCAGGCGGGCCTGTACGATCCACCCGGCGTGGGGGGCACGCACGTGATGTACGTGCTCCACCATGCCGATCAACCGCAGCTGTACGCCGGACTCGCGCCTGATCCGCACATCAGCTCGCTGGTCGGACTCTGGAAGGGTGCCGGCAAGCCGATCGCGCTCGCCGCCATGGCCTTCACCGCCCTCGCCGGCTTCTTCCACTTCGTGCGCATCGGGCGCAACGAGATCGATGAGCCCGACGAGGCGGCTGCGCGGCAGGCTCTCGACGCCGCGCCGCAGCGCAACGCCGCGCAACGCCCCGGCACGCAACCACCGGACAAGCGCCCATGAGCGATAACGAACGCCGCGCGACTGTGGAGCGCTACAGCTCCGGCGAGCGCACCAATCACTGGCTGATCGCCCTCGGGTTCGTGCTCGCGGCGCTCTCGGGGCTGGCGCTGTTTCATCCCGCCCTCTTCTGGCTCAGCAATCTGTTCGGCGGCGGCCCCTGGACGAGGATTCTGCATCCGTTCATCGGGCTCTTCATGCTGATCGTGTTCCTGCCGCTGGCGGCGAGCGTGTGGGGCGACAACCGCATGCAGGCGGCCGATTGGCAGTGGCTGCGGCAACTGCAGGACGTAGTGCACAACCGCGAGGAGCGTCTGCCGGAGGTCGGCCGCTACAACGCCGGACAGAAGCTCCTGTTCTTCGCCATCGCCGCCTGCCTGCTCGGGCTGCTGCTGTCCGGCCTCGTCATCTGGCGCGCCTATTTCTCGCTCTATTTCTCAATCGGCGTGATTCGCCTCGCCTCCGTGGTGCACGCCGTGTGCGCGTTCGTGTTGATCTGCGCGATCCTGCTGCACATCTACGCCGCGATCTGGGTGAAGGGCTCGCTGCACGCCATGCTCCGGGGCACCGTGACACCGGGCTGGGCGTGGAAGCATCACCGGGCCTGGTTCCGCCAGATCACTCATGCCGCGCATCCTCGAACCCGGTCAGATTGAAGCCTTTGCCGAGGGAGCGATTCCCCGGCTGCGGTTGCCCGACCGGACCAGGCTGTTCGCGGCACGCGCCCAGCGTCTGCGGCAGCTGGGCGCGCCCGGCGCGCCGGGGCAGGCCATCGGCGACTACCTGCGTTTGATGGCGGCGGTTGCCGAGGCTCAACAGGCCGCCCTCGGAACTTTCGAGGCACCGCTACCCACTGCCACCCAGCTCGCCCGCTCGTACACCCACGGCATGCCACCCATCCATGCCGGCAGCTGGCCGCGCGAGCGCGAGTGGCGTGAGCTCGTGGCGCGGCTGTGCCTTGCGGTGGCCGCCGCGCGCGAGGTTCCGCCGAGCGCGCAGGAGGCGTGCGCACGCCTGCGCGCTCTGTCCCCGCCCCTGCTGGAAGCTCAGGCCGATGCGCTGCTCGCAGCGCGTGCTGATGTCATCGACGTGGCGGGCGCGCCGTTTCTGATGGCGGCGCTGCAGGTTTACTGGGTGGCGCTCGCGAGCCGCCTCACGCCCGAGAAAGTCCCCGCGCTGGAAGTGCCCGGGCTGTGTCCGGTGTGCGGCACGCCGCCGGTGGCGAGCGTCGTTCGTGTGGATGAGCACTCTCAGGGCTACCGCTATCTTCATTGCGCCCTGTGCGCCAGCGAATGGCATCTGGTGCGCATCACCTGCAGCCAGTGCCACAGCACCGCGAATATCGCCTACCACTCGATCGAGGGCGGTGCCGAGGCCGTCCGCGCCGAGTCTTGCGATGAGTGTCACGCCTACCGCAAGATTCTCTATCAGGAGAAGGATACGAGCGTCGAGCCAGTGGCGGACGATCTGGCGAGCCTGGCGCTCGATCTGCTGATGTCCGAGGCCGGTTATCACCGCGGCAGCGGTAATCCGCTGCTTTGGCAGGCCTCCGAGGAGCGGCGCGCCGAAAATGCCTGTGCGACTTGACACTTGCAAACGGCCACGTGAATGTGCTGCGCAAGAACGGCGCGAGAGCCATGCCCGCAGCCAAAATGCGCAATCTGGTGGAGCCCGGTCACGCGGCCGACATTCCCGCGCTCGATCGTCTGCTGAACGCGCGCGCGTTCCAGGCACTGTTGGCGCAGCACGGACACACTCAGGTCGTCGCGGCGCTACGCACCCATCTCGATAGTCTGCGCAACGCCGCGCTCGCCGGTGGACTCGACGGCGCGAGCCTCACCGGGGACGTGATCGCCGCCGCCGTGGGGACGACGCTGGCAGAAGCCGCACGCCTCACGCTCCGCCCGGTGTTCAATCTCACCGGCACGGTGCTGCACACCAATCTGGGGCGCGCACTGCTGCCCGAGGAGGCCGTGCGTGCCGTGGCACAGGCGCTCACCGCGCCGGTGAATCTGGAGCTCGATCTGCAATCCGGCCGGCGCGGCGAGCGTGACTTGGCCGTCGAGGGGCTGTTGTGCGAGCTCACCGGCGCCGAAGCGGCCATGGTCGTGAACAACAATGCGGCCGCGGTGCTGCTGATGCTGAGTGTGCTCGCGAACCGGCGTGAGGTGCTGGTCTCGCGCGGGGAGCTGATCGAGATTGGCGGCTCGTTCCGGCTTCCCGACATCATGCGGCGCGCGGGCGCCAGGCTCGTCGAAGTGGGCACGACCAATCGCACCCACCTGCAGGACTACGCCGCAGCCGTGGGTCCGCGCTCGGCCCTGCTGATGAAGGTCCACACCAGCAACTACGCCATCTCCGGGTTCACCACGAGTGTCACGCTGGCGCAGCTCGTCGAGCTCGGGCGCGCGCACGCCGTGCCGGTGGCGGTGGATCTGGGCAGCGGTTCACTCGTGGACCTGACGCGCTGGCAACTGCCGCGGGAACCGACGGTGCGCGAAACGGTGGCGGCGGGGGCGGATCTGGTCAGCTTCAGCGGCGATAAGCTGCTCGGCGGTCCACAGGCGGGGCTGCTCGTCGGCCGCGGCGATCTGATCCGCAAGCTGCGCAAAGATCCGCTCAGGCGCGCCTTGCGGGTGAGCAAGCTGACGCTCGCCGCCCTGGAGGCCGTGCTGGCACTGTATCGCGCGCCGGAGTTCCTCGCCGAGCGACTGACCACACTGCGACTGCTGCTGCGAGCGCCCGCACACCTGCAGGCGCAGGCGGCGCGCCTGCGGCCGCTGCTGCAGCGCTCGCTCGGCGAGAATTACCAGGTCGCGGAGGCGCCGATGTTCAGTCAGATCGGCAGCGGCGCGCTTCCCATCGACCAGTTGCCCAGCTACGGGCTCGCCATCCGCACCGTTCGGGGCAAGCGCGGCAGTCTCGAGCGCCTCGGCGCGGCGCTCCGCGCCCTGCCACGGCCGGTGATCAGCCGCATGGCCGAGAAGACCCTGTGGCTCGATCTGCGCTGCCTCGAGGTCTCCGACGAGCCGGTGTTCGACACGCAGCTCGCTGCGCTTGCGTCCCTGATCGTGCGGCTGCGCCCATGATCATCGGCACCGCCGGTCATATCGATCACGGCAAGACCACACTGGTGCGTGCGCTCACCGGAGTGGACACCGACCGCCTGAAGGAAGAAAAGGTGCGCGGCATCTCGATCGAGCTCGGTTACGCCTACACCCCGCTCGAGAACGGCGAGGTGCTGGGATTCATCGACGTGCCCGGCCACGAACGTCTGGTGCATACCATGGTGGCGGGCGCGTGCGGCATCGATTTCGCACTGCTGGTCGTGGCGGCAGACGACGGGGTGATGCCGCAGACGCGTGAGCACGTGGCCATCCTCGAGCTGCTCGGTGTATCGCGGGGTGCCGTGGCGGTGACCAAGATCGATCGCGTCGAGCGCCAGCGCCTCGGCGAAGTGGACGCGCAGGTGAAGGGGCTGCTCGGGCTCACGGCGCTGAGCGCGGCGCCGCTCTTTGCGCTCGACGCCACCACCGCCGATCACCCCGGCACGACCGCACTGCGAGAGCACTTGCACCGGATGGCGGCGCAGACGCGGGCACGCTCGCACCAGGGCCTGTTTCGCCTGGCCGTAGACCGTGTTTTCACGCTCGCCGGTCACGGTACGATCGTCACCGGCACGGTCTTCTCCGGGCAGGTCCACACCGGCGATACGGTGGCCGTCATGCCGGCGGGACTGACGGCGCGGGTACGCAGCATCCACGCTCAGAATCGCGCGGCGGATGTCGGGCGCGCCGGTCAGCGCTGCGCCCTCAACCTGGCGGCGCTCGACAAGAGTGCGATCTCGCGCGGCGACTGGCTCGCCGATCCGCGCGCCCTGGCACCGAGCACGCGCATCGACGTGCTTCTCACGCTGCTGGCAGACAGCGGCGCGCAACTGCAGGCGTGGTCGCCGCTGCACGTGCATCTCGGCACGACGCACCGCCCGGCTCACATGGTGCCGCTGCAATCGCCTGGCCCATCGGCCGGCGAGTCCGCTCGCGTCCAGCTGGTATTCGACACGCCGATCTGCGCCATGCCCGGCGACCGTCTCATTGTCCGCGATGCGCAGGGCCGGCACACACTCGGCGGCGGTAGCGTTCTGGACCCCTGTGCGCCGGCGCGCCGGCGACGCTCGCTCGAGCGTCTCGGGTTTCTCGCGGCCCTGGAGCGCATGCTCGCCGGGGAGGACCTCACGTCCTTGCTGCAACAGGCGCGCTTCGGCGTGCCGATCTCGCACCTCGTGCGCCTCACCGGATGTGCTCCGGATCGCCTGCCTCTGCCCTGCGCGGCGCTCACCATCGCCGCCGGCGGCGAGCACTTTGCGCTGCTGCCCGCCCGGTGGCAGGCATTGCGCGCGGACGCACTCAGCGCCCTGCGGCGCTTTCATGCGGACGTCCCCGACGAGCCCGGACCGGATGTCGGCAGGCTGCGCCGCATCGCGCTGCCGGATATGCCAGCCGCACTGTGGCGGGCCCTGGTCGATGAGCTCGCGCGCGAGCGCCTGCTGCACTTCAGCGGAGCCTGGCTACATCTGCCGGAACACTCGGTGACGCTCTCCGCGAGCGACCAGACTCTCGCGCACAGGCTCCAGCCGCTGATCGCGGCCGGGCGCTTTGATCCTCCCTGGGTGCGCGAGCTCGCAGCCCGCGTGCACGAGCCGGAGGATCGGGTGCGCGAGGTGTTGCGCAAGCAGGTCACGCAGGGCGGCGTTTATCAGGTGGTGCGCGATCTGTTCTACGATCGCGAGCGGATCGCGGAGCTCGCCGAGATCATCGGCGCGGCCACCCGCGAGCACGGCGGCGTCAATGCCGCGCGCTTTCGGGATACCCTCGGGCTCGGGCGCAAGCGCGCCATCCAGATCCTGGAGTTCTTCGATCGAGTGGGTTACACGCGGCGCGTACGCGATGCACATGTCCTGCGTCCCGAGAGCGCGTGGCGATCGACGAGCGGCTCCGCCGCCGCCCCCCCGGGAGCCGCAGCAGCGTCGACCCGGGCGAGCGGCGCCACGAGCGCCCGAAGATGACACGCGGAAGGCACACGTACCCGGTGGTGCGGCTGGGCTTCAAACCCAGGAGGGGGCGTCAGACGCTTCCTGGTAGGTTCGACTCCTGCTGCCTTCCGCCATGACCGCGGTCAGCACGCCATCGGCTCCCCCGCCCCGGCTTACCTCCCTGTCCCACGGCGGTGGCTGCGGCTGCAAGATCGCACCGCGCATGCTCGCGGAGCTGCTCAAGGGCTCGGCTCCCGCAGCGCCGTTCGCGCAGCTCCTGGTCGGTCTGGAGAGCGGCGACGATGCCGCGGTCTATCAGCTCAGCGAGCACCAGGCGGTGGTGGCGACCACGGATTTCTTCATGCCGATCGTCGATGATCCATTCGATTTCGGCCGCATCGCGGCCGCGAACGCCTTGTCGGATGTATACGCGATGGGTGGTACGCCGATCCTGGCGCTGGCACTGCTCGCCGTGCCGGTCAACGTGCTGCCGCCGCCCCTCATCCGCGAGATCCTGCGTGGCGGTGAGACGATCTGTGCCGAAGCCGGCATCCCCGTCGCAGGCGGTCACAGCATTGACTCGGTGGAACCCATCTACGGCCTCGCGGCCATCGGGCTCGTGCACCCGCGGCATCTGCAGCGCAACTCGACGGCGCGCGCCGGGGATGCGCTGATCCTGAGCAAGCCCCTCGGCGTCGGTGTCCTCTCGGCCGCGCTCAAGAGGGGGCAGCTCCCCGCCGCCGACTATCGGGCCATGATCGACACCACCACCCGCCTCAATCGTGCCGGGCCGGAGCTGGCCGAGCTCGCCGGGGTGCACGCCATGACCGACGTCACCGGTTTTGGCCTGCTGGGGCATCTGCTCGGGATGTGCCGGGGCGCGCAGCTCGGCGCACGAGTGAGCATGGAGCAGGTGCCGCTGCTGCAGAACGTGCTTTCCATGGCCGAAGAGGGCTATGTCACCGGCGCCTCGGCCCGCAACTGGGGCTCGTATGCGCACGAGGTGCGGCTGGCGGCGCAGCTCGCGGGCGCGCACCAGGCGCTGCTGTGCGATCCGCAAACCTCCGGTGGACTGCTGATCGCGTGCACGCATGACGCGGTCCCCGATGTCATGAGAATTCTTCGGCGGCACGGCTGCGCGCAGGCCTCCGCCATCGGCGCGATCACCGCCGATGCGCCGCTGGTGAGCGTGGAGCCGTGAAGATCAGCTCAATGAGCAGCGCCCGGCGACGATAGCTGATTCTTGTAGATCCGTCCGTCCTTCATGATCAGGGCGAGCGCGACGTCCGGATGTTCCAGCAGGGTGATGTCCTTCAGCGGGTCGCCGTTGATGAGCAGGATGTCCGCATACGCGCCCTCCTCAATGACTCCGAGCTTGCCGGGGTAGGGATTGCGAGCGCCCGACATCGCGAGCAGCTCCGCATTGCCGGAGGTCACCTGACGCAGAATCTCCACTGGAGAAAACCACCGCGCCCGCAGCGTGAACTCCCGGTTCTGCCGCGTCATCTGGTCCAGTCCGAAGACCAGATCCGTTCCAAAGCCGAGCTTCACGTGGTACTTCTTCGCCAGTCTCATCATCGCGTCTGCGGCGGACTGAACCTGCAGGAACTTGGCTCGCTGCGTCTCCGATATCCCCGGCGGCGGTACCTCGTACACCACCATGTTCGTGGAAAGGAAGATCCCCCGCTCCGCTATCAGCTTCATCGTCGACTCATCGATGAGATGGCCGTGCTCGATGCAGCGAACGCCAGCCTCGATCGCGCGGCGGGTGCTCGCGGAGTTGTAGCTGTGCACCGTAACGTAGGTGCCGAAACTCGCTGCGACGTCCACCGCCGCCCTGAGTTCTTCCGGTGTGTACTCCACCACCTCAATCGGATCAAACTCGGAAGCGGCACCACCACTGGCCATGACCTTCAGCATGGCGGCGCCGTGGCCCAGTTGATCACGCGCAGCCGCGAGCACCTCGGGGACGCCATCTGCGATGGTCGTCATTCCGGTGCGCTCCTCGAGGGTCAAGGCACCACCCAGCCTTCTGGGAAGATCGGTGTAATGCCGATCATCACCGTGACCAGCGGTTTGGGATAGCGCGGCGCCCGCCGCGTAAATGCGCGGACCCACGGCGTAGCCTGCGTCGATCGCTCTCTTCAGACCGAACACCGCCCCGGCGGCATCGCGCTGCGTGGTAAACCCACGCAACAGCGCCTGCTCGGCACCCCGAATCTCGAGCGCCGCGACATAGACGGGATCGGCCTCCTGTGCCTCCTGTCTGGTCAACACACTGCTCATGTGAACGTGCGCGTCGATGAAGCCAGGCATCAGCACTCGGCCGCCGCCGTCGATTGCGATGGGATGAAGCCCTGCTGCGGCAGCAATTGCCTCATGTGAGACCGATTGAATCCTGTTGCCCGCGACGAGGACCTCGCCGGCGTAGAGTGCGTCACTTCGGCCATCCCAGATACGCACGTTTCGAAACAGATACGCGCCTGGCGGGGTGGTAACCGGCGCCGCCTCGGCAGAGGGCACGACGCTCGCCAGGAGCAAGCCAGCCACGAACAGCCGCATGCCTCTCATGGGCACGCGTTCCAGAAGGGAGATGGAGCGGGAAACGAGACTCGAACTCGCGACCCCGACCTTGGCAAGGTCGTGCTCTACCAACTGAGCTATTCCCGCATCCGCAGAATCAGGAGCCGCGAATTCTATGTACACCCCTTTGGAAGTCAAGGCGAGTCTGAAGCGCGCCGGGGGCTCACTTTCCGTCTGAAACCGGTGAAACTAAGTCACGTAGATATAATAGCTTACAATATATACCTAACGTTTTAGCTCAGGCCACGCGATACGCAGATAGGCCGCCATGGAAACGAGCGTTGCCGCGGCGGCGACCTCCGTGAGCCCCACGCCGAGCCGGTAGGTCGGCAGCCCGAACAGATGCCAGCGGTACAACATCAGCGACAGACCGATGATCTGCAGGATGGTCTTGTACTTGCCGAGCTGCGAGACCGCGACTTTGCGCCGCGCGCCGATCTCGGCCATCCACTCGCGCAGCGCCGAAATGGTGATCTCGCGGCCGATGATGATCGCCGCCGTGAGCACGATCGGCCAGCGCGCATCCCTGCTCACCAGTAACACCAGCGCGACGGCGACGATCAGCTTGTCCGCGACCGGATCGAGGAATGCGCCCAGGCGTGAGACCTGGCCGAGCCGGCGCGCGAAATAGCCGTCGAGCGAATCGGTGACGCCGGCGGCCGCGAACAACAGACCCGCGGCCGGATCGGCCCACGGGTACGGCATGTAGAACAACACGACGATGAGCGGGATCGCGGCGATGCGCGCCCAGGTGAGGGTGTTGGGCAGGTTCCACGCCATCAGCTGCTTCTCACGAGCCCGGATGCAGGTGATCATAAAGACTTCGCGCCAGTGTCGCTCCGATTCCCGCCACCCGGGTGAGGTCCGCCACGCCGGCGCGCATCACTCCCTGCAGGCCGCCGAAGTGCTTCAGGAGCGCGCGCCGCTTTGCAGGTCCGAGTCCCGGAACCACTTCCAGAACCGACTCGTTGTAACGGCGCGCGCGCTTGCGGCGATGACCGGTGATCGCAAACCGATGCGCTTCGTCGCGGATTCTCTGCACGAGGCGTGCGGCCGGGGAGTGGCCTTCGGGCGTCACCGGCGTGGCCACCCCGTACACGAACAACCGCTCCTGTCCGGGCTTGCGGTCCGGACCCTTGGCCACCCCGACGAGTGTCAGATCGCCATAGCCCAGCTCCGCGAGCACCGCGTGCACCTGGCTGATCTGCCCCGCGCCGCCGTCGATCAGCAGCAGGTCCGGCGCCTGCACTTCCCCCTGGCGCACGTGCTTGTAGCGGCGCTCCAGCGCCTGCCGCAGCGCCGCGTAATCGTCCCCCGGCGCGACGCCGCTGATGTTGAAGCGCCGGTACTCCTTTTTCAGCGGACCCTCCGGACCGAACACGACGCAGGATGCCACCGTGCCCTCGCCGCCCGTGTGGCTGATGTCGAAGCACTCCAGGCGCGCGGGCGGCTCGGGCAGGTCGAGCACCTCGGACAGGTCCTGCAGCATCTCGTCCATCCCCTGGCGCTGCGCGAAGCGCATGCGCAACGCCTGCACGGCGTTCTCCTGGGTCAGCTCGACCCAGCGCACCGCCAGGCCGCGCTGCGGATGGCGCACTTCGACCGCGTGCCCGGTGCGGCTGCTGAGCAGCTCCGCCAGGGATGCCGCGTCTTCGAGCGGATTACCGAGCAGCACCTCCGCGGGAGCCTCGGCGCTCGCGTAGTACTGCATGACGAAGGAGGCGAGCGCCTCGTCGGCTTCCGCGAGCGCGGCGCGCGGGAAGTAGCTGGTGGTGCCGAGATTGCGGCCCCCGCGCACCAGCATCACGCTCACGGCGTATTCGCCGGCCTCGCCGACGATCGCGAATACGTCGACATCGCGATGCCCTTCCGCGGTCACGACCTGCTGTGCCTGGATGCGCTTGAGGGCTGCGAGCTGATCGCGGATCTGCGCCGCGCGCTCGAACTGCAGGCTGGCGCCCGCCTCCTCCATGCGCGCCTGCAGCTCGGCATTCACCTCATCGCTGCGGCCATCGAGCACCTTGACCGCCGCCGCCATGTCCTCGGCGTAGGCGGCGCGCGTGATGAGACCGACGCACGGTGCCGAGCAGCGGCCGATCTGGTGCTGCAGGCACGGCCGGCTGCGGTTGGCGAAGAAGCTGTCGCGGCAGTTGCGGATGCGAAACAGCTTCTGCAGCTGGTTGAGCGTGTCGCGCACCGCGCCCGCATTGGGGAAGGGTCCGAAGTAGCGGCCGGGGGCGCTGCGCGTGCCCCGGTAGAACATGAGCCGCGGAAACTCGTGCTCCGCGCACAGGTGAATGTAGGGAAAGCTCTTGTCGTCGCGCAGCACCACGTTGAAGCGCGGCTTGTGCGCCTTGATGAGGTTGTATTCGAGCAGCAGCGCCTCGGTCTCCGAGTTGGTCACCGTGACTTCGATGGCGGTGATCTGCTGCACCAGCGCCTGCACCTTGGGATTGACGTTGCCGGCGGCAAAGTAGGTCCCGACCCGGTCCCGCAGGCTGCGCGCCTTGCCGACGTACAGCAGCTCGTGCCCGGCACCGAACATGCGGTACACACCCGGTCGCTTGGGGAGTGAGGCGATGTATTCCCTGGGGTCGAACACGGTCGGCAGCTTCTAAGGCACCTGCAACGCCGCGGGCACCGGCAGGCCGGCGAGTTCGCAGGTGCGCGCCATTATCTTTCTGAACATCAGCGGCGTGAGCCGGCGGGTCGAGGTGTTGTAGCGGCTGCAATGATACGAATCGAGCATGCTGTGCGCTCCATCGAGGAGGTGTTCGCGTCCGTGCGCGAAAGGGAAGCGCGCGCGCGTGAGGCCGCGCGCCAGCAGCACCGCATCGTGCGCCACGCGCCCCAGCGCCAGGTACACGCGCACCGTGGACAACTGCCGCAGCTCGGCGGTGAGGTAGGCGTTGCAGCAGCGGATCTCCTGCGGCAGGGGCTTGTTCTGCGGCGGCACGCATTTCACCGCGTTGACGATGCGGGCGTTCGAGAGCGTGAGCCCGTCGCTGGCGGAGGCGGATACCGCGCCGCTGGCAAGCCCCGCCTCGTAGAGCGTGTGGTACAGGAGGATCCCCGCGTGATCTCCGGTGAAGGGCCGGCCGGTACGGTTGGCGCCGTGCATCCCGGGCGCGAGACCCACTATCAGAATGCGCGGCTCGCGCGCACCGAAGGACGGCACGGGTCGCGCCCAGTAGCCGGGATGAGTGGCGCGCGCCTGGGCCAGAAAGCTCGCGAGCCGCGGGCAGCGCCTGCAGTCTTGATCGTACGCGGCGGCCGGCTCAGGACTGATGCGCTGCAAAGCTCTCAGGGCGCGGCGGTGCCGGCACGTTTGTCGGCGCGGCGGCTCTGGCTGCGCTCGGCGATCAGCATGGCGAGCTCGAGGGCCTGCTCGTGGTTCAGGCGTGGATCCACGCTCGAACGATAGGCGCGCTGCAGGTCCTGGTCGGTGAGTCCGCGCGCACCCCCGGTGCACTCGGTCACGTCGTCCCCGGTGAGCTCGATGTGCACGCCGCCCAGATACGATCCCAGCTCGGCGTGGATGCGGAACGCCAGTTCCAGCTCCTTGAGGATGTTCTCGAAGCGGCGCGTCTTGATCCCGCCGGTGGTCGTCTCGGTGTTGCCGTGCATGGGATCGCACACCCACAGCACCGTCTGTCCGGTCTGGCGCACCGCCTCGATCGCCTTGGGCAGCGCGGCCGCCACTTCCTTCGCCCCGAAGCGGTGGATGAAGGTGAGCCGGCCGGGCTGGTTCTGCGGGTTGAGGGTCGTCACCAGGCCCTGCAGCCAGGCCGCGTCCATGGCGGATCCGACCTTGACGGCGATGGGGTTGGAGATACCGCGGAAGTACTCGACGTGCGCGCCTTCGAGCCCCGCGGTGCGCATGCCGATCCACGGCAGGTGTGTCGAGAGGTTGTACCAGCGGTTCTGCCGGGGGAGGAAGCGCGTCTGTGCCTGCTCGTAGTGCAGGTGCAGGCCCTCGTGACTCGCATAGAAGTCCACCAGCGTGGCCTCGTGAACCTGGCGGCCGCTGATGCCCTCGAAAAAATCCAGTGCATCGCCGATCGAACTCACGATGCGCTGATAAGCGTCCTTGAGAGGCGCCTGGTGCACGAAACCCAGATCCCAGTACTCCGGGTGGTGCAGATCCGCAAAGCCCCCCTCGACCAGCGCGCGCACGAAATTCAGGGTCAGCGCTGCGCGCTCATAACCGCGCAGCAGCAGTTCCGGATCCGCCGCACGCGCCTCGGGAGTGAATTCCGGACGATTGACCAGATCGCCGCGATAGCTCGGTAGCGTCACCCCGTCGCGCGTCTCGGTGTCGGTCGAGCGGGGCTTGGCGTACTGACCGGCCATGCGCCCCACGCGGATGATGGGTTTCTTCAGTCCGTGCAGCAGCACCAGACTCATCTGCAGCAGGATCTTGAGCTTCTTGGCGATGGTGTCCGACTCGCAATCGGCAAACGCTTCCGCACAGTCACCGCCCTGCAGCAGAAAGGCCTCCCCGCGCTGGGCGGCGGCAAGCCGACCGCGCAGCGTCTCGATCTCCCAGGAGACGACGATGGGCGGCAGGCGCGAGACGTGCGCCACGATCCGCTCGAGCGCGCGCGGATCCGCATACACCGGCTGTTGCTGGGCCAGCCGTGTCTGCCAGCTGGCGCTGTGCCAGGAGGTGGTTTCGGGTGAGCGCATGTCATTGATCCTACCACGGTTTCCGCAAGAGTCCGGCCACCGGCGCCTACGCTGCCCGGCGTCCCGGCGCGGCGCTGGCGCTGCGGGCGCTTCGCGGGCAGAATGCGCCCCTTTTCCGCGAGGGGCTCTATGCACCGCGTATTGGTTCTGGGCGCCGGCAAGATCGGCGCATTGATTTCCGGATTGCTAGCCGAATCGGGCAGTTACAAAGTTCAACTGGGCGATATCGACGGCACTGCGGCGGAGGCGGTGGTGCGTGCCCACGAGACCCGCAACATCCTCGCCTTCGCACTGGACGCGAGCGACGCGGCGGCACTCGCGCGGCATCTCGCCGAGCAGCCGCTCGATGCCGTCGTTTCCAGCCTGCCGTACTACTGCAACGTCGGAGTCGCCGCGGCCGCCCGCAAGGCGCGCCTCCACTACTTCGACCTGACGGAAGACGTGGACGTCACCCGCTCGGTGCGCACCCTCGCCGCGGGGGCTGGCCAGGCGTTCGTGCCGCAATGTGGGCTCGCTCCCGGATTCATCAGCATCGCCGCTGCCGAGCTGATCACGCACTTTGACGCGTTGCGGGCGGTGAAGCTGCGCGTCGGGGCCCTGCCGCAGCACCCGAACAACGTCCTCAAGTACTCCCTCACCTGGTCCACCGAGGGACTCATTAATGAGTACGGCAACCCCTGCCAGGCGGTGAGCGACGGGCGGCTGCTCGAGGTTGCGCCTCTCGAGGGACTCGAGGAAATCGAGATCGACGGCACGCTGTATGAGGCGTTCAACACCTCCGGGGGTCTCGGGTCGCTGGCCGAGACGCACGGCGCACACATCGAAACGATGAACTACAAGACCATGCGTTACCCCGGTCACTGCCAGCAGATGCGCCTGCTCATGCACGACCTGAAGCTCAATCACGATCGCGGCACGCTCAAGCGCATCCTGGAGAACGCCGTCCCGCAGACCCTGCAGGATGTGGTGATCGTGTATGCAGCGGTCACCGGCACGCAGGACGGACAGCTGCGCGAGGAGAACTACGTCAACAAGATCTATCCGCAGGTCATCGCCGGGCGGCTGTGGTCGGCGATCCAGGTGACGACGGCCGCCGGAATCACCGCGGTCGTGGACCTCGTGCTCGAGCACCAGGGGCGGTACAGTGGCTTCGTGGCGCAGGAGCAGTTTCGTCTGACGGAGATTCTCGCCAACCGCTTCGGCCGTTACTACGCGCCGGGTGGTACCAAGCACGTATCCGGCGAGGTGGTCGTGTCGGGTAAAGCCGGCCATCAGCGCCGCCAGGCGGCGAACGGATGAGCAGGGACATCGGTGCGCTGCTGAAGCGCTTGGGGTTGGGCGCCGTCAACCCCGGCGCCTGGTCCGGATCGCGCGGCTGGTCGAACGCCACCGACGCCGCGCTCATGAACGTGCACAACCCTGCGGATGGCGCGCTGCTCGCGCAGGTGCGGCCCGCCAGCGCGCAGGATTACGAGCACGTGCTGGGCTCCGCCGTCGAGGCCGCGGCCGCCTGGCGCGACGTGCCGGCGCCCAAGCGCGGGGAAGCGGTACGCCTGCTCGGGGAGCAGTTGCGGCGGCACAAGAGCGACCTCGGCACGCTGGTGTCACTGGAGAACGGCAAGATCCTCGCGGAAGGATTGGGCGAGGTTCAGGAGATGATCGACATCGCCGACTTCGCGGTCGGCCAGTCGCGCATGCTCTACGGCCTGACCATGCACTCCGAGCGCCCCCGGCATCGCATGTCCGAGCAATGGCATCCCTTGGGGGTCGTGGGCATCATCACGGCCTTCAACTTCCCGGTCGCGGTGTGGTCGTGGAACGCGTTCCTCGGGATCGTGTGCGGCAACGCCTGCGTGTGGAAGCCTTCGCCCAAGACACCCCTGACGGCGCTCGCCCTGCAGCGGCTGTGCAACAGCGTGGTCGAAGCCAACCATCTGCCGCCGGTCTTTCAGCTGTTCGTGGACTCCGGCACGGAGCTGGCGACGCGCTTCGTGGCGGACCGGCGCGTGGCGCTCATCTCCTTCACCGGCTCGACCGAGGTCGGTCGCAAGGTCGGCGAGCGCGTCGCCGCGCGCCTCGGCAAGAGCCTGCTCGAGCTCGGTGGCAACAACGCCGTCATTGTCGACGAGACCGCCAATCTCGACCTCGCGGTGCCGGCGATCGTGTTTGGCGCAGTCGGCACCGCCGGCCAGCGCTGCACCAGCACGCGGCGCGTGTTCGCCCACCAGGGGATCGCGGCGGAGCTGGAGCGGCGCCTGATTCACGCTTACCGGCAGGTGCGCATCGGTGATCCACTGGAGAGCGGCACGCTCATGGGCCCCCTGATCGACCGCCAAGCCGTCGAGCGCTACCAGGCCGCTATCGCGAGCGCACGCGAAGCCGGCGGCGAGCTGCTCTATGGCGGCAATACCCTCAAGCGCCCCGGCAACTTCGTGGAGCCGGCGATCATTCGCGTCCGCAACGAGTGGCCAATCGTGCAGACCGAGACCTTCGCACCGATTCTGTACCTGATTCCGGTCGCCTCGCTTGCCGAGGCGATCGCCGCCCAGAACTCCGCCGCCCATGGCCTGTCTTCGGCGCTGTTCACCGACCGACTGCAGAACGCGGAAGCCTTCCTGTCGGCCGCCGGCAGCGACTGCGGTATCGCCAACGTCAATCTCGGCACTTCGGGCGCCGAAATCGGCGGCGCGTTCGGCGGTGAGAAGGATACCGGCGGCGGACGCGAGTCCGGCTCGGATGCCTGGAAAGCGTACATGCGCCGCCAGACCACGACGGTGAACTGGAGCCGGGAGCTGCCGCTGGCGCAGGGGATCGAGTTCAAGGTGGCGCAGTAGCGCGCCCGCCGTCAGCGTCCCGGCAGCCGCAGCGAGAAACGTGCGCCACCGAGCGGGGATGAGTCGATCGCGAGCTGCCCGCCGTACAGGTCCACGGTATCGTGCACCATGGCGAGCCCCAGCCCATAGCCCGGCACGTTCTGGTCCGTACGCACGCCGCGCTCCAGCACGCGCGCGCGGTCGTCCGCGGAAATACCCGGTCCGTCGTCCTCCACGATGAGCCGCAGGCGCTCGCGCGGGCCGGCGCTCTCGTCACTGCTCGCCGTGAGCCGTACCCGGCTGCGGCACCACTTGCAGGCGTTGTCGAGCAGGTTTCCCATCAGCTCCGTGAGGTCGCCGCGATCACCGACGAACAGCGTCGCCGGTGCGATCGCGAGCTCGAGCGACAGATCCTTGCCCGCGTACACCTTCAGCAGCGTGCCGCGCAGCTCGGCCGCCAACTGCGCCACCTCCACCGGCGCCTGCCCGAGCAGTGCCCCGCCGGAGGCGGCGGCACGCTTCAACTGGTGCTCGATGATGCCGGTCATGCGATCGATCTCCGCCCCCACGGGGCCGGCGGGCGTTGCGCCGGACAGACTTGCTCGCATGACGGCGAGCGGGGTCTTCAGACTGTGCGCCAGGTTCCCGAGCGTGTCACGGTAGCGGCTGACGCGCTTGCGCTCCCCGAGCAGCAGCGCATTGAGGTTGGTCGCGACGCCGGACAACTCGCGCGGGTACCCCGCGCCGAGGCTCTCGCAGCGCCCCTCCTCCACTTCGTGAATCTCCCGCTCCATGCGCCGCACGGGCGCGAGCACCCAGCGCAGGAGCGCGGCCAGTGTCACGAGCAGCACCAGCATGAGTCCTGCGAACCAGCCGATCAGCTCGCGGCGGAAGCGCCACAGCTGCTCCTCATAGGGGCTGAGGCTGACGGCAACGCTGAAGGTAATCGTGCGCGTGCCACTGGGGTCATCCGCGAACTGGATCGCGCGGCTCTCGATGGCCACGCGGTCGTGACCGAAGGCCGTGTACAGCAGGTTGCGCTCCCCGGGCACGAGCAGCGCTCCGAAATCGCTGGTGGACAGGCCCGCCGTCGAGGGCGAGCGCCACAGGTAACGCTGCGAATGGATCTCCGCGTAGAGTCCCGAGCGCGGGGTCGCCAGCCGTGGATCGAGCGTGTGCGGGGCCGGGGCATAGCCGCCGTTCGGTTGCAGCTCGGCCGCAGCAATCAGCGACACCATCTGCGAGTCGAGGAGCTCGCGCAGCGAGCGCTCCGAGAGCGCCCGGAAACCGGTGTCGAGCACCAGCATCATGCCGCCGAAGAACAACGCCAGGGGCACGGAGACCGAAACCAGCAGCCGCCGACTGAGCGAGTGCACGGTCTGCTGTGCAGCGCGGTGCCGGCCGCCTAGGAGGCGGCGTCGCGCGGCAGCGCGAAACGATAACCCCGGCCGCGCAGCGTCTCGATGGGACGCAGCTCGTCCTGCGGGTCGAGCTTGCGGCGCAGCCGCCCGACCAGCACCTCGATGACGTTGCTGTCACGCTCGAAGTCCTGGTCGTACAGGCGCTCGGTCAACTCGGTCTTGGAGATCACATCCCCGGCGCGCAGCATCAGGTGCTCGAGGATGCGGTACTCGAAGGTGGTGAGCTCCACGGGTGCGCCGCTCACCGCTACGGTCTGCGCGCGCGTGTCCAGCACCACGGCTCCGCAATTGAGCTGCGGGCTCGCCCAGCCGCCCGCCCGGCGCAGCAGCGCCTGCAGCCGCGCCAGCACTTCCTCGAAGTGAAACGGCTTGGCGACGTAGTCATCCGCCCCCGCCTGCAGCCCCTCGACCTTGTCCTGCCAGTTGTCGCGCGCCGTGAGGATCAGGATCGGGTAGGTCTTGCGCGCCGCCCGCAGGCGGCGGATCACTTCCAGGCCGGGAAGGTTCGGCAGCCCGAGGTCGATGACGGCGACGTCCAGCGGGTATTCGAGCCCCGCGAACAGCCCCTCGTTGCCGTCGCGCGCCACGTCCACGGAAAAACCCGCGGCGGCCAGCCGTTCCTTCAGCGAGTCGCGCAGCGCCGCTTCGTCTTCGACCACCAGTACGCGCATGCCGCCCCCTTCAGTGTGCGGCTACTGCACCGACCCGTCCGCCGCATCCACGCGCACCGTCCAGACCTTGCCCGAGTCGTTGAGGAGCCTCAACACGTAGACGGTGCGGCCGTCGCCCTTCTGCGTCTCGGCTTTCACCACGCGCGCGCGAAAGCGCTGTTCGACCATCTTGACGGCCTGGTCCATCGAAACCGCCGCGCGCGCCACGGCCATGCGGCCGATCGGTTCCGCAGCCGCGGTGGAGGCCGCAGCTGCGTTCGCGCCCACCACGGGCAGCCATAAGATGAGAGGAGCAGCTCGCCACGCGTTCATGGGTGCGCGCAAGGGTAGCGCATTAGTGTATTGCGCTGCGACTTTCAGCCACAGCCTGTTATGTTCAGGTGCGGTTCAGTTTTGCTTTGCGCCACAACGCGTCCCACTCGGCCGCCGACAGGCTCTTGAGATCGAGGCCACGTGCGCGCGCGAGTGATTCCATGGTGGCGAAGCGCTGCTCGAACTTGGCATTGGCGGCCCGCAGCGCGGCCTCCGCGTCGAGTTTCAGGTGCCGGCTCCAGTTCACGATGGAGAACAGCAGATCCCCGAGCTCATCCGCGATCGCTCCCGCATCGGCGCCCGCCTCGCCCGCGGCGCCGGCGGCGGCGAGCGCGCCATCCATCTCGTGCAGTTCCTCCAGCACCTTGGCCCGCACCTCGAGCGCATCCGGCCAGTCAAAGCCGACGCGTGCCGCCCGGCGGCCGAGCTTCGCCGCGCGCACCAGCGCCGGCAGCGCCCGCGGGACGCCGGCCAACACCGTACCCTCCCCCGCCGGGCGAGCCCGGTCCGACGCGGCGCGCTCCTGCGCCTTCTGCTCCTCCCACACACGCACCAATTCCTCGGGCGCGGGCGAGGTGCCCGCAAACACGTGCGGATGGCGGCGCACGAGCTTGTCGTGAATCGCGGTGGCGACTGCGGCGAAGTCGAACCAACCGCGCTCCTCGGCCATGCGGGCGTGAAACACCACCTGAAACAGCAGGTCACCGAGCTCATCGCGCAGCGCGTCGCGCTCGCCACGCTCGATGGCATCGGCGACTTCGTAGGCCTCCTCGATGGTGTAAGGGGCGATGCTGCTGAAGGTCTGTTCGCGGTCCCAGGGACAGCCGCGCTGCGGATCGCGCAGGCGCGCCATCAGCGCGAGCAGTGCGCCGAGGGCGCGTTCGGCATCACTCATCGGCGGGTCCGACACACACCCGATAGAGGGTGAGGAGCATCCCGGCGGTGGCGCCCCAGATGTTGCGATCACCGTATGGGATCTCGCAAAACTCCACCTCCTCGCCGCTGATCGCGGAAGTGTGGCGGTGCCGGTGGTGATTGGCGGGATCGAACAGGTAATCGAGCGGCACCTCGAAGCTGTCCTGAACCTCCTGCGCATCGAGCAGCAGCTCGAAGCCCGGCTGCACCAGGGCCACCACCGGCGTGATGCGAAAGCCGCTGATCACGACGTGGTCCGGCAGGTAGCCGATCACCGACACGAAGCGCTCGGTGAGGCCGATCTCCTCGCGTGCCTCGCGCAGTGCCGCCGCCGAGGGGCTGCCGTCGGTGCTCTCGATGCGTCCGCCCGGGAAACTGATCTGGCCGGCGTGATTGCGCAACTGCGTGGCGCGCTGTGTGAACAGCACCGTGAGCTCGGGCCGCTCCACCAGCGGTATGAGCACCGCGGCAGGCACCGGGTCCGGCGGCAACCGGCGCCGCTGCGAGGCAGTCATGGGCTCAAACATGCCCGGAACCAGCCAATCCGACACCTCGTGTCGGGGCGTGGAGCCGGCGAGCCGCGTGCGGATGATCTGCGCCCAGTCGCGCTTCGCTGCGGCACCTGCCAACTCAGCCTCCGCCGCTGCTGCCGCCCTTGATCCCGCCGCTGGTGAGCTCGGCCGGATCCAGCAGCCGCGCCAGCTGCTCGCGTGGCAGATCGGTCAGCTCGGCTGCGACCTCGCGGATCGGCCGTCCCTCCGCGTACGCCTTCTTGGCAATGGCGGCGCCCTTCTCGTAGCCGATCACGGGATTCAGCGCGGTCACCAGAATGGGGTTGCGTTCGAGCGCCTCGGCGAGCCGCGCCTCGTTCACCTTGAAGCCCGCGATGGCGTTGTCGGCCAGCAGCCGCGCCGCGTTTGCCAGCAGCCGGATGCTCTGCAGGAGATTGTGTGCGATCAGCGGCAGCATGACATTCAGCTGGAAGTTACCCGACTGCCCCGCGAGGGTGATGGTGGCATCGTTGCCGATCACCTGCGCCGCCACCATGGTGGTGGCCTCGGGGATCACCGGGTTGACCTTGCCGGGCATGATGCTGCTGCCCGGTTGCAGGGCCGGCAGTGCAATCTCGGCGAGCCCCGCCAGCGGGCCGCTGTTCATCCAGCGCAGGTCGTTGGCGATCTTCATGAGACTCACGGCGATCACCTTCAATTGGCCCGACAGCTCCACCGCGGTGTCCTGCGCCGACAACGCTTCGAAGTAGTTGCGCGCCGGTGCAAACTCAACGCCGGTGAGCACGGCGAGTTGCTGGCAGAATCGCCGGCCAAATTCCGGATGCGCGTTGATGCCGGTGCCGACGGCGGTGCCGCCCTGTGCCAGGGCGAGCAGGCGCGGCTCGACGGACTTCAGCCGCGCCACGCCACTCTCGATCTGGGTGCGCCAGCCGGACAACTCCTGTGCCAGCGTCACCGGCATGGCGTCCATCAGGTGCGTGCGGCCGGTCTTCACGATGCCCGCGACCTCGCGCTCGCGGGCGCGCAGCACTTCGGCCAGGTGCTCGAGCGCCGGTGTGAGCTCGCGGCGCACGGTGAGCGCAGCGCTCACGTGGATGGCGGTCGGAATCGCATCGTTACTGCTCTGGCACATGTTGACATGGTCATTGGGATGCACCGGGCTGCCGAGCCTCCGGCTCGCCAACGACGCGACGACCTCGTTGGCATTCATGTTGCTGCTGGTCCCCGAGCCGGTCTGAAAGACGTCGATTGGGAATTGCTCATCGTGCACCCCCGCCGCCACCTCCGCGGCGGCCTCCTCCACCGCCTGCGCCACCTTGGGCTCGAGGAGCTTCAGCTCCCTGTTGACGCGTGCCGCGGCCTGTTTCACCAGGCCCAATGCGCCGATGAACGGCCGCGGCAGGGTGAGGCCGCTTACGGGGAAGTTCTGCACCGCGCGCTGGGTATGCGCCCCCCACAGCGCATCGGCGGGCACCTTGATCTCGCCCATGCTGTCGCGCTCCACCCGAAAGGAAGTCCTCATGCAGACACTCCGCGCACTTCCGCGCCGGCTGCGGCAACCGAACCGAAGCCGGACGACCGTATGCGTTATCATGGTAGCGCATGTCCGCGAGCTCCAGCGATCTACTGTCGGCGCTCGACGCGCTGTCGCCGGTGGATGGGCGCTACCGCGCCGCGAGCGCGCCGCTGCGCGGCCTGCTCACCGAGGGCGGACTGATCCGCGAGCGCATCCGTATCGAGGCGCTGTGGCTGCTGCATCTGGCGGCGGCGGTGCCGCAACTGCCCGGCGCGCTGTTCACGCCCGCGGTGCGCGAGCGCGCGCGTCAGCTTGCCGTCGCACCCGAGCCGGCAGCGGCGGCGGCCGTCAAGGCCATCGAGGAGCGCATCAATCACGACGTCAAGGCTGTTGAATACTACCTGCGTGAGCAACTGACCGCGGTCGGGGCCACGGATGCGACCCTCGAGCTGGTGCACTTCGGCTGCACCTCGGAAGACATCAACAACCTCAGTTACGCGCGCCTGCTGCACGCGGCGCGCGCGACGCTCCTCGGCACGCTCGAGGCCCGCACGGTGGAGCTTACGGCGCTCGCGCACCGCTACGCCGACACCGCCATGCCGGCGCGCACGCACGGACAACCGGCGAGCCCGACTACCCTCGGCAAGGAGTTCGCCAACTTCGTGGCGCGCCTCAGGCGCGCGCAGCGCCGCTTCGCGGCAGTGAGCATTCTGGGCAAGTGGAATGGTGCGGTCGGCAACTTCAACGCCCACGCCGCGGCGCTGCCGGGGGTGGACTGGCCGGCCGTTTCCCAGACGTTCGTCACCTCGCTGTCCCTCGAGTACAACCCTTGGACCACCCAGATCGAGCCGCACGACTGGATCGCCGAATACTGCGACGCCCTCGCGGGCGCGAACGTGATGGTCATCGATCTCAGCCGCGACCTGTGGGGATACGTCTCGCTCGGCTATCTGCGCCAGCGCGCCCTCGCCGCCGAGGTCGGTTCATCGACCATGCCTCACAAGGTGAACCCGATCGACTTCGAGAACGCAGAAGGCAACTGTGGCGTGGCCAATGCGCTGCTGCGGCACTTCGCCGAGAAGCTGCCGGTGTCGCGCTGGCAACGGGATCTCACCGACTCGACCGTGCTGCGCAACCTGGGCGTCGCGCTCGCTCATGCGCTGATCGCCTGGAGTGCGCTCGGACGGGGACTGGCCAGAATCGAGGCCGATCCTGAGCGCATGGCGGCCGATCTCGCCGCCACGTGGGAAGTCCTGGGTGAGGCGGTGCAGACCGTGCTGCGCGCCGCGGGTGTGCCGGGGGGCTACGAGCGCCTGAAGGAATTCACACGCGGCCGCACGATCGATGCCGCCACCCTCGCCGCCTTCATCGACACTCTGCCGCTCGCCCCGGCCGAGAAGAGCCGCCTGCGCGCCCTCAAGCCGGCCGACTACACCGGGCTCGCCGCGCAGCTGGCGCGCCGGATTTGAGGGCCGCCAACGGCCGCTGTGGCACACCAACCGGGGTGTCGGCATCTTCCGACAGTCCGGCCAAAAGTGCGAACTGCGCCTCGTTTTTGACTTACTGTGAGCAGATGCGGCCGCCAAATCGTGACCGGTTCGGCAAGGAAAACCCCCTGGCCGTCACTAAGATCCCCGTCAGCCTGCCTCCCATGCAGGCGAATGCGGGGCGCCACTCGTGGCAATAACCGGGGAACTTGACCTGAACAGTGCTTTGGCGCAGCTCGCGAACGCGCGCTATGCGCCGGAATCCGCCAGCCCTGGCGGCCCTGCCCCCGTGACGCGCCAGGGGGCCGAGACCCTGACGGTTCTCACCTCCCTCGCCGAGGTTCGCGCGGCGGTCAACGAGATCGCGGCCACCGCGCAGCGGCTGATCTCGATCTACACGCCCGATCTCGAGCCCGACCTGTTCGATCAGACCGCCTTCCTCGAGATCATCAAGCACTTCGTCCTGACGCGCAGCTTCTCCAAGGTGCGGGTGCTGCTGGCGGAGCCGACCCGCGTCATGCGCGACAGCAACCGCTTCGTCGCCATGGGGCGGCGGCTGTCCAGTTGCATCGACATCCGCTACGTGGCGGCGCAGTCGCCGCAGCGCGCCTCCGCGTATCTCATCGCCGACGACCGGGCGATCGTCTACCGTATGCGCGCCGACAGCTGGGACGGTGTCGCCGACATCAACAATCCGCCGGCCGCCCGGCTGTACCTGCAGGAATTCGATCAGGTGTGGAACGCGAGCGCGGTCGAGCGCGGCCTGCGCACCGCACGCCGCGGCTGAAATCGCGCCCCCGACCGTCGCGCCGCCGACGGCTATAATCCCCTGCATGCCCCGAACGCCTGACGTAACCGTCGCGGCCGTCACGGAGACGGCCGGCCGCTTCCTGGTCGTGGAAGAGCGCATCAACCACCGGCTGGTCTTCAATCAGCCCGCCGGACACGTCGAGCACGGTGAGACCCTGTTTGCGGCGGTCGTGCGCGAGGTGCGCGAAGAGACGGCGTGGCGCTTCGAGCCGCAGGCGCTCCTGGGCGTGTACCTGTGGCGTAACCCCGCCAACGGGCGCCGCACGCTGCGCTTCGCCTTCACCGGTGCGGTCGCGGACCATGACGCCGGACAAAAACTCGATTCCGGCATCGTGGGCACGCACTGGCTGTCGCCCCTGGAGCTCGAGGCACGCGCGGCGCGCCTGCGCAGCCCCCTGGTGCTGCGCTGCGTGCACGACTACCTTTCGGGCCAGCGCCTGGCACTCGAGCCGGTCGCCGGCCTCGACCTGCAGGCTGCCAGCGCCGCCAGCGCCGAGGCCCTGAGCCTGTGAGCGCCGCGCGCGTCATCGTCGGGCTCTCCGGGGGTGTCGACTCCGCAGTCGCGGCGCTGCTGCTGCGGCAAGCGGGCTGGGAGGTGCAGGGCCTGTTCATGAGCAACTGGGAGGAGGAGGAGGAGGACGCCTACTGCACCAGCGCGCGGGACTTCCAGGACGCGCGCGCGGTCGCGGCCGAGCTCGGCATTGCACTGCACCGCGCCAGCTTCGCGCTCGAGTACCGTGAGCGCGTGTTCCGGCATTTTCTGCGTGAGCACCGCGCCGGCCGCACACCCAATCCGGACGTGCTGTGCAACCGCGAGATCAAGTTCGGCGTGGCGCTGCAGTGGGCACGACGCTTGGGCGCCTCATATTTCGCGACCGGGCACTACGCCCGGCTGCAGGAGGCTCCGGAGGGCACGGGTTTGTACAAGGCGCGCGACGGCGCCAAGGATCAGAGCTATTTCCTGCACGCCGTGGCGGGCGAGGAGCTGGCCCGCACGCTGATGCCGTTGGGTGAGTGGCACAAGAGCGCGGTGCGCGAGCGCGCGCGCGCTGCCGGGCTGCCGGTGTTCGACAAGCCCGACAGCACCGGCATCTGCTTCATCGGCGAGCGCCCGTTTCGCGCGTTTCTGGCGCGCTTCCTCCCCAGGACCCCCGGGCCCATCGAAACGCCCGCCGGAGAGCGGCTCGGGACCCACCAGGGACTGCCTTTCTATACGCTCGGCCAGCGCGGCGGCCTGGGGCTGGGCGGACGGCACGGCCACCCCGAGCAGCCCTGGTACGTAGCGGCGAAGGATGCCGAGCGCAATGCGCTCATCGTCGTGCAGGGACACGATCATCCGCTGCTGTCGAGCGGCGCACTCACCACCGGAGCCTGGCATTGGCTCAGCTCCCCGCGCCGCGAGGCGTTCCGCTGCAGTGTGAAGGTGCGCTACCGCCAGGCCGATCAGCCGGCGCTGCTCGAGCCCCGGGCGGACGGCACCGCACGCGTGGTGTTCGAGCAGCCGCAACGCGCCGTCACGCCCGGTCAGTACGCGGTCGCCTACGAGGGCGAACGCTGTCTCGGCGGCGCGGTCATCGAAGACATCGCGGCGGCGGTGAGCCAGGCTGCCGCGGCCTGAGGGTGCTGGTGCGGCAGGCGGGCGCCGCGCCCGATATAATTGCGTGCTCACACGGAGACACGCATGACCAACAGCTTCCGCGCGCGCTCGACCCTCACATCCGGCGATCGCTCGTACGAGATCTGGAGTCTCGCGGCGCTGCCGCAGGACAAGCTCGCGCGCCTGCCCTACTCGCTGAAGATTCTCCTCGAGAATCTGCTGCGCTTCGAGGACGGCGTGAGCGTCACCCGCGGCGACATCGAGGCGCTGCTCGAGTGGGATCCGCAGGCGACCCCTGCCCACGAGATCGCCTTCACCCCCGCACGCGTCATTCTGCAGGACTTCACCGGCGTGCCGTGTGTGGTGGACCTCGCGGCCATGCGCGATGCCATCGTGCGCCTGGGGGGCAACGCCGAACGCGTCAACCCGCTGAACCCGGCGGAGCTGGTGATCGACCACTCGGTGCAGGTCGACGAATACGGCACTCCCGGTGCACTCGCCGCCAACACCGCCATCGAATTCTCGCGCAACCGCGAGCGCTACTCGTTCCTGCGCTGGGGACAGACGGCGTTCCGCAACTTTTCCGTCGTACCGCCCAATACCGGCATCGTTCACCAGGTGAACCTCGAGTACCTGGGAAGGGTGATCTTCGACACCGAAGCGGGCGGCATCCGCCGCGCTTACCCGGACACACTCGTCGGCACCGATTCCCACACCACCATGATCAACGGGCTGGGTGTGCTCGGCTGGGGTGTGGGCGGGATCGAGGCTGAAGCCGCCATGCTGGGCCAGCCCGTGACCATGCTGATCCCACAGGTGATCGGCTTTCGTCTCGAGGGGCGCCTGCAACCCGGAGCCACGGCGACCGACCTGGTGCTGACCGTGACCGAGATGCTGCGCAAGAAGGGCGTGGTCGACAAATTCGTCGAGTTCTTCGGCGACGGCCTCGCCAATCTGCCGCTCGCCGATCGGGCGACCATCGCCAACATGGCGCCCGAGTACGGCAGCACCTGCGGCATCTTTCCGATCGACACGGAAACGGTGCGCTACCTCGAGCTGTCCGGCCGGCCGCGCGAGCGCCTGGAACTGGTCAGCGCGTACGCCAGGGCGCAGGGCCTGTGGCGCAACCAGGGCGCGAGGCCCGCGCGCTACACCGACGAACTCGAGCTGGATCTGGGCAAGGTGGAGCCGAGTCTCGCCGGACCGCGTCGCCCGCAGGACCGCGTGCCCCTGAAGATGGCCAAGGCCGTGTACGGAGCCAACGCGCGCAAGGCCGCCGAGGAGCGCAGCGCGCGCGACCCGCAGGCCCGCGGCGTGGCGCCTCTCACCCTCGACGGGCAGCGCCTCGAGCTCAAGGACGGCGCCGTGCTGATCGCGGCCATCACCAGCTGCACCAACACCTCCAACCCCAGCGTCCTGATCGCCGCCGGCCTGCTGGCCAAGAACGCGGTGGCCAAGGGCCTGAAGGCCAAGCCGTGGGTGAAGACCTCGCTAGCCCCCGGCTCGCAGGTGGTCACCGACTATCTGCTGAAGGCCGGCCTGACCAAGCACCTCGATGCTCTCGGCTTTAACCTTGTGGGTTATGGCTGCACCACCTGCATCGGCAACTCCGGCCCGCTGCCGGAGAACATCAGCAAGGCCGTCAACGACGCCGACCTGGTGGCCTGCTCGGTGCTGTCGGGCAACCGCAACTTCGAAGGCCGCGTGAACCCGGACGTGCGCGCCAACTACCTGGCCTCGCCGCCGCTGGTAGTGGCCTACGCCCTGGCCGGCTCCATGCGCATCGACCTGATCAACCAGCCGCTCGGTCAGGGCCAGGACGACCAGGACGTGTTCCTCAAGGACATCTGGCCGACCAGCCAGGAGATCGCCGAGCTGCAGCGCGCCAACGTCACCAACAGCCTGTTCGCCAACCGCTACGCCGATGTGTTCAAGGGCGATGAGAACTGGCAGGGCATCCCGGTGGCGGGCGGCCAGACCTATGGCTGGCAGGCTGACTCCACCTATGTGCAGAACCCGCCCTACTTCGAGGGCATGAAGAAGCAGCCCGATCCTGTCGTCGACGTGGTCGATGCGCGAATTCTGGCGATGTTCGGCGACAAGATCACCACCGACCACAT
>Ga0137412_10000378_pt1 | contig 30788 bp, 32 predicted proteins | sample CZODoug2_1_16fun_FD_122160 | JGI IMG/M metagenome (GOLD analysis project Ga0137412, IMG submission 122160) | Vadose zone soil fungal communities from Angelo Coast Range Reserve, California, USA - CZODoug2_1_16fungal (Hybrid Assembly) | ecosystem: Environmental > Terrestrial > Soil > Vadose zone...
CTGACCTGCGGAGAATCCGGGTCTTTCCAGAGGACTTCGTCGATGCGGCCAGCAGCGTGCTGCGCCACGGCCGGCCGCCAGCAGCGCAATGGCTGCGGTAACTGTCAGGTAGTCCTTCTCTTCGAGAGGATCTGCGGGTCGGGGAGAGGATGGGGGCGGTGGAGCAAGGCGAGCGCAAGCCTGCCGATCGCGACGCTCGCCAGATCGCTGTCCGTGTCGGCGATGCCGAGATCCTGGTGTCGTGGCACGCGCCGAGCATGCCGCCCGAGGGCCAGGCGCACGGCAATGAAGGCTCTGTGGACGGGCAGCGGAGATGTTGTCGTGATCAGCCGTGACGGGCGACGGTGGGAGCTACCGGCCGGCCGACGGGTTCGAGACCCCCGCCCAACACATGCGCGGTCAGGCCGTCAGCGGCACCACAGCGGCACGCTCGGGATCCGGCGTCGCACCCGACTTTTACTCGTTAGTCAGCCGGCTCATCGGTGAGGAGGCGATCGAGGGTGCGCCGCCCTAGCCGTGACATGCTGGGGTTGCTGTCGACGTAATACCAGACGAGGCCCATCGCTTGCTCGAACGCCCAACCCTTGCCTCGCTCCCACTCGAGGTCATCGCAACCGAGGGTGTCGCGGAGCAACCGGCGAGGGCCTGCTTCGAGCAGATGCCACGCGCTGACGAGGTCGAGGGCCGGGTCGGCCGGCGCCAGGTTGCCGACATCGAGGACGCCGGCCAGCCGCGCGCTCGTTACCAGCACGTTCCCCGGGATCAGGTCCCCGTGGCTCATCACGTCGAGGGAGGGGCGTGGCAGCTCGCGGAAACGCCGCCAGAGCCGCCGTAGTCGCGGAACATCGAGCAATCCCTCGCTGCGGAGCAGGCATGTCTCCACCCACTCGTCGTGCCCCCGCAGTTCACCGCCGCGGCGGCGACCGGACGATGTTCGACCCCGGGGGTCTATCCCGCGAACGTCGCCGATGAACTCCGCCAGATCGGCGGCGAACCCGTCCGACGCCCCGGGGTCCTCCTCGGTGGCAGTGACCCCCGGTAGCCAGGTGTGCATCGACCACGGGAGCGGGTAGCCGTGCCCAGGCTGGCCCAGCGCGACCGGTTCAGGCACCGGGAACCGGGTATTGCCAGCCAGCTCGCGGGCCGCGGCCGCCTCGGACCGCAGCCCCCGCTGCACCGCTTCGACGTCGCCGGGCCGGATAGGAAAGCGTGCCGCGAACCGGACGCCGATCCGAAAGATTGCGCTGACCGTCCCCTCGGACACGACGGCGGTGATCGGGAGCTGCGCCCACTCCGGGAACTGCTCGGCAACCAGCGCACGGACCGTCTCAAGCGGCACAGTCAGCTGGTCTACGTGCATCGACCGGCGCGAGCCCGCATCCCCGGTCATGGTCATCCGGACACCGTGCCATCGCACGTCACGCGCTGGCTCCTGAATATCCGTACAGACACGCTGACCGTGGAGTTCGGTTAAGCCTGTCTGACCTGCTCGGTGTTCGTCATCGACGAGACCCACCAGCCGGCGCTGCACCGGCAGCTGGCCGAGACCCAAGCACTGATCGAGCGAGCCGCCTTCGACCAGGTCGGCCTGACACCCAAGCAGCTGTGGCGCGACCGCGTCTGCACGAGGCGCAGCACACCGCCGATCCCGTTCACCTCATCCGTCTCTTCGGCATCCACCCTCCACCGCCGTGCAGGGGTGATGGCCGCCGACACGGTGGTGAACAACGGCGGCTCCGTCAGCTCGGCCGCGACTCGGCCGGGAACCGGTCGATATCGGCGACGGCCAATGGCGGGCATGGACTCGCAACGACAAGTCAAGGCGAGTAACTCGAAGGGCCGCCCGAACTCGTGTCCGTGAGATGGCTGTTCCACAATTGCCACTGACGCGGGGATCTCAGAACGTGTCAGCTTGGATTCGCGGTTGTGGGTAAGTAGCTGGCCAGCCTCCTTGCTAACCGGTCCTGCAGAACTGGCCACTCGGAATCGATGGCGGAGTACACCGCTGAGTCCCGGAGCAGATGCTCCTCGCCCGGCGCCCATGACCTAGACGAACGAGGCAAAACGCCCTCGAAAGCGAGGCCTAGCGCCTCCAGAGCGTGACGAGATCGCATGTTGCGTGCGTCGGTTTTCAAGTCAACTCGCGACACCCTCAGCTGTTCAAAGGCATATTTCAACAACAGGAACTTCGCCTCAAGGTTAATCCCTGACCCTTGTGCTGAGGCGGCTAGCCACGTGAACCCGACTTCGACTGCCCGCAGATCCACGCGTTCCTGACCTGGCCAATAGCGAGGATTCCAGTAGGCGGTGCACCCGACCGCTCGACCATCCGATCGTCGGATCTGCGCAAATGGCACTAGTCCCTGTTCGGCGCGTTCGAACTGCTTCGCCAGGTAGTCACCGACCTCATCGGCACGCGGCACGAGGGTGAAGCCGTAGCTTCCGCGATCCTCCTCGACCGCTACGGCTAGGTCGCCAGCGTGATCAAACGTCAACTGCTCAAGACGAACCATGGAGCCTTCAAGCACGGGCACCCGGAACCACGGGATCATTAGACTCTCCTCATCGTTCCTGGCGTTGGCACCTTGCGATCGCAGGTTGCCGGATCCTCACAGGGTCAGGTCCCTCAGATCCTCTCGATGAACGTTGCTGATCGTGGCGGACCGAGCTCCACGTCGCAAAGGGCCAATCTCGAAGAAAATCGAACCGCCACCAACGTTGCCAATGGACATGGCCCGGTTGGCTCGCCGGCGGGCGGTGTAGCAGCGACCACCGTGCGTAGACACCGATTACCTGCCGCTGCTGAGCAGATCAAACGCCAAAGTGAACGGGTTCGCGGAGTCTGGTGCTCGATGGCGTGAGACATTCCCGCTTGTTGACCTCGGCTGGCTACAGGTCGATCATTTTATGGCCACCAGCCGATTGGGATGCGGTGTTCGCGTCTGGGCGCGGGCTGCGGCGGGGTCGCTTGCCAGGTGAGGGTCGCCATGAGGGGTGCGGTCAATTCGATACGGCATGCAGGGGTGCTCCTGCTGCTGGTGATGCTCGCTGTGATCTCGTTGCGCGGTTACCTGCCCGGTGTGGGCGAGTCTCCCGTGCGTGCTGGCCAGGCCCCACTCGAGCGGGCAACGCACCGCCGCGAAGGTGACCTCGAACGGCGCGAAGAGCTCCAGACAGTCCTGCAGGCGCCACGCCTCGGACAGAACGTGGTCCATGACGACGTCGTTTCCCGCGGCCGCCATGCCCGCGACGGCTCGATGAAACCCAGCGCGGGTTCGACGCAGCACTGCGGGTAGCTCGTCCGAAGCGAGCTCGCGGGTCTTACCCTTGGCCCTCATCGCGTGGATCGCGTCGACGGCCATGTGGAAATGGGGCGGATCAAGCAGCTCCAACAGGCAGGCGGAGATGCTGGTCTTGCCCGAGCTCGATGTGTCATCGAGCAGGACGATTCGACCCGGCCGGTGCGCGTGCATGCCACTCATCATGACCATGCCGCCGGGGCGGGCTCCGGCAGACGTCGATCACGCGCGATCCCTGCCCGTTCAATGGAGCACGGCGGCAGAGTCGTGGCCCGCCGGCGATCGGCACTGCCACGGTGCGCTGGCCGCCGGGCCGGGGCGCGGGTCCGAACTACTTGTCTCAAAAACGTACATCCTGTATGTATGTAACTGTGGCGATCTCGGAGAGCTTGGGCGTGGAACACGAGGTCGAGCTGGCACGGGGACGGGTGCGCTACCGGGACACCGGCGGTGCCGGGCCGGTTGTGGTGTTCGTGCACGGCCTCCTGGTGAACGCCGACCTGTGGCGACGGGTCGCCCCCGCTGTCGCCTCGGCCGGGGCGCGGTGCCTCGCGCCGGACTGGCCGCTCGGGTCGCACGAGATCCCGATGCCGGACGCGGACCTCACGCCGCTCGGGGTGGCGGCGTTGATCGGCGAGTTCCTGGAGCGGCTGGACCTGCGCGAGGTCACCCTGGTGGCCAACGACACCGGCGGCGGGCTGACCCAGCTGTTGATGGCACGCCGCCCCGAGCGGGTCGCGCGGGTGGTGCTCACCCCGTCGGACAGCCTCGATTACTTCTTTCCGCCGCTGTTCGCCTACCTGCCATGGCTGGCCCGGATCCCGGGCGGGCTGTGGCTGATGCTTCGCCCGGCGATCTGGACGCTCGCCGGCCGGCTCCCGTTCGGCTTCGGCGCGCTGGCCAAACACCGGCTGGATCCGGCGGTGCTGGCCTCGTGGGCTGGGCCTGGGCGCCGCGACCCGGCGGTGCGGGCGGACACGCGGCGGTTCCTGCGGGCGGTGGACCGGCGGGACACCCTGGCCGCCGCCGAGGAGCTGCACCGGTTCGACCGACCGGTGCTGCTGGTGTGGTCCTGGGAGGACCGGGTGTTCCCGATTTCGTTAGCCCACCGGCTCGCGGAGCGGCTGCCCCGCGCCCGGGTGGTAGGTATCGGGGATAGCCGCACGTTCGTGCCGGAGGATCAACCCGACCGCCTCGTCGACGAGATCGTGGAGTTCCTCCGTGAGCACCGAGCCCTCCCCGCCGCGCCGCCCGGCCCAGCCGTCCCCGAACAGGTCGCGCCCTCGACGCAGCCAGGCTGAGCGCCACCGGGCCACCCACGACGCGCTGCTCACCGCCGGACGGCAACTGTTTGCCGAGCGCGGCGTCGCGGCCGTCTCGGCGGAGGAGCTGGTGGCCGAGGCCGGCGTGAGCCGCGGCGCGATGTACCACCATTTCCGGGACAAGAACGACCTGTTCCGCGAGGTCTTCGTTCAGCTCGAGGAAGAGGTGTGCGTGGAGATGACCGCGCGGATCGACGCCGAAGACAACGTGATCGCGGGCCTGCAACGCGGCATCGGCTGGTTCCTGGACATGTGCGAGCGGCCTGACATGCGCCGGATCGGGCTGCTCGACGCCCCCGCTGTGCTGGGCTGGGCGCAGTGGCGGCGGATCGAGACGGAGTACGCGCTCGGCGTGCTCACCGAGCGGCTGCGTGCGGCCGAGCGGGAGGGCGCCTCGCTGCCCGGCCCGGTCGAGGTGGTCGGCTCCATGCTGTTCGCCGCGGTCATCGACGCCGCCCTGACCATCACCGACGCCGACGACCCCGACGCCACCCGGGCCCGGGTCGAACCCACCCTGTACCTACTGAGCGCCCGCGTCCTGGGCATCGACCCGGCCTCGATCGGAGAGCCATGACTTCCTACCGACAGCAACCGCACCAGCGTCGGGTGCTGCACCGTCCGGCCGGCTAAGGCCCCGTGCGCCCACAGGTTGGAGGCAGCAGTGAAGTGCGTCGGCATGTCGCGGGGTGCGCGTCTCCTCGCCCAGCGTGCCGTCTCCGCATCCCTGGCCCGGCACAGTCATGCCGCCCTGCGCGACCTTGTGGACACCGCCGTGCCGATGGGTTCGGGCATCGGCGGAAAGTCGGCCCTGCTGCAGGTCGCTGGAACCCCGGTCTTCGTGAAGCGGGTGCCCCTGACCGATCTGGAGAGACAACCGGAGAACGTCCGGTCCACGGCGAACTTGTTCGAGCTGCCGGGCTTCTGCCAGTACGGCATCGGCGGGCCCAGCTTCGGAGCCTGGAGAGAGCTCGCCGTGCACATCCTGACGACGAACTGGGTGCTCGCGGGGGACTACGAGGGCTTCCCCCTGATGTACCACTGGCGGGTGCTGCCGGACTCGACGCCCCTGCCCGAGGAGCTGGCCGACGTGGAACGGGCCGTCGACTACTGGGGAGGTGGATCGCAGGTGCGCCGCCGGATCGAGGCTCTCCAGCAGTCCTCGGCAAGCGTCGCGCTGTTCCTGGAGTACATCCCGCGCAACCTCCACGAGTGGCTGGGTGAGCAGATGGCCGCCGGCGGCGAGGTCGCGGACCGGGCCTGCGCCATGGTGGAAACCGGCCTGGAAGCCGGAACCTTGTATGCCCAAGGCGAGCGTCCCGGGGGAATCCCCGAGGCGGCCGCGGCAATCATCGCCCGCCATGCGCCGCTCACAGCGGTGATGGCGGACTTCTTTCGCAAACTGCGGCACGAGAGCAGGGAGACCCCGTACCCGCTGGAGGAGATCCGCCGGATGATGCGTCCAATGGTTGGGTGACCTATTCGGCGGCGCGGGTCGCCCGTCGGAAGATGCGGTTCAGCAAAGGTTGGGAGAAACTGGGCGGTCCACCCCAGCAAAGCGCACGTGTTCGTCTGAACTTGTGTTTGGTGGCGCCGACGTTTCACGGGTTTGGCTGTCGGGATACGGACTGATCGATCTGTTCGCGAAGGATGTCGCCGTGTCCTGCATGCCGGGCAAATTCTTCGATCATGGCGAGCAGGGTCCATCGCATGCTGACTGTCCCTTCACGGGGGTTGTGCTTGGTGTCGTCGAGGTTGAAGCGGGCGGCGATCACACGGGATCGCTGGCTTGCACGCTCGAACTCGGCGATCACGTCGGCCACGGGCTCTTCGTCTGCGACGGTGAAGGTGCCCTCGTCTCGGTTCGAGTATCCATCGCATTCGGATTCGTCGAGTCCCGCCCAGAATCGTTGGAACCAGATCCGTTCAGCGCCCCCAGCATGCTTGATCAATGAGATGGGGGTCGTCAGTGACGGGACGAGTCGTCGGCGGGCGTCGGCTTCGGAGAGACCGCGTACAGTCTCGATCAGGGCTTCGCGGTTGCGATCGAGCATGTTCTCGATGATCGCTCGTTCGACGCCATTGGTAATTCGGTTGGTGCTCATGGGTTTTCACTCCATTCTCTTTCGCGGCTGAGGAATCTGTGTGTCCCGCTTCGGTTGGGTCGTTGGCGACAAGGCTGCGGTTGAGCGAGGGAATTTGAAGACCGGGAAGATGCATCCGGAAACTGGGAACGAGTTGGAGATGTCGGAACGTTCGATGTGCTCGCCGCTTTGATGTGTAGGGAGCGTGTCGATGCGGGCAGAATCACACACCGCAGCCGAGATCAATCCAGGTCAGGAGCTGAACGAGTCGCTGACGCCTGGTGACGGTATGCCACAGATTGTCCCACGGTCTGGTCAAGAGCGGTTTCGCGGGTGGGGTCGATGCGGTCGGCAAAGTAGGTGAGTACGCCTTCGGTGGTCATGCTGAAGGCGGCGGCGACCAGTTTGGGGTCGAGAGCTCGATAGTGGCGGTGTGGTCGCAACTGTGGACCCGAAGCCGCCCTGGCGATAATGTGCGCGATCACTGGGAGATCGACAACTCGTCTTGGTGGGAGAGTGCCATGGCCGGCAAGTTTGAGGTCTACGAAGACAGCGCGGGCAAGTTCCGGTTCCGGCTCAAGGCAACCAACGGCCAAATCGTGGCGAGCGGCCAGGGCTACGAATCGAAGGCGTCCGCGGTGAAGGGCTGCGAGGCTGTGCAGCGCGCGGCCGACGGCGCGAAGATCGAGGAAGTCGCCAGCTAGTTCCCGCGGGTTGTTGGTCGGCAATCAGAAGCGACTGGCCGACCAGCCAAACCCGGTCCGCTGGCGGCACCGGGAGATGCACCCGTCCGTCAGAGCTCGCGACCGCGTCCAGATGATCAACCGCGAGCTTGGCAGCAATACTGGCGGACTCCCCGAAATAGGTTCCCAGGGTCGGCCCAGGCGAGTTGTGGACGGCGCACGAGGGGAAGGAAGCCGCGCCCGCAGCGCCGGAGCCGGCCAGCAAGCCGCCAACGCTGACGGCGATCGCGCCGTCGGCTGTCTCTCGTGGCGGTGCGCGAAGTGCGTATCGCTGGATCCCTGACTGTGGGTGTTGGGTTGGCAATTGAGTCGGGCGCCGGTGGCGGTAGCGCCGGCCGTGGGCCGTTGGAGGGCGTGCGTTGCCCATGAGCTTGCTTATCTACCCCGGCGACAGTTTCCCGACCTCGCCGATCGATGACTACCACGTTCTTCAACTGGGGTTCAAAGAATGAACGAACAGGTGCAATCCTCTACGCCTTCCAGCGTAGCCGTCGATCTTCTCAAGTCTGACCTTCGAGGGGACCTGCTCCGTCCCGTTGATGCGGATTACGAAGATACCCGCCGAATCTACAATGCAATGATCGAGCATCGACCTGAACTCATCGTCCGTTGCGCGGGCGTGGGCGACGTCATGGACGCAGTCGATTTCGGTCGCGAGAACAAGGTTCCGATCGCGGTGCGGGGTGGCGGACACAATGTCACTGGAAATGCTCTGGCTGACGGTGGCATGACGATTGATCTTAGAGCCATGAAGGGTCTGCGCATCGACCCTCGGCTGCGGATCGCGCATGCGGAAGCCGGATTGACCTGGCAAGAAGTCAATCACGATCTCCAGCATTTCGGCCTGGCGGCCGCGGGTGGGTTCGTCGGAACGACCGGTGTCGCCGGCCTCACATTGGGGGGTGGGATCGGGTGGCTGGTCCGCAAACACGGGCTTGCCTGCGACAACCTGATCTCGGTCGACATCGTGACCGCCGACGGGCGCTTCTTGCGCGCCAGCAAGGACGAGAACGTCGACTTGTTCTGGGCCGTCCGGGGAGGCGGCGGGAACTTCGGCATCGTCACGTCATTCGAGTTCGAGGTTCATCCGGCTGGAACTGTTCTCGCCGGACTGGTGATCCATCCAGCCTCGCGGGCCCGCGAGGCCCTGAGGTTCTGGCGCGACTTCGAGACGACCGCTCCTCCGGAGCTCACGGCCGGGGCCCTCCTGTTCACCGCACCTCCAGCACCGTTCATTCCCGAGGAGGCTCACGGAACGCCTGTCATCGCGATGGGCGGAGTGTTCACGGGCGATATGGAGGTGGGCGAGAAGGTTCTGCAGCCGCTGAGGAAGTGGGGGCCACCGGTCGCGGACATCATCCAGCCAATGCCGTACAGCGCAGCACAAACTATGGCGGACATACTCTGGCCCCACAATTTCCAGAATTTCTGGAAATCAGACTTCCTCAACGGGTTGGCAGACGAAGCGATCGACACCATCGTGGAGCAATTCGCGTCCGTCCCGTCACCGATGACTACGGTAGTCATTGAGCATAATGGAGACGGCGCGATGAACAGGGTCGGCCAGAGCGACACCGCATTCGTACACCGAGAATCATCGTACAACCTGCTCATCACGTCGATGTGGACAGATCGACGGGAAGCCGAGGAGAACATCGCCTGGACAAGGACCTTCGCGAATGCGATGAGTACGTTCTCCAGCGGTGGAGTTTACGTCAACTACCTTGGATCAGAGGGGCAGGACAGGGTTCGCTCCGCGTACGGCGTGAACTTCGATCGGCTCGCGGCGGTCAAGCAGAAGTACGATCCAGAGAACGTCTTCCGCCTGAATCAGAACATCGAGCCGGCCGAGTAGATCGAAGGCCGATACTGCCCCGTCGCTGCCGGCGGCGCCGAGCTTTACGGTGCCGCTGCCGCGGGTCGGCAGGGCGAACCGCCGCCCGCCGCTGGGGTCGAGGGTGAACGGGGCAGGTCCCTCGGTCATGAGGCTCTTGCATCGCTGGGTCATGATGCTCTTCTCATCGGAGGAACGGACGCGACAGATCACCGCGCCGACTGGGGCTCCCGCGCGCCCTGGTCGTGGCTGACGTGGTCGCCGTGCCGGTGGACGATCTTCCACAGACCGTCCTCGCGTCGGTAGACGTGGGTGACCCGCAGCGTGTAGGTCACCGGCTTGCCGTCGGCGACAACGCTCTTGTGCTCGAAGCCCACGGTGTAGGCCAGGTCGCCGCTCGCGCCGGCGGCGAGTAGTTCGAACTCGTAGTTCCGCAGCTCGGAGAACCGGCCGGCAAGCCAGCGGAACGTGCCGCTCACCTGGTCCCAGCCACGTCGGACGGGCACCGCGGCACCAAACAGGGTCACCGGGTCGCGCTGCGACCAGGTGCCCGAGCGAGGCCCGGCGTCGCCGCGACACAGCGCGTGTTCGGCCGCCAGTTGCCTCGGCAGTGTCCCGGCCAGGAACTCTTCGGTCTCGGATACCATGACCATACTCCGATATAGTTGAGCTGGATCGAATATGGTTAGGGTGTATCTAATGGTCGAGCCTGTCAAGAGGCGCTACAACTCGACCCGGCGCCAGCAACAGGCACGGGACAACCGCGATCGGATCCTGGCGGCCGCGCATGAGTTGTTTGTGGACAAGGGCTTCGGCAGCACGACGATCGTTGAGATCGCCCAGGCCGCGGGCGTCGCCGCGGAGACCGTGTACGCAACCTTCGGCAACAAGCCCACACTGCTGCACCGCGCGTGGGACATCGCCGTCGGTGGCGACGAGCAGGACGTACACGTCCTCGAGCGGCCCGAGATGCGCGCGGTGCTCGGCGAACCCGATCTCTCTGCCCGATTCACCCGGTTCGCCACCACCAACACGGCGATCATGCGGCGCACGGCCCAGCTACGCCTGGCCATACAGGCCGCCGCCGATACCGACCCGGCGGCGGCAGCGCTCCTGGCGGAGATCGACCGCGCGCGGCTCGAAGCGATGGGTGTGCACGCTCGGGCCGCTGCGGCTACCGGGCAGCTGGCCGTGTCGGAGGAGGAATGCCGCGACGTCTTGTTCGCCACGACCGACGGGTCGCTGTGGCATAACGTCGTCGACCGGCGGGGCTGGTCTGATGAGCGCTACGCGACCTGGCTCGGCCGCCTCTGGCTGGCAATGCTTGTCGATTCTTCAACCGGACACGCTTAGGATCGAATACCCGTTCGCTGTGCGTCGTCGCCGCCGGTTTCCTCTCTCCCCGAGGTCAGGCAGGGCAGCCGGCTCCCCAGTAGAACGGACCGGCCGTCTGCGTGACTGTCACCCGCCACCCGGTTCGAGCCAGTCGCTCTTCGAGATCGTTAGTCCGATAGGGGACTTTCACGGCGCGGTAGGCGGTCCCGTCGTTGAGGCGCCGGCGGATGGTCGAGGACGCTGCACCCTCGATGAGTTCGTCTTCGGTTCGGTACGCGTCATCGACGAAGAACACACGACCACCGGGGTTCAGGCAGTCCGCCACGAGCGACCAGAAGGACGCAAACCGCTGGAGTGGTACGTGGGAGAGCCAGAAACCGAGGAAGACCACGTCGTATCGGCGGTCAGGCTCCCACTCGAATATGTTTGCGTGGACGAAGCGGGCCCGTTCGCTGTTGACCCGGGCCGCGGCGATGCTGAGCATCTCCGGTGATGCGTCCACGGCGGTGATCTCTGTGGCGTGGCGGAGGAGTTGTTCGGTCCACGCTCCGCTGCCGCAGGCGAGTTCGAGAACTGTCCCGGTTGGCTCGAATGCGTCGAGAGCGGCGGACAACTCGTCCCCGCCTGCAAAGGGCAGAGCGTGCTGCTCGTACTCCGGAGCAATAGCGCGGTAGTAGGCGACCTGCTCCATCAGGAGTTGCTCAAGATCATTGGGGTCGGCGGCGGGTCTCATGGCAGCGATCCTCGCTGCGCGTGCAGAGTCCAGCAACTGTCTTTTAGCGTCGCCCATCGCCACGATGCCGGCGTCGGGGCACCTGCGATGAGCAGGACCCGCTCAATCCGGACGTCGGCTTCCTGACGAGTCCCTCCGCGAGGCCTGGCCGGGTCTCGCGCGCTCCTGCCAACACGCTCTTGCGCGTCACCTCGATGCCGCCTAGCTAGCGTAGTGGTAGCAGGCTAGCATGGCAGTTGGAGACGGCATGGCTGTTCGATCCGGCGCCCAGCACATGGAGCGGTTGCAGAAGGCCCCGAGAGAGGCGTGGCTGCGCGGCGAACGCGTGGAGGCCAGGACGTGACGCGTCATCCCGAATTTCGTGCGCCCGTTCAGCAGATCGCTCGGCTGTGGGCGAACGCAAAGCAGCGCTCGCCTGACCCGTCGGCCGAGTTTGCCCACTGTTCCCGCACCTGCATAGACGACAATGAGGTCATACCATGGCAAGTGATTCACGGTATGCAGAATTCAAACCTGGTTGGCCGGCGCTCCTGTCGGCGACCATTGGCTCGGCCGTCGGGGTGACGGCCCTCCTGTTCTACAGTCTTGGATCGTTCACCGGAGCCCTGCAGGCCGAGTTCGGCTGGAATCGGACGCAGATCTCGTCGTCGTTCCTATACACGACGATTGCGCTCACCGTGGCGGCGGTGCCGTTGGGCTGGTTGCTGGATCGCTACGGTCCACGGCGCATCGCTTATCTCTCCGTTCCGGGATTCACGCTGTCGCTGCTGTTGTTGAGTCAGTTCCACGGTGATCTCACCCAATTCCATCTACTGTTCGCGCTCGCGGGGCTGCTGGGTGCCGGGACGTCCTCGATCGTGTACACCAAGGTGGTCAACGCTGCGTTCCTGGTGTCCCGAGGGCTTGCCCTCGGCATCTCCCTCGCGGGTCTGGGAGGTGCAGCGTTCGTGCTGCCACCGTTGGTCACCGGTGTGGTCCAGCGGTACGGCTGGCGGGCCGGCTTCCTCGCGCTGGCCGTCCTGTCGTTGTTGGTGATCCCGTTCGCGCTCTTCGGCCTGAAGGACCCGGTGACCGCCGCGGGCGCTCGCACGGCAGCGAGCGGGACGGCGCCGAAGAGCGCTCCGGTATCGGGTGCCGAGCGCGGTGAGGCGCTGCGCTCGCGCACGTTCTGGACGATGCTCCTGGGCGTCATTCTGGCGGGATCCTCGGTACCTGCCCTCATTCCGCACCTGGTCCCGATGCTCACCGACGCCGGATTGACGCCGGCCACGGCGGCAAGCATCGCCAGCCTGGTCGGCCTGGGCATCATCGCCGGGCGGCTGTGCATCGGCTTCCTCCTGGACCGATTCTTCGCGCCGCTCGTGGCGGCACCGCTCTTCGTCGTGGCCGCTGCCGGTTGCCTGCTGCTCATGTGGAGCGGCGCGGGAATGGCTCCACTCGCCGCGCTCATGATGGGCGTGTGTTTCGGCGCCGAAGCAGACCTCATCGCCTTCCTGTGCGGGAGTTACTTCGGTCTGAAGAGCTACGGATTCCTCTTCGGGATCATCTACGGAATCTTCACGATTGCAGTGGCGATTGGCCCGATCTGGGTCGGTTCCATCTATGACCAGACGCACACATATCAGGGTGCGCTGATTTCCGTGGCGGTGCTCCTCACTCTCGGAGCGTCGATACTCCTGACGCTCCCGCGGAAACCGGCGTACGCCACGGCGAGTGGCATCGCAGTTCCGGAAGTCGTGGTGTGAGAAGCGGTCGCCGGCAACCTGCCGGACGTAGAGTTGCTCGAGCCGTTTCGGCAGATCCGTCTCGAGTAGCGGCGCCTGGATGATGAAGTTCGAGCGGCCCCGCCAGATGAGCTCTGGAGCAGGCTCACCGGCGATTAGCTCTGGGCTCAGTACGGGGAAGGCTGGTTGAAAATGACGGCCAGGCCGACAATCTTGCCGTCGCGGATGCTGAAGTAGCTGGACATGATCAGCTCCTCGGGAAGGTTTGTCTTGTCGTATGTGCCGTCGTACTTGGCCCGCACGATGATGTCGCCGTGGTGGTGGATCACCTCGCGGACATCCATGGTGACCTGGTCGCCGACGAATTCCTTGGCCATGAACTTGCGGATGGCCTCGGTGCCCCAGATCTCGCGGCGGTTGTCGTTGACGTAGGCGTCGGGGGCGAAGGTGGCCACGATCGCGTCAGTGTCGAAGGCGTTGACCGCGGCGATGTGCTCGGCCACGACGGGCGGCAATTGGGTGGTCACGCTTGTCATGAGCGGCGTGTCCTTTCTGTGGGGTCGGACCTGTGTCAGTCGGTCGCGTGGCCGACGACATTCAGACTCGCCGCTCCCGTGACAGGAGGGTCAAGGCCCGTCACGAGGTTGACTCTCCCGCTATGGGAGCCGTGAGACTGGTTGCATGCGTTTCACGTTGGCGATAGGCGACTTTTCCCGGGCGACGCATCTGAGTGTCAAGACGCTGCGTCACTACCACCAGATCGGGCTGCTCGAACCAGCCGAGGTCAACCCCGACACCGGGTACCGCCGCTACGCCACCGAGCAGATCCCCACCGCCCAGGTCATCCGCCGCTTCCGCGACCTCGCCATGCCACTGGAAGCGATCCACGCGGTCCTGAGGACCACGGACCCGAGGGCCCGCAACGCGTTGATCTCTGCCCACCTGTCCCGCCTGGAGGCCGACCTCGCCCGCACCCAGAACGCCGTCGCGTCGTTGCGTGACCTACTGGACCACCCCGCGGCCGTCGCCCCGATCGAGCACCGCCGGGTTGAAGCCACCCAGGCCGCCGCAATCAGCGAGGTCATCGACATCGTCGACGCGCTGCTCTGGTACCAAGGCGCGCTCGGTGAACTGCGCGCCACGCTAGCCGGCCAGGGCGTACCCGCCGCCGGGCCGGCCGGCGGCATTTACTCGAACGAGCTGTTCGCCGAGGAACGGGGACAAGCCACAGTTTTCCTCACCGTGCAGGCTCCCGTGCTACCCGTGGGCCGTGTCGAGTCACTGACCGTGTCCGCGGTCGAGCTAGCGACCATCCTGCACACCGGCCCTCATGAGGTCGACCTCGACCGCGCGTACGGCACGCTGGCAACCTACGTCACAGATCACGCGCTGGGTGTCGACGGCCCCATCCGCGAGTACTACCTCATCGGCCCGACCGACACACCCGACGAGACGGCGTGGAGAACCGAGATCGGATGGCCCATCTTCGAGACCGGCCAACGCGATGACCATCATCAAGCTCCGTCTGTCCAATGACCAGCGACAGCAACTGACCCGACGGCTGCGGAGCGCGTTTGTGCGGGGGAGACGCACGTCATCTCCGTAGCTGTCACATCTTGTCGAGCTATTCCGTCATAGAGGGGTAACCCCCAACAACGGCACAGGAGTTCGCCACCATGGATGCTCGCTTGAATCTGTTCGCCAGCCCGATCGCAGCCAAGTTCCTGAAGCACATCGTCTCGGCGGGCAGGGCAACAGCGGGTTCGACGCTGCCGTCCTCGACGCGGGAACTGGTGAGGTTGCGGGCCAGCCAGATCAACGGCTGCGGTTTCTGTACCGATATGCACACCAAGGACGCCGCGCACGCCGGGGAAACGTCGGTGCGCCTCAACCTGGTCGCGGCCTGGCGAGAGGCCACGGTGTTCACCGATGCCGAGCGCGCTGCCCTGGAGTTGACGGAGCAGGGCACCCGCATCGCCGACGCCTCCGGTGGTGTCACCGACGAGGCCTGGGCGAATGCCGCCAAGCATTACGACGAGGACGAACTCGCCGCCCTGGTGGCCGACATCGCCCTCATCAACGCGTTCAACCGCCTGAACGTCATCGTCCAGCAGCCCGCCGGCGACTACCAGCCCGGCCAGTTCGGCTAACCAGGGTTACCTGGCCTGGCCTCGGGCACCGCTCGGGGGCCAGGCCCCGCCGCCCACGGGCTCACGAATGCTCACAGGCAGATCGTTGCCGCCAGTCCGGCGACTCCCGGTCCGTCGAGGTCGTCCAGCACCGCCCGTCGCCCGGAGATGGCCAGGAGCAGTGAGAGTGCGGTGCCGCTCACTTCAGGACCGTCGCCGATCGACACGTCGGCGTCCGGTGCCGTCAGCCGGATACGGGCCACGAGCTCCTTCGCGCCGCCGAAGGACGCTGGGGTGCGAGCCTGTAGGCGGAGCGATCTGACAACTGCCTCCCGCGGATAGGAGCGGGTGAGCCCCAAGGGCCGACGGATGTCCTCACCGTGGACGACCTGCTCGACGAGCCGGCTGTCGAGGGGTGCCGGAGGGGTCGACCTCCGCGACGCCACCCCCGCAAGCCGGTTCAGCGTCTGCCGCGGTGAGGCACCGCGCTCGCGCTGCACGCCGAGGGCGTTCTGGCGGTCGAAGTCGAACCGGGCCCGGGCGAGGCCCACCACGAAACCGAGGCGCGTCGTCCGGGCCGTGTCGACCAGATGGGCGACCACGTCGTGCACGGTCCACTCCGCGCAGAGCGACGGCGTCTCCCACCGCTGGTCGTCGAGGTCGTTGAGGTCGTCGATCAGAGCCGCACGCTCGGCGTGCACCATCGACCAGGTGTCTCCCACGGTTTCTCCTTCGGCCGGTCAAAGCGTCTGCCAGGAGAGACCCGCGGCGGCGAGGGAACTCATCGGTCGAGCGGGGTGTCCGCCGAGATCTGATCACCCCCCGACGGCCCGCTCCAGCTCGGCCTTCGTCATGCGCGAGCGGCCCTTGATGTTCTTTCGCTTGGCGTCCTGATAGAGCTGCTCCTTGGTGCGGCCCTGTGATCCGGAGTGTGACCGCAGACCTCCGCGACGCTGGGGGGAGAGGTCACGGGTGGAGGTGCGGCTCGCGCTGTCCGCCTCGCCCTCCCGCGCCCGGGTCTTGTTCACCGTGCGCGCGGCGATCTCCTCGGCGCGATCCTCGCCCGCCCCGCGCTTCCTCGCCGATTCCTTCACGTGCGAGTACTGGCGTTCCCGCTTGGCAGTCCAGGCCTGTGGCGGCATCACGTACTCCCTTCGTAGCGGCCTCTGAGTAGGGAGGTACCCGTGATCAGCGCGTCGGACACCTGGGGCGCGGGTTGGGTGACTTCGTGCAGCGTGCGCGGCAAGCGGGCCGCCCGCCGAAGCCGAAGGCTCAAGCGTCAGATGATCGAATGGCTGCGTCGTCGCCCAGCAGCTGCTCGCCGGCGGCGGCGTAGGTGTCCATTCCCTCGGGGCCCAACACCAGGTGCTGTACGACGAAGCCGGGGATCAGCGAGAACAGCTGGCGGGCCACCGCCTCCGGATTCAGGCCTGGTGGCATGGTTCCGAGCGCTTGATGGCGCCTGACCAGCTCGGCCAACCCGTCGCGGATGCGGGTGTAGAGCGCCCCGAGCAGGGCTTTGACCGACGGGTCGCGCATCGCCTCGGCCCAGGCTTGCACGACGATGGCGGTCAGGTCCTCCCCGTCCTGTGTCATCCGCTCCAGCATCGCGGCAAGCACCCGCCGCACTGCCTCCGTGACCGGCAGCGGCGGCTCGACCTGGAGGGTCTCCTCCAGCACGTCCACCACACCCTCCAGCACCTCACTGATGCTGGCCGCGACCAGCTCTTCCTTCCCGCGAAACCAGCGGTAGACAACGCTGGAGGAGACCCCCGCCTCGGCGATGACGTCTTCCATGGTCGTGGCGTGGAACCCGTCGCGGGCGAACCGGCGCCGGGCCGCCGCGAGGATCTCGCCGCGACGCTGCTGGATGTACCGGTCTGTCACGCGAGGCATACCACAGCCTAAACAGCAACGTTCATTCTTGACAGCGGGCCACGCCGGAGAGCAGGCTCACAAACAGCAATAAACATAGCTGTTTGTGGGTTGTGTCGGTTGGAGGCCACGATGAACACTCAGCTCACTACGGCGGTACCGACGCTCCCCGCACCCAAGGTGTCGGCACCCGTCCGGGAGATCGCCCGCTCGGTTCCCGTCGCCGCCCGCCCGGACGCACCGGTGCCCTGGGCGGTGCCGGTCGCGGTGGTCGTGGTCGGGATGTTCCTGTCCGCGCTGGACTCCAGCATCATCGGCGTGGCGCTGCCGGTGATCGGCAAGGACCTTTACGTCAACAGCCTCGACCTGAGCTGGGTCAACACCGCCTTTCGGGTGTCCGAGGCGGTGGTCGTCCCGGTCACCGCATGGCTGGCCGCGCGCCTGGGGCTACGCCGGATGTACCTGATCGCGCTGGTGTTGTTCGCCGCGTTCTCGCTGCTGTGCTCGTTCGCCTGGGACTTCGACAGCCTGGTGGTATTCCGGGTACTGCAAGCGATACCCGGGTCCATGACTCCGGTGGTCAGCCTGGCGATCCTCTTCCGGATGGTGCCCCCGGCCAAGCGGGGCCTCGCGCTCAGCTTCTACGGTCTGGGCATCGTCGCCGCCCCCGGGCTCGCCCCGTTGATCGGCGGGCTGCTCGTCCAACACGGCGCATGGCGAACGATCTTCTACGTGGACGCCCCGCTCGCGCTGATCGCTCTGCTCGCCGCGCTGTGGGTGCTCCCGCAACTGCCCGGCTCGCCCGGCCGCCGGTTCGACCTACTCGGTTTCCTCAGCGTCGGGTTCGGGCTCTCCGCGCTGGTTGTGGCCTTCACCCAAGCCCCGCAATGGGGCTGGTCCAGCTACCCGGTGCTGATGCTCTCCGTCGGCGGCGCGCTGGCCCTGGCCCTGTTCGTGGTGATCGAGCTCGAGGTGGACCAGCCCCTGCTGGACCTGCGTGCGTTCACCCGGCGGCCGTTCCTCGCGCTGGTGATACTGATCGACATCATGTTCACCGGGGTAACCGCGGTGTTGCTCTACCTGCCGCAGTTCCTGGCCAGGGCCCAGGGCCTCTCGCCCACCGACACCGGGCTGTTGCTGCTCCCGCAGGCGCTGCTCTGGATGGCCATGATGCCGGTGGCTGGGATGCTGTACGCCCGATTCGGGGCCCGCTGGCCAGCCGCGATCGGGCTGACCCTGACCGCGGTGGGCACCCTGGCCCTCGCCGGAATCACCGTGGACACCCCACGCCCAGAGTTGATCGCCTGGCTCTACCTGCGGGCGTTCGGGCTGGGCCTGACCATGGTGCCGATCCTGGCCGGTGGGATGTCGGCGCTGCCACCCGCGCTCGTCGACGACGGCAGCGCGCTGCGCACCCTCGCCCAGTGGATCACCGCCGCGCTGGGACTGTCGCTACTGACCGCGATGCAACTGCGACAGCAGGCACAGCTCGACAGTGACCACGCCACGCTGATGCAACCCGGCACGAGCCCCCAGCTGGCCGATCTGTCCAGCCAAGGCCAAAGCACCCTGATCGCGCTCTGGCAGCAGGTGACCGTCCGGGCCGCGACCGAGTCCTACGCCAACGTGTTCCTGGTGGCTGGAGTGATAACCCTGGTGGCTGCACTACTGGCCGCGCTGCTACTACCCACGGGCAGCCCGACGGCGCGACAAAGGTGAGGCGGGGGCTCTGATCTAGCGTGCCGCTTCGACGCGGGTGAGGATGCGCTGGGCGTCCTGGCCGAGCCGCCGTAGCCGCTCGGGGGTGAGCGCGTCGATGACGATCTGGCGGACGAAGGTGACATGGGCGGGCGCGGCTTCGGTGAGTACCCGCTGCCCCTCCTCGGAGAGGATCACGTTCGTGAACCGGCCGTCGGCCGGGTCGGCCTCGCGGGTGAGCAGCCCGCGCTTCTCCATCCGGGTCACCAGGTGGGAGAGCCGGGAGATCGATACGTTGGTCATGGTTGCCAGCTCGCTCATCCGGAGGGTCCGTCCTGGCGACCTGGAGAGCATCGCCATCACCTGGTACTCGACCATGGCCAGATTGGCGTCGCGCTGCAGCTGGGACTCGATCGCGGCGGGTAGGCGGACAACCAGCGCGACAAGTGACAGCCACGCTGAGAGCTGGTCGTCGTTGAGCCAGGGCCCGGGCTCCCCGGCACTGTCGGCCCCAGGCGGTCGGCTGGCACGCGCGTTGGTGGCCATGCCTGGCGATCCTAGTGTCCCGTGTCCGAAGTCTCTTCACCGTATCCGGCGCCCAGACGACGCCTGGCGGCGTTCTCGGACCGCCTGGATATGCCCGATATCCAGGCGGTCCTCGGCCTTGCCAGCCGCCGCCTGGATAACCGGATCCGGCAAAGGAAATCGGACACGAGACACTAGTCCGCGGTTGTTCCCTCAAACTCACTGCACGATTGACGTCAGTGCTCCAGCCCGAACAGCGCCGCGGCGTTGTCATGGCAGATCTTGCGCCGGTCGTTCTCGCTGATCGGGGCGTGCTCGATCCAGCGGGCCGCGTCGGTGGACATGTCGTAGGGGTAGTCGCTGGCGAACAGGATGCGGTCGCCGCCGACCGTGAGCAGCGCGGTGATCAGGGCCTGGTCGTTGAAGTTGCCGCTGGTGGTGAGCCAGATGTTGTCCGAGAGGTAGTCCTGCAGCCGTTTGCGGGTGCGCCTCGCGTACGGGTTGTACTCGAAGGCGCGCTGGATGCGGCCGGCGAAGAACGGCAGCGTCTCGCCGAGGTGGCCGATGATCAGGTTGGCCCCGGGGTGGCGGTCGAATACCCCGCCGTACACGATCCGCAGGACGTGGGTGGCGGTCTCCGGAGCGAACCCCCAGGCGGCGCCGACCAGCTCGGGGTGGCCCCGGTAGTTCGCTTCCTGGACCGCCCGCGCGGGCAGCCTCGGGTGCAGGTAGAGGGGAACGTCGAGTTCCTGCAGGGTTGCCCAGACGGGGTCGAAGCGGGGTTCGTCGAGGTAGAGCTTGTCCTCGCCGAGGTCGGTGAAGCCGTTCACCATCACCCCGACCATGCCCAGCTCGCGTACCGCGCGGCGCAGTTCGAGCACCGCCGCGTCCACGTCCTGCAGCGCCAGGGTGGCGAAGCCGGCGAACCGACCGTTGCTGGCGGCGACCTCGCTGGCCAGGAAGTCGTTCACCCGCGCGGCGGTCCGCACCGCCGTGGCCGCATCGGCGATCCCCTCCACGCCGCCGATGGTGTGGGACAGGATCGCCACGTCGATCCCGGCGGCGTCCATCTCGTCGATGCGGCCTTTGTGCAGGTCGTGTAGCCGGGCGTTGACGGTTTCCGCGAACTCGGGGTTGAAGCCGCCGTAGCTCGAGTCGTCCTGGGCGAACTCGCCGGAGAAGCTGTCGCCGTAGTGGGGCTCGCCCAGCGCCGGGTCGATGAAGTGCTCCTCGATCGCGATCTTGCGAAGCTGGGTGGGCGGGTCGGTCGGGCCGCCGACCACGGGGAGGTTCCTGATGGTCATGAGAGGGTCCTAAGTGTCGATGGGAGGGGTTGGTGAGAGTCAGACCACGTCCGGGGCGATCACATGGACATAGGTCTTGGCTTCCTGGAATTCGGTAAGGGCGAGCGCGCCGCGCAGCCGCCCGAGTCCGCTCTGCTTGTAGCCGCCCTCGGGGAAAGCGTCGTCGAGCACGGCCCACGAGTTGGTCCAGACAGTCCCGGCCTTGACCTCCCGGCCGACCCGCCGTGCGCGGTCGCCGTCCCGGGTGAACACGGCGGCCGCCAGGCCCAGCTCGGTGGCGTTGGCCCGGGTGATCGCATCGGTCTCGTCGGAGAACACCTCGAAGGTGGCGACCGGGCCGAACACCTCCTCCTGCACGATCGGCGAGGTGGCGTCGGTGACCTCCAGCAGGGCCGGCCGGTAAAAGGCGCCGTCGGCCAGTGGCGGGTCCAGGGCCGGACCCCCGCGCAGGATCGGCGTGGCGTAGGCAAGGGCCGCTTCGACCGTCGCGTCGACGCGCCGCGCGGCCGACCGGTCGATGAGCGGGCCCATGTCGCTGTCCGGATCCAGCCCGGCGCCGAGGCGGACCCGGCTCAGGAGGTCGGCAAGCCGGTCGCGGACCTGGTCGGCCACGCCGAGCTGCACGAGCACCCGCGAGCCGGCCATGCAGAACTGTCCGCCGAAGGTGGTGACCGCGCGTGCCAGCAGCGGCACGGCGCGATCGAGGTCGGCGTCGTCAAACACGATCATGGGCGTCTTACCGCCCAGCTCGAGATTGACTCGCTTGAGCGTCGCGGCGCCGGCCTCGGCGACCTTCCGCCCGACCTCGACGCTGCCGGTGTAGCTGACCACCTGAACGTCGGGCGAGGCGACCAGGAACGGGGCGCCAGCGTTACCTGACTCGGTGAAGAGGTTAACCACGCCGCTCGGCAGCGCCGGGGTCTGGGCGATCACCTGGGCGACCAGTGCGGCGACCAACGCGGTCTGGCCGGGCATCTTGATCACGACGGTGTTGCCAGCCGCGAGCGCGGGCGCGAGCGAGCGGATGAGCAGCGCCAGCGGGGCGTTCCACGGCACGATGATCGCCACCACCCCGGCCGGCTCGGCGACCGTACTGAACCAGGTGCCGGGCGCTACCTCCTGGCTGGTGCCGGTCTCGGTCATAACCTGCGCGGCGGCATGCCGCAGGGTCTGCCCGGCGGAGTAGCTCTCGAAGTCAGCCTCCGCCAGTAGCTTGCCGTTCTCCCGGGAGATCAGGCTCGACATCTCGGCCGCGTGAGCGTCGAAAAGCTCTCCCATCTCCCGTAGCGCCCGGGCCCGCAGCCGCCGGTCGCGGGACCAGGTGAGGCCCTCGAACGCAGCTTTCGCGGCGCGCACCGCCGCCCGCGCCTCGGTCTCCCCGGCGTCGGCGTACCGGCCCAGAACCCGCCCGGTCGCCGGGTCGACGGACTCACTGACCTGGTCTGACTCCAGCCACTCGCCGTTGATCCAGCTTTGCGCGATGTCGCCCATCGGTGTCCTCACCGGTTGCCAGATTGACTTGACACTTCAAGTAGTACAGCTCGCCCGGCGGAACCGTCAAGCGTCCAGATTCGCCTTTTGTCCCGCGCTGCTGGGCTCGGCAATGAGTCGCTTGACTTGAAGCATCAACTCATTGCACACTGACGTGTAGATGAACGCTCAACGTTTGGAGGACATATGAACACCACGGCAGGTACCCGGGCTCGTCCGGGCAGGGTGTGGGCGATCGGACTGTGGGTGCTGGCGGTACTCGGCGCGGCCAGCTTCCTGATGGCCGGGTTCCAGAAGATCAGTAGCGACCCGCAGATGGTCCAGGTGTTCTCGCTGATCGGCGTCGGTTCCTGGTTCCGCTACCTCACCGGGACGCTGGAAATCCTCGGCGCCATCGCATTGGTTATCCCCCGGCTACGCGTGCTCGGTGCGCTCGGCCTGGTCGGCCTCATGATCGGGGCAATCATCACGAACGCCCTGCTCCATGCTCCGCAGCTGCCCGCCCTCGTTGAGCTGCTCATCGTGGCGTCCGTGGCATGGGGCCGCCGGGGCGAGCTCAACCCCGCCTGGATCCTGCGCGGCCGGAGCAGCTGACCTCACGGCAGTCGGGCCGGTCCGTGGATTGACTTAGTTCGCTGATTGGGGTGCCCGATCCCAGGTGCGGATGAGCGCGATGAGGGCGCCGGCCACTGAGATCGCCGCGACGATGAGGAAGGCGTTGGCGTATCCCTGGGCCGATACTCGGGTCGTCACTGTTTGCCACAGGGCCACCAGAGCCTGTGGGTTGTGCTGTTGCATCTGCAGGATCCTGGGGTCGGTCTGTGCTCCGGTCAGGTACAGCGCCGAGCGGTCAGCGGCCAGTTGCGCGTTGTTGGCGGTGGTCACGGCGCTGATGAGGTAGAGGCCGAACGTGGCGGTGACACGTTGGACGATGGTGCGCACCATCATTGCGGTACCGATCATTGAAGCGGGCAGCCCGGCGACGGTCGCGGCCATGATGGGGATCATGCCGATGCCGATGCCTGCACTGAGCACACAGCTGGCCAGGATCAGCTGGGGCCGGGGCAGGTCGACGTTGAGCCGGCTGAGCAGCAGCGCACCGGCGGTGATCAGGGTGAAGCCGAGCAGTGCCGGGCGCCGCGCGCCGAACCGGCCGTAGGCCCACCCGGAGAGCAGCACGGCGGTGATCCATACCAGCGCTGGCCCGAGCATCACCGTCCCGGTGTACGCGGGGGTGAGTCTCTGGTCTTGCTGCAGGAACGACGGCACGTAGGAGACCAGCGCCACCAGGGCGGTGTAGAGCAGTTGCATGAGTACCAGGGCCAGCACGAACGGCCGCTGGAGGAAGATTCGCACGTTCACCAGCGGCGCCGAACTGTTCAGCTCAACCAGTACGAAGGCCGCGAGGGCGTCGACGGCGACGGCAAGCAGCATCAAAATCCGGTAGCTGTCCCAGTGCCATTCCTGTCCTTTGGCCAACGCCAGAATCAGCGCCGGCAGCCCGACTGACGCCAGCACGAACCCGGGTAGGTCGAAGGGCCGGTGCAGGTGTGGGACATCGGCGGGCAGCACGATCATCGCGGCGATGATGCCCAGCAGTGCAACCGGAATGCTGGCGTAGAACACCAACCGCCAGTCGAGGTCCTCGGTAAAGAATCCGCTGAACAGCGGGCTGAGCGCGGGGGCACTGATCGCGCCGGCCCCGTAGAGGCCGATCGCCGGTCCGAGACGCCGCGGCGGGGTGAGCCGGATGACCAGCGAGATGCAGACGATGGGCACAATGCCGCCCGGAATGGCCTGCAGCATCCGGAACAACAGCAGGCTGTCGAGGTCTTGGGCGGTGCCGCACAGCGCCGCGGTCACCGCGAGCAGGCCGAGGGAGATCACGTAGAGCCGGCGCAGCCCGATCCGGTCTCCCAGCCATCCGCTGCCCACGACGGCGACCGCGAGCGCGAGGTAGTAGGAGGTCTTCACCCACTGGATGTCGACGGTTGAGGCATCCAGCTGCTTGGCCATGGCCGGCAGGGCGGAGTTGACGATGTTGGAGTTCAGCCCGGACAGGAACATGCCCACGACGATCACCGGGATGGTGACGGTCCAGGCGAATCGGGTTGGCCGGCCGGTGGCGTTGGCGGTGGCGGTGGGCGCACTGGAGGATGTCGGCGGGACGGCCGCCGGCCCGGTCGATGGGCGAGCCGCCCGGTTGGCTTGCGGTAGGCCCTGGCTGGGCCGGGGGACGACCGCGACCCGGCGGATCAGTCTGCCGGTGCGGTTGTTTAGGAGGGCGGTAGGGCCGGTCATGATGTCGCTCCACTCGTGTCCATCGCCAAGGACCGCCATCTTCTCTCATATTGTGGAAGTATCGCTCCGCCGCATAGCTCGGTTGCTCTAGGCAACTGTCCTGGTGAACGGCTTTATTCCTGCAAAAGGCGAATGTGACCTGCGGGTCAATGAGGCGTAGGTTACGGTCATGCCTTATCACTATGTGGCAATAGGACGTGGCTCGGTGTGGCCGGACGGAGGCAGCGGGACATGACCGGTGCGACAAGCGGTCACACCGAGGGCGGCGAGACGGCCCGGCGGGCGTTCCGGCTGCTCGAAGCGGTGGCCAGCCAGCTGAGTCCGTGCACCCCGAGTGATCTGGCCGCCATGACTGGGCTGAGCCTGAGCACCACCTACCGCCTGGTGCGCATCCTGAACGAGGAGCAGTACGTGCAGCGCGGCCCCGACGGCTACCGCGTCGGGCCCCGGTTGTTCGGTCTGGCCGCCGCGGCGATGCCCCAGCTAGCCGCGTTCGACGCTGTTCGCCCGCTGATGAGCGAGCTGGCCGCGCGCACCGGCGAGACCGTGGCCCTGCACCGCCGACTCGGCGACAGCTGCGTGGTCATCAGTGCTGAGGAGAGTGCCCAGCACGAGTTGCGCCGCGTCGCACGCGTCGGCACCACCTCGCTATTGGCCCGAAGCCCCGCCGGACACGCCATCCTGGCTGGGCTACCCGAGCACGATCGGTCGACCGTGGTGACCCGAACGGTGCCGCGGCAGCAGCGCGCGACCCTGCTGGGCCAGCTCGCCGAGGCGGCCCGCCGCGGCTGGGCACTCGCCGAGGAAAGCAACGAACCCGGCGTTCACGGGCTGGCCAACCAGCTGCCGCTGCCGCCCGACCCGGCCAACGCGATGGCGCTCAGCGTGACCGGGCCCAGTCGACGCGTGACCTTACCGGCGGCCGAGAAAATCGCCCCGCTGCTCACCGACATCAGCGCACAAATTGCCCAGGTGATCCTGGGTGTCCGAGGCGTCACAGAGGCCCCCGACTGATTGGCAGGGCAAGGGTCCGTTCCGCCCAGGACCAGGGCGGCTCACGCTCCGGGGAGCTGTGCCGGCAAAGACGTGGCCGCCGTTGCGCTCTGATCCGTGGCGTTGTGTATCAGTTGCCGGATGAGGGGCAGGGCGACGTGCAGCGCCAACCCCAGCGCCGCCTCGTCCCCCGAGGAAAGCGTGGTCAGCAGCTCGGCCAGCCGGTCGTGGCGGGCCCGTCGCCGCTCGGTCAGCACCGCCCGCCCGGCCTCGGTGATGCCCACCAGGGCGGCCCGCCCGTCGTCGGGAACCCGCACTCGGGTGACCAGGCCCTCTCGCTCCAGCCGTTGGACCAGTTGGGTCATCCCCGGCTGGCTGACGCCCTCTGCCGCTGCTAGCGCCGTCAGCCGCACCGGGCCCTGATCGTTGAGCCTGGAGAGCGTCATGGCCGAGGTGTGGCTGAGGCCTTGGGGCACACCTTGGCGGTCGGCGACGTGACGCACGATCAGCGTCGCTCCCTGCTCGAGCGCCGTGATGATGTCCTCGCGGTGACCCTTGCAACGTGTTCGCTCCACGACGACCTTTATATCATTTGCTTATGCGTTTGTAGCCAGAATGGATATAAGTCCGCCTATTCAGCGGCGACCTGGATGGACGGCGGGGCCTGGCGCTCTGAATGATCGGCTGTCCCGGGTCCCGGGTGCTGTGGATGATTGTCCGCACGTGCCAGGGTGCCTCTGGGGGAGGCCATGCCGGTAGGGCCCGGAGTGGTGGCCGCCGGCGCCCGCCGGGCGGGTGGCTTCCGCAGCAGCAGGGCCAGCAGCGTGCAGCCTGCCGTGGCAGCCCCGGCCACCATGAACATGTCGCTTTCGGCGGTGGCCTGGACGTGTGCCTGGACATACTCGTAGAGCCGCAGCAGGCCTGTCGGGTCCAGGTCCTGGAGCCGTGTGGGTGATGAGCCGGTCTGCAGAGCGCCGAGGTCGGCAGAGGCCTGGGCGGTCTGCCGGTTGATCAGCACGCCCATCGCGGCGACGCCGAGCGCGGCGGACATCCGCTGCATGATGTTGTTCATCGCGCCGCCGTAGCCGACCAGGTGCGGCGGCAGCCAGTTGAGCCCGTTGGTCATGATGGGCATGAAGGCCAGGCCGGTGCCAATGCCGCGGATCATCGTCCAGACGATCACCTCCCGCCGGGTCATGTCGACATTGACCCCGGTCAGCAGGTAGGTGGCGAGGGTGACCAGCGCCAGCCCGGCGAACGCCAGCCAGCGCGCGCCGACCCGGTCGTACAGCCGCCCGACAACGGGCACCAGCACGATGCCGAGCATCGCCTGGGGCAGTAGCAGCATGCCGGTGTCGGCCGCGCCATAGCCCTGCACGTTCTCCAGGAACACCGGCAGGTAGTACGACATCGCGAACAGCCCGATCACCAGGACACCGATCATCAGCAACGAGTTGACGAACGGCCATGACCTGAGGATCTGGAGGTTGATCAGTGGGTACTCCACCTCGTTCTCGATGACGGCGAACAGTGCCAGGGACAGCAGTGCGCTGACGATCAGGATCAGCACCGGGTAGGAGCCCCAGTGCCATTTCTGGCCCTTCTCCGAGACGATGACCAGCGCGGCCAGCGGGTAGCCGATGGTCAGGAACCCCAGCCAGTCGAACCGCTGGGCCTTCCCGGCGCTGGTCAGGTTCGGCAGTAGGAACAGGCCGGCGAGGACGGCGAGCACGCCGAGCGGCACCTTGAAGTAGAACACCCAGCGCCAACTGAGGTCCTGGACGAGGAGGCCGCCGATGGTCGGGCCGAGGCTCGGCGCCACGACGACGCCCAGCCCGTAGATTCCCATCGCGGCGCCGATCCGCTCCTTGGGCACGATGTGGTAGATCATCGTGATGGTGATGACCGGGAGGACGCTGCCCGGCAGGGCCTCCAACAGTCGGAACACGATCAGGCTGTTCAGGTTCCAGGCCAGCCCGCAGAGCGTGGTGCCGGTCAGGAAGCCGATCATCGCGGCCCGATGCAGCCGGGTCAGCCCGACCCGGTTGGCCAGCCAGTTGCTGGTGGGCACGAAGACGGCCAGGCCTAGCGAGTAGGCGGTGCTGACCCACGCGACGTCGTCGGCGCCGCCGCCCAGATCCTTCTGGATGTAGGCAATGGCCACGTTCACGATGCTGCTGTCCATTGGTGGCAGGAAGCTGCCGACCATGAGCACCAGCAGCGGCGCCAACCAGCCCCGGCTCTGCCACCCCGCTGTGGCTGTGGCTCCCTCCGCCATGCCAGGAGTCTCACATAATGACCCTATGGAAGTCTATAGGTACCCTAACTAAGTTCTTTCCCTCCGGAACTCCTATCACGGGTCACCGGTGGTTGCGCAGAACCTTCATCGCGCGGGCTGGGGTGTTGTGGGGTTTGCCTGGTTCGAGAGGGTCTTGGTTGGGGCCGGTCAGCTGGGGGTCAGCGGTGTCGATGACGATCTCCCAGTGTTGTCCGTAACTCTCCTCAGGGATAGTGAACGTGATCTCGTCGTGGTGGGCATTGATCAGTAGCAGGAACGAATCGTCCACGACCCGCTCGCCGAGGTCGTTACGGTCGGGGATTCCTTGGCCGTTGAGATAGACCGCGACGGTACGCGCGTAGCCGGTGTCCCAGTCCTCGTCGGTCATCTGTTGCCCGTCCGGGCGCAGCCAGGCGATGTCGTCGATACTCGAGCCTTTGATGGGACGTCCCTGGAAGAACCGCTGCCGGCGAAAGATCGGATGGGCGGCCCGAAGTGTGGTCAGCCGTGCGGTGAACTCGGTGAGGGAGCTGTTCGCGTCGTTGTCGTGGGCGGCGGTCCAGTCGAGCCAGGACAGTTCATTGTCCTGGCAGTACACGTTGTTGTTGCCGGCTTGGGTGCGCCCGAGCTCGTCGCCGTGGGCGATCATCGGTACACCTTGGGACAGCAGCAGTGTTGTCAAGAAGTTCCGTTTTTGCCGCTCGCGCAGCTCATTGATCTCGGGGTTGTCGGTGGGGCCCTCGGTGCCGCAGTTCCAGGAGCTGTTGTTGCTTTCCCCGTCGGCGCTGCCCTCGCCGTTCGCCTCGTTGTGTTTCTCGTTGTAGGAGACCAGGTCGTTGAGGGTAAACCCGTCGTGGGCGATGACGAAGTTGATCGATGCTATTGGCCGGCGGTTATCTGACTCGTATAGGTCCGATGACCCGGTGAACCGCGAGGCGAATTCCGCGAGACTGGCCGGTTCACCGCGCCAGAAGTCGCGCACCGTGTCGCGATATCGGCCGTTCCATTCCGTCCACAGCGGCGGGAACCCGCCGACTTGGTAGCCGCCCTCACCGACGTCCCACGGTTCGGCTATTAGCTTGACCTGGCTGACGATGGGGTCTTGGTTGATCAGGTCGAAGAATGCCGAGAGCCGGTCCACCGCGTGGAACTCCCTGGCCAGAGAGGATGCCAGGTCGAACCGGAATCCGTCGACATGCATCTCGGTGACCCAGTACCGCAGGGAGTCCATGAGCAGACGCAAGGACTCGTGGTGGCGGACGTTGAGGCTGTTCCCGGTGCCGGTGGTGTCGAAGTAATGTTTCTCGTCACCTTCGACGAGGCGGTAATAGGCCTGGTTGTCGATTCCCCGGAAGGACAGCGTCGGGCCCATGTGGTTGCCCTCGGCGGTGTGGTTGTAGACCACATCGAGGATCACCTCGATACCTGCCTGGTGCAGCGAGCGCACCATGGTCTTGAACTCCAGCACCTGCTCACCCAGCGTGCCGAAGCAGGCGTAATCGTTGTGCGGGGCGAAGAAGCCGATCGTGTTGTAGCCCCAGTAGTTCGACAGGCCTTTCTGGACGAGAGTGGAGTCATGCACGAATTGGTGGACGGGCAGCAGCTCGACCGCCGTCACACCCAATCGACGGAAATGCCGAATCATCACCGGGTGCGCCAGACCCGCGTAAGTGCCGCGCACATCCTCGGGGATCCCCGGATGGCGCATCGTCATCCCCTTGACATGTGCCTCGTAAATGATCGTCTCGTTGTAGGGGATTTTGGGCGGATGATCGGTGCCCCAGTCGAAGTACGGGTTGATCACCACCGAGGTCATGGCGTGCGGTCCTGAGTCGGCGTCGTTGTAGGACTCCGGGTCGTCGAACCGATAGGAGAACAGCGACTCGTCCCAGTCGTACCGTCCGTCGATCGCCTTGGCGTAGGGGTCAAGTAGCAGCTTCGAGGGGTTGCACCGCAAACCGGCGGCAGGTGCATAGGGCCCGTGCACTCGGTAGCCGTAGCGCTGCCCGGGACCCACCCTGGGTAGGTAGCCGTGCCACATGAGCCCGTTGCGCTCAGGCAGGTCCCCCCGGGTCTCGGTGCCGTCATCATCGAACAAGCACAGCTCGACTCGGTCAGCGACCTCGGAAAAGATCGAGAAATTGGTGCCGCCACCGTCGAAGACTGCCCCTAGGGGATAGGTCGAACCCGGCCAAATATGCACGACACCTCCACGGAGACCGGCGCTCGATCAGGGCAGGACACAGCTTGCCCACCCCTCCCCCGCGATCGCAATCAGCGGGGGAGCCGTCGCCGACTCCGAAGGATCTCCACATTCAGTCCGGATCCGTGCGAGGGCAGCGCGGTAGATCATGTATAGCTGCCCGAAGCGTCAGGCATCGAGGGCGTCGAGACCTCGGCGGGCAGCGAGATCACCACGGTGAGCCCACCGCCAGGGGTGTCCTCGGCGCTGAGCGTGCCGCCGATCGCTTCGGTGAAGCCCCGCGCCACGCTGAGCCCAAGCCCGACACCGACGGTTGCGTTGCGGTCGCCGAGGCGCTGGAACGGGACAAACAGCCGGTGGATGGCGTTGCGGGGTACTCCGGGTCCGGAGTCGACCACACGGAGTTGGACACGATCGGCGTGGGCACTGGCGCGCACGGCCACCCCGGCACCTCGGCCGTGGCGTAGCGCGTTGTCCACCACGTTGGCCACCACTCGCTCCAGCAGCCCAGCATCGGCCATCACCGCCGGGAGCGACTCGTCGATCTCCACCGCCACCCGTCGTGCCTCGTCCACCCCGGCCAACGCGAGCGCGACGATTTGGTCGTAGCCGACAGGTTCGATCCGTGGCACCATCGCCCCGGCGGCCAGCCGGGATGAGTCGAGCAGGTTGTCGACCAGTCCGGTCAACCGGTCCACCGACTCCTCGACGGTGGCCTTGCTGGCGCGGATCAACTCACCGGTCATCGGGTCGCGGTCACCCAGATACGGCCTGTGGTGGCGACGCAGGATCCGCGACACCGTCCGCGCCGCGACGCCCAGCTCAGGCCCGAGCCAGTCCTGTCCTCAGCGCTCACGGTCCCGCAGCGCCAGTACCCGCGCCTCGGTGTCAGCATCCGTGCGCCTGTGGTGTGCGGACAC
>Ga0137412_10000379_pt1 | contig 30636 bp, 30 predicted proteins | sample CZODoug2_1_16fun_FD_122160 | JGI IMG/M metagenome (GOLD analysis project Ga0137412, IMG submission 122160) | Vadose zone soil fungal communities from Angelo Coast Range Reserve, California, USA - CZODoug2_1_16fungal (Hybrid Assembly) | ecosystem: Environmental > Terrestrial > Soil > Vadose zone...
CCGGCCTGGGTGAACCGGAAGATGTTGTCGATGAACAGCAGCACGTCCTGACCCTGCACATCGCGGAAGTACTCGGCCATCGACAGCGCCGACAGCGCGACCCGCAACCGGGTGCCCGGCGGCTCGTCCATCTGCCCGAACACCAGCGCGGTGTCCTGGATGACGTCGGTCTCGGTCATCTCGACGATCAGACCGGTGCCCTCACGGGTGCGCTCACCCACGCCGGCGAACACCGACACACCGCCGAAGTTCTTGGCGACCCGGTAGATCATCTCCTGGATGAGCACCGTCTTGCCCACGCCAGCGCCGCCGAACAGGCCGATCTTGCCGCCGCGGATGTACGGGGTGAGCAGGTCGATGACCTTGATGCCGGTCTCGAACACCTCGGTCTTGCTCTCGAGCTGATCGAACGGAGGCGGGTCGCGGTGGATCGGCCAGCGTTCGGTGATCTCCAGCGACTCCTCGGGGACGTCGAGCGGGTGGCCGAGCGCGTTCCACACGTGGCCCTTCGTCACGTCACCCACCGGCACCGTGATCGGACCGCCGGTGTCGGTGACCTCCGAACCGCGTACCAGGCCGTCGGTCGGCTCCATCGAGATCGTGCGGACCATGTCCTCGCCGATGTGCTGCGAAACCTCGAGCGTCAGCGTCTTGGACAGCTCGCCGAGCGCGATCTCGACGGTGAGGGCGTTGTAGACCGCCGGGATGTTGTTACGCCCGAACTCGACGTCGACAACGGGGCCGATCACCCGCACCACGCGCCCGACGGACGTGCTCGCCGCCGCCTCTTCCTTATCCGTAACCGTGGTCACTATTCATCTCTCCCTGCTGCGGCGAGCGCATCGGCCCCGCCGACGATCTCGCTGATCTCCTGGGTGATCTCGGCCTGGCGAGCCTGGTTGGCCAGCCGGGTGTAGGTGCGGATGAGTTCCTCGGCGTTGTCGCTCGCCGACTTCATCGCGCGCTGGCGGTTCGCCGACTCCGACGCCGCCGCCTCGAGCAACGCGGAGAACAGGCGCGCGCTGATGTAGCGCGGCAGCAACGCCTCCAGCAGTTCCTCGGGCTCCGGCTCGAATTCGTACGCCGCCTGAAGGGCACTCTCATCGGCGTCATCGGAGTCACCCTCGGCCGGGTCACCCGCCGCCTTCACCGGGGCGACCTGGGCCACCGTCGGTGTCTGCATCGCGAGGGACTCGAAGTGGGTGAACACGACATAGAGCTCGTCGATGCCGCGAGCGCCGCGGAACTCTCCGTCGCTCGTAGCCGACAAGGCGCCGACGGCCGTCTCGGTGGCGTCGCGGGCGTCGAGGAACGTCGGCTGTTCGGAGAAGCCCGTCCACGAACCGGCGATGTCCATGCGCCGGAACCGATAGAACGCCAGCCCCTTGCGACCGATGACGTAGCGCACCGGTTCCTTGCCCTCAGCGCGCAGCCGCTCGGCCAGCTGGTTCGCCCGCCGGATGACGTTCGAGCTGTACCCGCCGGCCAGGCCACGGTCGCTGGTGATCAGCAGGATGCCGGCCCGCCGCGGGTTCTCGACGCCGGTGAGCAACGGGTGCGACAGCGACGCGTTCTTGCCCAGCGCCGCGAGCGCACGGGTCAGCTCCTCGGCGTAGGGTCGCGCCGCCCGCATCCGCGCCTGCGCCTTGGCGATGCGCGACGCGGCGATGAGCTCCATCGCCTTGGTGATCTTCCTGGTCGACTGGACCGAGCGAACCCGGCGCCGGTAGACGCGAAGCTGAGCGCCCATCGCCTACTGCGTTTCCGTGTCGTTGGTGTCGGCCGACGCCGGCTGGGACTCCTTCTCCACCGCGGCGGCGTCCGCGGCGGCCTTCTTGTCGGCGGTGAACTGCTGCTTCACCTCGTCGACAACCTCCTCCAGCGCGCCGATCGTGTCGTCGTCGAGGACGCCTGTCTCGGCGATCGTCGTGAAGATCACCTGTCGGTTGTGCGCGATGTAGTCGTGCAGTTGGGCCTCGAACGGGCGGACGTCGGCGACCTCGAGGTCGTCGAACTTGCCGGTGGTGCCGGCCCAGATCGACACGACCTCGCGCTCGACCGGAAACGGCGAGGACGCCGGCTGCTTGAGCACCTCGACCATGCGCGCACCCCGGGACAGCTGCTGCTGCGAGGTTCGGTCCAGGTCGGAGCCGATGGCGGCGAACGCTTCGAGCTCGCGGTACTGGGCGAGGTCGACGCGCAGCCGACCGGCGACCGACTTCATCGCCTTGGACTGCGCGGCGCCACCGACCCGCGACACCGAGATGCCGACGTTGATCGCCGGGCGGACGCCGGCATTGAACAGGTCGGTCTCGAGGAAGCACTGGCCGTCGGTGATGGAGATGACGTTGGTCGGGATGTAGGCCGAGACGTCGTTGCCCTTGGTCTCGATGATCGGCAGCCCGGTCATGGAGCCGCCGCCCAGCTCGTCGTTGAGCTTGGCGCAGCGCTCCAGCAGCCGCGAGTGCAGGTAGAACACGTCGCCCGGGTAGGCCTCGCGGCCCGGTGGGCGACGCAGCAGCAGCGACACGGTGCGGTAGGCCTCGGCCTGCTTGGTGAGGTCGTCGAAGACGATCAGCACGTGCTTGCCGTCATACATCCAGTGCTGGCCGATCGACGAGCCGGTGTACGGGGCGATGTACTTGAAGCCCGCGGCATCCGACGCCGGGGCGGCGACGATGGTCGTGTACTCCATCGCGCCGGCCTCGTCGAGCGTCTGCCGCGCGGCCGCGATGGTCGAGCCCTTCTGCCCGATGGCCACGTAGATGCAGCGCACCTGCTTCTTCGGATCGCCGGTGCGCCAGTTGTCGCGCTGGTTGATGATCGTGTCCAGGCAGACCGTGGTCTTGCCGGTCTGCCGGTCGCCGATGATCAGCTGGCGCTGCCCGCGGCCGATGGCGGTCATGGCATCGATGGCCTTGATGCCGGTGAGCATCGGCTCCTTGACGTCCTGGCGCTGCACCACGCTCGGCGCCTGCAGTTCCAGCGCGCGGCGGGTCTCGGTGGTGACCTCGCCCTGACCGTCGATCGGGTTGCCCAGCGCGTCGACCACCCGGCCGAGGTAGCCGTCGCCGACCGGCACCGACAACACCTCGCCGGTGCGCTTGACCTGCTGGCCCTCCTCGATCTTGGACGCGTCGCCCAGGACGACCACGCCGATGTCGCGCACGTCCAGGTTCAGCGCGACGCCCAGCGTGCCGCCCTCGAACTCGAGCAGCTCGTTGGCCATGGCACTCGGCAGGCCCTCGACCGTCGCGATGCCGTCGCCGGTCTCGGCGACGATGCCGACCTCTTCGCGCGTGGCCTCCGGCGTATAGGACGATACGTAGCTCTCGATAGCGCTACGGATCTCGTCCGTGGAGATCGTCAGCTCTGCCATCAACTCTTCCTATCTGTCTGGGTGCTAGCTGGTGAGGGCGGCGCGGGCCGCGGCGAGACGGGACGAGATGGTGCCGTCGATGACCTCGTCGCCGACGCGGATCGCCAGACCGCCGCGCACCGCGGGGTCGACGGCGGTACGCAACGCGATCGGCCGGCCGTAGATGTCGGTTAGGGCCGCGGTCAACCGGCTCTCCTGCTCCGAGGTGAGCTCGACGGCGGTCACCACACGAGCCATCGAGCGGTGGCGCCGGGCGGCCGCGGCCTCGAGCAGGTCGTCGATCGCGAGCTCGACGGATCGCTTGCGAGTACTCGCCACGGCGTGCTCGAGCAGGGCTTGGGTGATCGGATGCACCCGGCCGGCGATGACGTCGCGCAGCAGCGCGGTGCGCCGTGGCGCGGGTACCGAGATCTCGTCGAGCAGGGTCGTCAGCTGCGACTGCGAGTCGAGGATGCGCTCGAATCGGAACAGCTGGTCCTCGACCTCGTCCAGGTCGCCGTCCTGCTCGGCCGCGCGCAGCAGGGCGTCGTCGCCGAGATGCTCCATACCCTCGGCGAGATCCCACGGCGTCGACCAGCGCTGCTCCGCCGCGGCCCGGGCCAGGTCGCGTGCCTCGGCGCTCACCTTGCCTTCGAGCAGCCCACCGATGAGATCAGCGCGGGCTCCGAGCGCAGTGGCCGGATCGCCCACACTGCGGCGTAGTTGGGGCTGGCTGGCCAGCAGGTCGGCGATCGCGTACAGCTCGCTGGCCAGGTCGATCAGCCCACCGGATGTCGCGGCTCGACCGGACACCTCACCAATACGGGCCCGTACGGTCTCGAGCGCCGCGCGGCTCGCAGACCCACTCATCTCTTTCCCCCGCCCTTCGCGAATCCGCGCGCCACCACTCGCTGACGCTCGGGTGGACACGAGGATCCGCACCGCTCCTTCGTCGCGGGCCGCGTCGCGGCGGCGGGGCTCTTCGCGCGAGCGCTCATCGCGTTCGTGGCTGGGTTCATGGTGTGTTCCCGTTGGCGGCCGCGTGGTCCTGCTGCTCGAGCTCGGCGAGGAACGAGTTGACGGTCGTGCTCACCTGGGCGTCGTCGGCGAGACGCTGGCCGATGATTCGCTCGGACAGCTCGACCGCGAGGGTGCCGATCTCGCCCCGGAGCTCGCGCACCACCTGGCTGCGCTGGGTGCGCAGCTGCTCGTCACCTCTGGCCACGATGCGGGCCGACTCCTCCTGGGCCTGGGCGCGCAGCTCCTCGACGATGCGCTGCGCCTCGGCGCGCGCTCCCTCGCGGATCTGGGCTGCCTCGTTGCGCGCCTCGGCCAACTGGGCCTGGTACTGCTCGAGCGTGCGCTGGGCCTCGGCCTGGGCCGCCTCGGCCCGGGCGATGCCGCCCTCGATCGCGTCCCGGCGCTCGCGGTAGATCTGCTCCATCCGCGGCCACACGAAGCGCATCAGCACGAACACCAGCAGCGCGAACGCGATCGAACCGATGATGAGCTCGCCCATCGCCGGGACGAGGACGTTTTCTTCTGCCAGATGCATCGCAGTACTCCGCACTAGTCGAGAACTACTCGGGGACTACTTGAGGGCGAACGCGAGGACCAGGCCGAACAGGGCCAGCGCCTCGATGATGGCGAAGCCGACCAGCATCCAGGTACGCGTGAAGTTCGCGGACTCGGGCTGGCGAGCACTCGAGTTGATGTAGGCGGCGAAGATCAGGCCGATGCCGACACCCGGGCCGATGGCCGCGAGGCCATAGCCGATCGTGCCGAGCTGCCCGGTGACGCCGGCGGCGGCAAGGATGCTCATTGTCGACTGCTTCCTCTCGGTGTGTTCGCGTGACCGTCACGCGAACCCTTGCGGGATCAGGGAACCAGAACCTCCGCCGACATCGCGTCGGCCCTGGTTTTGGGGAATCTCAGTGCTCCTCGGCGAGGGCACCCTGTAGGTAGCTCGCGGTCAGGACCACGAAGACGTAGGCCTGCAGGACCTGGACGAACAGCTCGAAGAACGTCAATGCCAACGCCAGCAGGAAAGACGGGATGCTGAAGATCTTCGAGAAGTTGTGGACGCTGAGCAGATAGGTGGTGCCCAGCGTGAAGACGAGCAGCAGCAGGTGGCCGGCGAACATGTTGGCGAACAGACGAACGGCCAGCGTGATCGGGCGCACGATCAGCGTCGAGATGATCTCGATGGGCGTGAGCAGGATGTACATCGCCTTCGGCACGCCCGGCATGAACAGGATGTCGCCGAAGTACTTCTTCGCCCCGTGCTTCTTGACGCCCACCCAGTTGAACATCACCCACGAGATGACGGCGAGGATCGCTGGATAGGCGATGTGCGCGTTCGGAGATATCTGCGCGACCGGGATGATCCCGAAGATGTTCGTCACGACGATGAAGCAGAACAAGGTCGCGAGATAGGGCGCGAACCGCACGCCCTCGTGGCCGATCATGTCCTCGGCGATGTTGTTGCGCACCAGGCCGTAGACCGACTCGGCCATCCACTGGCCCCGACCCGGCACGATTTTCGGGTTGCGGACCGCGGCCAGGAACAGCACTATCAGCAGCGCCACGGCGATCCAGACCAGGATCGTGACCTTGGTGATAGTGAAGTGGACGTTGAACCACTCCCACTTCACCAACGGCTTGAAGATGAACGACTCGGTTCCGGGCGCGCAGAAGCCGTTGTCGCCCTTGCATGGCGGGTCGGCTAGTACCACGGTCACCCGGAGTCCCCTTCGTCAGTGCGAGTCAGTCGACGCGGAACGCCGACGGCTCGATCGCCGATTCAGTTGCCGTACTTGCGGATGATCAGGTAGATCGCACCGGCGAAGCCGACCAGCATCCCGACCACGATGCCCACCCACGTGTGCAGCCATAGATCGATCAACCAGCCGATGCCGCCCCACACCACAATCCCGGCGAGGAGCGTACTGAGGACCGCCCAGCCAACCGCGGCGTCTCCAGGACGGTTTTGAGGGCCGCGTGGCTCGGGTGCCTCAGGCATCGCACCTAGACATTAGCAGTCACAGAACGGTGCTCTTGACATCGGCCTGTCGGAGGCGTCTACTGCGCCGCCGCTCCCCGTACGGTGGCCGTCAACTGCACGGTCAGCCACACGGCCACGGCGCCCAGCACCGCACCGGCAACCGGCATCCGGCGCAGCAGCCCGTCGTCGCCCACGATGTCGATCAGCAGCGCCAGCAGACCGAGCGAGGTCAGGTACACGGTCAGCGCCACCGGCAGGGTGAGCTGGACCGCTACCCGCTCCGCGGCGAGCACCGCGGCCGCGCTCGCGGTGAAGAACGCGATGACGATGGCGAAGCCGCAGGCCATGGACGCCGCGCCCGACGAGCCGGTCACCGCGGCGCCCGCTGCGGTCGCCGCCAGGCCGGTTACCAGGTCGATCACGAACGCGTACCGGACCGGCTTCGGGAGCAGTCGCTGAGTCACGGCCGTTTTCACGGCCGGCCGGTGCCTACGGGATCAGGTACCGGTTCGGGTACGGGCGGGGCGGCGTGACGTCCCGCGGCATGGCGGCCCCGGCCCCGGCGCAGCCGCGGAATCGCCGACATCAGCAGGCCGATCGCGGCCAGCGCCGAGAGCACGGAGATGACCAGCCACGGGCCCCGCATCAGCGACAGCGCGACACCACCGAACGCCAGCAGCGCCGACCAGAAGTAGAGCAGCAACACCGCGCGCCGGTGCGTATGGCCGATCTCGAGCATGCGGTGGTGCAGATGCTCCTTGTCGGGCGCGAACGGCGATTGTCCGCGACGGATCCGGCGCACAATCGCCAGCAGCAGGTCGACGAACGGGATCGCCAGCACCGCGATCGGTAAGAACGGCAGCAGCAGCGGTAGCGATCCGAGCAATCGCCCGAACGACTGCGGATCGGCGCTGGTCGTCGCTGTCGTCGCGGCCGCCGAGAGCACCAGCCCCACCAGCATCGAGCCCGAATCGCCCATGAAGATGCGGGCCGGTGAGAAGTTGTGCGGCAGGAACCCGATACACGCGCCGGCCAGGGCGGCCGTCAGCAGGGTCGGCGTGTTCGCGACGTCGATGTAGTTGTGCGAGACGAGGTAGTACGCGTAGATGAAGAACGCGAGCGCGCCGATGGCCGTCACGCCGGCGGCCAGGCCGTCCAGCCCGTCGATGAAGTTCAGGGCGTTGATGGTCAGCACCGTGAGCAGAATCGTGACCGGGATGCCTATGTCGCGGCCGAGTGACACCGTGCCGGCGTGACCGATCGGCAGGTAGACGGCGGTCATCTGCACGCCGCCCTTGGTCACCATCACACCGGTGGCAGCGACCTGTCCGGCGAGTTTGGTGATCGAGTCGAGCTCGTACTTGTCGTCCAGGACGCCGAGGGCGCAAATCATGGCGCCGGATACGAGCACCCAGTCGATGTCCCAGTTGCCGAAGGTGGCGCCCAACGTCGGCAGCTTGTGGGCGACGAAGATCGCCATCGCGAACCCGGCAAATAACGCCAACCCCCCCAGTCGCGGCGTAGCGACCGCGTGGACGTCCCGATCCCGCGGCTTGGCGACCGCACCCCACCAGATCGCGATACGCCGCGCCGCCGGGGTGAGCAAGTAACTACCGGCGGCAGCGATGCAGCCGATCAGCGCGTACTCGAGACTGGGATGCACGAATCCTCATGGGCTAGCTGGCAGCGCAAGGTTAGCCGACGACGGAGTGGACGACCTTGCGCAGATCATCCAGGCTCACCGCGCCCTCGCGCAGCACCCGCGGGGTCTCGGTGGTGACGTCCACGATGGTCGACGCGACGCCGACGGTGGCCCGGCCACCGTCGAGGTAGACCTGAGCGCTGTCGCCGAGCTGCTCCTGCGCCTGCTCGGCGGTGAGCGCCGGGGGTTGCCCGGTGCGGTTCGCGCTGGTCACCGCCATCGGCCCGGTGCGGTCGAGCAGTTCGAGGGCCACCGGATGCAGCGGCATGCGGACGGCCACCGTGCCTCGCGAGTCGCCGAGATCCCAGGCCAGGGACGGCGCGTGCTCGACGACCAGAGTCAGCCCGCCGGGCCAGAACGCCTCGATGAGCGAGCGCAGCTGCGCCGGGACGTAGCTGACCAGGCCCTCGATCGTGTCCCAGGACCCGACCAATACCGGCACCGGCATGTCACGACCGCGGCCCTTGGCGGCCAGCAGGTCCGCGACGGCCGTGGCGTCGAACGCATCCGCGCCGAGTCCGTAGACGGTGTCGGTGGGCATCACCACGAGTTGGCCGGACTGCACGGCCCGGGCCGCGGTGTCGATCGCGTCGGCCCGGATGTCACGATCGGCACAGTCGTAGAGCAGCGTCACGCTCTCATCGTGCCCCAGCCCGCACGGCGGTCGCGTAGCGGGGACGCCCGGCCAGGTCGCGATGATCGGCGACGTCTCGCCACCCATCACCCAGAAGGGCCGGTACCGCCTCGCCGTGGGTGTCGTCGTGCTCGAGCGCCAGCACTCCCCCGGGCCGCAACAACGCCTGAGCGCGGGCGATCACGTTCGGGATGACGCCCAGCCCGTCGTCGCCCGCGAAGACGGCCTCGTCGGGGTCGGCACGAACCTCCGGGTCGACGGGGGTGCCGGCCGGGACGTACGGCGGGTTGCTGACCACGGCGTCCACCCGCCCGTGCAGGTCGGACAGAATGCCGTCGTCGGCGACGTCCCCTTCCACGACCGTGACGTCCGTGCCGGCCGTGTTGCGGCGCAGCCAGGCCAGCGCCGCGGCCGACCGCTCGACGGCGTAGACGCGGGCTCCGGGCACCTCGTGCGCGATCGCCAACGCCAGCGCCCCCGTGCCGGCGCACAGGTCGACCACGATCGGCGCCTCGCCGAGCCCGACTCCGGGTCCGAGCCCGAGCCTGGGCCCGAGTCCGGGCCGGATCGCGTCGACGAGCAGTTCGGTCTCCGGACGGGGCACGAACGCCCCGGGACCGACCGCGAGGTCCAGGTAGCGGAACGCCGCCCGCCCGACGATGTGTTGCAGCGGCTCGCGGGCGGCGCGCCGATCCACGACGGCCGCGAAGACCTGAGCTGTCACCGGGTCGACATCGTCCATCACGGCGAGCCGGGATCGCTCGACGCCGAGGCAGTGGGCGAGCAGCAGCTCCGCGTCCACCCGGGGCGATCCGACGCCGGCGGCGCTCAGCTGGCGCGTCGCGTCGTCGAGCAGGGGCCGCACCGCCGTCACTGCTCGTCGGTGCCGGCGAGCAGCGCCTCGACATCGGCCTGAGCCAGCGCATCGATGACGTCGTCGAGCGCGCCGTCGATCACCTGGTCGAGGTTGTACGCCTTGAAGCCCACCCGGTGGTCGCTGATGCGGTTCTCCGGGAAGTTGTAGGTGCGGACGCGCTCGGAACGGTCGACGGTGCGCACCTGCGAGCGACGGGCGTCGGCGGCCGCGGAGTTCGCCTCCTCCTGGGCGGCGGCGAGCAGCCGGGCCCGCAACACGCGCATGCCCGCCTCGCGGTTCTGCAGCTGGCTCTTCTCGTTCTGCATCGAGACGACCGTACCGGTGGGTATGTGCGTGATCCGCACGGCCGAATCGGTGGTGTTGACGCTCTGCCCACCCGGCCCGGACGATCGGAACACGTCGATACGCAGGTCGTTCGGATCGATCTCGACGTCGACGTCGTCGGCCTCGGGCAAGACGTGCACGCCCGCGGCCGAGGTGTGGACGCGCCCCTGCGACTCGGTGACCGGAACGCGCTGGACGCGGTGCACGCCGCCCTCGTACTTCAGCCGGCTCCACACCGGATCGTCCGCCTTGCGGGCGCGCACGGCGACGGTCGCCGACTTGATACCGCCCAGATCGGTCGGCTCCTCGGCGAGGGTCTCGGTGGTCCACCCGCGGCGTTCGGCGTAGCGCAGGTACATGCGGAGCAGATCGCCGGCGAACAGCGCCGACTCGTCGCCGCCCTCGCCCGCCTTGATCTCGAGGATGACATCCTTGCTGTCGTTGGGATCCTTCGGCAGCAACAGCTCGCGCAGCCGCTGTTCGAGCTCGGTGATGCGACCGGCGGCCTGGTCGGCCTCGGCCGCGAACGCGTTGTCTTCGGCCGCCAGCTCGTGGGCGGCGGCCAGATCGCCGCGGGCCGCCTCGAGCTCGGACGCCGCGGCCCGGATCGGGGCCAGCTGGGCGAAGCGCCGCCCGAGCGTGCGGGCCCGCGCCTGATCGGAGTGCACCGCCGGGTCCGACAGCGCCGTCTCGACCTCGGCGTACTCATCCAGCAGCTCAGGGAGCCTGCCCTGCAGAGCCATGAGAACCCTTCTCGATTGTGCAACTTCAACCCGTCCGACGAGGGTCAAAGTTGCACGATGTACCCCGACGACAGAGAACGGCGCCCGCCGCCTTGCCACGTGGGCAAGGACGGCGGGCGCCGTCTGGGTAGCTAGGAGTTCGAGTCGGACGATCCGGAGCGCACGCGCTTGCCGAACCGCTTCTCGAACTTGTCGACGCGGCCGCCGACGTCCATGATCTTCTGCTTGCCCGTGTAGAACGGGTGGCAGGCCGAGCACACGTCAGCGTGCAGGTGTCCGGACTTGGCCGTGCTGCGAGTAGTGAACGTGTTGCCGCAAGAACACGTCACCTCGGTAACCACGTAGTCCGGGTGGATTCCAGTCTTCACTGCATAGGTCCCTTCGAAGATGGCGCCGGGTCCCCTCTCGGGGTGAACCGGAGCCGGGTAACTGGCGTCCAGTCTGCCAGGGCAAAGCCCGGCATACCAAAACAACGGCAAAACGCCCCCGGCCCGCCGGATGTTCCCGGTGCGATCATTCCCCGCGCCCGTTTGTGTGACCACTCGCAACGGCCGCGGCCTACACGGCGACCTTGTCGTCGCCGACGGGCTTGCTCTGCTTCAGCTGGCGCAGCCGCTCGGCCTCGTTCTCCTCCGCGATCTGCTGGGCCGCCGCCTCGTCGCGGGTCAGGTTCTCGCCAGTCTTCGGGTCGAAGACGTGCATCGCCGACGTGTCGACCCACAACTCCGACGTCTCGCCGGGGCGGATCTTGCTCTTGCTGTCGATGCTCGCCACGAGCTGGGTGCGCATGGCCTCGCCGTCCAGCTCACGGTCGAGTTCGTCCAGGGCGGCCTGGACGTCGGGGTGGGGCTCGAACGGCACGTAGGCGTACTTCTCGTTGCCGAGCCACTCGGTGACGTCGATCGGGGCCTGGAACGTCGCGCCCGAGGCCCGACGCGACTCGTCGAGCATCGAGGCGTCCTCGAACGCCTCCGGACGCACCCCGACGACCATCAGCTCGCCGTCGGTCAGCCGCGACGCGATGGCCGGGGGAATGTCCACGTCGACGAACGGCATCTGCAGCTTGCCCTCGTGCACGGTCGCGGGCAGGAAGTTCATCGGCGGCGAGCCGATGAAGCCCGCGACGAACAGGTTGACCGGCTGCTCGTACAGCTCGCGCGGGCTGGCCACCTGCTGCAGCACGCCGCGCCGCAACAGGGCGACGCGGTCGCCGAGGGTCATCGCCTCGGTCTGGTCGTGCGTGACATACACCGTGGTGATGCCGAGGCGTCGTTGCAGGCGGGCGATCTCGGTGCGCATCTGCCCGCGCAACTTGGCGTCCAGGTTGGACAATGGCTCGTCGAACAGGAACGCGTCGGCCTGCCGGATGATCGCGCGGCCCATCGCCACGCGCTGGCGCTGCCCGCCGGAGAGATTGGCCGGCTTGCGCTGCAGGTGCTCCTTGAGCTCGAGGACGTCGGCCACCTCGTTCACCAGGCGGTTGATCTCGTCGTTGCTCTGCCGGTTCTTGTGCAACCGCAGCGGGAACGCGATGTTCTCGAAGACCGTCAGGTGCGGGTAGAGAGCGTAGTTCTGGAACACCATGGACAGGTTGCGATCACGCGGCGCCTTATCGTTCACTCGCTCGCCGCCGATCAGCAGGTCGCCGCTGCTGATGTCCTCCAGGCCGACGATCATGCGCAGCACGGTGGACTTGCCGCTGCCCGAGGGGCCGACCAGGATCAGGAACTCGCCGTCGCCCACGTCGATGTTGACGTCGGTGACTGCCTTGAAGCCGTCGCCGTAAACCTTGGTGATGTGCTTGAGCTGGATGGTTGACATCGTCTACCCCTAACCCTTCACCGCGCCGGCGGTCAGCCCGGCGACGATTCGCTTCTGGAAGAACAGCACGAGAATTACGACTGGGACGGTGACGATCACCGCGGCCGCCGCCACGTAGCCCGTCGGCGGAATGAACTGCGACGGCCCCTGGAAGAAGCCCAACACCGCGGGCACGGTCTGCGAGCCGGTGAAGTGCGGAGCCGTGGAACCGGTGGTCGACGACAGCGAGATGGCGTACACGAAGTCGTTCCAAGCGGTGAAGAACGAGATGATCGCGACGGTGAACACGCCCGGCGCGGCGAGCGGGAACACGACCTTGCGGAACGCCTGCCAGCTCGTTGCGCCGTCGACCTGAGCCGCCTGCTCCATCTCCCACGGGATCTGCCGGAAGAACGCGGTGAGCGTCCAGATCGAGATCGGTAAGGTCAGCGACAGGTAGGGGATGATCAGGCCGAGCGTCGTGTTGTACAGCCCGATGCTGCGCCACAGGTTGAACAGTGGAGTCACGATGCTGATGGCCGGGAAGAACGCGGTCAGCAGCGCGGTGTTGAGGATCAGCCGCTTGCCGGGGAAGTCCAGGCGCGCGATGCCGTACGCCGCGAACGTCGACAGTCCCACGCCGACCACCGTCGCGATCAGGCAGATGACGATGGAATTCACCAGCGCCGGCCGGAACAAGCTCCCACCCGCGCCGGTCAGGATGTAGCGGTAGTTCTCCCAGCTCCAGGCCTTCTTGTTGAGAGACGCATAGGCGCGATCGGTAATCGAGCCACTCGACTTCAGCGACAGCGACAGGATCCAGCCGATCGGCAGCAGGGTGTACAGGATGATCGGCACGGACGCGACACCCAGCCAGATCTTGGCCCTGGGCGAAACCTCAGCGGCCACGTCAGTCACCCCTCACGCGGGACAGATCGGTTCGGAACACCTTGATGAATACGGTGGTGATGACGATCACGCACACGAAGAGCAAGATCGAGATCGCCGAGCCGAGGCCTACCTGGCTCCGGGTGATCGTCTGGTTGTAGGCGAGCACACCCACTGAGGTCGTGTCCTGCGAACCCTGGGTCATGATGAAGATGTTGTCGAAGATGCGGAACGCATCCAGGGCGCGGAACAGCAGCGCCACCATGATGGCCGCCTTCATGGCCGGCAGGATGACCTTGCGCAACCGTTCCCAGAACGTGGCCCCGTCGACCTGAGCCGCCTCCTGCATCTCGTCGGGCACCTGGGCGAGCCCGGCGAGCAAGAGAAGGGACATGAACGGCGTGGTCTTCCAGATCTCGGAGACCATGATGGCGATCAGGGCCGACCAGTGGTGGCCGAACCAGTCGTAGTCGGCATTGAAGTTCCACCAACCGAACGGCACCCAGCTGGAGACCTCGTGAATCCACCGGCTCAAATAGCCGGTGTTGGGGGCGAAGGCGTACTGCCAGCCGTACGCGGACACCACGGTGATGATCGAGTACGGGATCAACACGATCGTGCGCAGCGTCCGCCGCGGTATGACGATCTTGTTCATCACCATGGCCAGCGCCATGCCGAGCACGAACTCGACGGCCACCGTGATGAGCATGACCAGCGTGCTGACCCACACCGCGTGCCACCACAGCGTGTCGCTGAGGATCGTGCCGTAGTTGCGTAGCCCGAGGAACGAGCGCCCGTGGGGATCGGTGATGCGGTAGTTGAACAGGGAAAGGTAGATCGAGTAGCCGATGGGGTAGGCGACCACGATCACCATCACGAGGAACGCCGGGGCCGACAGCTTCCAGCCCAAGTTGCGGTCCTGCCGCGCGCGATCGGACAGGGCCGTCTTCTTGCGACGGACGTGACGGGCCGGCGCTGTCGGCGCCGTTTCGACGGTGGCAGTCACAGCAGCCGATCCCCCTTCAACACCTCGAGGATGAATTTCTGCGCCTTGGCCGGCGAGCCCGATCCGACCGAGCCGGGCGGGCTGAACTTCTCCTGCAGGGCGGTCGACAGGTCGCCGTAGTACTGCGACTGCGGGCGCGGGGCGGCCTGGCGCAGCGACTGCAGGATCACCGCGGCCAGGCCGTTCGGGAACGCCTTCTCGACGGCCGGGTCGGTGTACACCGTGTCGTTCGCGGCCGGGTTGCCCGAGCTGACCATGTATTCCTTCTGGTGCTCGGCGCTGGTGATGCACTTGGTGGCTTCGATCGCGGCGGCCTTGTTCTTGCCGTAGCGGCCGATGCCGATCTCGATGCCACCGAACGGCGGCTTGGACGGCTGCCCGGCGACGGTCTGCGGATACGTGGTGAAGCCGACGTCGGAGTCCCGGAAGGAGACCTTGTCGCCCCCGGGTCCCATGGCGGCCCACACGTAGGGCCAGTTGACCAGGAATGCGCTCGTGTCCTGCTTCTCGAACAACGTCAGCGAGCCGGCCTCGTCATTGCTCGACAGCGACGGACCGCCCACGCCGTCGTGCACGACCGAACGGATGACCTGCGCCGCGTCCGTACCCGCGGCCGAATCAAGGCCGAGTTTCAGGTTCTTGGCGACGGCGCCGGGGTTGTCGACGATCTGTCCGCCCGCGCCTTCGACGAGCGCGTTGATCCAGACCGTGTAGCCCTCGTAGAGCTTCGCCTGCACGCCGACCGTCTTGTGCGCCGTCTGGGCCGCGCCGATGATCTGCGCCCACGTCACCGGCTTGGTCATGTCCAGCCCGGCCTGCTGGGCGACCGACTTGCGATACCAGAGCAGCTGGGTGTTCGCCCAGAAGGGCGCTGTGACCAGCTTGCCCTTCCAGGTCGATGCCTGCACCGCCGGCGCCACGATGTCCTTGGTGAACGCGGCAGCGTCGCTGTCCGGGATCGGGGCGAGGAAGCCCGCCTCGGCGAACTCGGCCACGAACACCGGGTCGAGACTCATCAGATCGATCGAGTCGTCCTTGGCCGCCAAGCGAGTCACCAACTGTTGGCGCTGCTGGCTGGCGTCGCTCGGCAACACGTTGGTGCTGATGTTGTACTGACCGTTCGACGCGGCGGAGCACTCCTTGGCCAGGGTGGCCTGGGCCCCGTTGTCCGGATTGATGTACCACGTCAGGTGCGCGGCACCGCCGCCTCCGCCGGAACTGCACGCGGCGAGCATCGTCACCGCCAGAGTTGCGGTGACCGCGGCCGCGGTCGTCCGAAACGTCAATCTCGTCACCAGTGCCTCCTCGCGTCGCGTCCGATTCGACGTACGCAGGGTTCGAAAACCCCCTGCCGCGGAGCCCTCAGCGAGCGGCCGATCTACCAGCGGTCGACGTTGTGAGCGAGCTCACTGGACGTTATCGGCCGCACGCACACAGCCGCAAGCGTTTGCGGTGGCGTGGCGTCGATCAACCGACTCAGCCCTTGACGCCGCCCGCCGTCAATCCGGACACGATCCGCCGCTGGAACAGCAGCACCACGATGACCAGCGGGATCGTGACGACAACCCCGGCGGCCATGATCGAGGTGAACGGCACGACCTTCGGGTCCGACCCGGTGAAGCCGGCGATTGCCACAGTTACCGGCGAGACGTTCGGGTCGTTGTTCGACAGCTGACTCGCGAGCAGGTACTCGTTCCACACGGAGAGGAACACCAGGATGGCCGCGGTGAACAACCCCGGCGCCGCAATCGGCAGGATCACCATGCGGAACGCCTGTCCGGGTGAGGCGCCGTCGACCTTCGCGGCCTGCTCGAGCTCCCACGGCATCTGCGTGAAGAAGCTGGACAGGACGTACACGCACAGCGGCAGCGCGAACGAGAGGTCCGGGATGATCAGCGCCTGGTAGGTGCCGAGCCAGCCGAGATTGCTGAAGAACTGGAACAGCGGTGTCACCAGCGCGACGCCCGGGAACATGCTCGCGGCCAGGATCAGACCGAGCACGGCGAACTTCCCCCGGAAGTGCAGCCGGGCGATGGCGTAGGCCGCGAAGACGCCGACGATCATCGCCAGCACGGTGACGACCGAGCCGATGACGATGCTGTTGATCAGCGCCCGGCCGAAGTGGTTGTTGCCCTTGAAGATCGCCCGGAAGTTGTCGAACGTCACGTGCTTCGGGTACGGCGTCGAGTCGAAGGTGAAGTCGACCTGGCGCAGCGACGCGACGACCATCCAGTAGAACGGGGCCAGACACCACAGGACGATCAGCACGATGCCCAACCCGCGACCGAGCGCGCGCGGGTCGAACTTCCGCCGTCGGCGGATCGGGGTGGCGCGCTGTGGCCGGGCCGATTGGGCCTCGGTGGCTACGGCGGTCATGCCTTCACCGTCCTCGCCTGGGTCTGCACGACGTTCACGCTGAAGATTCGGACCAGGATGAACGCCACGACGAAGATGAACACAAACGTGATGGTCGAGAGCGCGGCGGCCGAGTTGGGACTGGATCGCAGCTCGTCCACCGCCAGGATCGACAGCGTCGTCGTGTTGTTGGCCCCGCCGGTCAGGATGGCGGGCAAGTCGTAGATCCGTAGCACGTCCAGGATGCGGAAGAGCGCGGCAACCAGTAGGGCCGGTTTGACCAGCGGCAGCGTCAGACTGAAGAACCGTTGCCAGGCCGAGGCGCCGTCCACCTTGGCCGACTCGTAGAGCTCGTCCGGGATCACCTGCAGTCCGGCCAGCACCAGCAGGGCGATGAACGGCGTCGTCTTCCAAACGTCGGCGATGATCACCGCCCAGCGCGCCGGCCACTCGCTCCCGGTCCAGATGATGTGCGTCCCGAGCACCGCGTTGATGACGCCGTGCGGCTGGAACATGTACTTCCACATGAGGGCGGTGACCGCCGTCGGGATGGCCCAGGGCACGAGGATCGCGGCCCGGACGAGTGAGCGCCCCCGGAACGCGCGATGCATGACCAGGGCCATGACCGTGCCGAGCACGACCTCGAAGATGACTGTGATGACGGTGAAGATCACAGTGGTGCTCACGGCCGGCCAGAACTCGTGGCCGGTCGTTCCGTTGGGGCACTTGCTGCCGCAGTTGAACCAGTACGAGTAGTACTTGCTCCCTACGTACTTGCCGCCGGACTGGAAGAACCCGGTCGCGTCCAGGCCGGCGTCGGCCTTGTCGAGCTTGAGTGATTGGACGACGGCGTAGATGACCGGGTAGCCGATCACCGCGGCGAGCAGCGCCACGGTCGGCAGGATCAGCCAGAGCGCCAACCGGGCATCGCCGCGACTGGCCCGCGCGCGTCGCCTTCGGCGTTGCCGGGGACTTCCGGCTCGCTCGGCTTGTTCGGCTACTTGACCGGTCGCTGCAGTCATCACGCCCTCCAGTCAAAGACGGGTTGGACCCCCGCCGAGATGGATGGGCGAGCGGGCCGACTGTCCGGCCCGCCCACCCATTCGCGTCAGCCGTTGGCGGCTTGCGTGATACCGGCTTGGATATTCTTCAGCGCTGCATCGACCGACAGGCTGCCTTGCAAAGCCTGATAGACGTTGGTCTCGATCGTCTGAGTCACCTTCGGGTAGAACGGGGTGACCGGCCGCGGGATCGCGGTGTCGATGCTCTTCTCCAGCGTCGGCAGGTATCCGAACTTGGCGATCAACGCCGGGTCGGAGTACGAGGCCTTGAGTACCGGGGCCAGCGAGCCGACGTTCAGCAGCACGTTCTGCGCCGGGCCGCTCATGATGAACTTGAGGAAGTCCAGCGCCGTGGCCTTGTGCTTCGAGTACTGGCTGATGGCGAAGTTGTGTCCGCCGAGCGTCGAGGTGCCCGGGCCGTTGAGGCCCGGCAGCGGCGCCACGCCGAACTTGTCCTTGACCTTCGAGTCCTTGTCCTGCGCGAGGTGGTTGTACACGTAGGGCCAGTTACGCAGGAACATCGCGTTGCCGCTCTGGAACGCCTCGCGGCTCTCCTCCTCCTGGTAGGTGATCGCCTCCTTGGCGATGTAGCCCTGCTTGAAGCCGTTGACCAGGAAGTCCAGACCGCTCTTCGCGGCTGCTGTTTCCACGTCGGGTGTCTTGCCGTCGTCCTTGACGATCTGCCCGCCGGACGAGTTGATCGCCTCGGAGGCGTTGCAGGTCAGACCTTCGTACTTGGCGAACTGGCCCGAGTAGCAGGCCATGCCGGCGGTCTTCTTCGCGCAGTCGGCGATGAGCTCGGCGTAGGTCGTCGGGGCGGTCGGCACGAGGTCCTTGCGGTAGTACAGCAGCCCGCCGTCAGACGATTCCGGCGCGGCGTACAGCGTGCCCGCGTAGGTCGCCGCCTTCACCGGACCGGCGAGCAGAGCACTGGTGTCGACCGCGAAGTCGCCCTTGAGCGGCACCAGCCATTGCTTGGCCGCGAATTCGGCCGTCCAGATGACATCGACCGAGACGACGTCGTAGCTGGGGTCCTTGGCCTGGAAGTGCTGTACCAGGTCGTCGTGCTGCTGATCGGCCTGGTCGGTCTGCTGCCTCATGGTGACTTTTTCGTTCGGATGGTCTTTGTTCCAGAGGGCCGCGATGGGCGGCAGGATGCCGCTGGTGTCCTTGCCCTGAACCATCGTGATCGGGCCGCGGTCACCGGCGCCGCCGCCGCTCCCGCTCTCCCCGCTCTTCTTCTTGCTCGAGCTACAGCTGGTGGCGAGCGCGACGGTCGTGAGAACCGCGACGGCGACCACCATGAGTCTGCGGTATTGCATCCGGATGCCCTTCTTCCAACTCTGGACCGAGAGCGGCTGATACCGCTTACATAGGCAAGCACCATGGCATTCGCGGGCCCGTCCGGGAAGAACCTCTGATCGGCGCGATACCCAACCGTTACCGAAGCCCGCCCGGGGCGAAACGCACGGTCGGTATTGTCGGCGGGCGGTTCCTCGCACACCCGACTATTGGGCCACAACAGCGCCCGGTTCCGGCGTCGTACGCTGCGTCGGGTGACCGGTCCCGCACCACTGACCTGGCGAGTCCCGCCGTGGCAGCCGGCGCTGCTCTTCCTGCTCGCGGCCGGGTGCGCGGCGGCGAATCTCTACGCGCACCCGTCGGTGGCGATCCGTGTGCTGACGATCGCCTTCGGCCTGGCTGGTGTCGTCATGGGGATTCTGGCCGCCCGGATGTACCTCGTGGTTGACGAGGACGGCATCGGGGTGCGGCGCCTGCTGCGCGAGCGCTCGGTCGACTGGGACGAGTTCGACAACGTCGCCGTGGTGTACCGAGCCTTCGACTCGGTGACGCTGCGCATCACCTGCCGCGACGGCCGCTACCTGGACGTGCCGCAGTCCCTGGTCATGCCGACCAAGCCGACCGGCAAGGTGCGCGTGCACGCCCAGCTCGGCGACATGGCCCGCCGGGTCAATGCCTACGGCGAGCCCTACCGCTCTCGATAGTGGTTCGCTGGCACCGAATACGGTGGCGAGCGAACCACTATCGCGGGTTACTCGGCGCCGGGGGTCGTCTTCGCGATCTGCATGAGGAACTCGACGTTGGTGCGCGTCTTGCGCAGCCGGTCGAGCAGCAGGTCGATGGCCTGCTGGGATTCCAGGGCGTGCAGCACCCGGCGCAGCTTGACGGTGACGGCCAGCTCGTCCGGCGAGAGCAGCAGCTCTTCCTTACGGGTGCCGGACGGGTCGACGTCGATCGCCGGGAAGACGCGCTTGTCGGCGATCTCTCGCTTGAGGCGCAGCTCGGCGTTACCCGTGCCCTTGAACTCCTCGTAGATCACGGTGTCGCCGGCGGAACCGGTCTCGACCAGCGCGGTCGCGATGATCGTGAGCGAGCCGCCGTTCTCGATGTTGCGCGCCGCACCGAGGAAGCGCTTCGGCGGGTACAGCGCGGTCGAGTCGACACCACCGGAGAGGATGCGGCCACTGGCCGGGGCGGCCAGGTTGTACGCACGACCCAGGCGGGTGATCGAGTCGAGCAACACGACGACGTCGTGGCCCATCTCGACGAGACGCTTGGCCCGCTCGGTGGCGAGCTCGGCGACCATGGTGTGGTCCTGCGGGCGACGGTCGAAGGTGGAGGCGATGACCTCGCCCTTCACCGAGCGCTGCATGTCGGTGACCTCTTCCGGACGCTCGTCGACGAGCACGACCATGAGGTGAACCTCAGGGTTGTTCGTCGCGATCGCGTTGGCGATGGCCTGCAACACCATCGTCTTACCGGCCTTGGGCGGCGAGACGATCAGGGCCCGCTGGCCCTTGCCGATCGGCATGACCAGGTCGATCACCCGCGTGGTGAGGATGTGCGGCTCGGTCTCGAGGCGCAGGCGCTCCTGCGGGTAGAGCGGGGTGAGCTTGTTGAAGTCGATGCGGTTCTTCGACTCCTCGGGATCGCGGCCGTTGACCGTGTCGAGACGGACGAGGGGGCTGAACTTCTCCCGCCGCTCGCCGTCGCGGGGCTGGCGGATCACACCGGTCACGGCGTCCCCACGGCGCAGCGCGAAGCGGCGCACGAAGGAGTTGGCGACGTAGATGTCATCCGATCCGGCGAAGTAACCGCTGGTACGGATGAACCAGGTGTTCTTCTCCTCGATGGCGTCGAGGATGCCGGCGACCGGCAGCAGGACGTCGTCGTCGGTGACCGTCGGCTCGGCATCGGTGTTACCCGGTGCGCTGCCCGGCACGCGTTCGCGCGTACGGCCGCGACGATCGCGGTAGCGCCGCCCGCGCCGGCGGTTGCCGTCGAGGTCGTCGTCGCGGTCGTTCTGGTCCTGGTTGGTCTGACCGCCCTGACCTTGACCGCGGCGCTCGTTCTGGCCGTCCTGGTTGTTGGCCCGGCGTTGGCCGTTCTGACCTTGGTTGTTCTGGCCGCCACCCTGGTTTTGGCCGCGCTGCTCGTTCTGCGCCCGGGGCTCGTTACGCGTCCGGGTCGATGCGGTGTCGGCGCTGTCAGCGCTGTCGGCGTTGTCGGCGTTGTCGCTCGCCGACTCGTCCGCGGACGGGCTGCCGGCGGCGCGGCTGGCGCTACGACGTTCGCGACGCTGGGGGCTGGACGTCCCCTCGCCGTCACCCGTCGCGGGTGAGTCGACGAGCGTGGGCTGAGCCGACACCTCCGCCGACGCGGGGGCCGACTGGGCGGACGAGCCGGAGCGCGCCTGCTCGATAGCGGCGACGAGCTCGCTCTTTTTCAGCTTGGTGGTGGCAATGCCAAGGCTGCCCGCCAGCTGCTGCAACTCGGGCAGCAGCATGGACGACAGCGAGCCGGCGCGGCGCTTGGCCGGGCGGGCGGAGTCTTTGGTGGGGGCGACGCTGGGAGAGTCGCTCGAGGGCGCCTGTTCCGCCGGGCTCGTGCCCTGGGCGGTTGCGCCGTCGGATGCAGGACTCACAGCCAGCAGCGTCTGCTCCGATGTGTCTGTCACAGTGATCTCGGATCCTTCCGAAGGTGGCCCGCGCGCGTCATGCGGCGCTGGGCCTGCCATGACCCGGCCATGGTCCGGTCGGGTCGTTCCCGGGCATGAAAGCCGGGGTTTTATTGATTGGTCAATCGGCATGCATATGAGCAGCGAGCCGACGCAGGTGAACTTCGATCCAAAATCTCAATGAAACGGCTTGGCCGAACGCCGCTGCCTCGAGGCGGGCGAAGTCGCTGCGTCGCGACTGACGATGATGAGCGTAGACGCTCCCATCACCATGGGCAACATTGGGGGTGGCCTGGTTGTTCCGTGTCGCGCCGGACCACAGCAGCGGATTTCACCGGACCAGATGCGCACCGACGGAGGCAACGGCGGCCTGCTCGACGCGCCAACCGTCCGGCGCTTGGGCGGTTGCGGCGTCGGCCTCGGCCGCACCACGGGCCAGCACAAGCACACTCGGCCCGGCTCCGGAGATGACCGCCGGCAGCCCCGCCGCGCGCAACTTCGCGACGAGAGCTGCACTTTCGTGCATCGCCTCGGCCCGATGCGGTTGATGCAGCCGATCGTCGGTGGCGGCCAGCAGCGCCTCGCCGTGACCGGTCAGGGCGGCCACCAGCAGGGCCGAGCGCGAGGCGTTGAACGTGGCGTCGGCGTGGGAGACGTGCTCGGGCAGCAGCCCGCGGGCCTCGTCGGTCAACGCGCCGGTCGGCGGGATCAGCAGCACCGGCGAGATCGCCGGGTCGACATCGAGCCGCACCGCGTCGGCCCGCCCGTCATCGGTCCAGGCGACGGTCAGCCCGCCCAGCAGACAGGGCGCGACGTTGTCCGGGTGACCCTCGATCTCGGCGGCCATTGCCAGCACCTCGCTGTCGGGCAGGGTGGTGTCACCGCCCACCACCAGGGCGCGCGCGATCAAGACCCCGGCGACGATCCCCGCCGCCGAGGACCCGAGCCCGCGCCCGTGCGGGATGCGGTTGGCGCAGACCAGCTCGATGCCCCGAGGCTGGCCGCCGAACTGCTCGAACACCGTGTGCATCGCCCGCACGACGAGATGCGAGTCGTCGCGCGCTACGTCCTCGGCGCCTTCGCCGGCGACGTCCAGCACCAGTCCGTCGTCGCCGATGCGGGCCACGACGTCGTCGTACAGGGCGAGAGCGAGGCCCACCGCGTCGAAGCCCGGCCCGAGATTGGCGCTGCTCGCCGGCACGCGCACGTGGATCGTGCCGGCGCGGAAGGCGGGTTTGGGCATCAGGCGAGTCCTAGGTGGGCAGCGGCGGCGTGGGCGTCGACCGGGACGGTGATCGGCTTGGGCGCACCCGAAATGGCCCACTCGGGATCCTTGAGCCCGTGACCGGTCAGCGTGCACACCACGGTCGATCCGGCCGGGAGCCGGCCGTCGGCAGCTGTCGCCAGCAGACCGGCGACACTTGCCGCCGAGGCCGGCTCGACGAACACCGCCTCGGTGCGGGCGAGCAGCCGGTAGGCCTCGAGGATCTGCTTGTCGGTCACGGCGTCGATCAGACCATGCGACTCGTCACGCGCCGCCTCGGCACTCGCCCAGGACGCCGGATTACCGATCCGGATCGCCGTGGCGATCGTCATGGGCGCGAGCACCGGCGCACCGAGCACGATCGGGGCGGCCCCCGCCGCCTGGAAGCCGAACATCCGGGGCGCGTTCGCCACGATGCCGTCGTTCATGTATTCGCGGTAACCCTTCCAATAAGCGGTGATGTTGCCGGCGTTGCCGACCGGCATGCAGTGCACGTCGGGCGCCCGTCCCAGCGAGTCGCAGATCTCGAACGCCGCCGTCTTCTGGCCGGCGATCCGGTCGGGGTTGACGGAATTGACCAGCGCCACCGGATAGTCGACGGCGAGCTTGCGGGCCAGTTCGAGGCAGTCGTCGAAGTTGCCGTCGACCTGCAGCAGCTTGGCTCCGTGCACGAGCGCCTGGGCCATCTTGCCGAGCGCGATCTTGCCCTGCGGGACGAGGACGGCACAGGTCATGCCGGCGCGCACCGCATAGGCCGCCGCGCTGGCCGAGGTGTTGCCGGTGGACGCGCAGATGACCGCCTGGGCACCGTGTTCGGCCGCCTTGGAGATCGCGACCGTCATGCCGCGGTCCTTGAACGAACCGGTCGGGTTGGCGCCCTCGACCTTGAGGTACACCTGGCAGTTGGTCTTTCGCGAGAGGCCGGGCGCCGGCAGCAGCGGGGTGCCGCCCTCGAACAGGGTGATCACCGGGGTCGTGTGGGTCACCGGCAACCGCGGCCGGTAGGCCTCGATCACCCCGGGCCAGGCGCTCTTCGGTTCAGTCACCGGGCATCCCTTCCACGCGCATGACGCTCGCGACGCGGCGGATGAACTCCATGCCGGTGAGCCGATCGACGGTCTTGGCCAGCGCCGCGTCGGCCGCGCTGTGGGTGACGATGACCAGGGTCGCGGCGTCGCCTCGCCCTTCCTGGCGGACGGTCTGGATGCTGACGTCGTGCTCGGCGAACGCCCCGGCGACGCTGGCCAGCACGCCCGGACGGTCGGAGACGTCGAGGGCCACGTGGTACCGCGTCGTGACGTCGCCCATGGGCTGGACCGGCAGCTCGGCGTAGGCGCTGTCACCGGTACCCCGGCTGCCGCTGACCCGGTTGCGGGCCACCGCGACGACGTCGCCGAGCACGGCGCTGGCGGTGGGCGCTCCCCCGGCGCCGCGGCCGTAGAACATCAGCGATCCGGCGGCGGCCGCCTCGATGAACACGGCGTTGAACGCGTCGCCGACGGCGGCCAGCGGGTGGGCCCGCGGGATCATCGCCGGGTGCACCCGCGCGGCCACCGCCGGGTCGCCGCCCGGCCCGGTGGTCCGCTCGCAGATGGCCAGCAGCTTCACCGTGCAGCCCATCGCCTTGGCGCTGGCCAGGTCGGCGGCCGTGACCTCGCCGATGCCCTCGCGGTAGACGTCGCTCGCCGTGACACGCGTGTGGAACGCGAGGCCGGCGAGGATCGCTGCCTTGGCTGCCGCGTCGTATCCGTCGACGTCGGCCGTCGGATCGGCCTCGGCGTAGCCCAGCGCGGTGGCCTCGGCGAGGGCCTCGTCGAATCCGGCGCCGGTGGCGTCCATGCGCGACAGGATGAAGTTCGTGGTGCCGTTGACGATGCCGATGACCCGGTTGATGCGGTCGCCGGCCAGCGACTCGCGCAGCGGGCGCAGCAACGGGATGGCCCCGGCGACCGCCGCCTCGTAATAGAGGTCGACCCCAGCGCTCGTGGCCGCGTCGTGCAGGACCGCACCGTGGTCGGCGAGCAGCGCCTTGTTGGCGCTCACCACGCTCTTGCCGCCTCGCAGGGCGTCCAGCAACAGTGAGCGCACCGGCTCGATGCCGCCGATCACCTCGACCACGATGTCGACGTCGTCGCGCGCGACGAGTGCGGCCGCATCGGTGGTGAGCAGCTCGGCCGGGATGTCGGCGTGCCGCTGCGGACGGCGTACCGCGACACCGGCGAGTTCGAGTGGCTCGCCGACCCGGGCGGCCAGATCGTCGGCCTGCTCGTGCAGCAGCCGGACGACCTGCGAGCCGACGACGCCGCACCCGAGCAGCGCGACCTTCACGGCGCGATCCCGGTGTCGAGGCGGAGCAGGTCGTCCTCGGTCTCGCGGCGCACCAGCACCGTCGCCGTACCGTCGCGTACGGCCACGACGGGCGGACGCGGCACGTGGTTGTAGTTGCTGGCCATGCTGCGGCAGTAGGCCCCCGTGGCCGCCACGGCGAGCAGGTCGCCGGGCGCGACGTCGGCGGGCAGCCACGTGTCGCGAACGACGATGTCGCCGCTCTCGCAGTGCTTGCCCACCACCCGCGACAGCGCGGGCACTGCGGCGGACTCGCGGTTGGCCAGCGTGCAGGTGTATTCGGCGTCGTACAGCGCAGTGCGGATGTTGTCGCTCATGCCGCCGTCGACGGAAACGTAGTGGCGAGTGATACCACCGTCGAGGCTCACTGGCTTGACCGTGCCCACCTCGTAGACAGTGATCGCGCTCGGCCCGACGATTGCTCGTCCGGGTTCGACGGCCAGCCGCGGCACCGGCAGGCCGGCCGCCCTCGACTCGTTCTCGACGATGGCGGTGAGCCGCTCAACGGTCTGCTTGGGTGTCTCAGGGTCGTCGCCCGCGACGTACGCGATGCCCAGCCCACCGCCGAGGTTGAGCTCGGGGACGTCCACCCCGTGCTCGGCCCGGATCGCTCCTACGAGGCCGACGAGCCGGTGCGCTGCCACCTCGAAACCCGATGTGTCGAAGATTTGCGATCCGATGTGCGAGTGCAGGCCACCGAATTCCAACGATCCGGCTGACAGGACGATCGCGACCGCCCGGGCGGCCGCCCCGTCGCGCAGCGAGAAGCCGAACTTCTGGTCTTCGTGGGCCGTGGCGATGAACTCGTGCGTGTGCGCCTCGACGCCGACGGTCACCCGGACCAGGACCCGCTGGCGCGTCCCGAGGGCCGCGGCGATCTCGTCGAGTCGGGCGATCTCGTCGAAGGAGTCGACGATGACGTGCCCGACCCCTGCTTCGACGGCCCCGGTGAGCTCGGTGCGGGACTTGTTGTTGCCGTGCACACCGATGCGCTCAGCCGGGAACCGCGCAGCCAGCGCCACCGCGAGCTCGCCACCGGTGCAGACGTCGAGCCCCAGCCCCTCGTCGGCGATCCAGCGGGCAACGGCCGTGCACAGGAATGCCTTGCCGGCGTAGTAGACGCTGACGCCGTGGAAGCTGGCGGCGTACGCCCGGGCGCGCTGGCGCAGATCGTCCTCGTCGAGCAGGAACGCCGGAGTGCCGTGCTCGGCGACGAGCGCGGACACGGGGACACCGCCGAGCTGCAACTCGCCGTCGACGCGCCGCGCGGATGACGGCCAGATCGCGGGCGCCAGCACGTTGAGGTCGTCCGGAGGTGTGGCCGGCAGATGCTCGGCCAGCACCTCACCGTGCCGCGGCCCGGCCGGATGGGCCGACCTGCTCATGACCTTATCCCGCCCTGAGCGAATCTCCTTGTGGACCCACTCGCAAGCTCGGGGTCCAACGGAGATCCGCACCGCTCCTTCGTCGCGGGCCGCGCGGCGGCGGGGCTCTTCGCGCGAGCGCTCATCGCCCGATGGCTGAGTTTGCCGTGGTTGGTTTGGCTCATCGCGTCACATCCGCTCGGGAGCGGTTACGCCGAGCATGGCTAGCCCGTTGGCGAGCACTACTCGGGTTGCTTCGCACAGCCACAGCCGGGCGTCGGTGAGCGGGGTGGCCGGCTCGTCGCCCTGGGGCAGCACCCGGCACGCGTCGTAGAAGCGGTGGTAGATGCCGGCGAGGCCCTCGAGGTAGTGCGGGATACGGTGCGGGGCCCGTAGCTCGGCGGCCGAAGCCACGATGCGCGGGAACTCGCCGAGCGCGCCCAGCAGGTCGGCCTCGCGCTCGTGGGTGAGCAGCGCCAGATCGGGCTCCGCCGTCCGAGCAATGCCGAGTGCCGCGGCGTTGCGCTGCAACGACGACAACCGGGCGTGCGCGTACTGGACGTAGTACACGGGATTGTCATTGGTGCGCCTGACGAGCACGTCGACGTCGACGTCGAGGGCCGAGTCGATGGCGCCGCGCTCCAGCGAGTACCGCGCGGCGTCGACGCCCACGGCCTCGACCAGGTCGTCCATAGTGATCACATTGCCGGTGCGCTTGCCCATCCGGACCGGCTGACCGTCCTTCACCAGGCGCACGATCTGCCCGATCAATACCTCGAACGCGCTCGGATCATCGCCCAGCGCGGCCGCGCCCGCCTTGAGCCGGCCGATGTAGCCGTGGTGGTCGGCACCGAGCAGGTAGATGCACAGGTCGAAGCCCCGGGCGCGCTTGTCGGCGGCATAGGCGATGTCCGCCGCGATGTAGGCGGGCCGGCCGTCGCTCTTGATGACCACCCGGTCCTTGTCGTCGCCGTACTCGCTGGAGTTCAGCCACCACGCGCCGTCGGCGAAGTAGATCTTGCCGACGTCCTTGAGCTGCTGCACGAGCTTGTCGACCGCACCCGACTCGTGCAGCGAGCTCTCCAGGAAGTACACGTCGAAATCGACCCGGAAGGCGACCAGCGAGGTTTTGACCTCGTCGAACATGATCGGGACGCCCTCGCGGCGGAACACCTCCTGCGCGTCGTCGCGGGGCAGGTCGAGCACGCCCGGGACCTTCGCGACGATGGCCGCCGCGATCTCGTCGACGTACTCACCGGGGTAGCCGTCGTCCGGGGTCGGCTCGCCGTGTGCCCGGGCGAGCAGCGAGCGGGCGAACCGGTCGATCTGCACGCCGTGGTCGTTGAAGTAGTACTCGCGGGTGACGGCGGCCCCCTGCGCGGTCAGGACGCGAGCCAGCGAATCGCCGATCGCCGCCCAGCGCGCCCCGGCCAGGGTTACCGGCCCGGTGGGGTTCGCCGAGACGAACTCGAGGTTGATGCGCCGGCCGTCGAGCGATTCGCCGTTGCCGTAGGCCTCGCCGGCCTCGACGATCACCCGGGCCAGCTGGCCGAGCGTCCCCGCCGCCAGCGTGATGTTGAGGAAGCCCGGCCCGGCGACGTCGACGGCCGCGATGCCGTCGGTGGTGCGTAGCCGGGCGGCGATCGCTTCGGCGATCTCGCGCGGCGAGCGGCCGGCGCCCTTGGCCAGCCGGAGGGCCACGTTGGTGGCGTAATCGCCGTGGTCGCGGTTCTTCGGACGCTCGATGACGACCTCATCCGGACGCGTCCCGGCGAAGTCCCCCGCGTCGAGGCACGCGGCGACGGCCGCCGAGACGGCTGCGGCGAGTTCTGCGGGGTTCACCTGATGAATGTTAGTGGGCTGCGCGCCCCGAATTGCCGGCCGCCCGGTGGCCCGGCGGCGGCTCACACGGCGGCAACCTACACTGAGCCGGATTTCCGTCTAATCGTGCCCGAAGGCAGGCCCATGGCCCAGCGCAAGCCCACCACGTCCCCGTCGCGTAAGACGCCGCCCAGCAAACCCAAGTCGGGCGGAACGCGGCCGCCGGCGAAGAAACCCGGCAAGTCGATCGTCAATCAGAAGCAGACGCCGTGGGGCTTGATCGGCACCGCCGCTGTAGTGGTGATCTTCGCGGCGGCGATCATCGTCTACGCCGTCACCCGGGACAAGTCGTCCAGCAGCACCGATTCCTGGTCGAGGCCCGAAACCGTAGACGCGAAGGCCATCTCGGGACTCGCCTACAAGACCGAGCCCAATCACAACCACGTGAACGGCGTCCTCACGTACGACACATCGCCCCCGACCGGAGGCGATCACTCAGGGATCTGGGCCGACTGCACCGGCACGGTGTACGCGAATGCCATTGCCAACGAGAACGCCGTGCACATGCTCGAGCACGGCGCGGTGTGGATCACCTACAAGCCAGGCCTGGCCAAGTCCGAGGTCGACACCCTGACCAAGCTGGTCAGCGGCCAGGACCGGATGGCGATGAGCCCGTACCCGGGTCTGAAGACGAACATCTCGCTGCAGGCCTGGGGCTATCAGCTCTTCGTCGACAAGGCTTCCGACCCGCGGGTCCAGCAGTTCATCGACGCGCTCAAGTTCAACCCGAAGACGACACCCGAACCGAGCGCCACGTGCTCGAACCCGACCTTCAAGACGACCCCCAGCACGCCTGGGCATCCGACCGATTGATCCTCGATGACCACACCGACCGACACCGAGATCGAGCAGGGCGTGTCGACGGACGAAGACCCGCCAGCCCCCCGCAACCTGCGACGCGCGCTGCTGGCGGTCATCGCTGTGGCGGCCCTGACGATCAGCGTTGCAGCCGGATGGCTGGTCGGTAACCGAGACCAGCCAAGCTCGATCGGGTCCGGGTCGGTCGACGCCGGGTTCGCGCGGGACATGTCGACCCACCATGACCAGGCCGTGCAGATGGCCGGCTACACCCGCGATCACACGAGCAACTCGTCGATCGAGCTGCTGGCCTTCGACATCGAGACCTCCCAGTACACCGAGCTCGGCCAGATGCAGGGCTGGCTGGACGGCTGGGGCCTGTCACGCATCTCGAGCCAACCGGTGATGTCGTGGATGACCGGCCACAGCCACGTCGAGTCCGACGGCCTGATGCCGGGTATCGCCACGCCGGCCGAGATCGACAAGCTGCTGCGCCTGACCGGCAAGCCGCTCGACCTGTTCTTCCTGCAGCTGATGATCCGCCACCACCAGGGCGGCCTGCCCATGGCGCAGTACGCGGCCGAGCACGCCAAGGAGCCCTACGTCCGGAACATGGCCCAGAAGATGGCGCAGAGTCAGAGCAACGAGATCGTCCAGATGGAGCAGCTACTGCGCCAGCTCGGCGGATCGCCGCTACCCGCGCCGGACTGACCGGTCATGGCCAACGGCACGGTCCGGATCGTCGGGCACCACTTGCCCGGCGCCGAGTGCGTCGGCCACCGCAACGTCCAGGTCGGCGTCCAACGGCGGCGCGAGGTCGTCGATCGGGTTCGCGGTGACGTGGAGGAGGCGGTGTTCACCGTTCCGATCGAGGTCGTCGACCGCGCGGACGGCAGCCGGGACTATCGCGGACCGTTCGCGCAGGGGCGTCCGGGCGATCGGTTCGTCTATCTCAGCTGGGGCGAGGTGGCCGACGACGGCACGTTCGTCATGTTCCGCCGGGCCAAACTGCGACTACCGCTGATCCCTGCGTCTATAGCGGACGCGCTCGCCGGCGGGGCGACCGTGCAGGCCGAACTCGACCTCACCGACTCGTACGGCGGCCCGCTCTGCGCGTCGATACCACCCGCGCTCATCACCTGGACCGTCGCTCGCTGCTAGGCTGTGGCGGTTTGCGGCCCCCGTAGCTCAGGGGATAGAGCACCGCCCTCCGGAGGCGGTGGCGCAGGTTCGAATCCTGCCGGGGGCACCC
>Ga0137412_10000380_pt1 | contig 30624 bp, 25 predicted proteins | sample CZODoug2_1_16fun_FD_122160 | JGI IMG/M metagenome (GOLD analysis project Ga0137412, IMG submission 122160) | Vadose zone soil fungal communities from Angelo Coast Range Reserve, California, USA - CZODoug2_1_16fungal (Hybrid Assembly) | ecosystem: Environmental > Terrestrial > Soil > Vadose zone...
AACGCGGCAGAGTGCTACCGCATTCCACGACGTGACCGTCATTGTCGGCATCCACGACGCGCTTGACCCTTGGAGTGCGGTGCTCCGCCGCTTTTCAACCGTAACCTTCCCTGCCTGCTTACTGGCCGCGCATCACTTCCTTCAGTGCCGCTACTAATTTCTTGTTCTCCTCCATTGTTCCGACCGAAATGCGGACCCATTCAGGCAAGTTGTACCCTTTGAGCGGGCGCACGATGATGCCTTGCCTCAGCAGTTTCTCGAACATCGCATGCCCTTCGCCAACATGTACCATCACAAAATTCGCGGAACCGGGTACAAAAGGAATTTTCATTTGGGCAAATTGTTCGTGCAAATAAGCGCGGCCTTCATCGACCACCCGCTTGGTGGCGCGCACATGCTCGTCATCTTCGAGAGCTGCCAGCGCGCCGACTTGAGCGATGCTGTTCACGTTAAATGGCTGCCTTGTTTTGTGGAGCACCTGGACCAGATCGGCCGGCCCAACGGCGTAGCCGATACGCAAGCCGGCCAGTCCGTGAATCTTTGAAAACGTGCGCAGTATAACAATGTTCCGTCCTTCGCGAACGAATTGCAGCGTGTCAGGCGGACTATCGAGGAATTCGAAATAAGCCTCATCGAAAACAACGATCACATTTTCAGAGACCCGTGACACAAAATCGTCAATCGCCCGCTGCGAAAGCAACGCCCCGGTTGGATTATTTGGGTTGGGGACAAAAACGAGCCGGGTTTTCGGCGTGATCGCGGCCAGCATTCCGTCCAAGTCCTGCTGATAATCAGGGCTGGGCACTTCGATCGTGCGCGCGCCAAACGAAGTCGCGATCAATTTGTAAACGATAAACGCATACTGCGACGTGACCACGTCGTCACCGGAATTGAGAAACGCATGACCAAGAAACTCGAGCACTTCATTTGAACCGTTGCCGAGAATCACGTTCTCCGGGCCGAGGCCGAGTTTGGCTGCCACTGCGTTACACAGGCAAAATCCGCCGCCGTCCGGATAAAGGTGGCCTTTTTCCAATGCCTCACGCATCGCCTCCATCGCCTTGGGAGACGGACCCAGCGGATTCTCGTTCGAAGCCAGCTTGATGATTGCACCTGGATCGAGGCCAAGTTCGCGAGCCGTCTCCTCGATCGGCTTTCCGGCTTGATAGACCGTGATCTCGCGCAGTTGCGGGTTCGCCAGCTCCCAGATCGAAATCATGGAGTAATGGAGTAGTGGAGTAATGAAGTAATGACAACTCCATTAGAGTTGTCGTGCCACCTCTCCATCGGTTACAATGTCGACAATGGCCGAAGGCGAAATCGTCTATCTAGATAACAACGCTACTACCCAGCTCGATCCAGCGGTGATCGAGGAAATGCTGCCGTTTTTGACCAGGTATTATGGCAACCCTTCGAGTGGATACGGCTTCGCGGTGACGGCGAGGAAAGCCATTAATCTTGCGCGCGAACGGTTGGCGGCGTTGCTCGGGTGCGAACCGGTGGAAATTGTTTTCACCAGCGGCGGCACAGAATCCAATAATGCTGCAGTCAATTCGGCGCTGCAGCTCGACGCGCGGGGTGGACACGTGGTCACGAGTTCAGTGGAACACAGCGCGGTGCTGCGCCCCTGCCAGGATCTCGCAAAACGAGGATGTGACGTCACGTTTCTCGGCCTGGACAGGCATGGCAATCTCGACCTGGCCGAACTGGAGGCTGCGATTCGTCCGGGGACGGCGCTCGTTTCAATCATGTGGGCAAATAACGAGACCGGCGTGGTATTTCCCATAGAGAAAATTGCTGAAATCTGTCACGAGAAACGTGTGTTGTTTCATACAGACGCCGTACAAGCGACCGGGAAAATCCCGATGCGTCTGCGCGATTCGCCGATTAATTTTCTTTCCCTTTCCGCGCATAAATTTCACGGCTCAAAAGGCGTCGGCGCACTTTATGTCAGCCGGCAAACCCGCTTCAATGCGCTGATCGCTGGCGGCAGCCAGGAAAGTGGCCGCCGCGGCGGGACGGAAAATGTCGCGTCGATTGTTGGTCTCGGAAAAGCGGCCGAGGTCGCGTTCAAATATGTCGCAGAAGACAAGTGCAACATTCGCTCCATGCGCGATCGATTTGAGAAGTCTGCGCTTGGAGCGGTAAGTGGAGCATCGGTCAACGGCGCGGGCGCGGTGCGGCTCCCAAACACGTCGAGTATTTCATTTGAAGGCATCGAATCTGCGTCTGCACTTCTCTTGTTGGATCGACAAGGTATTTGTTGCTCGGCCGGTTCGGCCTGCCGGACCGGTTCACAGGATGCTTCGCACGTGCTACGAGCAATGAATCCGAGCAGCGATGGCGCCCGAAGGAGTCTGCGTTTCTCTCTTGGCCGGTTCAACACTGACGCGGAGATCGATCGCGCCATTGAAGTCGTTCCAAAAGTTATCGAGAAGCTGCGCCAAAGTACCGCGCCGAGGCCTGTAGCAACGGCTTGCCTGCCACACCCTAGTTGAGCGAAGGCCGGTGAGCTGTACGCCGATGACTTCTCTCTTGCCACTTTCGGAGCGTGGCCGAGCTCCAAAGCGCTCTGCCGACAAGTGTGATATCGGCCGCTACGGCCGAGGATGCGGCGTGGGACGAGGCCTAGGCGTGGGTGTAGGCCTCGGTGTAGGGGTGGCTGTCGGTGTCACCGTGGGTGTTGCGGTAGGGGTTGGCGTCGGCGTTGCAATAGGCGTAGCGGTTGCGGTTGCAGTCGCGGTGGGCGTAGCAGTTGCGGTTGGGGTGGGAGTAAATGTTGCGGTAGCAGTTGCCGTAGGCGTGGCAGTTGCCGTAGCAGTTGCCGTTGCTGTAGCTGTAGCTGTCGGCGTAGGCGTGAGTGTGGCAGTAGGTGTAGGCGTTGCAGTCGCGGTCGCCGTAGGCGTGGGGGTTGGAGTGGGTGTTGGGGTTGGCGTGGGAGTAGGAGTAGGAGCAACCGTTGGTTGGTCGGCACCTATAGCAGGTGGATCGAGGTGCGGATCACCATCGAAGTCATCCGTGATTCCGGCAATAGTCAGGCCAGCGCCCACGCAGGGACTTGTTCCGAGGATGTGCAAATCACCAGTCGTAGCGTCTCCATTTGGATCAAGATACTCAGGGTCAACTGAGATGCTGTTGGCGTCCTGACCGGTTCCGGTCTGCCAATCAGACAAGGTGCATCCTGTCAAACCGGGACTCAATCCCACGCAGCCGCCCACTCCATTTGCAAACAGATCGTTATAATTGGAGGTAACGCCGGTTAGTCCTTCAAGCGCGATCGCAAAATTCCCGGCAGTACCGGACGCGTTGCTGCGGGCATTCCAAAAGATGTTGTCCTCGTAAACGCGGGTGTCGTCGATCAGAAGGCTGACAAATGCAAACGTAGGGCTCGATGAAGCCACGCCGGAACCGCCAATATAGACGCTGTTGAAGTAGATGTTGTTTGTCCCTCCCAATTCGAACATTCCGAAAATTGAATATCCGGGCGTGATCGAGTTCCCAGCCGCATCCAAGCCTAATCGCACCATGTTGTTCTTGTAAGTGGCGCTGCCAGCTATGGGAACAATACCGGCCAACAGACTGTTGAGGTCCGTGGAGGTGATCGAGAGTGAATGAACCAGGTTCCGCTCCACCACGTTCGCCGTGTTCGGAAAGTTGCCGTAGATGGCGTAGATTGTCCCCTCGGCCGTGCCCGCGTTGTCGCTCAGAGAATGAATGGTGTTTTGCGAAATCGTACTTACCCCGGTCGGAACGGTTGTGATGACGATTCCGCTCATGTTGAGGGCGCCGGTGGCCTGAGCATTGCCCATCATGTTGCGGATCACGTTCCCGCTGCAGGTAAGGTTGGCGGCTGCGTTGCCGATTCCGAACATGCTGTAAGTGCCAACGACGTTGTCGATAATGGGGCCGCCAGTGCCGGTGCCCGCGCTGGCACTGTCAACGGGGCCGCCGATGGTGTTGTTGTCAATGGTGGTGCTTACGCCTGTTGTCTGCTCGTTGTGGATGCCTCGGAAGCCGGCGCCCGTCCCGGTCCCACCATTATTGATGGTGATTGTGCCGATGTTGTTATTGTTGATGATATCGCCGTTCTGAAGGCTGAAATCTAATATGCCGACAAAGCCCCAACTGTTGGATGTTGTCGTGCTATTATTGACCACGATTCCGGATGAGCCGTCCAGGCTGCCGATGGTATTGCCCGTGACATCGCCGATATGGAACAAGCCGGCGATCGCACCAACGCGGATTCCGATGAACGCCGACGGGTTCCCGGTACTGCCCTGACTGGTCGTCTGGTTGAAGCCGGAGACGATGTTTCCCTGTATGCTGGTCGCAACTGTGGTGGTGGTGCTCAGGGCAGCTATGCCGTTGATCCGATTCGTCGAGCCATCGATCACTGTTGTTCCGCTGCCATCGGCTGCGCCGAACCCAATCACGTTGCCGGTGATGGTCGCGGCACCCGCCGTGCCGGGTGAAACGAGAATGCCGTTATATGTCAGATCGGCACCGGTGAACGTCCGCGGCGAGGTCTGATAGATTCGGTTATTGGTAATGAACCAATTGTTGCTGGCTTGTTGAACACTGATTCCAGCCACGGACGTGGTCGGGCTGAAGAAGTCAAAGATATTATTGTTATCGATGGTGTTGAAGTTGCTGCCGGTGCCAAAGCTCACACCCATCACACCCTTGGTTGGCAAGTTTGTTCCAGCAGGGCCAATACTGTTACCTGAAATGGTGTTGTTGTTGCTCCCAGGGATCGTTAGGAAGAGCACATTGCCGCCAGCCTGGTCGACCGCCGTGGTGGACGACCCAAGAATTGTGCAGTTTGTGACAGTATTGTTGGACGCGCCGGTGACGAAGAGGATCGTGCTCGTGCCGACGGTGGCCGATACGGTCGTATTGGACAGAGTCAGCGAGTTACCGCCAGTGTTCAACCCATTGATGGTGACATTGCTTGCGCCGACTCTGACCAATGCGTTGCCTGCCGTGATGGTGCCGGTGACAGTCCGCGCGCCCACGGGGTTAATGGTCAACGAGGTCCAGTTGCCGCCGGTCGGAGCGTTCAAGGTGGCACCTGTGCCGATCTCGGAGGTATCGCCGACAATACTTACTGAAATGACGTTGCCCGTTTGATTCGGATTGGCATTCAACGCAGCGAAAGCATCCGCCAATGTCGCATACCCGCCGTCCGCGCCTGTTGAACCAGATACGGTCACGTTCGTTAGCCCTTGAGGATGGAAGAAGGCCAGCCGTGCGGCGCTCAACATCGAACCGGCAGCGGCTGTGCAAAGGAAGAGAAAAATTAAAAAACGTGGGGTAAGAAAGGCCGATTTGGAGACGAGTTTTCTTTTCATAAGGGGGGTTTTTCTGTCGTGAAAACGTGCGTTGTCGGTGGCTCAAACCTTCGCAATCCTACCCTCAGCACCGCAATACGAGCTTGATTGTGCAGGAATCCGCCTTGTCACGGAAGAAGAAACCGAAAAAATATACAGATCGTCCGGACGGCCGATCTCCATGGCTGGAACTCGCCATCGATTTCAACGCAAATGGAAATCGCGCGTCATCGGCCAATGATCCGATGCGCTTGTGCGAGCAATGCTCGGCGACGACGGAAATGCAAAGCGTGTCATTAGATAAAGAGTGCCTGTTCGCTTGGAAAGCGCTGGCAGATGTCCCCCGATGCAAAAGTGCGGAGTTTAGACCTATTCTGTGGAGGCGAACTCTCTTTTTGCCTCGCAACGTCGCGCCGGATCTTTCAAGATCGCCCCATGAAAACGACGACTCTATCCACAAATTTGCGGAAGCGATTACTTCTGATTCCACTGCTGTCCTGCTCGTTGCTTACATCAGCGGAGGCAGTTTCTCCGCCGCCGGACGGAGGTTATCCCGGAGGCAATACGGCAGAAGGGCAAACCGCCCTTTTTAGTCTTACCAGCGGCATGTACAATACCGCAGTTGGTTTGTTTTCGCTGAGGAACGTAACTGGCGGTGGCTTCAACACGGCTCTCGGCGCTGGAACACTTCTTTCCAATACCGGAGACCAAAACACCGCCACTGGCGCAGGCGCGCTTTTGAGCAACACCACCGGCGGCAACAATACAGCCAATGGAGAATCGGCTCTCTTTTCTAACACCACCGGCGGCAGCAACACCGCGGTTGGCGCCCAGGCGCTGTTAAACAACACCACCGGCGGCACAAACACGGCCACCGGCGTACGTGCGCTCGAAAACAACACCACCGGCGACGTCAACACCGCTGATGGAGTTGAGGCGCTCCAGAACAACTCCACGGGAGTCTGGAACACGGCCACCGGCGTACATGCGCTCTGGCAAAACACCACCGGCGCCAACAACACCGCGAACGGTGTTGATGCGCTCAGAAGCAACACCACGGGCAACAACAACACCGCCATCGGTATTCAGGCGCTCCGAAACAACAACACCGGCGGCAACAACACAGCGAACGGTGTTGATGCGCTCAGAAATAACATCACCGGCAGCAACAACACCGCGAACGGTCGTGCCGCGCTCTTCGGCAACACCGCCGGCAACACCAACACGGCCATGGGTGTTAATGCGCTCCAAAGCAACACCACGGGCAACAACAACACCGCCATCGGTATTCAGGCGCTCCAACGCAACACCACCGGCAACAACGACACCGCCGTCGGTATTCAGGCGCTCCAACGCAACACCACCGGCAGCTTCAACATCGCGTTGGGCGAGAACGCCGGCATCAACCTCACCACAGGCGACAACAATATCGATATCGGTTATAACGTCAGCGGCCCTGCTGGCGAGTCCGGCACCATCCGCATCGGCGACCCAAATGCCCAGGGCTCCACCTTTATTGCCGGCATTAGCGGCGCAGCTGTTCCAGGCGGTGCACCAGTTGTCGTAGATACGTCCGGTCACGTCGGCACGATAGTTTCGTCTGTGCGTTTTAAGAACGACGTCAAGCCAATGGACAAGGTGAGCGAAGCAATCCTCGCACTTAAGCCAATCACGTTCCGCTATAAGAAGGAGCTTGATCCGCAAGGAATTCCCCAGTTCGGCCTTGTCGCTGAGCAAGTCGCGAAAGTCAATCCTGATCTGGTCGCTCGCGACGCCAAAGGAGAGGTTTACACCGTGCGCTACGAAGCGGTGAACGCCATGTTGCTCAACGAGTTCCTTAAAGAGCATCGCAGGGTTGAAACGCAGCAAGCAATGATTGCAGAGCTGAAGAATGAAATTGAGACGCTCGTTGCACACGTCAGGGAGCAGGATACAAAAATTCAAAAAGTCAGCGAGCGGATCGAGCTGAGTAGACCTGCAACGAACCTCGCAAACACGGGGCGGTAACACGAATCCCTAATCGCCGGGAGTCGGCTTGGCAGGCGATGCGCCCGCCCTACAACCTTCTTTCCCACCATCGTAAGCAGTTCGACAATTTCCTTTGCGGCGCAATATTGTGCGGAACTGTTTTTGTCTTGATGGAAACACCACGTGATCCCGCCGCTTCGCGTTACGAACACGCGGTAAAAGGCCTGCGTCGGAGCGATCTTGATCCTGATCCGATCAAGCAGTTTGGAAACTGGTTTACTGCTGCGATCGAGGCCGGTATCCGCGATGTCAATGCAATGAGCCTGGCCACCGCCGGAGCTGACGGCAAACCATCGGTGCGCATTGTTCTGTTAAAAGGCTTCGATCACGACGGCTTCGTCTTTTTTACCAATTACGAAAGCGAAAAAGGAAAGCAGCTCCATGCCAACCCTTTCGCGGCGCTGGCGTTTTATTGGATCGAACTTGACCGACAGATTCGCATTAGCGGGAAAGCAGAAAAAAGCTCGCGCGAAGAATCGCAAACCTATTTTCATTCGCGTCCAGTGGGCAGTCAGTTGAGCGCCTGGGCGTCGCGTCAAAGCCAGCTGCTTGACGGGCGGCGTGTGCTGGATGCGCGCCTGGCCGAGATGACCGAACGTTTCGGTAGCAAGCGCATTCCGTTGCCGCCGCATTGGGGCGGGTATCGAGTGAAACCGGATACGATCGAATTCTGGCAAGGTCGCCCGAACCGCCTGCACGACCGCTTTCGTTACACACGACAAGCAAGCGGCAATTGGTTGATCGAACGGTTGGCGCCGTGAAAATGACGACGCGCTTTTGGTCATTGGGATTTCGCGTCATTAGACATTCGTCATTCGTAATTTTTTGACATCCGTTCATGAAGAAAAATCTTGGTCAGAAGATCGAGATAGTGCGCGGCGACATCACGAAACTCGACGTTGATGCAATCGTGAACGCGGCCAACACGTCACTTCTTGGCGGCGGCGGAGTCGATGGTGCAATTCATCGGGCCGCTGGACCTGAGTTGCTTGCGGAATGCCGGACCCTCGGCAGTTGTCGGCCCGGTGAAGCGAAAATTACTCGCGGATATCATCTGCCCGCGCGCTTTGTCGTTCACACAGTGGGTCCGGTCTGGAGAGGAGGAGAACATCATGAGCCTGAGATCCTGGTGAATTGCTATCTGAGTTCGTTGCAACTCGCGGTCGAAAATGGAATTAAGACAATTGCCTTCCCGGCAATCAGTTGCGGCGCATATGGCTATCCGATTCCAGAAGCGGCGCAGATCGCAGTCAAAACCACGCGAGATTTTCTCGCGACTAATGACAGGATCGACAAAGTAACTTTTGTTCTTCAGGGCGAGGATGTTTACGATGCGTATCGGCAGCCCTTGGAGAAATGACGAGACGAATTGCACTCGAGTTTTCCTCATTTGGATTTGGTCATTCCTTCGTCATTAGACATTCGTCATTCGTCATTTAATTGAGAGATTTTCACTTGGAATTTCCATTGGAGAGACGCAATCACACAGCCGGATACGATTTCATTTTGGTATGATTAATCCGAACGAAAACAATCTTACGGGGGACGAACCGCTGCCGCCGCCGGTTCAGCCAGGCGAAGAGCAAATTGGCTCGGGTGGGCGTGAGCAGTTTCGTCAAGCAACAGGCAAATTTTCCACGACTGTGAGCCAGACGTGGGATGAAACAAAGGAGAAAGCCAGCCGTGCGAGGGAACGCACTGAATATTTCGTGCGCGAAAATCCCGTGCCGACCATCCTTGGCGCGCTGGGACTCGGAATCGCGATCGGGTTGGCGATCCGCTTTGCATCGACCAGCGAAGAGAAAGCGAAAGTTGAAGCAAAGTCGCCGCTGTCAGATCTGGATTGGAGCGTACTCTCCCTTCCGTTTCTCTGGCCATTGTTCAAATCAGCCAGGGCAAAATATGAGAGATCGGCGGAAGCGATGAAAGATGGCGTGGAACGACTGAAAAAGATCGATCCCGAACGCTTTCGGGACTACGCAAAGCCGATCCGCAAACGCTGGAAAGCCTGGACGCGTTGAGCTGTAGCCGGGATCGCTGATCCCGGCCGGGGACGAAACGAACGGCCTGGTTCACCCAAGCTCGAGAAAGCTATTGATGAGATCGGCGAGGGGCCGCGGATACTGGGCCATGAAAGCGTGGCCACCACCATTGAATTGAGCCAACCAGGCGCCAGGAATGGCGTTAACGAGCCTCAATGCATTGGATGGTGGAACCACGATGTCTGCCGTGCCGGTGGCAATTAGCACAGGTACGTTCATCTCTCGCAGGCGGTTCCCGATGCCGACACGGTGCCACGCTTCGATCGCCGCGACCTGACGATTAACGAGATCGGGAGATAACTGCGCACGCGCCTCTGCTACGATATCGCCGAATTCTCGATAAATAGATTCGGCGACAGCCCTCGGAAAAAGCAATGACAGTAATCGACGCGCCTGTTCATGAGGCGTCCCTGACGTATCGATGAGCTGTGACCACACTTCGGCTGAGGCGAGATCTGCGTCGGCTCCGCCCGGCTCCGTCGATAATACGATGAGTTTGTCAATCTGCCCTGGGTGCTGCAAGGCGAGAGTCAGGGCAATGAAACCACCCATCGACCATCCGAGCAAGCTTGTGCGCTCGATGCCGAGCGCTTCCATTACTCGCGTCGCATCATCGGCAAGTTGAGCGATATCAAATGGGCGTCCGTTATCAGTGGAGCGACCGATTCCGCGATTGTCGAGGAGGACGACCTCGTTGGAAGAGGCGAGTCTGTCGAGGAAGGAAGGATCCCAATCCGCACTTGTCGCCGCGAAGCCGTTCAGGGCCATGAGCGGTCGGCCATTCCCAATTCGACGATAAGCGATTTGCGCCCCATCGACTTGGAGTTTTTCGAACGACTCCTTGGGCATCGGCGACGTTAGGAAGTCCCACGACAACGGTCAAGGCGGCCGTTGCAAGTATGAGGCGGGGAAATTCCGCCAATGACTCCGAAAGCGTTCGCGAGTTGAAGCACGGCGTCACCTCGCGGAAAGTGTCGATCTTCGCATGGCAACCTCGAATTCATCCGAGCCGCCCGCTTGGCAGCGCAATCCGATCTTCGAATTTTTCGCCTCACTTAAGCTCGCGGTCGTCCTGCTCGCCGTAATCATCGTCGCCGCAATCGCCGGCACGCTTTATGAATCGAGCTTCGATTCGAAGGTTGCGAGCGCCTATGTTTATGGGGCCCCGTGGTTCAATCTTTGGCTTGTTTTGCTTGGAGCAAACCTTACCTGTTCGGCGCTCTCTCGTTGGCCGTGGCGCAAACATCATCTCGCATTTCTCATAACGCATCTCGGTATTATCACGCTGTTGATCGGATCGCTCATCGGGAGAATTTGGGGAATCGAAGGAACAATCACCCTTTTCAAGGGCGAATCGCCAACGAATCGGCTCCTGGTCAACGAACGCCAGCTGCGCGTCCACGATGTCGATGGAATCGTAAAAGGCTATCCTGCTGAGTTTTTGCATCATCCGCCGACGCCGCAGCACCCACGCGACCTTGGCCCAATCGCAGTCGGGGCGCGTTTGAGCATTGTCGATTACGCGCCTGCGATTGAAGGAAAGCTCAACCCAAAACCGCTGAATGATGGCGGAGCGCCAGCGCTGCATTTCTCTATCGCCACCGCGATGATGAATCAGCATCTCGACGGCTGGCTGCTAGCCGACGATCCGCAGAACGGAAATTTCTCCATGGGACTGGCCAACATCGAACTAAAACGCGGTGCCGCGGAAGGGTTGCGTGGGGACGGATCGCCGAGCCGTCCGCCTTGGGAAAGCGAAGCGAATCCGAAGGACCAAGCGACGGATCTTGAGGAATCAATATTCGCCTTTAGCAAAGCGCCCGAGGAGCAGATTGGGCGTGTTCGCACGGGCGGCAGCCCCGGCGCGAAAGTGCGCCTGGAACGACCTCAGAACGGCAACAAAGGACGCGTTCTCATTTCACTAGGTGAAAAAGAAGCCAGCTTCGATGTTGCAGAAAATCTCGGTCGTGACGTCGCAATCGCCGATACGCCGTTCACACTCAAAATCGACGACTACTGGGCTGATTTTCGAATCGAGAATGGCAAACCCAGCTCCATGACCGATCAGCCGAACAATCCCGCAGTGCTTGTGACAATTCGAGGGAAAGGTCTCCCCACCAGCGAACCCGAAACAAACCCACATGGAAGTGCCAAAGACCTTACCACAAATGGCGGCCCGCCAGCGATGCCCGCGCCTGACGAAGAAACACCGAACCATCTAACCCTATTTATCGCGGACGATGGCACGATTAGTTACGAGCTCACTTCGCGAAAAAATGGCAGGGCGAGTGGTAAGATCGAGTTGAACAAGCCGCTTCCGACCGGTTGGGCTGATTGGCAACTGACGATTGATAAGGCGATGCCGCACGCAGCAGGCTCGATGGATTTCAACCCAATTAATTCCAAGACAGTACCAACGACCGCCGATTTGCCAGATGGCGTGCGCGTCCGCATTCAGCAAAATGGCGAAACCCTTGAGCGATGGGTTCCAGCGGGTTGGCAGATTGCAATTCCCACTTCACCCAGCCCGACGATGGTTGCCTTCGGTTGGAAAACAGTGTCACTGCCAATCGGACTGGAACTGCTGGACTTCGAAGTAAAGCGGAATGAAGGCAGTGACAGCCCTGCGGGATTCAAGAGCACTCTGCGCATTGTGACTGCCGATGGCGAGACTGCAACAGGCTCGTGCTGGATGAATCATCCGTTCAGTTATCCTGGCGCCTGGTGGCGCACATGGACTGGACTCACTTTCAAAATTTCTCAGGCGTCCTGGAACCCGGAAAATCTGGGGCAAAGTACCGTGCAGATTTTGCGCGATCCCGGCTGGCTATTGAAATGGATCGGCTCGCTACTGGTTGTGATCGGCGTGTTCATGATGTTTTATCTCCAGCCGTACCGAAAACAAACCGAAGGGGAACCGATCACGCCTTCGGCTCAAAAACAAAAAACAAAAGCAGCTCCCGAACGTGCCGTTGTTTCCGCGCGGTCATCCTGAGCGAAGCGAAGGGCCTCACATAATCTGTCGCTTCACACATGCCACTTTGAGTGACCGCTACTTCGATTGTGAGGTTCCTCGCTTCGCTCGGAATGACAATCCAGACCACGGTTCGCGCTTTTCACGCTCGGGGATACTTCAGCATTGAAAATTGGAGAAATGCGTTAAACGTTCTAGATCTCACATGGAACACAGAAAAATCATTCAGTTATTTGTATTTTTCGTCGTGGCCTTCGCGGCATGCGCATCGGGCCAAGATCAAGCCCAGGTTCCCGGAGCTGACCAAATCGTTCCAGGCGCAACCAAATGGGGTTATTACGATGGCGAGCCGGTGACCAAGTGGAATCCAGATGGACGGACAATGACGTTGCTAACTGAGCTGCGTTATACCGATCCGAAGGGTAACGTCTGGGTTGCCCCGATCGGATCGCTTGTCGATGGCGCATCCATTCCACGCTATCTCTGGTCGGTTATGGGAGGGCCATTCGAAGGAAGATATCGGAATGCCTCCGTGTTGCACGATGTCGCGTATGGGGACAGGAAACGGCCGTGGCAAGATTGCGACCGCATGTTCTACTACGCCATGCGCTGCAGCGGGGTGAGCGCCGTTGAATCGAAAACCATGTTTTACGCGCTCTACAAATTCGGGCACCACTGGAAATTTCCAATCAAACGCGCGAAACCGGTGAAGTATGAAGGGCAATTGGTAGCGCGAGCCGAGCCGATCCCGCGCGCGATCCCAGTCAATCCGGCTGAAATCAACGAGGCGCACGATTGGATTCAGAATGCCGATCCGAGCCTTGAACAAATCGAGCAACGAGCGAACACAGAAGCGTGGTGACGCGGCCAAAGCGACGCGAGGACGCGTGCACAGTCTTAAAGCTCCGCGAAATCCCAAGAACGTCTCGATAAGGTTCGCACGAAGTGCCTTGGAGGGCGGTGCGTCCTCGCATCGCTTTCATTGGTGATGTGGAACACCGAATGGTGGTGGAGATTCACAAAAAGCAACGGGCGCCCCGGAGAAGCTCCATCCCGAGGCGCCCGGCTCTGGGTCTATCTGTGGCGCAACCTAACCCATCGGTAGCAAATTCCTTGCGATCAGGTCACTCGGCGAACGCATCGACCAAAAAATTCACCGCGTGTTGGCTTTTCTACCGCTCGCAGTCTGGTGAATGCAAAACGTGAAACCCGTCGAATCAACGAACGTAGCGGCAGCCATTACAGTGACAGCGGCGCGCTTCACTGAATCGATGAGTGATTGTCGAAGCTTCATAATCTTTGTTTGGTGGTTTGTGCTGACCATTGCAGCCCCGCGTTACAAACAGATGACGATCCCGCAAAAAAATGGTGACGTTTCCGTGGCGATTCCGTGAACTCGGCCTAACGCATGAAACGGCATCCAAAACTTCGACTGCAGATAATCTACGACTTTCTGAATCGCGTTTTAGCCAGTTAGAGTTATGATTGTGAAGCAATGCCACGTGCGAGCCTGCGCACCTTTTTCATTTTCATCTCGTTAGTCAGCGTTGCTTCGAGTCAGACCCTCGCGCCCAAGCCGCTTCCAAGGGAGCCGCTTGAAAAATACGATAACCCACCGCCGCTAGCTCCGGCCACAGCTACCTCACCCGGATTGATCTCGCAGTTCGGTCCTTACATTAGTTATCAAGTCAATATTAATGCGATCGGCAATAATATTGTTGGTGACGCTGCAAATGAGCCCTCCATTTGCGTCGATCCGACCAACGGAAACAAAATGAGTATCGGTTGGAGACAATTCGATAGCATCTCGTCTAATTTCCGCCAGGCTGGATTCGCACATACGATTAATGCCGGCAGGACGTGGATTTCCGCCGGCGTTCTCCAACACAATGTTTTTCGCAGCGATCCTGTCCTGAACTCAGATAGTGCCGGCCATTTTTTTTATCTCAGCCTTCTGCAGACCTTTTTTGACGATTTGTGGCGATCACTCAATGGCGGTCAATCGTGGACGTATGTCGTACGCGCATATGGCGGCGATAAAGAGTGGTTTACGATCGACAAAACCAACAGCACCGGACATGGATTCCAGTACCAATTCTGGAGCGACGGCACCAATTTTGGCGGGAGACAATTCACTCGATCGACCAACGGCGGGCTCGCCTGGATGAATCCGATCGATATTCCCAATTCCCCTGCGTTCGGCACACTGGACGTCGATTCCAGCGGGAATCTGTTCATCGGCGGGGTAGAGTTGGAGGGGGGCCAAATCTGGTGTGTTCGCTCCACCAACGCAAAGAACGGCGCCGTAGTCCCCATTTTCGACCAAAGCACAGTAGTCAATCTCGGCGGCCGTATCGTCGCTGGCCAGCTGATTAATCCGCAAGGATTAGCAGGCCAGGTTTTTCTGGCGGTGGATCGTTCCGGCGCGAGTACTAACAACAATGTTTACCTACTTGCGAGCGTTCAGCCCACGGGCTTTTCCACTGGCACTGACGTGATGTTCGCGCGGAGCACAAACGGAGGCCTAACCTTCAGCGCGCCGCGTCGGATCAATGACGATCCTGTTAACCACGCGAAGTGGCACTGGTTCGGCACGCTTTCGGTTGCGCCTAACGGGCGAATCGATGCAGTCTGGCTGGACACGCGCGACGCTGCGAACAATATCAACTCACAGCTGTTCTATTCGTCCAGCGTCGATGGCGGAAATACCTGGTCGCCGAATGTCGCAGTCAGCAACTCGTTCAACCCGTACCTCGGTTATCCGAATCAGGACAAGCTCGGCGATTACATCACGAGCGTTTCGGATGACGCGGGGGCCAATGTTGCGTATGCGGCGACATTTAATGGTGAAGAAGACATCTATTATGTCCGGATCGGTCGACCAGGTTGGAACTTGATTACGACCGCGGATTTCAACAACAATGGCAAGCCTGATTATGTGCTTTACAACGCGAACACGCGCAAGACAGCGATCTGGTATCTGAACAACAACGTTTTGGTCGGCTCGGCCTACGGTCCAACTCTTCCGTCTGGCTGGGGGTTGAGAGGGATGGCGGATTTTAATCGCGACAGCCATCCTGATTACGCCTTGTTCAACTCCGTCACAGAGCAAACGGCGCTTTGGTATTTGTCCGGACCGACGTATATCGCGGGCGCTTATGGACCGACCCTTCCCAATGGATGGGAATTAGTGGGCACCGCGGATTTTAACAGCGATGGCAGACCGGATTACGTCCTTTACAACCCAGGCACGCATCAAACAGCAGTCTGGTACCTGAACAATAACGTTTACGTGGGCGGTGGTTTTGGCCCAACGCTTCCGAACGGCTGGGCACTAGTGGGTGTAGCGGATTTCGATCGCGACGGTCACCCGGATTATGTCTTGTTCCATCCCACTTCAGGCTACACAGCGATCGCCTATTTATCGGGAACAACCCTTCTTGGGGCCGCTTGGGGGCCGATTCTCCCCAGTGGCTGGGAGTTGGTAGCCACAGCTGACTTTAACGGTGACGGCAAACCGGACTATGTGCTTTGCAACGCCAGCACGCGTCAAACAGCCATCTGGTATTTGAACAACAACGTTTTCGTCAACGGCGCGTTCGGTCCGACGTTACCATCAGGCTGATTTACGTTCCGAAGCAGACCTAGCGCCATCCTTCTCCAGCGCGACGGCCAGAACTTCATCGACGTTTTCGACCGGGACGAATTTGAGTTTCTGTTTAGCTTCCTCGGGAACATCCACGAGATCTTTCTCGTTTAGCTTTGGGATGATGACCGTGGAAATCCCCGCGCGCATGGCCGCGAGACTTTTTTCCTTTAGACCGCCGATCGGCAGAACCAGACCGCGCAAAGTGATTTCGCCTGTCATGGCGACATCCGGTCTTACAGGAGTATTGCTGAAGAGCGATGCTAGCGCGGTAAACATGGCGACTCCAGCAGAAGGACCGTCTTTAGGCACAGCGCCAGCTGGCACATGCACGTGCACGTCGATGTTGCGGAAATCTTCCGTCTTGGCAGCGATCTCACTGTTGCGGCTGCGCACCAGACTGAACGCGGCCTGGACCGATTCTTTCATCACTTCGCCGATCTGTCCGGTAAGCGTGACGTTGCCCTTGCCTGGATAACGGGTCGCTTCAATGTGCAACACTTCGCCGCCAGCAGGCGTATAAGCCAACCCGGTGACAACGCCCGGCTTGCTCGTTTTCAGTTTGGTTTCACGCACGTATCTCGCAGGGCCCAACATTTCCGCCAGCAGCTCGGGCGTGACCGTGGCGTGCTCGGTTTTTCCGCGCGCAACCTGGGACGCAATTCCCCGACAAACAGACGCGATCTGGCGCTCAAGCTCACGGACGCCCGCTTCGTGCGTGTAATCGTTAATAATCCGGCGGAGCGCTTCGTCCTGCCATTCGATCTGCTCCGGCTTGAGGCCGTTTTCCTCCAACTGCCGTCTGACAAGATATCGCTTGGCAATCTCGAGTTTTTCGCGCTCGGTGTAACCGGGTAGCGAAATCACTTCGATTCGATCGCGCAACGGTTCTGGCACGCCATCGATGTAATTCGCGGTGCCGATGAAAATCACCTGGGACAGGTCGAACGGCACATCTAGATAACGATCGACAAACGCATTGTTTTGCCGCGGATCGAGCACTTCGAGCAACGCGCTCGCTGGATCACCACGGAAATCGGCGCCGATCTTGTCGATTTCATCGAGCATGAAAACAGGATTGCTGGTGCCGCAACGGCGTAGTTCCTGGATGATGCGACCTGGCATCGAGCCGATGTAGGTGCGGCGATGTCCGCGGATTTCTGCTTCGTCACGCATACCACCCAGGCTGATACGCACAAATTTTCGGCCCAGCGCGTCAGCGATTGATTGACCGAGACTGGTTTTGCCCACGCCAGGAGGCCCCAGAAAACAGAGGATCGCGCCGTGCCCCTGTGGATTGAGTTTGCGCACCGCGAGGTATTCGATCAGCCGCTTTTTTACTTTTTCCAGATCGTAGTGATCGCGGTCGAGAATCTTTTGTGCCTGATCGAGATCCAGATTGTCCTGGCTCAATTTGTTCCAGGGCAGGTCGGCGATGATTTCGATGTAACTGACAATGACCGAGAATTCCGGGCTGGCCGAGGGAATGAAATCGAGGCGCTTCAATTCGCGTTCGGCCTGTTTCATCACTTCCTCTGGCGGCTTGGCTTCCTCTAGCCGGGCACGCAATTGCTGGGCCTGTTCCTCGCTGCCGCCTTCTGCTTCGCCCAGCTCGCGCTGGATTGCCTTGATTTGCGAACGCAAATAGGCGCGTCGTTGCGCATCGGAAAATTGCGAGGCCACATCTTTTTGCAGTTTTTGCTGGATCTCCGCAATCTCCAACTGCGCAGATATCTGTTTCTGTATTGCCTGCACGCGCTTTTCGACGTCCAACTCTTCGAGCAACGCCTGTTTTTGTCCGACATCCACATTTAGATTGGGCGCGAGAAAATCAGCAAGTTGCTCGGGACTTTCTATGTTCAAAATCATCAGGCGCGCCTGTTCCGGCGCGTCTGGCGCCAGTTCGAACAATCTCGCGGCGGAATCGCGCAAGTTTCGGAATGTGGCCTCCCACTCCTTGCTTGCCGCCGGCGTAATCGATTCGGGCAAATCAACCTCGGCGCGCAGAAAGGGCGAAGTCGCGACGATTTTGCGGAGTGAAAAGCGCCGCAACCCCTGCACTATGACCAGCACATTATCCTCCCCCTGGCGCAAAAGTTTGAGCACGAGCGCGGCCGTGCCGACCGTGTAGAGGTCTTGTGGCGTCGGATCTTCCTTCGCCTCATCGCGCTGCGTCACCAGCCCGATCACTTTTGTTCGCGGCAACGTGTCATCGAGCAGTTTCAGCGACGCGGCACGCTGAATAGTCAGCGGAATGATTGTCCCCGGAAAAATAACAAGCCCACGCACTGGCAGAATCGATAACTCTTCTGGGATATGCGGCATCTGGCTTTCGCCAGTTCCGGCGGCGATTGTGCTTTCCATTCCAGGTTTCGATTCGATGCCGGCTCGCAACGTGCTGAGTTCTTTTGCGCTCATGACTCTTTCAAGGGTAACGAAATCCAGAGCAATCCATTGCGTTGCTCGGCGTGCGCTTGTTCGATTTCCACTTCGCCCGGTAAAAGCACTTCGCGTATGAACGGCCCGTAATCGATCTCCATTGCCAGCCACTGCAGCACGCATCCCTCGTCCTCGGTCGGCTCCGGCAGTTCGCGTGTGCCGCGAATCACCACGCGTCGTGGCTCGACGCTGAGGTCGATCGACGAGCGATCGACTCCCGCCAGATCAACGCAGATGCGAATACATTTTTCGCAGCGATACGCATTGATGGCCGGTTCCCAGGCATGCGGCGCAAACCTGGAAAAATGCGAACGCGACAGTTCGTAGGTGACATCCTGCAATGCGCCATGCAGCCAGCGCAATTTAATGTTCCTGATTGGGTCCATTGCAAATTAACCTCGACTCCGCGCGCTCCATTTTCAACCCAGGCGCGGTCATCACGTGTATGTAGGGAAATAGTTTTGCTTCCCTCGAGGGCGCGCTCTGAATCTCATTTTGTTTTTCCCGGGCCCCACAGCGCCCGGCCCGGTTTCGCGCCGGTGTGCTCGCCATCTTTTAGCACTTGCACACCATTCACAAAAACGTGCTTTACGCCCACCGCATATTGATGCGGTTTCTCGAAGGTGGCCCGGTCAGCAATCGTCACCGGATCGAACACCACCAAATCGGCGAACATCCCTTCCTTGAGAAATCCGCGATGGTCGAGCCCCAGATTTGTGGCAGGCTGTCCGCTCAATCGTCGAATAGCTTCCTTCATTGGAATTACTTTTTCGTCACGCACATATTTGCCCAGCACGCGTGCAAAATTTCCATAGGCCCGCGGATGCGGATTGGATTTCAAGAATACGTCCTCCGGCGCCTGCGAAGCCTCATCGGAGCCGAATGAAATCCACGGCTTCGCGAGTTCCTTCTTCACGTTGTCTTCGGAGATGATGAAATAAAGTGTGCCGATGCGCGATTCATCTTCCGCGATCAAATCCATCGCCGTGTCGATGGGATCTTTCCCACGCGTCCTGGCTACCTCAGCCAGTGTCTTCCCAGTAAGCGGTTTCAATCTTTCCGACCTGAACTCCGACAGCAGAATGTGCTCCGGACCTCCGGCGTCCAAATAGAGATTTTCCCATGCGCCTGCGGGCTTTTGAACCTCTGCCTTGATCTTCTCTCGCGTCGCTGGATCACGCAGCCGCTTGAACAAAGCAGGATAACCGCCGTCTTCCGTCCACGGCGGAAGCGATGCGTCCAGTCCGGTTCCTCCTGCGGTGTACGTGTACATATCGGCGGTGATTTTCAGTCCTTCCTTCTGCGCGGATTCGATTCGCGAAAGCAGATCGTCGAGCTTCGGCCAGTTTTGCCGGCCCGATGCTTTGATATGGTAAACTTCTGCCGGAATCTTCGCCTCGCGGCTGATGCGAATTAATTCATCGAGCGCTTCAAGCAGCCGGCTACCCTCGCTGCGCATATGCGAGATGTATTTGCCCTGATATTTAGCGGCCACCTTGCACAATTCGATTAGCTCCTCGGTTTTCGCGTAAAACGCTGGCGGATAAATCAGAGAAGTACCGATCCCAAGTGCACCCGCTTCCATTTCTTTGCGCACCAGTTCGCGCATCTGGTCGAGTTGTTCCGGCGTCGGCTGTTTATCTTCGAACCCGATCACGTTCTCACGAATCGTCGTCGCACCGATAAACGACGCTACATTGCACGACACGCCGCGCTTTTCGAGATACCGTAAGTACTCCGCGAGCGTGTTCCATTTGATGTCGTACTTGATGTCAATCTGCTCACGAATCATGTGCTCACGCACCCGATCGTTCACCGGGCCCATCGATTCGCCTTCGCCCATGATCTCAGTCGTCACGCCCTGCCGAATTTCGCTCTGCGAACGGCCATCCTGAATCAATGATGCAACCGACCAAGAGAGCATGTTTATGAATCCCGGTGCGACCGCCAGTCCCTTGGCATCGATAACGGTCATGGCCTTCGCGGTTTTGAAATCGCCGATGCCAACAATCCGATCACCACGAATCGCGACGTCGGCCTGCTTCGGCTCAGCATCGGTGCCGTCGTAAATCGTTCCGCCTTTGATGATGACGTCAAAATCTGCCGCTCCTGGTGATGAGGGTCGATCCTGGGCGAACATCGTGAACACCATTGTGAGGGACGCGCCGAACCAAAAGAACTTCCGCTTCATTATGTGGGCTTGAAAGTATCGAACCTCAATGCCGGTGCAAAAGGCAACACAAGACTTGGCGGTGAGTTCGCCCTCTCCAAAAAGAGTGACTCTAGGACGTCCGTGCACTCCGAAAGCCTTCGCGAAAGCATGAACAACGGTTGGGATGGATTTTGCACGTAGCATTTTGGAGTGCGGTGCGTCCCTAACACTGCTTTGTGCCACGCCGCTGGCTACGGCCAAGAGAGCGATGCGACCCGATTCCTATTATGAGGCCTGTTGCCTTCGAATTGGGTAAGCAAATCGAAGCAGGCCGCGCAATAAAGCGCAGCTCCGATTAAACCCCAAAGGCTTCGAGGTCGAAGGGAAAGCAGAATTCAAAGGAAAGGGGAATATCTGATGAAGACGATAACTAAATCTAAATCCATGCGCCGCAGTCGAACATTCTTTCTGTCGATCGTCTGCGCAGGCGCTGTTGCAACGCTGCTCGGCGGCTGTGCAGAGAGCCCTTACGTAACCGAGTATGGGACCGGCTACTATCCGACTGGGTACTATACGCCCGGCTACTATGACTACTACGCCACTCCGTATGAATACGGACCGACGTATCGTAGAACAATTGTACGCAGCGGCGTTCGTTATAACGACGCTTACGGACCGCGCTACTACGGCAGCGGAACTTACGGCGATTGGTATTGATTTGCGACACGCGCTTGGATGACGCATCGGCGCCATCCGCTACTGGCGGATGCGCCGATGCGCTCAAAGCGTGTGACAAAGGAAGCTCAAATCCCACGTGCTTGTAGCACGACGCTGCGCGCCGTGATCGAAGAAGGATTTGAACGATTCATCACCCTCACGGAAGTGCGCTACAAAAATTTATTTCAATTTAGCTTTGTTTGTTTGCGCCGTTGTCATTAAATGAGCGGATGGAAACATCGGCGACAAGGATCACCAAAACACCTCGCGCAGTATCATCAATGTTCTTGCTCGCCTGCGCAGGATTCCTTGCGCTTTGCCTCGGCGGATGCGCCGGCACGTATTACTCTGAGACGTCCACACCCGAGGCCCGGTACAATACTTACCACGCACCCTATTATTATCCGTACTACCCGTGGTACAGTTACTACGGCGGAGCGTATCTCTACGGAGATTGAGTCGTCGATTTGTTTTCCGTTTCCTTAAGCAGCTCCATTAACTGATCTTTCCACAGTGTCGCCAGGGTGTGACTGCCGTGGCCTCGCGTTTTGTCACTGAACGGGATCACGGTTGCGCGGCCATGGGGGACGCGCTTGATCTCGCGTTCAAGAATGCCGAGCTCGGGAGGATTAATCAGATCATCGGCAAAGTTGATCGCCAGAAGCGGCGCCTGGATTTTTTCCAGATTCGGTCCGGGATCGTAATCGTGCGAAGCTTCGAGCGCATAGAGAACATCATTGGCGTCATCAGTCTTGACGATTTGGTCGACAAACTTGTCGAGAACTTCATCCGTTTGGGAAAGTGTGGGCGCGTCCTTCTGACGCAAGACTGGATTGCTGCTCATGAACCAAAGCATCTCGGCTGCGGTGCGCAGGCTGGACGGCTGCGTTTTGTACTCGCCATTATTCCAAGCCGGATCATTGCGGATCGCGTCGATCACCATGCGACGCCAGGCGCGATTGCGCCCGGAAATCTGGGTCGGCAAACTCGCCAGCGGCATCAACGCGTCCATGAAGTCGGGATGCAATTCGCCCCACAGCCAGGTATGCATTCCGCCCATTGACGTTCCAATGACCAATCGCGCGTGATCTACGCTGAGTCCCTCCGTTAAGAGGCGATAGTCCGCCTCCACCATGTCGATATAACCGTAGGGCGGGAATTTGGCGTGCATGCCATCACTCGGCTTGCTCGATTTGCCGTGGCCAATCCCATCCGGCAACACGATGAAAAACTTTGTAGCATCGAGCGGCTGGTCTTTTCCAAAGAGTTCACCGGCAAACTCGGAGCGAATAAATTGCGCGCTGCTGCCAGTGGTCCCATGCATGATGAGAACGGCATTGGTCGTTTTGCCCTGTGCATCCTTCTCCGGTTTTCCCAGCGTCCGATAATGGAGACGCAGTTCCGGCAGTGTCTGGCCTGACGCAAATTTGAAATCGCGAATCGTAAAGTCGCTCTCAGTCGGTGTCGGATAATCCGCAGCTGACGCGAAACTCACGGCCAAGAGGAACAAGGGAAGTGTAAAGATTCGGATTATTGGATTCATATTAATGGTTTCGTTGTCGTTCGGCTTGAATTTGCTTTAGCAGTTCAGTTTTAGTTCGATCCAAATCGTGAGCGAATTTCACTGTTGCTTCCAGAGCTTGGGGATAGATCTCGAAACGTTTTCGCAATTTCTTGGTGGCGGGATCGTAAAAGAAGAAAATGTCCTGATCGAGATTCGGCACGATCAGCTCGTCGCTTAACCTCTGGTAACGCTGTATATCGCTAAGGCCCCAGCGGATAACGGATTCAAGTTCGCGCAAGGCCATGAGTGTCTTCACGTCGAGCAGTTGAACGCCGCCTGATTGAAGCAACGTAGCGATATCGCCGGGACTGTAGTCTGTCGTGAAAACAAAGGGATGTAGCGGCGGCATCTCTCTGGCGTCGAGCGCGCGTCGGAACTCGGCCGCTTGTCGTTCTTCTCTCGCGCCCGCGATTTTTCCGCTCTCGATTCCTTTGAGGAATTCCTGCTCGAGCGAAGCCAGGATTTGATCGCGCCGTTGTGCGTCCTCGCGGTGCTGCTGAAAACTGCTCAGCCAGAATGCCGCGTAAACGCCGACGAACACTAGAACTAACTCGGCAACCCAGCCCCCAAAATGCGAGAAACGCGAGCGTTTTTCAGTTGTTTCACTCATGATTCACGGGAACAATCCAATCAATGAGACAATCGTGGTCAGTCAACGATTTGACCGCTTTCGTTGCGAACTCAGTGCAAAACGCAAATGCTGACGATGCACCGTTCCTTCATTTGAGATTCGACCGAGTATTTCCCGATGACTTTTACGCGGAGATGTTGCTGGCGATGCCTGTGACAGACGACTACCGCGCCATGTCTGGCAAAAGTAAAATGGGCAGCAGCAGGCCCGACCGCAAACCGACTCGCACCAAAATCGATCTTTTCCCGGAGTACATTCGCCACTTGCCGCCGATGAAGCGCGAAATCTGGGACGCAGCCGGCCGTGCATTGCGTTCCAAAGAGTTGCAGAAAGCTTTCGTGCAACGACTGGCGCCGGGCCTGAAGCGCCGATTCGGCGTCGACTTTGCGAACATCAAAATGTACCCGGTGCCGATTCTGACTCGCGATATTCCTGGATATCGCATCTTCAAACACACCGATAGCCTCTGGAAAGGGATTACCGTGCAGTTTTATCTGCCGCCCGACGACTCGACACCACATATCGGGACCATTTTTCATGAAGTGCTCCCAACTGGCAGAAAGCCAAAAAAAGCGCAGATGCCATTCTCCCCCAACAGCGGCTACGCGTTTGCGGTGGCTGATCATACATGGCATTCCGCCGACCCAGTCGGACCTGAAGTGAAAACGCGCGACAGCATTCTGCTCACTTATTTCGTCGATGCCGGGCCATGGCGGTTTGTGCGCAATCGGGGCCGGCGAGCAGCGAATTTTGCGCTCAACGAGCTGCGCAATCTGAAGTCTCCCGCCTAGGCTTTATTTTGAGCCATAGGTCTGTTTAGCGCCAACGGCGCAGCATTCACTCGAAGCGATCTAACAAAGGACTGCGCCTACCACCGCGTGGAACTGTTCCATCGAGCTCAAGGGAGTGTCATCCCGAAGCTGGCGAAGCGCGGCCGAGGGATTTACCCCACCCACGTCGATCACACGAGATTAAAGCGCGACCAACCGCCCTATGAGAGGTCTCTCGCCGTTTTCGCGGGGTCGGGATGACACGCGGCTTAACCAGGCAACGCTTGAGAGTGTTAAACGGATTACTTGGCGTTAGACACCCACATCAACGAGGCAACGGTTGCTCCATGTTCGCAAGCGCATACGCAAGGACTGCGACGACTGCAGAATTCTCAGCCAATTCCTTGGGCACGATCTTGTCCAGCGTGTCAGCGGCTGTGTGATGATAATTGAAATAGAAACGACTATCCTGGATCGGACTGAAAGCAGGCACGCCGGCTTTTTCCATCGGCCCAATGTCAGCGCCGCAATGTTCGACCAGATTCAGCATGCCCGCGCCTGACTCCTGCAAAATTGCTGCGACAGGGGCGAACATCTTTTTCACTTCTGATTTTCCCTTGATGTTGATGCCAAGCGGATGATCGGCACCGCCGTCTGTTTCCATGACCGCAAAATGGTTCATCCATTCTTTTTCGTGATCTTTTGCGTACTGTTTCGATCCGGCCAGCCCATTCTCTTCATTCATCCACGCAATCACGCGAATTGTGCGCTTCGGTTTGAGATGAAGTTTTTGGACTAGATTTGCCGTTTCCATCGAGACTGCGACACCCGCGCCATCGTCAATCGCGCCGGTTCCGAGGTCCCACGAGTCCAGATGACCGGAAACGACGATCACTTGTTCGGGATGTTCGCTACCCTTGATGTCGGCGATCACGTTTGCGCTTTCGACATCCGGCAGAGTTTGGGGCGTGAGAACCAATTTCATTCTCACTGCTCCCTGGCGGACCAGATCCGCGATCAAGTCTGCATCCTCCACGGTAACTGCGCCGGCTGGAATCTTCGGCGCGTCATTTAGGTAATCCGTCTCGCCAGTGTGCGGAAGGCGATAGTCGGCGCCACCTACTGAACGAATCAGACAGGCGATAGCGCCTTGTCGCGCAGCCGCGCTTGGGCCATTGCTGCGATAAACGACTGCTTCGCCGTACGCTTCGCCGCCACGACCTTCCGCGGCCATTTGTTTGTCGAATGGATAATTGAAGAGAACGATTTTGCCCGCGACTTTTTCGCGAGGCAGCGATTTCAGTTCATCAAAATTTCTAACAACGATCACGTCGGCCTCGATTCCATTCGGGGGCGCCGCGACGCTTGCCCCGAGCGCGCAGAGCACAATTTTTTGCGTGGTGTTCGGTGCTTGTCCAGGAAATTGAACGAGCGCTGCTGTCTCTTCGCCGCGCACCCAGTGTGGCACCATCACCTTCTCGAGCTGTACTTCGCATCCGAGGGACTTGAATTCGCCGGTGACGTACTCAACCGCTTTCGCTGCCTGGGCGGATCCAGTCAAACGCGGTCCAATGTTGTTCGATAGATGCACGACCTGCCGGTAAGCGTAGTCACTGGTCAAAGCTGCTTGCTGCAACCGTTTCAGCTCAGCGAGCGTCTGCGGCGAAAAGACTGCGGGCGTCGGCGATGGTGACGCGTTCGGACTCGATGCTGCCGCTGGCGTTTGTTGCGCATCAATTCGGTGAGCGCACAAAAACAAAAGCGACAGAAAAAAGACGACGCGTAATTGATTCGATCCAGACATCCTGAATTCCCGCTACAACATTTTCCTCGGATTCGCCAGACTGTCTCGATTACAGCGAGAGTTTACTTCTCTTTGCGAAACTCGATTTCCTCGCCAAACAACTCAGGGCTACGCGCGTTTTTGGTCAAAAGCGCAGCCACCCCCGCGGAGTCCTTGGTTTCCTTTGGGATCACCTTGTTATTGACGTTCCGTAAAGTTAGACCTTTGCCATCACTCGACAATTTCCAAACGACATAAGCGTACTTGCGATCGTTTGAATTCAGGTCCTGAACGCTGGCCAACGGCATTTCCCCGACGTCGGAGTGATAAGCGCGGAATAAATCGCCATCGTAATAAACGACGTAAGTGCTGTCATCCAACCGCCGCACTCTCATGTTCTCCTTGCCGTCAAGGGAAACCCAGTTTCCGAGAAGCTGCTCCTGCACTTTGCGCGTGGGACTCGATGTGATTGGAACGTCGTAATCGCACGCGTTGAAAGCCAGCATGCACAGACAAACGGCAACGCCGAAGCCGAGCCGTGAATAAATCAAATTCGACGAGGTCACAGAGTCCCGGTTCCCCCCGGAAACCGACCTTCGTCGAAATCGATTAGGTCGGCCATTGTTAGAATGTCTGTGCGACCGGCGATGCCGTGCTTCTTTTTCCTTCCCTCCAATCTTGGACTGAAAGAGTCGCGCCATCCGACTTTCGATACGAATCCATTCCAGACAAAGAGGTCGCCCTCATTCGGCTGCCGGCCGCTTTGAAAACACCACTCAAGGATTTCTTCGTCAGTCCCGCCTTGGCGGGTGCGCTCGCGCAGATCGTCATAGTTAACGCGCAAGAAATTGCAGCAAGCGCCATCAAGCGTTCGAGGCGCACCGAGATTCTCGTGATAATCCTCGTGCAACTCGCCGCGGGTATACTGCCGAATTTTGTCCAGCATGCGGGGGAAATACATCATGCCGCTCGTCATTTCCCTCGGGCTTTTTGGATAAGTCCTCATGCCAGAGTAATCGTCGTGTCGTCATGTTCGCGCAACTACCACGGCCTAGCTCGTCTGCTTCGAGCTGCGATTTGTCAGCGCCAGTATCCGCGCCCTTTTTTCGCCGTACTCGAGTGAATGAAAGCGGCGGATTTCATCGAGGCGCCGATGACCATTGAGCGTGTCGAGGTAATGCGTGTAGCTGGCGGCGAGCTGGCTCGTCTCCAAATAACGGCCGCGCAGGTTTGCATCACGAAATGCTTCCGGGCATTGACGCGCGAAAAGATGAAAGCGCAGCCAACGCCGGTCCATGCGCGAAACCCGCTGGGTTTTTCGAAAGAACGCAATAAACAAAAGCAGAACGAGGTAGGTATCGACCTGCGCCTGGAGCTCGAGATTACGCGCAAAATCTTCAGAAGCGATCTCACGGATTCCGCTCTTGAACTGTAGGGCGGCATGCAACGCATGATTAAGTTCTTCTACGAACATAATCAGCGACCGGATATTGCGGTCACCCACTCCTGCTCGCGGATCGTGTTGTTCGAGCTGTTCAATGAGCCAGCGCGAATAGTAAATGCCAACATAGAGTTGATTGCCCGCCTGCCGCAGAAATGTCCGAGCCAGCTCGCTCAATTCACGCGCCGATTTTCCAGCCAGGATCGACAATTGCGCGCAGCGCGTCCGATCGATCAGGCAATCTTCCAGATTGATCCCAACCTGTGCGTACGTTCGCTCAAACAATTTCTGGATTTGGCTAAACAGCGTCTCGTTCACAGGGAGAGCGACGGTCGCGCGTCATCGTCCAGATTGAGCAGTTGATCGGAAAGTTGATTTAGCGCGAGTCGGACGTCGCGAAACCGATCGGCCAACCCTTCAAACACATCATCGAGTTCGCAGCGGCGGGCGACCGCATGCGACGCAACAACCTGATAGTTCGTCCGGCCAACCTGTTCGTAGAACTCGATGTCCGGTCCGCCGCGCAGACTGCGTTGTTGCGTGTTCTCGTGAAAAATGCCGCTGATGAAAAGCGAGTAATTACCGATATGTGCTCGGAGTAAAAAAGCCTGCTCCGGGCTGGCGCGAGTGAGGGCAATGAGCATGTCCGAAATGTATTGCTCAGCGAGATGGTGGGTTTCATCGGAGATTTGCAAGCGGCTCGCGCGCGAAAAGGTTTCGAGCAACGACGCGATATAATCGCAAAGTTTGCGGTCGCCGATTCCGCCCTGCTGCAAAACGTGCCGGGCCAGAACGTAAAAATAAAACTGAGACGAGATCCGCAGGTGCCCACAATTATTCAAGATTGCATCGACCAATCGCGGACAATCGAGAATGGAATCGCGTGTTTCGACATCGCTCAAAAGATCGACCAGCGAAACCTGATCGGTTTGCGATCGCGCCAGAGTGCGCACGATGAAGTCGAAATCAGCGGCGGTAAACCGCGCCCGACAATTCGCTCGGACCATCGGGACATTATCATGCGCGATCTGCGTGCCTATGGCAAGCAAGATCGCGCATCGGCGCTCTCCGGGATTTTCCGTTCAAACCAAAGGTGCATCTGAATTATGCAGAAACGATTCTTCCCATGAGAGACGGATTACCCAAGCTCAAGGATTTTCCAGCGGCGATCGGAGGGTCGGATGAAACAGTACCCGAGTAGCAGGCTCCGATTTCTCAACTAAAGCGAAGCGTTCTCTCATCTATCAGCTTCGACCCTGACGGTTCCCCAAGCTCAAGGACTTTCCGCAGTTAGTCCCGCGGTTCACGGAGCTTTGCATGCTTAGAGTTTTTATATTTGAATAGGTCCATTGTGCTGCAGCTCGATGGAATGGGGCCGCTTTATCTGAAAGAGTCGCTTACGCCGTGAGAATGGTCCTACATCTTTTGAAGTGAATGGACCTTGTGCGAGGCACTTTCGACGTAATACCCGCGTCATTGGGCCGCGTTTAACGGTATCGACCCAAATTGCGTCTCAGGATTGGGACCGGACTGTCCCAGAACGGGATTGCCGCGAGGTGACCATAATTCGCCCAATAAAGCTAAGTCTCTCTTTCAGTGTGCATTGTGAGGTCGCTCGTGTAGTTGGCACAAACATTGCCTTACCTGCTGACAAGCAAAACCCGCGGTAAATCGAATAGGAGGACAACAAATGAAAAAACTACAAATGCAAAAATTCGTCGGAGCAGTTTTGTTCACCAGTCTATGCGCTGGATTGGTTTTGGCCCAGCCACTCGAGACGCCTTCCAACGATCCGGCCGCTGTCGACGCAGTGAAACAAGTCGGACAGGATATGGGAGATGCAATGGTGGCCGTCGATATCGACAAGCTCAATCAGATCTTTGCCGACGATTGGGCAACCGTCGATTCCTCCGGCAAGATTTTCACCAAAGCGAGCCTTCTAAGCGATTCTAAATCCGGCAAGCACAAACTCGAGTGGTTTGAAAATGGACCTACGGACGTGCAGGTGTTCGGCGATGTGGCGGTGGCCCAGGGTAGTGTGAAGGAAAAGAGGATCCAGAACGGAAAAGATACTAGCGGTCAGTTTCTTTGGATGGATCTCCTCAAGAAACGTGCAGGCAAATGGGCGGTCGTGCGCAGCGCAGGCGCCAGGGTGGTTTCGGCCGACTCGCCCAAAGCGCAATCACAGGATCCGACCATTGTTGAGACTATGAAGCAATTCGCACAGGATACAGGAGATGCAATGGTGGCCGGCGATGTCGACAAGCTCAACCAGATCTATGCCGACGATTGGGCAACCGTCGATTCCTCTGGCAAAATTTTCACTAAGGAGAGCCTTCTAAGCGATTTTAAATCCGGCAAGCACAAACTCCTGTCGTTTGAAATTGGACCTATGGATGTGCAGGTGTTCGGCGATGTGGCCGTAGTCCAAGCCAGCGTCACCGAAAAAAGGCTTCACGATGGAAAAGACATTAGCGGTCAGTTTGTTTTTATGGATCTCCTCAAGAAGCGCGGAGACAAGTGGGTGATCGTGCGCACCTTAGGCGCCAGGGTGATATGAGGAAACTAGAGGAGCGGGACGAGACTTTTCCGGGAAGCACCGCGTGCAGCGCAGTCCCGAATAACGGATCCACTCTCAACTAAAGCGAAGCGTTCTCCGTAAAGGAGCGTGGCTCCGACGGAGCTTTACGCTCTCAACTATCAACTTCTCGGAAAAAGATTTCTCCGCCCCAAATTTCGCGGGTCCGGCCAAACCGTTCCTGAATAGTCGAGCGGAGCTCCGCCTCGTTGCGCTTTTCATCGCTTGCCACTGATCACTTCTTTTGCCCCGATCCCCATGAGCAATCCCTTCTCGAGCACGGATGGATTGATAGTGAGAAACAAAATCACCCCGTTCACCGCCGAAATAATTTTCTCGAGCGTGTCGCCAAACAAATCTCCGATCGTCCCAATCTCTTGCGCTTTCTTCACGAGATCACCCGGCCCGACTTTCGGGTACCACATTCCCTCGTGCTTCGCGTAGAGCCACTCAAACTTCGTCAGAATCGTAGTACCTGCCGCCTTCTCGGCGGCAGATTTCTTTTTCTGGCGGGCTCCATCTGCGTCGA
>Ga0137412_10000381_pt1 | contig 30611 bp, 26 predicted proteins | sample CZODoug2_1_16fun_FD_122160 | JGI IMG/M metagenome (GOLD analysis project Ga0137412, IMG submission 122160) | Vadose zone soil fungal communities from Angelo Coast Range Reserve, California, USA - CZODoug2_1_16fungal (Hybrid Assembly) | ecosystem: Environmental > Terrestrial > Soil > Vadose zone...
CCGAGCAGGATATCAAGATGCTGAAGAAGGTCCCGTTCGATTTCTACTACCGGTATCGGGATCCGATCGGCGCCGAGTGGAGACACAAGATCTCCGATTGGGAGGCGGGCGCCTTGTACTGGAACGTCGTGCGTAATCACGGCGAAGACTGGCGTACTCCATTCCACGAAAAGTTGGGGCGGGAGTTGCTAAAGAGGGACCTGATGTTCTTGATGGGAACGCTACACCGGTTTCCGGAGCAATGGCTCATCGTGAGCCTGGTCTACCCGCCTAAGCGACTGCAGCAGTCTCTTCTGTGACTGGGCCATGCATTGTGAGGTGGACGATGGTGCCGCCAAGTTCGTGCGCCACCAGGCTTCGGTGACAGAGTGTGTAGTCGGCCTCGAAGCACATAAGGCTGCAGCGCTCGGCCTTCATCGTCCGTATCAGTTCGCCAAGAGCCGCAGTCTGTGACTCAAGGTAGGCGGCGAACGCGCGGGAGTACCGGCCCCAGTTGCCGTCGACACGGTACTGATCACGGATCGGCTTTGGGCAGCCGAGAGCGCGGACGTGGGAATAGCGGATGCCAGCTCGCTTAAGATGCTCAGATAGCGCGGTCTTCGAGAATCCCTTCTTGCGTGAGAGCGCGACTTCGCGAATGTCGATCACGTGAGCGATACGCTGGGCGCATAGCGACGCTACGAAGGCCTCGATGGTCATTCCCTCGTAGCCGATCGTATAGGCGGTAAGATTTTTCCCGGCGCGCATTGGGCGCATTGTGCACAGCTAAGGGCTTGTCCGAAAGCATCATGTAGTGGCAATGAGTTCTGGGGGCACGGCCGGCCAATCTTGCTTTAAACCCAACCATGCTTGGGTTATAATGCGTCGTGCCTACGGTTCTCCGCTTTGGCCGCGTTCGAGTCATGATCTATACGAACGATCATCGTCCCGCTCATGTGCACGTTTGGGAGGGCCCACGGCAGGCGGTATTCAATTTGAACTGTCCAAGCGGACCGATCGAATTGCGTGAGAACTTTGGGTTTTCTTGGCCGGAAGTGAACCGTTTGGCCCGATCACTGCAAACTCATGTGCAACCGTTGTGTGCGACCTGGAGGGCGATTCATGGCAATTACTAAAGATCAATTTAAAGCAGCGAACGCGCGCGGTGCAGCGGCGGTGGCACGTGGACCGATCGCGAAAGCCGCTCGCTATGATTCCCGACGTGGGCTGATCGTGATTACGCTCGAGGGCGGTTGCGAATTTGCCTTTCCGGTGGCTTTGGCCGAAGGGCTGGCAGATGCGCCCCGCTCAAAGTTGAGGAAAATCAAGATCAGCCCGAACGGGCTCGGCCTGCGTTGGCCTTTGCTGGATGCCGATCTCTATGTACCGGGCCTCATCGAAGGCGCCTTCGGTTCACGTCGGTGGATGCAACAGATTGGCAAACTCGGGGGGTCAAGCCGCAGTTCGGTCAAGGCCGAGGCCTCCCGTGAGAACGGTAAGCGCGGCGGTCGTCCCAAAGAGAGGGTGGCCGCTTAGCGCAACGCCACTTCTCGGTGTGTTGCACGTAGGCCCTCGACGACAGCAGGCGGCCCCAACCTGACCTTCCACTGCTCGCTTGCGACAAAATCGAAGCGACCATGTGTCCGGGTAATTTCGTGGGTAACTTCCTGGGTAACTGCAAATATCGAATTGAGTAAGTGCCTATAAAACAAGCCAATTGGCGCGTTAATTCGATGGAGAGCGGGCCCACTAATTTGCGATGGTCGGGGACGATCGGGGAGGGACGACATTCGGGTAAAAACACCGGAAAAACCGGTGTATCGGACTCGAATTGGCCTACAAACGATGGTCGCTAATGATCGCCGAGGATCGGGGGCAGCCGGAGATTTCGGGGGTAACTTTGGGAGTAACTGAAGATGCCCCGGCGGAGTTACCCCCAAAGCTGTGTTCCGCACAGGAAAGATGGCGAGAAAAAAGCGTGTTGACACCGCAGCTCAAGTATTTCCGGACTTGGGTTCGATTTCGTGTGTCGATTTAAAACGGCTCGCTAACTTACGGACTGTCGTGGTGTTCGAAAGACGGTGACGGTCGCTTGGCGATTTGGCTTTTGTCGGTATCGGCCAAAAGCCGTCGCTTGACCTCGCGAGATCATCGTCGCGAAGCAGCCATTCGCGGCATGCGGTAAAATTGGGCTGGTGTTTACGGAGTCCAATTGCAAGGAGCGCACAAATGTCCACCATCGACCCTCCGATATCTCCGCTGCCTCTAGCAGTGCGGGTGGTCGCCTCTAGCTGCATCATCTACGGCCTTATATTTACAGTGCTTTCCTTGATGACATTATTCACGCGGCATATCGACATCGATTTTCTTGCGGTTCTTCTTCTTTTTGCGGGCATGGGGTTACTTCGTAGGCGACGCCCTTGGTTGGTATTCCTGGTGTGGGTCTGTCGCGCTATGGTTTTTGCCTCGGTGGTCATCGGGATTATTGCGGTCTTGTTTCCCCACTTGATCAACCTCAACATCGGCGCCAGCTCCTTCACTGCGGCACAATCGCCACTCACTGCGGCGGCCATAATCTGCGGCTTTATTGTGGTCTTTGGAACGACCCACTGGGTTCTTACAAGGCCGGACGTTCAATCTGCCTACCGCAAGAGGGCATCAACAGGTGTGGACGCCTAACTAAGCAGCGGATCGACCGTACCTGAACGCCGTCAATCTCCAAAACGGTCGTTCACCACCTGCGGCAATGGGCACTTAGCTGTCGGTCACAAGGCACGGTCGATCGTGAGCGCACCTATTCGGCCGCCTTCCTCATTCCCAAGCCCACTCGGTAGGGCGCCAAATACCACCTCTACCGGCCAGCACCGGATCAAAAAAAGCGGTGACCGTCGTAGTGAGTTGCTCAAGGGTCGTCCATGCAAGATCATTCTCTCGCGCCATCTCGCGGTAGGGAATCGACCAACTCACTGGTGGGTCCGGCAAAGATGATGGTAACGAATGAGTTGCGCGAAATTCAAACGTGCGTTCCAGCGCCGTGCGCAATCGTCGTGCCTCCAGCGGCTGCACGGTGGCGAGTAACGCAATATCCGGAAGATCTTTCACACGAGTGTTGGGGCGCGCACGCGGCATCGTGTATGCGTGCAGCTTCTCGGCGATGTGGGTTTCAATAGGATATAACCGCAATACCGGCGGCGCGATACCGGCGAACGCAAGTATGTCATCGGCGGTGACAGTGTCGGGCTCCCCAAAAATGGGATCGCCGAATGCGACATCGACGCCGAAACGTTGCCCGTACTGCTTGCCAGCCAAACGGCACTCGGCTCGAAATCGCAAGCCCTCATACTGCATTCCGTCGTTTAGAATTTTTGAGTGCTCCGCATCGCGACTTACTTCAAAGACCATGAAATCGCGGAGGTCTCGCCGTCCAGCTTCTTGGAGCCGTGCAAGCACGGTCTCCAGTGAGCCGGTCAGTCGCAGATCGATATCTTTAGTGGTTCGAGCCCGTTCCAGGCGAAGTTCGAGCACGAGTCCGCCCTTGAGTAGAACCGCGTCCCCCAAAACGGCCACGACGCGCGCCAAAAACCGATCGAATACCAACAACTGGCGCCTGCGAGCAAAGTCGACGCCACTCTTCGATGCGATCTTCAGTCGTTGTTCCAGCGCCTGCTTGAAGGCTTGGGGAGAGTCGTATGTCCGTAGCGTCATCCTCTAATTCCCCCAAAAGGCTTGAGCGCCTTCTCGACCTCTCCCAACTCCGCCTTGGTCGCCAGTCCGCGGGCGAGTGCTTGCTTCGCAGCTTGGCGGAGCAGATCGGGAGAAAGGCCAGCGCGGGCGCAATCATTGAGCGTTTGGCGAGCAGAAGTCACTGGTACCGCGCCAACCCAAGCGCGCGCCTCAAGGGGCACATCGGCGTGATGCAGCACGATACCTTTCGGAACGCGAAAGCGCCTCTGTCGCCATGCCAGCGGCAGCGTGAGATGGATTTGCGGCGGCAGCACATCTGAAAGGCCGTAGAGCGACAGGGCCGTCTGATGCGAAAGCACGCCCTGAGCGTCGGTCCACAGCCACGCGGTAACCAGTTCCTCCTGCTCGCCGGACGGAAAATGAACGAGGCGGTAAATTCCGCGGCGAATCCGCGCAATGCGGCCGACCTTTTGGTGGTGGGCCAGCAAGGGAGCCGAATAGCCGGCTGCGGCGGCCTGCTGAGTCGTGAATAGACCCTCTTGAGAGGAGGCGATATCGTAAAGTGCTTGCCAGACGGGTTCGATTTGAGGGTTTGAGTTCATGCACAAAACTTAAATTATATTGAAGTTTTGTGCAAGTCACGCTTCACGGCTCGAAGCCAATAAGGCGGCGCCTCTTAGCGGGGTAACTATCGGGGCAACTGAGATTTTCGAATTGGCGTTATGCCTATAAAAATAGGCGTTTCCCGCGCCAATTCGATGGTTAGCGGGCCCACTAATTCGCGATGATCGGGGACGTTCGGGAACGATCGGGGAGGGACGGCATTCGGGTCAAAACACCGGAAAAACAGGTGTATCGGACTCGAATTAGTCTGAAATGACGTTCGCTAACGCTAGAGTTCGCTGCCAGCCGCGCAAAACCTGGGTAACTTCCTGGGTAACTCACGGTGGTCCGATTGAGTTACCCAGGAAAAATCAGTCTCTGTGTCCGGAAATTGTGGAAAAAGCTGGCAGTTAAGCGCGCGATTGCTTTGCCGGACCTTAATTCGATTTCCGGCGTCGAATTCGAATTGTGCAGCGTTTCGCGACGACCTCACTCGTGGAGAAAGACTGCGGTGAAGGATTCAGCCCCACGAGCCGTTTCTTTTATTCGGCCGCGGGAATTTGCTCATAGAGGCGATCTATCGCGATGAGCCAATCTATCGATCGGCGAAATCTCTAATGCCCCGTCTGCGATTCTATGGGCACACCACGATGCGCTTGATCCATTTTATTCAATCGTCGCGATAGAGAAAACGGAATCGATTTTGGCAGCGCGCAACGGCGATTCGCTTCTTTACCTCCCTCTTTGCTCCGGCTCCGCGAGGGAGCTTGACCTTAAACCTATGTTCAATGCGTAGAGTCTCGACAGGTAATTGCTTTGCAAGGCATCGAAAATCCCGTGAAGAAAAATGGCGAAGAATTCATTGGTCGCGCGCCGAGTTCGCCGGAACAAAGTGGCCGCCGATCCTTTCTTGCCCGAGCTGGGGGCGCGACGGGCATCCTCGTCGCAGGCGCAATGCTCAATACGCGGATGGCATCAGCGGACGGCCCCACCGCGCGGGCCGGCTCAAATGTGGAGAATCCAATGAATTCAGGCAAAGGATTCTGGCCCAACGGCGCCAGGCTGGCTGTGAGCATTTCCTTGATGTTTGAGGGCGGTGGTCAGCCCATCTCGGGCGCCGGCGGACCCATTCCGGAGCCGATCGACAAAGGTATTCCGGACCTTCCAACCAACGCGTTTTTTGCCTATGGCTACTATGAAGGCATTCCTCGCGCGCTGAATCTTTTCGATAAGCACAAGATCAAAGTATCAAGCTTCATGATCGGCAAAGCCATTGAACAGGCGCCGGAGCTTGCGCAAGAAATCGTCAGGCGGGGCCATGAGGCGGCAGCGCATGGCCGCATCTGGTCTAATTCCTACAATCTGCCGCGTGACCAGGAAAAGCGGTTTATCGCAGACTGCGTTGAGACAATTCACCGGATTACCGGCCAGCAGCCGATCGGGTGGAACGCATATTGGATGCGCAGCTCGGTTCATATCCTCGAAACGCTGCAAGAACTCGGTTTTATCTATCAAATTGATGAGCCGAGCCACGACGAGCCCTTCATCATTCCCGTCAAGGGCAAGGACTTCGTCACGGTGCCTTATACGTTCCATCTGAACGACATTTCCTCGTTCCCGTTCGAGCAATACAATCCGATGGCCTACGAGCAGGCCCTCAAGGATGAATTTGACCAGCTCTATGAAGAGGGCACGTCGCGCCGACGTCTGATGTTGATCGGCATGCATGATCGCATCAATGGCCATGCCAATCGTATTCGGGTCCTTGATCGATTTCTTACGTATGCAACGTCCAAGGGTGACGTCTGGTTCGCGCGCAAGGATGAGATCGCGAAGTGGGTGCTGGCGCACCGGGACAGCACTCCGATAATTCAACGAGGTCCGGCCAGCGTGACCGGCTTGCCCGGCTCTTCGGCATGAGATGGATAGCTCTCATGGCGATCGACGTCTGGGCAAGAGAGCGCGTGACCACGCGAAGTGCAGAGATAAACTAGAGGATTGCGATGACGGATCTATCTCGAGTTCGGAGCAAGCCAAAGAGTGATGTGGTCCGAGTCAATCTCGCGGGTCACGACCTGTTGAACAATCCGCGTCTCAATAAGGGTACGGCCTTCTCGGAAGAGGAAAGAGATGCCTTCGCTCTGCATGGACTGCTTCCACCGCACGATGGAACACTGCAAGACCAAGTCGAGCGTCGGAAGAAGGCCTTAGGCAATCTGCGATCCGCGTTTGATAAGTACCATTTCCTCCGCGATTTGCAAGACAGCAACGAAACACTGTTTTATTCGTTGATCGCTCGCAACATTGAGGAGTTGCTCCCCATCGTCTACACGCCAACAGTGGGCGAAGGGTGCCAGCGCTTTAGTGAGATTTGGAGCAAGCCGCGCGGCCTTTTCATCAGCTACCCCAACAAGCGTCGTATGGCGCAGATACTTTCCGATTCCCGGTATGACGAGGTTAGGTGCATCGTCGTCAGCGACGGCGAACGCATCCTCGGATTGGGCGATCAGGGTGCCGGTGGCATGGGCATTCCCATAGGCAAGATGGCGCTATACACGGCACTGGCCGGCATCCGCCCTGAGCATTGCTTGCCGGTGTTGCTCGATAGCGGTACAGACAATGAGGATCGTCTAGGCGACCCAATCTACGTGGGCTGGCGGCATAAACGGGTCCGCGGGCAAGAATATGACGATTTTGTGGACTCCTTCGTTGTTGCGGTGAAACGGCGATGGCCACAAGTCCTGCTGCAATGGGAGGATTTCGCTGGCTCAAATGCAGCGCGCCTATTGGCGCGTTACCGCGACCAGCTCTGCACGTTCAACGACGACATTCAAGGAACTGCGGCCGTCACCACTGCGACTCTGCTGGCAGCCGTCCGTGCAACCGGCGTACCGCTCAAAGAGCAGACGATAGTGATCTACGGTTTTGGCTCTGCGGGAATCGGAATTGCGAATCTGATGCTCACCGCCATGAATGAGGCCGGACTAAGCGAGGAACAAGCCCGTCGGCGGTTCTACGCCATTGATCGTTATGGGCTGCTTGTGGAGGGAGCGCAGGATATTCGTGCGGATCAGCGTCACTTTGTGCGCAAGAACGCAGACATCGAGGGATGGACGATGTCCCTTGAGCAGCGCGAGGTTCAACTACTTGATGTAGTTCGAAATGCCAAAGCGACGGTCTTGCTCGGCGTTTCCGGCCAACCAGGCGCCTTCACTGAAAACATCGTGCGCGAAATGGCGAAGCACACGGAGCGCCCCATAATTTTTCCTTTGTCGAATCCAACTTCCCGCACAGAGGCGACGCCAACGGATCTGCTCAGCTGGACGGACGGCAGGGCGCTGATTGGCACGGGTAGTCCATTTGACCCGGTCGAGATCAACAGCAAATCCATTCACATCACCCAGACCAACAATTCCTACATTTTCCCCGGGCTTGCTCTCGGCATTCTGACTTCGAAAGCCAAGCGCGTAACGGACGGAATGATCATGGCCTCGGCAAAGGCGCTCGCCGGTTTGTCGCCAACGCTGAGGGACAGAAATGCAGGCCTGCTGCCTCCAATTGCGGACGCGCGCAGAGTCAGTCTGCTGGTGGGCGAGGCGGTCGGAAAGCAGGCGATCGCAGAGGGGGTTGCTGGAATCGTTGATGAGAGGGCCTTTGAGGCTGCGCTTCGCGCCTACCTGTGGGAACCGGTCTATGTGCCATATAAACGGCAGAACCCAATCCACCGCTCAGGCCAGCACGCCAGATGACACCCTTCGGTATCGAGCGAAACGGTGCGCTTAGTCTATTTATACGGAGACGCTGAATGAACCGCAACTATCGCATAGGACAAATCGTTCCGAGTTCGAATACGACGATGGAGACCGAGATTCCAGCCATGCTGCGTGCGCGCGAAGCGGTCGAACCCGAGCGATTTACGTTTCACTCCAGCCGGATGAGAATGAAAAATGTGACGAAGGAGGAGTTGGAGGCGATGGACGCGGACTCCGACCGCTGCGCGCTCGAGCTGTCCGACGCGCACGTCGACGTGCTTGGTTATGCGTGCCTCGTTGCGATCATGAGCATGGGCAACGGTTATCACCGCGTATCGGAGAAGCGGCTGCATCAGCGGACCGTGGAAAACGGCGGCCCCGCCCCGGTGGTCACAAGCGCCGGCGCGCTGGTCGACGGCCTCAAGGTGCTTGGCGCGAAGAAGGTCTCGATCATAGCCCCATATATGAAGCCCCTGACGAAGCTGGTGATCGAATATATCGAGCACGAGGGGATTGAAGTGATCGATAGTATTTCGCTTGAGATTCCCGACAATCTCGAGGTCGGCGCGCGCGATCCTAAGGCGCCGGCGGAATTGTGGAGGAAACTCAACGTCAACAACGTCGATGCCATCGTCGCATCGGCCTGCGTGCAAATGCCATCACTGGCTTCCATTCCATTGATCGAGGCGGCCAGCGGGCTGCCGGTTGTTTCCAGCTCGGTATGCACGACGTATCAAATGCTGCGCAAGCTCAACCTCAAGACAACTGCCCCGATGGCGGGAGCGCTTCTTGCCGGGAAATTGGGTGCCACTGCGAGCCACTAGTGGGCACCACGACGGCAAAGGCCCCGATCGCCCCGGGCAGCGGTCCCCTCCGCATCGAAAAAGATGCGCTGGGGACTGTCGAGGTGCCGGCGCAGCATCTGTGGGGCGCACAGACGCAGCGCTCTCAAGAGAATTTCCCGATCGGCGTGCACCGCTTCCGCTGGGGTCGCCCCGTAATCCGCGCGCTGGGCATTCTCAAGAAGTGCGCCGCGCTAGCGAATTTGGAGCTTGAGCAGTTGACGCGGGAAAAAGTCGATTTAATCGTGCGCGCGGCACAGGACGTGATCGAAGGTCGGCTTGACGAGGAGTTCCCGCTGGTGGCGTTTCAGACCGGCTCGGGTACGCAGACCAACATGAATGCGAACGAAGTGATTTCCAATCGAGCGATCCAGCTCGTCGGCGGAGTGCTCGGCTCCAAGACGCCGGTCCATCCCAACGATGACGTGAACCACAGTCAGTCCTCCAATGACACGTTTCCGACCGTGATGCACATTGCTGCTGTCGCAGAGATTGGTGACAATTTGTTACCTGCCGTTCGTACGCTGCGGGAGACGTTGGCCTTGAAGGCCAGTGCCTATTCGAACATCGTGATGGTCGGCCGCACGCATCTTCAGGACGCAACGCCGCTGACATTGGGGCAAGTCATCTCAGGGTGGGTCGCGCAACTCGACGATGCTACGGCGACCATAAGTCGGTCTTTGCCGGGTCTCCTCGAGTTGGCAATCGGCGGTACTGCGGTCGGCACAGGCCTTAATGCGCATGTGCGCTTCGGCGAAACCGTGGCGCGAAGGATTGCAGAGGAAACTGGACAGGACTTCGTGTCGGCGCCGAACAAGTTCTCCGCGCTCTCCGCGCACGACGCGCTGGTGAATTCGAGTGCGGCGATGCGCACATTGGCGGGTGCCTTGATGAAGATCGCCAACGACATCCGCTGGCATGCGTGTGGTCCACGCGCCGGTTTCGCCGAGCTGAGGATTCCGGAAAATGAACCAGGATCATCGATCATGCCAGGCAAAATCAACCCAACCCAGTGCGAGGCGCTCACGATGGTCTGCGTGCAGGTCTTCGGCAATGATCATGCGGTTGCCTTCGCCGGCTCCCAGGGCAATTTCCAGCTCAATGTGTACAAGCCGGTCATGCTGCATAACGTGCTGGAGTCGGCGCAGCTCCTTGCCGAGGCCTGCGGGTCGTTCGAGGTTCGCTGTGCGCGGGGAATTGAACCCAACGAGAAGCAAATCGCCGCGCACCTGGAGGGCTCGCTGATGCTGGTGACGGCTCTCAATCCGCATATCGGCTACGAGAAGGCGGCAGCGATCGCCCTTACCGCGTACCGAGAAGAAATCAGTTTACGACAGGCTGCACTGAAGCTTGGTCTCCTCTCCGGGGAGCAGTTTGACGAGTGGGTGCGGCCAGAAGAGATGACGCGCCCCTTGGCGGGGTAAGGCGATATGAGCTCATCCCCCACCGAGTCGCCGTCACCCAAATCGCGTGTAAAAGAAGATCACGATACGTACCACCGTGACGATGACGCTGCGGATGCACTGACCGATGTCCTGAATTGTGTGCTGCGTTTTGGGGCATCGATGCTCCGTGCCGGCACGGCGGCGTTCAGGGTGCGCGAGGCAATGGGTGCAATCGCGCGCGCCTTGCGGGTAGAAGCGATTGCGGTGCACATCACGCTCGATGGCATGACGGCGACAGCAAGACGAGGCACCGCGCATGTAACGCTCGCGAACGAGATTGGGTCGCTCGGCGTCAACGCTTGGCGCATTGGCGAGCTAGAGCGCCTCGCGCGCTCGGCTGAGACCGGCGTCTCCCTGCGATCGGTCGCGGCGGAAATCGATGCAATTGAGGCCGAGTGTCTGCTTCGCTCATCCTCACAAATGGTTGCTGGCGTGGGAGCGATATCGGGTGCATTTTCCTACCTCAATGGCGGCGGTCCGTACGTAATACTGGCGAGCGCTATCTGTGGTGCCCTAGGCCATGCGGTGCGAATGACACTGTTGCGGCGCCGGCTCAATCAGTATGCGGTGACGGCGCTCTGCGCCGTGGTTGCGTCTGGTGCTTATTGCCTGATGGCGTCAGCAACAAGCAGGGCGGGATTGCCCGTGCTCCACAATGCGGCGGGTTTCGTCTCATCGGTTCTTTTCTTAGTCCCGGGCTTTCCAATGGTCGCTGCGCTGCTGGACTTGATGCAGCACCAGACACTCGCCGGGATTTCACGGATCACCAACGGCGTAATGCTGCTGGCTGCGGCCACGGCCGGTTTTTCCTTGATCGCCGCAGTCGCTGGTCTGCCCGCACAGATGCCGTCGGCGCCGCCGCTGGGCGAAGTCGCAATATTGCTGCTGCGCGCGCTGGCGAGTGCGGTGGGAGCCTGCGGCTTCGCCATACTCTTCAATAGTTCGAGCCGAGCCCTATGGGCTATCGCGGGCTTTGCAGCAATTGGCAACGAGCTACGTCTCGCCTTGCACGACGCCGGGGTTTCGCTGACATTCGCTGCGTTCATCGGGGCGCTGACCGTCGGTCTACTAGCATCGCAAGTACGCCGTCGTCTGCATGAGTCGCGAATTGCCCTGACCGTGCCTGGCATCATCATGATGCTGCCGGGTCGCGACGCTTTTCAAGCGGTGGTGTCGTTCTGTCAGGGCGATGCACTGGCTGGTCTTCGCAGTGCGGTGTTCGGCGGCTTCGTTGTGGGCGCCTTGGCAGCGGGTTTGGTGGCCGCGCATTTTGTCACTGAGCGAGACTGGCTTGTGGAACCCTGAGTGACCCGCAAAGCTCCATCGAGCAAAGGAGATTGTCGTGCAAATGAAAAGCCGTAGTTTTAGCGATGGTGCACCCATCCCCAGCGAATTTGCTTTTGCGGCAATGGATTCTGGCAGCCATATCACACTCAGTACGAACCGCAATCCGCACCTGGCATGGACCGATGTGCCGGATGGCACCGGTTCGCTCGCTCTTATTTGCCATGACTATGATGTGCCGAGCCGAAGGGACGATGTGAATCAGGAGAGCCGGGAAGTGCCGGCATCATTGCCGCGTGTGGATTTCTTTCACTGGGTACTGTTCGACATTCCCGCCACGGCGCGGGAGATCGAGGCGGGCAGCCATAGCAACCGCGTGACCTCGCGGGGCAAACCGGGACCGGTCGCGCCATACGGCCTGCGCCACGGCATCAACGACTATACGAGTTGGTTCGCAGACGACGCCGACATGCGCGGCGACTACTATGGATACGATGGACCGTGCCCGCCATGGAACGACTCACTGATCCACCATTACGTCTTTACACTCCACGCAATCGACTTGCCGCGACTGGAAATGCACGGTCTTTTGAACGGGCCAAGCGTCAGAGCCGCGCTTGCTGGCCATGTGCTGGCGAAGGCGGTTTTGACAGGCACGTATTCGCTCAATCCCCGCCTGCAGCCGAGCTGACGCCCGCGTTGGGGGGTTGTTCCGGTCTGCGCCGCGCTTGACCTTGAACCTGTATTCAATGTGTACACTTCCTGGCACCGCGATGGGAGGAAAAGTGTGGCCACAAAGGGCTATTTGCGCTTGATGCAACGAGTAGCGTGTGTTGTTGGCGTCGCTATGGCAGCGTGGGGTGGACAGGTTATTCTTACTCAGTCGGTCACGAACTGGTTCGCAATATCCTCCGCAGTCTGGTTGTTACTGCTCCTAGCGTCAGTGCTGGGATTGTGGCGCGGCTCATTGATCGCGTTTGCCGCAGCCAGCCTGTCGGCGGCGACCGTGGGTCGCTTGTTTAGTACGGTGGCCATCGGCGCCGCGAACAGCGAGACGGGGACGAGCGCATCAAATCTTTTGCTTCAGGTCGAGACAGGACCTGGAATTCCGGGTTTTGGCTATGTCTCGTTGGCATTGGGAGCTCTGTTGTTTGCCCAATTCATTTTGCGCGCGGTCAATGCCATGCAATCATCGACAGGGGAGCGGGAGATAGTAGTTCAATCCTGGGCGTTGACCTTTCTGCGGGTCTACGCGGGCCTGATGTTCGTTCCGCATTTCGTTGGGCATATCTTTGCAGGCCGGCATCAATTTGAAATATACACGCAGTATTTCGCCGGTCTGCACCTACCGCTGCCCGCCGCTCAACTAGTTCTCGCAGGAACGGTCGAAGTGTTGGTGGCAATCGGCCTAACGTTCGGGATTTGTACCCGCGCGGCCGCCTCACTGGGAACCATCTATCTCGTTCTTACGATGCTGTTGGGCGGCCATTTCACCATCGGGTATGTTTGGATTCTTCCCGATGGCGGCTATGAGTTCGGCGTGTTTTGGGCCGCCACATGCGCAACGTTCATCGCCGTTGGTGGCGGACGTGTGTCGCTCGATCGCACCATGCGAAAAAACGGGATTCAGCAAGGCCGGACGTGGCCACCAGCGGTGCGCTGGCTCTTCGCCTAGCTTCGCGCTGAACAGCAAGGAAATACATGTCCTCCAAAAACATTGTTCTCATAGCGGGTGTTCACGGTGTCAGCGGTCAGGCCGCCAGCGCGCATTGGGCTACGGTTCCTGGCGCGCAGGTGTATGGACTGTCCAGGCGTTCGGCGCCCCTTCCGAAGGGTGTGATCGAAATCATCGGAGACTTGCTCGATCCAGGCGACTTGCAGCGCAAGCTTGGCAAGATCAGCTTTACACAGGTCGTTTTTGGAGCTTACATCGAAAAGCCGACCGCCGCAGAACGAAGCGAAGTCAACGTGGCGATTATCAGAAACCTCTTTGATGTTCTTGAGAAGACCTCGCCCTCGTTGCGGCACGTCACGTTCTATCAAGGAGGCAAGGCCTATGGGGCGGATCTGGGACCTTTCAAGACGCCAGCGCGCGAAGATGACCCGCGATTGATGCCGCCGAATTTCTACTATGACCAGGAGGACTTCCTACGTTCGCGGCAGCAGGGGAAAGCCTGGCACTGGACTGCGCTTCGTCCTGAGGCGACTGTCGGTTTTGGCATTGGCAACCCGATGAATCTCGGAATGTCGATCGCCGTCTATGCGGCGATTTCGAAGGAACTCGGTCTGCCGCTGAGGTTTCCAGGAACCGAAGAAAGCTATCGAGTGCTATACCAAATTACCTCAGCCGACATTCTCGCCCAGGCCACGATTTGGGCAGGTCAGTCCACCGCAGCTAGAAACGAGATCTTTAACATCACCAATGGCGACTATTTCCGCTGGCGATATCTTTGGCCGCGCATTGCGGCCATGTTTGACATGTCGGCGGCCGAGCCGGTTCCGACTCCCCTGAGTGTATACATGGCCGACAAAAAACCCGTCTGGGATGCCATTGTGCACAAACACGCCTTGCAGCCGATTGCCTATGAGCAAGTGTCGTCCTGGCCATTCGCCGACGCGATACTTCGCCTCATGGAATTCGACAACATCACGAGTACTATAAAGGCTCGCCGCGCAGGTTTTCATGATTGCGTGGATACGGAGGATATGTTCAGAGAATTCTTTAGCAGTCTGCGAAAACAGCGAGTTATCCCATAGCGGTGGATGGCGGCGTCTAATGCAGACCTACATCGGTACCGTCAGCCGCGGAAGATGTAGTTGGAGACCAGACTCCTGTTGGGCCATGGCCCGTGCCTTCACGCCGTCAATACCCTCAATCAGGCGATCTCGAGTCGCGCAGACCTGCGCGATATCGCGAACTAACTCATCCAGCTTGTTCGTCATGCGCTCAATGAAGAATTCGCTGCTAAAACCGTTCTCCCCACCCTCTGCAAACAGGCGGCGGAGTTCCTCAATTCTGAATCCAAAAGACTGCGCCTGCAGGATAAAGGAGAGCCGTGCAACGGTTTCGTCATTGTATGCCCGATAGCCAGTAAAAGGGTTTCGACTGGGGTGCACGAGGCCTTGCGCCTCCAGAAACCGGACCTTGGAGGCAGTTACGCCCAACAACTTCGCGATCTCGCCAATTTTCATATGGATCTACCCGCGTTTCACAATTGTAGAGAGACATGGTCAGCGGCCGGCAGCCGGCATGGTTATTAATCGTTCGGGCGCGACGCTTCGCGAATCACTACTTCTCTGCGACCGAAGAGCCGCGCATCTACCGAGATTGCGCCAGGCCCTAGAAGGATGAGCATTGCGGACTCCACCACGAACTCGAATGCGGCCATCCTCGAATCGAACAGGAGTAACGCGGCGGGAGGAATGAGCACAAGCATAATCACAGTGCCCAACAGGCAAATCAGAATGGCGGCTATCGGCGTCAGGAAGCCGACGATCAGTGCGAGACCCGCGGCCATCACCAGCACCGCGGCGATCCTTGCCGACTGTGGCAGAGCGTGATTACCGGCAAGCATCAGGCCGACTTCGAGAATCGCCGACGTTCCGACCACAATGCGCAAGATGAACAAAGCAATGCCGGCGCGTGCTGAAGGAAAATTCGAAAAGGTTCTCAGCATCGATGATGCTCCGTGCCCTCTGCCGACGGGTCGCATTGAGCCTACCGGGCGCAGAGGTGCGGGGAGCCCCACCCTCGGGGTACGTTTCGATACCACTATCGAGGTATGCGGGCTCGCTCGCGCCCAAATTTACATGTGAATCACGCCACGGCGAATGCCAATGGCCACAGCCTGCGTCCGATCCTTGGCGCCGAGCTTGTCCATGATGTGCTTGATGTGGACCTTTACGGTCAACTCCGAGATCGAAAGACGTTCGCCGATGTCTCGATTCCGGTCGCCCTCGGCAATTCGCTCGAGGATCTCGACCTCGCGCTCGGTCAGGACGTCCCTGCCGAAATGCTCCGCCAGATTCTCTGCCACTTCGGATGGCAGGTGCTTGCGTCCCAAGTTAACCTTGCGTATCACCTCGACGAGTTCTTCGCGTGGCGTACTCTTTAGCAAGTAGCCGCAAGCGCCGGCGGCGAGCGCTCGCTGAATCTCAACGTCCCCTTCGAAAGTCGTGAGCATGATGATCCGGGCTTTTGGGAAATTCATCCGAATGGCGCCGACGGCACTGATACCGCTCGTATCTGGAAGTCGCAGGTCCATCAGCGTGATATCGGGCTGCGTTTTCTTGTATATTTCAATCGCTTCCTTGGCGGTTGCCGCCATGCCAACCAGCTGCATGTCCTTCTGATAGGCGATGACGGTTGCGATGCCATCGCGGAACAGCGGATGGTCGTCGACGCACAATATACGGATCACGTCGACGTCATTCATTTCTTGTCTCCGCGCGCATGGAACCAGGCCAACCGATTCTTTGATTTCTTGGAGCCAGAGTGCATGAACGCAACGCTCGCGGGTACGATCAATTCCACTTCGGTTCCTGCTCCGAGGCCGCTCAGGACCTTGAGCGTCGCACTGATCGTCGCCGCGCGCTCGCGCATCCCGGACAGTCCCCAGTGACCCTCTCGGCCGGATCGCAAGATTTGTGGATCCATTCCGCTGCCGTTGTCGCGCACGACGATGTGCAAGCGATCACGGCCATAGTTAAGCACCGCCTCGACGACAGACGCGCGCGAATGGCGGAACGCGTTGGCGAGCGCTTCACGGCCGATGCGATAAACCTGGTCGCGGATCACGGGCCGCAATGATCGCGGTGTGCCTTCCACGATCAAGCGATAAGCGATCTTCTCATCTGCGGCGAGATCCTGGGGGATCTGCGAAAACGCCCGTTCCAGGTAGGCAGGGTCGGCGTGTTGGGTTCGAAGGTCCCGGACGGTGTTGCGGCTATCATCGACTATTTGCCGGAGCTGATGGAATACTCGCTCGAGTAGCGGTTTCGCAGCGGTGCCCGGTGCGATTTGGTCTTTTGCGACGGAGAGTTGCAACGAAGCGCTGAGCAGTCCCTGCAGCAATGTGTCGTGCAGATCCTGCGCAATGCGTTCTCGCTCCAGCAATCGTTCCTCGAGCCTGCCGCGCATCGTCTCGCGGAGCTGCCGCAGCCTTAGGAGCAGAAGCGACCAGAGGAGCGTTGCGCCGGCGGCAATAACGATCGCCAGGAACCATTTTGTCTGGATAAAACCCGGAGGAATCGTGAAGTCGACGGAGGCTCCTGTTTCGTTCCACACGCCGTCGTTGTTCGATGCAATCACCCGAAATATGTAGTGTCCGGGAGCCAGGTCGGTAAAGTACGCCTCGCGGCGCGCACCCACGTCCTGCCAGGGTTGCTGAGGACCGAGCTGGTATCGATACTTGACCCGCTCCGGAATGGACAAGCTGAGCGCGGCGTAGTTGATTTGCAAATTGCGCGTTCGGATCGGGAGCGTCAAACCCGCCGAGGGGTCGTAATGAACGGTATCAGCGATGATGGCTTGCACATCGATCGTCGGCGCAAGCGTGTTTCGCACCATGTGCTTCGGATCAGTCCACGCGATCCCGTTGCTGGTGGCAAACCACAGGCGACCGTCGGTGCCTTGCGCCATCGTCGGTAACGGGCGAACTGATTGCGGCGTACCCGGCATGCCATCGAGATAGTCAAGGAGGCTGTAGTGAACCGGGTAGGGTGGATTGGCGACGACCTTTCGCACCTCATCGGCAGGCACCTTGAGTGCACCTTCGCTGGTACTGAGCCACAGATCGCCATCCGCCGTTTCCACTATTCCGGAAACGGTCGGCAGGGCTCTGCCACCCTCGCGCGTGACAGCGTTGAATCGGCGGCCATCGAAACGCGCCAGTCCATGCTCTCCGCCAACCCACACATTGCGCTCCCCTACGTTAATTGACAGCACCGTGCCAATGTTTAGCCCGTCCTCCGAGGAGAGTCGCCGTATCGAGTCTTGGTCCACGATTTGAACCCGACTGTTCGGATATCCGATCCAGACACGACCGTCGCGGCCGGTCGTCAGGCTTACCGCAGTTTCACCGGGTGCTCCGTATCGACTCCATTTTCCGTCGACCAGGCGGAATACCCCGGCGCGAACAATCGACACCCACAGCGTGCCCGAGCGATCTTTGGTGATTGCCTGAATACCCGAGTAGGTTTGCTTGACCTGATTGTGGAGCGGCAGGCTTATCGGTTCCCACCGCTGCTGCCCTGTGGAGCGCCAGATGCCTTCGCGACCGCCGAACCAAAGAATGCCGTCGGAGTCGCGATAAGCGCAGGTGATATTACGCGGACCAGGCATCCCCTCGATGGTGGGCCCATCCGTGATCTTGAATGCACCATGCTGCGAATACTCGCCTACCAGCATGGCGCCATCGTCGCCGGCAGCTAAGGCGAAATCCGTCGACTCATTCGGGACGTCGACTCTGGTCAGGCGCGATTCGCGAAACCGGTCCAGACCGCCGGTCGTTCCGAACCAGACGTTGCCTTCCCGATCTTCAAAGCTCGACAGTGAATTTGTTGATGCGAGTCCAGTCAATCCATCTTTGGGCGAAAAGATGTCCGCCGAAACTACGTCGGCTGATCCCCAGCGTAGCAAGTCCGCTCGGTCTCTCAGACGTCGAATGCCGGTTGGCGTGGACATCCAGAACGTGCCTTCGCGGTCGATGAAACTGACGTTCATCCAACCTGATCGGCGGTCACCAGGGCGAATCCAGCGGCTGCTGGCCTCCGTCATGCCGGCCGGTGAATACAATGCCCGAACACCCTTTTCGTCATCGATAAGCCACAGTGTGCCGTCCGGTCCTTCAAGAAACTTGATCTCGCCGCCGAGCTGAATATTCGTAGTGACGAGTGTTCGTTGCCCAGAGGGCAGAAACATGATCGAGTTATCGACGGCGACCCACAGAGTTCCACTTCCGTCGAAGCTAAGAAGGCTGACGTATGTTTTTGGTAGGCCCAGTTCGGCACCGACATCGACCCAGTGGGCTCCGTCCAAGCGCCTGAGACCGCGCGTGGTCGCGATCCATACGGCGCCTGATTTGTCCTGCGCGAAACCGCGAACGCTGCCCACCGGGAGGCCCTCCCGCTCGCCATAGTTCGCAATTCGGCCGTCCTTTATGAAACTCGCGCCACCAAACGAGTAGCCGACCCAGAGTCCTCCCGATGGAGGCGCCCAGAGTGCATGTATATACGTTGAGGGTAGTGGCCGTTGGTGGATGGTGTCGATGCGCTCGAAGTGGACTCCATCGAAACGAAATAATCCTGCGGACCCGCCCATCCACAGGTAGCCCTCGGCAGTCTGGACAAGCGCGTATACATTGGTGGGCGCGCCTTCTTTGGCCGTCCACGCTGTGTGATAGAACTGAGATAGCCTAAGATTGGGGGACAAGGCATGTCCTGGCATAGCAAGTAATAGAGCAGTCGCGCCTGCGCACAACGACCGCAGAACGAGACCGTGCGGGAAAACCTGTCGCGTGGGCGAGTCTGTCCACCAAGGGAGGAAATCCTGCAGCAATGTGTTGAGCTTCCGCATCCTGGTCACAATCTTTGACGGCAACAGTTTGACCTTAAACCTATGTTGAAGGTATCGCGCCAATCGCACTCCTCGCCACCACGTGGTTCGCGACCTGCCGTAGTGCGCCGGCCAATGCCGAGTGTCTTTCGTTCGTTATCCCGTGGGCGCCTTCGTTAGATGTTCCCGCGACTGAACCCTTGTCTTCACCTCGTTGATGCCGTTTATCAGTCGATCACGCGTTGCACATGCACGGTCGATATTTCGATGGAGCTCCGCCAATTTGTTTGTCATGTGTTCGATGACGAACTCACAACGTAATGGATCGCCCCCACCATTCGCAAAAAAGCGACGCAATTCCTCAATTGTGAATCCGAAGGATTGCGCTTGAAGAATGAAGGAGAGACGTTCGACAGCCGTCTTGTTGTAATGTCGATAGCCACCAGGAGTCCGGCCCGGATGCAAAAGCCCCTGCGCCTCGAGAAATCTAACTTTGGAGGCCGTTACTCCGAATAACTTGATTACCACGCCTATCCGCATCCCGCTCTCCCCAGCTGATGGTTACACAGCCTCTTCAGGAATTCGCTTTGATGTCGTCGTAGAAGCGTAAGTCGGGTAGTCGGAATACCCGCGCGCTTCGCCGCCAAATAAACTTCGGCTGTCGAACTCAGCAAGCGGTAGATTCATCGCTAGCCGCCGTGGTAAGTCGGGATTGGCAATGAATGGGCGGCCAAAGGCAACGAGGTCGGCATATCCTTTTCTGAGCACCCAGTCGGCGCGGCTGCGCTCGTACTTGCCTGCGACGATGATGGGTTGTCCAAAGCGGGCGCGAATGTCCATGCGGAAGCTCTCCGTGAATTGTGGTGCATCGTCCCAATCCGCTTCCACCAAGTGTAAGTAGGCTATTTTCATGGCTTGTAGATATTCGGTGGCTTCCAGAATCGTTGGCAGAATATCGGGGCATGCCATGCCGCGCGCTGTGAGGAAAGGCGCAAGGCGGATAGCGGTGCGTTCCGCGCCCACTTCCTGTGCGACCGCAGCGACTACTTCCTCGAGGAAACGCAGTCGATTTATGCGCGAGCCGCCATATTCGTCGTCGCGGATGTTCGACGTGGTACGCAGGAACTGATCCACGAGATAGCCGTTGGCGCCGTGTATCTCCACGCCATCGAAACCCGCAGCCATGGCGTTCCGCGCGCCGTTGCGGAAGTCGGCAATCACGCCCTGAATTTCCTGCCTGCTGAGTGCGCGCGGCACTGGGCAGTCGACCATCTCGCCCTGGCCTGTCGTGGGGTTAACCTTCCAAATCTTACCCTCGAACGGGACTGCCGAGGGCGCGACCGGCAATTCACCGTCGTGAAAATCCGGATGCGACATGCGGCCCACGTGCCATAGCTGCAAAAAGATGCGGCCGCCGGCTGCATGCACGGCTTGCGTCACCAGCCGCCAACCCGCTATTTGCTCAGCGCTGTAGATACCCGGCGTGAACGAATAGCCCTTGCCCTGCGGCGAGATTTGGGTGGCTTCCGTCACGATGAGGCCGGCGGAGGCGCGCTGCGCGTAGTAGCGGGCATTCATGGTGTTGGGTACATCACCCGGCTGAGTGCTCCGGGCGCGTGTCATGGGTGCCATTACCACGCGGTGCGGTACCATTTGGCCAGCCAAAACCGTTGGCGTGAAAAGCAGAGAATGTTCGCTCATAGCGCATTCTCCTGTAGCCGACCCGTTTGGAGGCCGCGATCGTTGTGAAGCCCCATTTTGCCGGTCGCCAGTGCCGCGATTTGTACGACAAACGACCGTGGCAGGAAGCGCGATAGCCATGTGGCAACTCGCACACTGGCGCGTCCCGGGTAGGCGACAGATTTTCCCCGATCAAATGATTCAAGCGTTTTCTCTACGACGGACAGTGAGCTGTCGAAGTCGCGAGACGCCATGTTGGTCGAAGTCCCTTCGAAGAAACTTGTGGCGGTCGGGCCTGGGCAGGAGGCCATGACGTGCACGCCTTTTTCTGCGAGCTCGTGTTGGATGGCCTCACTGAAATAAAGCACAAAGGCTTTGGTCGCAGCATAGCCCGCCATATAGGGGAGTGGCTGGAAACTCGAGTTGGACGCCAAATTGATGATGCCGCCGCGGCCCCGAGCAGCCATCGATCTGCCAAAGATATGGGACATTGCAATTAGCGCCTGCACATTGACCTGAATCTGTGATTGCTCTTGCTTCAGGTCATGCGAAAGGAAGCTGCCGCTGAGACCAAAGCCGGCGTTGTTGATCAACAAATCGATCTCGATATTTTGAAGCGCCAGTTTGATCTGAATATTAACTGGGGCGCGGGGAGATGCCAGGTCAGCGCCGATTGCCACCGCCCGAATCCCGTACTTTTCCGAGAGGTTCTTCGCGTATGCGGTCAGCGCGTCTTTAGAACGCGCCACCAAAACTACGTTTACTCCTCGAGAGGCCAGTACCTCGGCAAAGACTTTCCCAATTCCTTTTGAAGCGCCTGTGACAAGGGCCCACGAGCCGCGAGAGGTCAAGTGTGAGAAATTGCTCATTGAGACGTTCCTTTTGAAGGGTCAGGGTTGTTACTGCGATAGCTCAGCTCGATCGTCACGCCCGATGGGTCAACCAGAAACACTTGAATCAGATCAAGCGAGGGCATGCGTTGCAGGCGGTAGGGGATTCTTAACGCGTCGAGTCGTCGGCGCATGTCAGCCCAATCGGTGGCCTGAAATGCGATGTGATCCACCGATCCACTTCCCTGCAGATCTTCATCTCGACGTTCGCCGAGGTAGTCGCGCAATCCTTCCCGAGATATGGGATCGACCCCGATGAGGTGCACAGCCCCAAACTCCGACTCATCCTGGTCGGGATATAGCCATGCGCCTGGGAATTTGAACGGCGGACGAAACCCGACGCGAAGCTGAAGGACCTCGGTGTAAAAGCGCCGAGAGGCGTCGAGATCGGCTGTGCGGATGCTGTAGTGAGCGGGTTTGACGATGGCCATGGCGTTTATTTGGGTTACTGATAGAACGCCCCTAGTATCACGACTTTCCGAATGGATGAGAACTACTTAGAAAGTAGATATACTCTAGAACAAAGGTTGATAATGGTATGCTGGACGATCTCAACGAATTGCGCACTTTCCAACGAATACTGGCCTGCGGCAGTTTGTCTGCGGCGGCGCGCGATTTGGGCGTCGGCCTTGCGGTGGTAAGCAAGCGCCTCGCATCACTTGAGCGACGCGCGGGGCAGCGGTTGGTCAATCGCACCACGCGCAAACTCTCACCTACAAACGAAGGGCTTGCACTGCTGCCTCATGTCGATCGCATGCTGGAAGAATTGGAGGCGGCCGAAACGCGTATGGCCAGTGGTTGGGAGGAGCCGCATGGATTGCTGCGCGTGAGCGCACCGGTCTCATTCGGCCGCATTCATCTCATACCGCTGGCCGCGCGGCTGATTGAACTCTATGCGCGACTCGACATCGAACTGAGGCTCGAAGATCGTCTTGTTGACTTGACGCAAGAACACATCGACATCGCGGTGCGCATCGGCCAACCGCGCGATAGCAGTGCCATCATGCACAAGCTCGCCGATAATCGCCGCATATTGGTAGCGGCGCCCGCCTATCTCAACCGTCACGGCCGACCGCAATCTCTCAGCGAGCTCCAAAATCATCACTGTCTGCGGTACGACGATTCGACAACAGCATGGCGACTCGAAGGACCGGACGCCAAGCCAGTGGACTTCATGCCACGTTGCCGCTTGCGGGCGAATAGCGGGGACGCAGTGCATGACTGGGCGCTGGCAGGGCAGGGGGTGATGCTGAAATCGAGCGTTGATGTGGTCGCAGAGCTCAATGCGGGACGATTGGAACATGTTCTATCCGATTGGCGAAGTGCCGCCGCCCCGATCTATGCGCTAGTGCCGTCAAGGCGGCATCTCGCCACGAAAACCCGTGTATTTCTCGACGTCATTTCTGCAAGTCTGGCGACGCTGTAGCCGCGCGCTGCTACTTCACCGCGTAGCCTTCCCTCGGTCGTCTTCGGCCCGCGTGAATCTGTTCAACTAGGCCTTCACCCCTTATCGATTGGCCCTAAACTTTACTCTAAGGCGCATTCTATGGTTGGGCTTAGCGCTATTCAGGGGGCGCAACGGACTTGCGACTTCCATACCTGCTCGTGCTGAGATGAAGATATCCGAATGCTGTAGTCGGGCGTGGCAGTTCACCCGTATTCCAAAACTGTAGAGTCGTTGGACTGGATCTGCATGCGTAGTGCAACTAGAGAGTAATGGACAATGAGAATCGCCGTTATTGGAGCCACCGGTATGTTGGGCCATCACGCGGCCGCCGCTGCGTCTCGCGAGGGACATGACTTGGTGGTTACTTTCAGGAACTTGAAATCGCTTGAACCATTGCGACACCTCAAGTTCGATGCTCGACATGCCGATCTTAACGATCGAGATGAGTTGCGCGCTGAGGCAATCAAGAGGCACTACTGTGTTGCGTTGGCTGGGACGCGATACCACATCGCGTAGAGCGCAGGCAGAAAAAAGAGGGTCAGGACCGTGGCAACGAGAAGGCCTCCCATCATCGCGTAGGCCATTGGCCCCCAAAATACTTCCCCGGCAATTGGAATCAGCCCGAGAACCGCCGCGGCCGCCGTTAATAGGATGGGACGAAGTCTGTGTGCTGCCGCATCGACGATGGCATTCCAACGGTCCATGCCCGCGTTTTCATTCGCCTGAATCTGCGCGATGAGCACAACCGAATTGCGGATGATCATGCCGGTGAGCGCAAACACGCCCAGCATGGCAACGAATCCGAAGGGTTTGTGCGAGAGCAGCAAGGCCAGCGTGACGCCGATCAGGCCCAAGGGCGCCGTGAGCATCACCATGGCGAGCTTCTGCGCGCTTTGCAACTGCACCATCAGCGTGAACAGCATCAAAATGAACATGATCGGAATCACCGCCAGTACTGACGATTGGCCTTTCGCGCTCTGCTCGACGGCTCCACCGTCCTCGAGCCGATAGCCCGGCGGCATCGAAGAATGAATCTTGTCGATGGCGCCCGCCAGCTGCTGATTGACGGTTGCCGCCTGAATCCCCGGCACGATATCGGCCTGTACGGTAATGGTCGGTAGTCGATCGCGGCGCCAGACCACGGGCTCTTCGAGTCCATAAGAAAAATTGGCAACTGCCGCCAGCGGCTCTGAATTGCCGTTGGGCAGACGAATCTCCAGGTCGCGCAGCGCCCCAAGGTTCGTTCGATCTTGATCGATGGCGCGGCCCCGCACGTCGATCAAATAAATATCATCGCGCAATTGCGTCACCGTGCGGCCGGACAAGACGTCATTCAATGATTTCGCCACTTGCTCGGAGGTCATTCCGACCAGGCGTGCCTTCTCCTGATCAACGGTGACGAGCACCGATCGACCCATGTCGTACCAATTGAAGTTGATGGTGCGGATATTCGGATTCGAGCGCAATGCAGTCGAGACCTGGTCCGCGAATGCGCGTACCGTCCGGATGTCGGGTCCGCCGACCCGATATTGAATGGGCCAGTCGACGGGCGGTCCGAGCTGTAGCGGCTCGACTCGCGAGAGAACCGCCGGAAACTGCTCATCGAGCACCTTCTGGAGCCGGTCGCGCACGCGGTCGCGCATCTCATAGCTCTTGGTGACCACCACGGCTTGAGCAAAATTGGCGTTTTCGAGCTGTACGTCCAAGGGTAAATAGAATCGCACGGCACCCGCGCCAACATAGAAGCTGTGCGAGGCGATACCTGGGTCTTGGAGCAGGATCTTCTCCAGGCGCGCGACTTCTTTCTGTGTGCCGGCAATCGATCCGTTGTGCGGCAGGGTGAGACTCACCAGCAGTTCCGCCCGGTCGGCAGCCGGGAAAAACTGCTGTTCCACCTGCGTAAAGGCTGCGATCGAGAGAATGAACAGCGTCACCGTTCCGGCGACCACCCATCGCCGCCGGCGCAGCGCCCACATCAGCCGCCGGCGAAATAGCAGCGTCATGCGGCCTTCTTGATGAGGCGCGTGGTCTGCGGGCCGCTCCTTCAGAAGAAAATTACCGAGGTAGGGTATGAAGATGACGGCCACGAACCATGAGACCAGCAGCGCGATGGCAACCACCGCAAACAGGGTGAAGCAGTATTCTCCCGCGCCGCTTTTGGCAAAGCCAACGGGGAGAAATCCGATGACGGTCACCAGTGTGCCGGTCAGCATGGGAAATGCAGTGGAGGTGTACGCAAAGGTGGCGGCCTTGAAACGATCAAGACCCTCCTCGAGCTTGCGAATCATCATTTCTACCGCGATCATCGCATCATCCACGAGGAGTCCGAGAGCGATGACCAGCGCGCCCAAGGAAATGCGTTGCAGGCTGATCCCCTCTATGCTCATGGCGACAAACGTGATGGCGAGCACCATCGGGATGCATACAGCGACGACGACGCCGGCTCGCAGTCCAAGGCTTACGAAGCTGACCAGCAACACGATGAGCACGGCTTCGGTGAGCGCGCGCGTGAAGTGGCCCACGGATTCTTGCACCACCTGCGGCTGGTTGGCGACCAGATGCGGATCGATACCGACGGGTAGGTCTTTTTCAACCCGATGCATGGTGGCGGCGATGTCTTTGCCGACAGTGAGAATGTTGCCGCCCTTGAGCATGCCGACCGCGAGGCCAATGGCGGGCTCGCCGTTATAGCGGAACAGCGGGGTTGGCGGGTCTTCGTAGCTACGGGTCACTTTGGCCAGATCGCGCAGCGGCACCATGCGGCCGTTCACATTGACGCTCATTTGCTCGATATTCGCGTTCGTTTTGAGCTGACCGCTCACGCGCACGGCCACTCGATCACGCGAGGTCTCAAGGATGCCGGAAGCATTTACGGCATTTTGCGCGCGCAAGGACTCCGCCAGCTGATCGGTGCTGATGCCGCGCCCGGCCAGCTCGCGCGTCGAAAAATCAATATAGACCACTTCGTTCTGCACACCGATCAGGTCGACCTTGCCGACATTTGGAACGCGCAGCAGCTCCGAGCGTGCCGATTCCACCGTGTCGCGCAGTTCCCGGTAGCTGAAGCCATCGCTCGTAAAGGCGTAGATGACGGCATAGACATCGCCAAACTCGTCATTGAAGAATGGGCCCTGAGTGCTCTGCGGCAGGGTCTGACGGATGTCCGCAATTTTCTTGCGCACTTGGTACCACTGATCCGGTACCGCGGCGGGCGGCGTCTGATCCTTCAGGTTCACCATCAACGTGGCTTCACCGGGCTTGGTATAGCTGGCGATGTAGTCGATCCACTGCAGTGACTGCAAGGCCTTTTCCAGCCGGTCCGTGACCTCCCGCGCCGTGTCTTCCGCGGTGGCGCCGGGCCAGACGGCGCGCACCACCATCACTTTGATGGTAAATGGCGGGTCCTCGTCACGGCCGAGGTGGTCGTAAGAGAGCAGCCCGGCCGCCGACAGCAATACCATCAGGAATCCAACAAAGGATTTGTGTTCAAGCGCCCAGGCAGAGGCGTTGAACGACTTCATTTTCCAGGTTCCGACAGCAGACTTACCTTCTGTCCTGCGAGCAGCTTGTGCACGCCGGCGGTGACGATGCGTTCGCCGCTTTTGAGGCCGCTCGATACCTCGACGCTGTCCGTGTCGTAGCGGGCCACGACGATGGGGCGCAACTCGACGGTTTGATCACCCTTGACGATCCAGACCGCGCTTTTACGTTCCTTTTCGTACAGGGCGGTGGACGGAATGCGGATGCCCAGCGTTGACTGCCCAGATGGGAGGGTCACGATGGCGTTCAGTCCTAAACGCCAACCGGGCGGCTGAGCGGGCAGGGTGCACCTCACCCGGTAAGTACGCGTGACGGGGTCGGCGCTGGGAGCTATTTCGCGCACGACTGCTGTCAATGACTTGTCACGGGCTGACAATAGAGCCGCGGCCACAGTCTTGGCATTGCGGACCGCGTCGACTTGGCTGTCGGCGACATCAAACACCACGTCAAGCTCGGATGGCTGAGCCAGCGTGGCGACCGCCTGCCCTTGGGCGAGTACTGCGCCTACGTCAGCCGAGACGCGCGTAATCACTCCGTCGCGATCGGCGCGCAGGGTCGTGTAGCCAAGCTGCCGACGCCGCAGGTCGAGGTCTGCCGAAGCCTCCTGCAATCGGGACTGCGCCGTCTTGGTGGCGGTCTGCTGCGCAACATACGTCGTGCGCGTAGTGAGGCCGCGCTCGAGCAGGTGGCGATAACTGTCCTCTTCGCTCGTGGCACGGGCCAATTCGGCCCGAGCCGCGTTCACGGTGCTCTGCGCCGAATCGAGCGCGACCTTCTCATCGGTGGGGTCCAGCTGCGCCAGAACCGTGCCCACTTTCACCGCCGCACCCACGTCTACCGGGCGCGCAATCACCTTGCCGGCAACTTGGAAGCCGAGATCAGACTCGTGGCGCGCGCGAATTTCGCCCGTATAAGTGAGATTGTCGCCATACTGCCCCGTGCCCACGACTTCGGTTCTCACGGGGCGAATGTCATCGTTCGTCTCGTGCTTGCCGTGACACGCTGCGATCGCTATGAAAGCCGATGCGAGGCAGCAGCTTCCAAATACAATGCGTAGGCTATTCATATTAGTCCTTGCTCCCGAACCTTCAGTGCGTCGCAATCGGCAAACCGTGGGCGTCGAACCAGGTATCGACGGCGTCGTACCACGGTGCTCGCGTCCCAGGATCGAGGAGTACATCGAAGCTGTTCGACACGCGTAGCGTGTCGGAAAAATCGATGAGAAAAGTGAAGGTCGCCTGCGCTCGCGATAGCTCCGCATCGAGCGAGGCATCCTGCGCGCTGATCAGGTCTGTAATCGATACCACTCCACGCGCGTACGCATCGGCGACCTTGGTATAGTTCTCGTGCGCAGCTGCGGCCGCCTCGCCTGATAGGGCAATCGCCGGATATGATGAAGGAATGCGCGCCAGGACTGAGCGCGCCCGCGCATCGATCGCATCCATGGTGGCGTCCCGCTGGGCGTCGAGCTGTTTCAACTGATGTCGATTCTGCGACAACCTTGCTTTGAGCGCGCCGCCTGAGAAGATGGGAAGAGTCGCTTGGATGCCCACGAACCACGAGCTGTTATTCGGCGTCAATGCCGAGCGTTCTGAGCCGACACCACCGCGACTGAATTGATCGCCCGCGATGCCGATGGCGGCCAGATCTGGAACGAAGAAAGCGCGGCGCGCTGAGGTCACCTCGCGCTGCTGACCCGCGAGGAGTTCGTCAACACGCTTGATCTCCGGTGAGTGTTCGCGCGCTTGGGCAATAATGAATTCCCGGAAGACCGTCCACTTCGCCGGTGTATCGAGATATCGCTGCGTGTGCGGGCTGGCGATCCAATTGAGAGGTTCATCTATTCCTGCCTCGACGATTACAAGCGGCCGCGATGGGTCGTCATGTATGAGTCTGCCCAGCTCCACCGTGGCCTGGCGCTCGTTGGCCTCGGCGGCGAGCAGATCCTGGCGAGCGCTCGCCATTTGAGCTACCCATCGCAGATAGTCGGAGCGCGTCGACAGGCCGACTGCCTCGCGCGCGCGCGCCGTCTCGAGATTTTGACGAGTGTTCTCCATATTTTGCCGGCGCACGCTTGCCGCAGACTTGGCGCGCAACACGCTGAAATAGGCCGTGGCGGTCTGTTGAAGCGTGTCCAACAGTTCTTGACGTGCCTGCTCGGTAGCCGCCACCGCAAGGTGCTGCGACACAGACCAGCCGGCCCAGGCACTGTCCTTGTAAATCGGCACTTGTGCCGTACCCCCGGCCTCGGTGGTGCGCTCAGCCAGCAGCAGCGGATTGGCGTGACTGGCATCGATCTGCGTGTGGGCCACATTGGCGCCAAGGCTCGGTAACAATTGACTGCGCGCGATTCGCGTCTGGTCCGCGGCGATATCCGCCGCAAGCAGGGAAGCGCGAAGCGTGGGATTGCCGCGCAACGCGGCGTCCATCGCCTGCAGCAAGCTGATTGAATGTTGCTCCGGCGTATTCTCAGCGTCCAGCTGGACAGCATCGGTGAGATCATCCCAGTGCGGCGAGAAGCCAATCTGCTGAGCCGTGTGCATATTGATGACAAGGCGCTCTTCGCTTGGAATGGCCACCTCGATGTTCGCGGCATCTTCACCCTCGACAATTCGTTGAATGTCGAGCGCGATGCGGCGCGCCAGACGTTCGGTTCGCTCCGTGTCGGAAGAGTTCGTCATCAGGATGCCTTGTTCGACCTCGGTTCGACCGAGATACGAAAAGCTCGACAGCTTCCGGTGCGCAAGTTGTTCTGCGAGGCTGCGCAAATCACCGCTCGACAGGCGCATCAGGGGCGCGAGGTACACCGCATCTGTGCCGGGCGGCAGATTGGCGATGGCGTCGGAGAGATTGGCGGCAGGGCGCAGCACAATGCCGGCACCGGTGCTGGCCTGAAGCTGTGTCGCCTTGACCTCAAGTTCGCGTACGACTTGAAGGGATATCGGGTCCGCCAGCACAACCAAGTGCGAAAAACCGGTTGTGCGATGAAACGCGCCGATTTGGCCCTCGACTCGATTGAAGGTACTGACGTAAGTGAAATTGTGACGGCCGCTTGTGCCGCTTTTCATCGGGAAGGCCTGCAGCAAGGGGTCCACGACGTTGGCTGCAATGGTGGGCTTGGGCAACTGAGTTCGGTGCGCCACCAAGTGGCTTGCCGCGAATCCCAATGTCACGACGATGTCGATCTGCGGATCGGCCTCAAGTCGATCGAGTGCCGCATAGAGTGCCGGCACGTTCCAATCGCCGTTCAGCCGTTTTTGCGGCGCGATAGTCAGCCTGAGGCCATCGCCGTAGACTGCGGCGGCGGCTTGTTCGAGCACATCCGCAGTGACCCCTTCTCGCGCCGCTGGACCATCGATCAGGACGCCAATGCGCACGTCGCGTGCCGACACGGGACCCGCATCCAATAACAAGATGGCGATTGCCAGTATAGCGACGTTAAACGCCGAACGACCCATTACCGAAGTCCTCTTAAGATAGAAATGCTCTCATGGCCGTGGCGTTGCGCACCGGCAACCCGCCAACGCGAAGCCGGCACGCGATAAGTTTTTCGTAGTCGTCTGTCCTTTTCTTTAACGTGTTAGCGGTCGTCAGACTTATAAGCCCAGTATTACGATTTTGGCCGTGGCTTGTTTCGTCGGCCATTGGAAGGAATTCAGACCTCTCGCTACGGCCACCTTCTGTGAGCCGTGCACTGCATACCTGATCACTCCACCGCCGACGGCTCCGTCCAACTCCTTACTCCAGAGCCGCCGAGCGGCGCGCCTAAGAAGAGCTTCCCCGCTTCAAAAACCGGGATGGTGTGCGGTCGATCTCACTGAGTGTCGCCTCCTCAGGAATTTAGACCTTCAATACATGTTGAAGGTCAAGCCCCGCATGCTAGAGAGATGCGCTTGCCATTTTGATTGCC
>Ga0137412_10000382_pt1 | contig 30608 bp, 21 predicted proteins | sample CZODoug2_1_16fun_FD_122160 | JGI IMG/M metagenome (GOLD analysis project Ga0137412, IMG submission 122160) | Vadose zone soil fungal communities from Angelo Coast Range Reserve, California, USA - CZODoug2_1_16fungal (Hybrid Assembly) | ecosystem: Environmental > Terrestrial > Soil > Vadose zone...
TTTTAGTGCCGACTACTGGGTAGTGAACCTGCGTAACCCGGTACGGTTCAGCCAGGCCGTCGCGAAGGCTGCGGAAAACCACGCCACCTTCGTCGAAGTCAGCCCGCACCCCCTGCTCACCCACGCCATCAACGGCACGTTGGAGTCGGCCAAGCCGCGCGGCGGCGCCCAGGTGTCGGGAACGCTGACCCGGGACAACCCGGAGACGCTGACCTTCCACACCCAGCTGGCGACAGTACGTCCGCCGTCGGCTGCCGCGGCGGAAAATGCCGATGGCACAAAGAGAATGATCGATCTTCCGCCGACACCGTGGCAGCATGTCCGCTACTGGGCGGCGCCATTCTCGTCGAACCGGCAGCCGGCCAGCGCACATCCGCTGCTGGGCACCCACGTCGAGTTGCCCTCCGGTCGCGAGCACGTCTTCACGGCCGATGTCGGCACCGATCTCCTTCCCTACATGCTTGACCACAAGGTGCACGGCCAGCCGGTCATGCCCGGCACCGGGTTCGGTGAGATCGCGCTCGCGGCCGCATGCGAGGCCCTCGGCTTGCCGGCCCAGTCGGTGACCGTCGGCGTCGAAGTCGAACAGATGCTGCCGCTGGGCGATTCGACCCAGCTCACCACGCAACTCAGCCGCGGTGAGAAGGACGGCGACGAAATTCGCGTCGAAATCCATTCGCGCTCGGCCACCGGTGCCTGGATCCGCCACGCAGTGGCGAAAGTCGAAGTGGGGCAATCGGAGGCACCGTCCGTGCCGACCGCTGCGTCGGATCCCGGCACGGTGGTCTCGCCCGCGGATCTGTACTCCGCGTTGCGCAACACCGGTTTGCACCACGGGCAGGCGTTCGCCGCGCTGACCCGCATCGTCCGCCGATCCAACGGCACCTCGGAGACCGAGATCGTCCTGCCGGACGAGGCGACCGGGCACCGTGGTTACCGGATTCACCCGGTGTTGCTCGACGCGGCGTTGCAGGGCCTGGCCGCCGCGATGTCGTCTGAATCGCTGGCCGACTCCAGCGAGGCGACCTATCTGCCGGTGTCGTTCGACAAGATCCGGGTGTTCGGTGATGTCGGCCGACGCGCCCGATGCCGCGCCGAGCTGGTCAACCCTGACGGCGACGGCGCAGGGCTGATGGGGCGTGTCCTGTTGACCGACGACACCGGGAGACCGATCGCCGAGATCACCGGCATCTACCTGCAACGCGTGCAACGCCGCAGTGTGCCACTGCCGCTGACGCAGAAGATCTTCGACACCGAATGGGTCGAGACTCGGTTCGATGCCGCTTCCGCACCGGACGGCAGCTGGCTGGTGCTGAACGATGGCGCCGAAGCCGAGGCGGTGGCCAAGGAGTTCGTGGCCGGATTCGGCTCACCGACCCGACGGGTCATCGCTGCCGACCTTTCGCAGGAGTCGGCGGTCCTGGAGGCCTTCTCGCAGGCCGCGGGGGACGCCGAGCTCCCGCCGGTCGGCGTCGTCATCTTCGCGGGCAAGCAGACATTCGACGGGACCGATTCCGGTGACGCTCCGGCGCGCGGCCGCGACCTGGCGTGGGGGGTCGCGTCGACGGTGCGCACGATCCTCACCGGGTGGCACGGCAAGTCGCCGCGACTGTGGCTGGTGTCTCGCGACGGTCTGGCCGTCGACGACGGCGAGCCGGGCGACCCGTCGATCAGCGCCCTGACCGGGTTGATCCGGGTTCTTGCCTACGAGCACCCGGACCTGCGTACCACGTTGGTCGATCTGTCGGGCCACACCGTGACACCGCTGACCGCCGAGCTGGGGCTGGCCTCCGGAGATGACGTGGTTGCCTGGCGCGGCGAAAACCGTTATGTGAAGCGGCTTTCCCGCGCGACGCTGGGTACGGCCAAGTCCGACACGGTCGTTCGGCCGGACGGCGCCTACATCCTCACCGGTGGCCTCGGCGGAATCGGGTTGGCGATGGCCCGTTGGCTGGTCGACAGCGGCGCCGGCCGCGTGATCCTCAACGGACGGTCCCAGCCGTCCGAGGAGGCACAAGCTCTGCTCGACGAACTCGGGCAGAGTGCCCAGATCGCCGTGGTGCTCGGCGATATCGCCGCGCCCGGAGTCGCCGAGCGGCTGGTGAGCGCGGCCGAAGAGACCGGGCAGACGTTGCGCGGTCTGATGCACAGCGCCGTGGTACTCGACGACCAGATCGTCGCCGGCCTCAGCAAGGAGAGCCTGGAGCGGGTGTGGGCGCCGAAAGCGATTGGCGCGCTGCGGCTACACGTCGCAACTGCTGATCGCGAACTCGACTGGTGGGTCGGCTTCTCGTCGACGTCGTCACTGCTGGGTGCGCCCGGACAGGGCGCCTACGCCGCCGCGAGTGCCTGGCTCGACGGTCTGGTCGACTGGCGACGGGCTTCGGGTTTGCCGGCCACCACGATCAACTGGGGACAGTGGTCCGACATCGGTGTCGCCCGCGCCCTGACCTTCAGCGCGCTGGATCCCATCTCGCCGGCCGAAGGCATCGAGGCGCTGGAGACCATCCTGGCCAACCACCCCACCAACATCGGGGTGGCCCGGCTGCGGCTGGACCGGGCCGCGGCCGCGTTCCCGGAGATCCAGCAACTCGGCTATTTCGCGAAGTTGGCCGAGGAACTGGACATCGACAGCGACGACGACGATTGGGCGGGCCCCGGCGCGTTGCGCGATTTGGACCCCGCCGAAGCCAACCGGGTCGTCATCGCGCGACTGAGCGGCCGCATCCTGGCCATCATGGGCTACCCGAAGGGCAGCACGCTCGACGCCGATCAGCCGTTGACCGAATTGGGCATGGATTCGCTTATGGCGGTCCGAATCCGCAACACTGTTCGCGGCGACTTCGGTGTGGAACCGCCGGTGGCCCTGCTGTTGCAGGGCGCCTCGCTGGCCGCGCTGACGACTGACCTGATCCGTCAGCTGGGCCTGGAGACAGGGGACAAGGCTGACAGCGGCAGCGGGGTTCGTGACAGAGCCAAGCAGCGCGCCGCGGCCCGGCAGCGTGCCGCCGCCAGGCGAAAGGTAGGAGATCGAGTGTGACCAGCAACAGCGAATTGCCGCCCAACGCGATCGCGGTGGTCGGCATGGCGGCCAGGTTGCCCGGCGCCAACACGCTGTCGGCATTCTGGGACAACCTGCGCCGCGGCGAGGAGTCGATCGTCACGCTGGCCGAAGATGACCTGCTGGCCGAAGGCATCCCCGAGAAGTCGCTGGCGAATCACGCCTACGTGCGGCGCGCCGCGTTGGTGGACGGCATCGACGAATTCGACGCCGACTTCTTCAGTTTCACTCCGCAGGTAGCGCGCTCGACCGATCCGCAGCACCGGCTGTTCCTGCAGACCGCGTTTCACGCGATCGAGGACGCCGGCTACGACCCCGCCAAGATCGAGGGCTCGGTCGGCGTGTACGCGACGAGCACCACCAGCGGGTATCTGCTGCACAACATCATGTCCAACTATGACCCCAATGTGGTTATGGGGCAAGGCATTACCTTCGACATGGTCAACCTGTCGTTGCAGAACGACAAGGACTACCTGGCCACCAAGCTGGCGTACGCGTTGAATCTGCGCGGGCCCGCACTGTCGGTGCAGACGGCTTGCTCGTCGGCGTTGGTCGCGGTGCACCTGGCCTGCCAGAGCATCCTGAACGGCGAGTGCGAGATGGCGCTGGCCGGCGGCGCGTCGCTGCGCATCCCGCATCATGTCGGGTATTGGTACGCCCCAGGCTCGATGGTGTCGCCGACCGGCCATTGCCGGCCTTTCGATGCGCGCTCCGACGGGACGATTTTCGGCAGTGGTGTGGGTGTGGTGGTGCTCAAGGCACTGCAGGATGCCGTCGACGACGGTGACCGAATCCACGCCGTGATCCGCGGATCGGCGCTGAACAACGACGGCTCCACGAAGATGACCTACGCCGCCCCGACCGCGGCCGGCCAGGCCGACGTCATCGCCGAGGCGCACGCGATCGCCGAGGTTGACTCTTCGGAGATCAGCTACATCGAGACGCACGGAACCGGCACGCCGCTGGGCGACCCGATCGAAATCGAAGGTCTGCGGCAAGCTTTCGAGGTTTCCGAAACGGACCGTGCTGCTCCATGTTTCATAGGCTCAGTCAAGTCCAATATCGGCCACCTGGAGTCGGCCGCCGGAATCGCGAGCCTGATCAAAGCGATTCTGTGCCTGAAGCATCGGGCAATTCCGGCGACGCTGCACTACACCAGCCCCAACCCCGAATTGCATCTCGACCGTGGACCTTTCAAGGTTCGCAGCGAATACGGCCCGTGGGAATGGGACGGTGTGCTGCGCGCCGGTGTCAGCTCGTTCGGTGTCGGTGGCACCAACGCGCACCTGGTGCTGGAAGAAGCGCCAACCGTTGCGGCGTCGACACCGGTATCGGGCCCGCAGGTGCTGTTGATGTCGGCGCGAAGCACCGACGCGCTGGAACAGTCACGCAAGTCGCTGGCCGCCGAAATCTCCGGCGACGACGCGCTGAGCCTGGCCGACGTCGCCTACACCCTCGGCCGTCGCCGCAAAGAGAAGATCCGGATGGCTGCGGTCGTCAACGACGAGCAGCACGCGAGAACCGTGCTGGAGACCGCCGAGAATGACAACGTTTTCGTCGGCGAATTCGTAGGCGACGGCCACAATGCTAAAAATCCCGCCCAGGTGGTCTTCCTGTTCCCCGGTCAAGGCGCGCAGCACATCGGGATGGCACGCGGCCTCTACGACGCCGAGCCGGTGTTCGCAGAGCACTTCGACCAGTGCGCGGCCGGGTTCGGCGAGGAACTCGGGGTCGACCTTCGCGCCGAGATCTTCGAGGGTACGGCCCGCAACCTGGAGCGCACCGACCGCACCCAGCCCGCGTTGTTCACCGTCGAGTACGCGCTGGCGAAGCTGATCGAGAGCTACGGTGTCCAGCCTGCGGCGCTGGCCGGGCACAGCATCGGCGAGTACGTCGCGGGCACCATCGCCGGGGTCTTCGACATCGAGACGGCCATCAAGGTGGTCTCGATGCGCGCCCGCCTGATGCACGCCGCGCCGCGTGGCGTCATGGTCGCGGTGGCGCTGAGTCCCGAGGCGGTCGGCGAGTACCTCAACGGTGAGGTCGACATCGCCGCGATCAACGAGCCGGGCGGCTGCGTCGTCGCGGGGTCCGAAGAGGGTATTCGCCAATTCAGCGAACGCCTCACCGAGAAGGGCATCGTGGCCCGCCGGGTCCGCACGTCGCACGCGTTCCACTCGCGCCTGATGGATTCGATGATCCCAGAGTTCACCGGCTTCCTGTCCCGGCAGACGCTGCGCGAACCGCAAATCCCGTTGCTGTCCAACGTGACCGGGACCTGGCTGGCTCCCAGCGAGGCCACCAACCCGGCAACCTGGGCGCGCCAGGTGCGGTCGACGGTTCGGTTCTCCGACGAGGTCGACGTGTTGCTCGGCGACCCGAACCGCGTCCTGATCGAGGTCGGTCCGGGCGGCACGCTGACCGCATCGGCGACCCGACACCCCCGATGGTCGGCCGGGCACCACGCGGTGCGACTGATGCGCCATCACGCCCAGAACCGCGACGACCGCGACGCCTTCCTCCTCGCGCTCGGGCAGCTCTGGTCCGCGGGTGTCGACATCGACTGGGCGCCGCTGCGCGGTGGGCAGTCCGGCCGGCTTCTCACGCTGCCCGGTTATCCCTTTGAGCGGCAACGGCATTGGATCGAGCACCGTCAGACGACGTGGACGGGCGAGCCCGCGTCGACGAACGGGGCGGCCGCGTCGACCGGCGGTACTGAGGCTGCGCAAGCCACCACGTCCGGCAAGTCGACGATGGAAGCGACGTTGCAACGGATCTGGAGCCAGTGCCTGGGGCTGCCCGATGTCCAACGCAACGCGAACTTCTTTGAGCTGGGCGGTGATTCGCTGGTCGCGATCAGCGTCGCGATGACCGCGTCCAACGAAGGTCTGGACCTGACTCCGCAGGACCTCTACGAGAACCAAACGGTTGCCGCGTTGGCCAAAGCGCTGACAGCGCGCTACGCGGCCGGCGGCCTGGCCCGGCAGTCACCGGGTGACGTCACGCATCCGCCGGTGCCGCCGAACATCTCGTACTTCCTCGAGCACGGCGTGCGTGAGCATGAGCAGTGGCGCGTCCCGCTGATCCTGCAACTGCGCCCCGACGTGCAGGTCGACGACGTGTGCGCGGTGCTGACCGGGCTGCGCAATCACCACGAGGCCCTGCGTCTGCGACTCGTCGAACGCGCAGGCACGTGGGAGCAGGTGATCGGTGAGCCCGGTGACTTCGCGGACTTGGCCACCCGCTCACTGCCGGAAGACATCAAACCGGGCACGCCGCAGGAACGCGATGCGCTGCTGTCGACACTGATAGACGTAGTCCGCCAACAGGACCCGTCCAACCCGCTGATCGCGACCTATGTCCGCGGGGTGCCGGGCGGCCCGTGCTACCTCGCGATCAGCGTGCGGGCAATCGTGGCCGACAATGCCTCGCGCGACATCCTGCTGACCGATATCTTCACCGCGTTCGGGCAGCAACTGGCCGGTGAAGAGATTGCGTTGCAACCGGTCACGACGCCGTGGACCGAGTGGTCCCAGCGCTGCGCGGCACTGGCCGTCCACCCAGCGGTCGTGGAGAGCCGCGACTACTGGCTGAAGACGGCATCGGCGTCGACGCTGAAGGTGGCGCGCGAGCAGACCGCCGGGGCGCCGGGCCTACCGGATCTGGCCCGGAGCGCGTTGTCGCTGACCGTCGCGGAGACAACCGAGATCGACGATGCCCGCCGACGGCTGCGGGTGCCGATCGACGAAATGCTGTTGGCCGCATTGGGCAGGACCATCGCTCACCAGGTGGGTGACGGGACGATCGCCGTCGACCTCAGCGGCGAGGGTCGGTCGGTGCTCAAACCCGACGTCGACCTGCGCCGCACCGTCGGCTGGTTCAACACCATCTATCCGATCGCGCTCACCTGCGCCAAGGAAGACGGCGCCAAACAGCTGCTCGACGACGTGCACAACACGCTGACTGCCGTCCCGCACTACGGCATCGGCTACGGGCTGCTGCGCTATCTGTATGCCCCGACAGCGCGACAGCTCGGCGCTGCCCGTCCGGCCGACATCTTCTTCTCCTACATCGGCACGATCCCCGATCTGCCGCCGCTGGGCGAGGACGTCGCGATCCGATTCGACTCCGACACCGCATTGCCGGTGCGCGAAGCGATTCCGGGTCTGGGCCACGGAATAGAGTTGCGGGTCTTCCGTACGGCCGGTGTGCTGCATCTGGACTGGTGGTACGACAGCCGGCGGGTCGACGGGGCCACCGTGCAGTCACTTGCCAGCGGGTTCTCCCGGACATTGTTGGAGCTGATTCGGGAAGCGCTCGCGCAAGACGAGATGGACTCCGGCAGTGACGAAATGGAACTCGTTGACCTGTCGTAGATCTCGACAAGGCTAGAAAGGCAACCGTGTTTCCATCGTCGGTCATTCGCAAGCTGGCGCTCAGCGAGGAAATGCTCGCTCAGACGCACAACTTCGTCGGGCTCGCCGCGCACCTCGAGGGTCCGATTGATGTCGACGCGCTGACGGACGCCTTTGACCTGCTGCTCGAGGCGCATCCGGTGCTGACCGCGCGCCTCGAACGCGGCGCCGACGGCCGTCACGAGCTGGTCGCCGACGACCTCATGCACTCGGGACTCGAGGTCATCGAGGTCGACGCGTCGCAGACCGACAATCCGTCACCGCATTTCGATCAGGGCGAATCGCTGGTGCATCTGCGCCTGTTCGTCCGCGACGGGCAGGCGCATCCGACGCTCTACGTCCACCATGCGCTGGCCGACGGTCACCACATGTACGGCCTGATCGAGGAATTGCTGTCCTTCTACACCGATCTGGCCACCAACGGGAAGACCGGTTCGGTGACCGCGCAGCCGGCACCGGAGTCGATCGAGACCGTGCTCGCCGACCGGGGCATCCAGAAAGGGCCGCGTTCGGGGATCGAGCGGTTCATGCCGGCGCTGTTCGCCTACGACCTGCCGCCGTCCCGACGCGGTGAGACCGGCGTGAAACCCACGTCGCCCGTTCGTGTTCCGATGGTGTCGTGCCGGCTCAGTGAGAGCCAGACACATGCCATCGTCGAGCTCTGCCGCGCCGAAAAGCTGGGTCTGCACTCGGTGCTGTCGGCGGCGATCCTGATCGCGGAGTGGCAGGTGCGGGGCAGGGTCAACATCCCGGTCCCATTCATCTACACCGTCGATCTGCGGTACTTCCTGTCACCGCCGGTGTCGGCGACCGGCTGCACGAACCCGGTCGGGTTGGGAACGTATCTGGCTGAGATCAACGCCAAAACAACGGTGGTCGACTTGGCCCGCGACATCGCCACGACGTTCCGCGCGGACCTGGATGAAGGTGTGATCCAGCAGTCCCGGCTGCATTTCAGCCCACAGTATGTCGGCAACGCACCCGGCATGCCCGACGTTGTGTTGTTGTCCGACAATGGTTTGGTGCCACCGGTGCGCACACCTCCGGGAGTGGACGTGACCGCCACGCACGGCGAGTTGTACTTCGCGGTCAGCGCCGGAATCGAGATCTACTTCACCCAGATCTACGCCGAACAGCTCAACGTCGAGTACCACTCGCACGGCCCGGATCCGGAAAAGTCGATCGAGGCCATTCGTGGGCTGCTGTCCGCGGTCGCCGAGCAGCACGCGGCCAGCGGCGTCAGCTGACCGGTCCGTAGGCGTAGCGGTGGTACTGGAATGTTCGGCGCAGCGGCGGGATCGGTCGGACCAGCTGCCGCATCACCCGAAAGACAGCCGACGCCCGGCCGAAGGTGCTCGCGTCGAAGAACGTCACACCGCGAACCAACCGGACCCCGGAGAGGCGGTCGATCACCTCGGACGGCTTGTTGACCGCCCAGTACAGCGTCGAGCCGGACTGCCGTTGCAGGCGGTGCGTTTTCTGCGACCGGACGACGAGCCGGCTGTAGTAGTCGATCTGGATCTCGCCGGAGCCGAAGCGGTCGACGACGTGTTGCAGCAGGGCGATGCCGTCATCCTCGGTCAGGTACATGCTGATGCCCTCGGCCAGCAGCAATGTCGGCCGGTCGGCCGGGATTTGGTCCAGCCAGGACGGGTCGGTCGCCGTTGTGGCAACCAGGTGGTAATTCGGCCGACTCGGAAAAACCTTCTCGCGCAACGAGATTACCGCTGGATAGTCGACGTCGTACCACTGCACACCCGGACCCGGATCCAGCCGGAACACCCGGCTGTCCAGACCACAGCCGAGGTGGATCACGGTGGCGTCGGGATTGGCGGCCAGGAACTCGGCGGCCCACACGTCGAACTGGGCGGTTCGCACCGTCACCAGCGGCGTCCAGCGGTCGGTGACCTTGAGTTCGTCCCAGTCGTAGTCGATTCGGGCCACCGCCTGCTTGGCGAAGTCGTCGCCCAAGATCGGCCGGTCCCAGTCGGCGTCCAGTGCCTTGCAGTACAGAGTGGTCAGCATCGTCTGCGAAGGACCGGTGAGGTCGATGGAAACTTTGTCGGTCACGACGCCCAAGGGTAGTGGTGATCGCAAGCGCGGCGGAGCCGGGCGCGGCGGATCACCACCAGAGGGCAGAGTGTGATCGCAAGCGCGGCGGAGCCGGGCGCGGCGGATCACCACGAAAAGCTAGTGTGCGACATTTGGAGATGGAGGAGCCATGACGGATACGACCAGTGCCGGTGGCGGCGCACGGCCGCCGCGGGTCTTGCTGTTGTACTACTCGTACACCGGGCAGGCGCACAAAGTGCTCGCTGCCGCGGGAGAGGTTTTCCGTAGCCGAGGGTGCGAAGTGAGCGAAGCCGAGATCAAATTCACCGACCCGAAATACTCCGAGAAGTTCTCCCGCTTCCCGATGCGTCGGGTGTGGCCCGACATGCTCAGCGTGCTGCAAGCGCAGAAACGCAACGAGACCGGTCAGATTCAAACTCCGGATACGGTGCGCGACGCCGACTACGACCTGATCCTGATCGGTTCGCCGACCTGGTGGGACAACGTCAGCATGCCGTTACGCTCGTTCCTGAAGTCGGACGAGGCAGGTAAGTTGTTGTCCGGCAAGCCGTTTGCAGTGTTCGTGGTGTGCCGTACGTTCTGGAAGGCAAACCTCGAGGGTGTGCGCGAACTCGCCGAGGAGCAGGGCGGGCGATATGTCGACGAGATCCACTTCACCTATCCCGGTGACAATCTTCGTTCCATGCTGGCGCTCACCAGCTATCTCGGTACAGGCGAGTATCGCAAGAGGTCTCTGGGTCTTCGGCTTCCGCCGACGAACGTGCAGCCCGAACAGCTGGAGCAGACGCGGACTTTCGCGGGCCGCTTGGTGGACCGCTTGTTGGCCAAGCGTTCGGCGGTGCCGGGCCAGGAACCGGTTTAGGACTGCTATGCCTCGTTCGTTCGATGTCTCGGTCGACTCGCCCGCCAGCGTCGACCAGGTTCACGCCGCCTTCAGCGCCGAGGACTACTGGCTGGCACGCCTTGGGAACATGAGCGGCGGCACCACGCTGGAATCCCTGGTCGTCGACGACGACCGGACCGTGCGGGTGACCACCACCCAGGACCTCGGTCGCGACCTGCTGCCCGGCATCGTCTCGAAGTTCTATCGCCGCGATATCAAGGTCCGCCACACCGAGACGTGGACGCCGTCGGGCGATCAACTCCGCGGCGAGATCGTCGTCGCCGTGACCGGAGCGCCAGGGGCCGGCTCGGCGGCCGCCTCGGTCGCGCCCACCGCGAACGGTTCACTGCTGACGCTCAACGGCACGGTGGAGTTCAAAGTGCCACTGGTCGGCGGAACAGTCGAAAGCTTCATCGCGCGCGAATTCGCCCACGGGATACCGGATGTCCAGGACTTCACCGCCAAGTGGGTCACCGAGCACGCCTGAACGTATGACTGACACGCCGAACTCCGAATCTCCCTACGCCGACGCATTTCTGGTGGCGCCGGCCACATCCGACGCGCTCGCCGGTCTCAGCATGCCGCTGCAGGACGCGATGATGACCCAGCGGGCGGTGCGCCGCGTTCACCCCGACCCGGTCGACGACGCGGTAGTGCTGAAGTGCATCGAGTTGGCGCTACGGGCACCGACCGGCGCCAACGGCCAGAACTGGGAGTTCATCGTCGTCAAGGACCGGCGCCTGATCAAGAAGCTGGCCGGGCGATACCGCAAAGGCTGGAAATTCTCCTACGGCGGGCTGCTGAGCAGTGCCGGTGACAACGACGAGTCGTTGGCCAAGGTCATCCGTGCGGCGCAATGGCAGATCGACCACTTCACCGAGATCCCGGTCCTGGTGGTGGCCTGCCTGCGGCTCACCGTCCGCGAGGGCCGTGCGCCGTATTCCCTGATGCCGCACGCCGCCGTATCCGGATACTGGGGGTCGATCTACCCCAGCGTGCAGAATCTGTTATTGGCTGCTCGCGCAGTGGGTTTGGGTGCCTCGCTGATCACCTTGCCGCTGTGGGGAGTGTCGCGGGCGCGCAAGATCCTGGGCCTGCCACGTTCGGTGACACCGTGTTGCGTGGTGGCCCTGGGCTGGCCGCGTGGCCGCTACGGGCCGACTACCCGCGTACCGGTTGAGCAGGTGGCGCATCTCGACGCCTACGGCAACCGCGCCTGGCTAGAAGGCTGAACAGCGACCAGAATTAGTCGGCCTATTACACAAAGCGCCAATTCGTTGAGCACGATCACGGAATGTCTTGGGGCGAATTCCTTTAGTTTCTGTCCATGCACGCTGAGCGAATCCAACACAAGGAGCGTCATGCAGGCTGCTACGCCTCCGCGCGTCATGGCAGCTGCGGCACTCGCGGTGGCCAGTGTGGTCGCTGTAACGCCGATCTCTTCCCGAGTAGCCCCGCTCCCCGTCGTCAGCATTGAGACACGGCTCGTCGCATCGGGGCGAAGCCCAGGGTTAGCCGCTGAGGCCCTTCATCAAGAGCCGATCCCACAGCCGGTCGGTCAGCAGCAGTCTGGCCAGTAACGAGGCCCTTCCAGACGCCCCAACGACGTAGCGGGGCTTGGGGTTTTTGGCCTGCACCGCTCGGACGACGGCGCGGGCGACAGTGTCGGCATCGACGGTCATGAGGGGCATTTCGGCCATGGCGTGCAGGACCTCGTCGTAGCGGCGCTTGAACTCGCTGTAGGGATCCTGATCGGCGTTCGATAGCGTTGCCGTGCGCAGTGCTTCGACGAAGTTCGTATTACGTACTCCGGTTGGCTCAATCAACGCGACGCGGACACCGAACTGCCGTACTTCGGCTCGCATTGCGAGCGAAAGGGCTTCGACGCCGTACTTGCTGATCTGGTAGGCGCCCGCGCCGGGAGTGGTGAACCGGCCGACTATGCTGCCGATGTTGACGATGGTCCCGGCTCCGCGAGCCCGCATGCCGGGTAATACGGCTTGCGACAGGTGAAGCATCGCAACCACATTGGTCTCGAGGATGCTTCGTAGGTCCTTCAACGCTACCTGCTCAAGAGGGCTGGCAAGCCCGAACCCGGCATCGTTGACGAGGACGTCAACCCCCCCGTAATCGGTGTCTATCTCCTCGACAAGTTCGTCCACAGCGCGCTCGTTGGTGACGTCGAGAGTGCGTGCCTGCAGGCCCCGAGACTGCAGCTCAGCGAGAGCGTGTGGATTACGGCCGGTGGCGAATACCAGATAATCTCGGGCGTGCAGCCGATAAGCGGTAGCCTCGCCGATGCCACTCGTGGCCCCCGTCACCAGAGCAATCGGCTTGGATGTCATCGAATCAGCGCTCACGTCGTGACTGGTCACCCCCTCTTCGGCGGCAGATCGAGATGTTGCTGGTGCGGCTGCGTGCTCATGACCCTGATCGCCGTTTCGCGCATGCGAGGCCGTGCAGACCTAAAGTCCAGTTAAGCAGATGTCCAATTAATGCTGAGCGAGTTGGTGGGGACGATCAATAAGGGTTTTCCCTACACTTTCGAGCCCACGGGCAAGCGCCATCGCGCTGTGGTTCCACCCTATGCCGCGACGGTGGCGTCGCAGTGAGGACATTGCAGCGCCTGGCGGAAAATCTGGTGTTCAGCCTGGCTCGAAACCTGGTCGGCGACAACGGCGTTGCCCAGTGGAGTGAGCAATCTACCGAATTCTATGAGGTTGGGCCAGAGCCTCACCTTCGTTCACGCAAGCTCGGGTTCTCTGCGGTTAGGTTCAGGTTCCCTCGAGCCACGTCGACCGGAAGGGGAGCGCTGTGCATGCGGCCGACTACCCCAACACCGGTTGAGCAGGCGGCGCATCTCGACGCCTACGGCAACCGCGATTGGCTAAAGGGCTAATCGCCGACCGCATTTAGTTGGACACACCTCCTAAATATGAGGTTGGCCAGATAGATATGAGGTTCAAAAGAGACTGCCCCTTCGATAGCGACAGCTGAGGCTTTCTGAGTTTAGCTTCAGGTGCCATTCAGCTAATTCAATCGAAGGGGGAGCGCGCCATGCAGGCTGCGCGTCCGTATGTCATGGCCGGTGCGCTATTGGCCACGGCGAGTCTTGTCGCCGTCACTCCGATAGCGCAACGGGCCATTCATCTACCGACGCTCAGCATCGAGACCCAGCTGGTTGACGAGTCCCTGCTCAACATTCCGATGAACCTGCTCACCGATATCGCGAACATTCCCTACAACGAGGTAGAAGCCCTCAACTCGGTGGCCGGCTCGCTGTTCTTCGGCGGGAATTGGTGGGTGCCGAGCGCCACGAATCTCTGGGGCATCGACACGGGCGACCCGACCCACATCGCGCTGGTCACGAATGTCTTCGCGCCGTTCCCGGACTTCAGCCAAGGGCTCGGCGGACTGCAGTACCAGCTCGACGGCCTGCTCGCGGCCGAGCTGCCGGTGAGCGACTCCTGTGACGCCGAGATGTGCTTCCCGATGACGCCCCCGGAAGTCATCACCGGCAGCACGTCAATCGACCGGGCCATCGGTTTCCTCAATGCCCTCACGGGCCAAGGCAGTGGGGAAAACTTCGGGCTGTTCCAGAACTGGTTCAAGGTGCCGATTGAGGACCTGATCAACGGGCACACCTTCGATGACGCCACCAGCCCCAGCGGTCCGGCCTACGCCGATCCCGCATTCGGGTTCTTCAATGGTGACGACAACCCCTTCGTGGGCGGCACGGTCGGTGACAACGATGCGATGCCCTGGAATGGACAGACCTTCTATCTGAACTTCTTCCAGCCTTTTCAGAATTACTGGGAACACCTGCTGCAGGATCCGGCGACTGACGGCGACATCTCGGGGACCGGCATTCAGATTCCGACCTTGGACGAGTTCGGTCGGTCTCTGCAGTCCGTCACCGCATCGCTGATCGTGGCGTTCAACCCCTTCACCGCAGGCAGCCCGGCGTGCGCAGCCTTGTGCGACATTCCCGAGAGCCTGACCACCCGCGCGCTGGTGGACATGTTGGACCCGAACGATTCCAACCCGATGATTCAGGCATGGCTGGCCGGGTTCGACCCCGGTGCCGAGTTCCCGAACAACAATGCGACGCCGGATCAGGTCAATGCGGCCATCGCGCTGCTGCAGACCGGCATGTTCAACCTGACCCCAGAGCAGCTCGATGGGGTGATCGGGCAGCTCGAGGACATCAATCCGGCGCTGCCGGCGCTGGCCGTGAACGCCGGCTTCATCACCGACCCGGGCTACCTGGCCTTCGTGACCGAGCCGGGCTCCGAGTTCGAACCTGTCTACGGCGGCTACAACCCCGCGCTGGTGCTGCCAGACATCCTGCAACTGTTCGGCATCGGCGAACAGACGTCCGATGTCGGCCAGCTGGTCGACCCCGGCGCGGTGGCCGGCTTCGACGCCGCGTGGTCGACGGATCTGAGCGCGCTGTTAGGTGGATTTGATCCCACTGAAATGTCGGCGAACCTGAGCAATCTGTTGGGCGGATTCGATCCGGCCGTGCTGTCGGTGGACTGGGCCACGTTGTCGGGTGGGTTTGATCCCGCCGCGCTGTCGACAGAGTGGGCCAATCTCATGGAAGACCTCACTGCGGCATTCGTACCCGACCTGGCGACCTCTGCACTGAGCATGTTCTGACGGCCTGCCGCAGCTTCGACGTGCTGCCGATAACGTCGTTGACCAATCACAAGCACGTTATTGGCCGTTAAGTCCAAGATGTCGGATAATTCGGCTGTCAAACACCGTGTTAATTTCGTGTGAGCCGAGTCACTCGGTGTCGCGGCGACTTTGTTCAGTTTCGTAACCACTTAGAATTCCTTAGTGTATGTTCAGTCCCGGTTGAGTCAGTCGAACACTGTCCGAAGGGGGAGCCGTGCAGGCTGTTTCGCGTCCTTATGCCCTGGCCGCCGCTGCACTTACCGCGGTCAGTACCGTTGTCGTCACGCCGGTAGTGGCGCATCAGGTTCCGCTCGCTGTTCGCCAAATGGAGACCATGCTCGTCGACGTGGGGATCGAGAACATCCCCGTTAACCTGTTCGACGACATCTTGAACATCCCCTTCAACGAGGTCCAGGGCGGTGGTCTGGCCAGCGTCGCGGACTCGTTCTTGTTCACCGGGACCTGGTGGGTGCCCAGCTCGACGAACCTCTGGGGCATCGACCCGGGCGACTCCACCCACGTCGCGTTGATCGACAACTTCTTGCCGCTCACCGCCTTTACCGAGGGATTCACCAACTCCGCCGGTGTTTATGAGCCCGGGCTGAACTACGAGCTCGCCGGATTGCTGGCCGCCGAGATTCCGGTCAGCTCCTCCTGCGACGCCGTGAGTTGCTTCCCGATGACCCCCGCGAACGTCATCACCGGCAACACGGGCTTTGACCGCGACATCGGCTTCCTCCAGGCCATCACCGGGCAAGCCACCGACGCGAACGGACAGCCTTTCGGGCTGTTCACGAACTGGTTCCAGGTGCCGCTGCAGAACCTGCTCAACGGCTACACCTTCCAACCAGGCGCCGAGCCGACCGGCGACACCGGCATCGTCGACCCCGGCGGCGCGGTGAGCCCGGAAACCAACCTCGGCCTGCTGTGGGGCGCTACCGGAAACCCGTTCGAGGGCGGCACTGGTGCAGGCAACACCATGCCGTGGGACGGGGTGGACTACAAGCTGAACTTGCTGCAGCCGTTCCAGACCTTCTACGACAGCCTGCTGCAGACACCCTCGACCGATGGCGTGGGCGGCACCGGTGTTGAGGTCCTCAGCCTGTCGGGTATCGACCACACGTTAGAGAATCTGCTGGCCGGATTCATCATCGACTTCGATCCCTACACCGCGGGCAGTCCCGCCTGCCCGGCATTGTGCGACATACCCGCGAGTAACCAAATCCCGGCGCTGGTTGCGGACATCGCCAACGCGGACCCGAGTAACACGACGCTCGCGAACTGGGTGACCGACTACAACACCGACCCGACCTTGGTCAACGAGCCGACGCAGGATCAGATCAACAACTCCATCGCACTGTTGCAGACCGGCTCGTACAACTTCAGCCCGACAGAACTCGCGCAGCTCGACACGGCGCTGGGCAATATCAATCCCGAGCTGCCGGCGTTGCTCACCAATGCCGGGATACTGACCGACCCCAATTACCTGGCGTATGTATCGGATCCCACGACGACCGTGCCGCTCGTCGGCGAGTACGGCGGCTACAACCCCTGGCTCGAGGGCACCGACTTCCTGAAACTGCTACAGGATGCCGGCAGCAACCCCGTAGATCCTACGTTGGCGGCGGACCTCAATACCGTGCTGACCGATCTATCCTTCCCGGGAAACCCGGCGGCGCTCGCGACCTTGCTCGGCGAGAGTGCCGCCGCAACGCCGGCCGCGGCTGTGGATCCCAGCTCGCTGGATCCCACCTCGTTCTCGGCCGACGTGAGCGCGCTGCTGGCGAGCTTGGGCACAACAGCCGGTGCCGACGTTCTGAGTCAGCTGACCGCCGAAATCAGCGCTCAGCTCACTGCGGATCTCGCTGCCTTCGTGCCGCAGTCACTACTGAGTATGTTCTGAGCTCACTAGGCACAGCAGTCGGACCCCCTGCGCAATGCTGGGGTCCGACTGTTTACCGCCGAATTGTATTAGTCATTCACGCACGAACAAAAGCGTTAGTGATTCGCCCGTTCGACAAATTGATTAATTGCGCGCCCGAAGAATATTTAACAGTCGCGCTACGCTTTGAGGCCGCTTGTCATAACGCGGTCCCACATCCGGTCGCTCAGTAGCAGCCGAGCCAGAACGGACGCTTTTCCGGACGCCCCGACGATGTAGCGGGGTCTCGGGTTTCTCGCCTGCACCACCCGAACCACTGCGCGTGCCACGGTGTCGGCATCGACCATGGTCCCAGGTGTCTTCGTCAACCTGCGGGTGGTCTCTGCATAGCGAACCTTGAACTCGCCGTAGGGATCGTCGTCGGGGTAGGAATGCGCGGTGTCGAATTGCGATGTGACAAAGGGTGTTCGGACCCCGGTAGGGTCGATCAACACGACCCGGACGCCAAACTGCGCCACCTCGGCACCCAGCGACAGCGAGAGAGCTTCGACGGCATATTTCACCGTATGGTAGGCGCCGGCACCCGGGCTGGTGAACCGTCCGCCGGTGCTGCCGATCGTGACGATCCTGCCGGACCCCCGAGCGCGCATGCCCGGCAACACGGCCTGCGACAAGTGAAGCGTGGCAACGACATTGGTCTCGAACATGTGCCGCAGTTCGCTCAGCTCCACCTGCTCGAGCGGGCGGGGGAGCGGGTAACCGGCGCTGTTGACCAGTACATCGACTCCGCCGTGCTCGGCGTTGATCTCCTCGACGAGTCGAGTTACGGCCCCGTCGTCGGTGACATCGAGCGAGCGAGCCTGTAAACCTTTGGAGCGCAACGTATTCAACGACTCGGGATTGCGGCCGGCCGCGAAGACCGTGTAGCCGCGGTCGTGCAGACGGTGGGCGGTCGCCTCGCCGATGCCGCTCGTGGCGCCCGTGACCAGCGCGACCGGATTGGATTTCAAGGGAGCGATCGAATGTCAGAAGGAAAGGAAGCCAGCGGCGCTCTGGAAGAAATCAGCGAGTCCCGTTGCCACGCTGGGCAAATAAGCGCTGAGTTCGCTCGCGAGCGGGCTCGATGAGCTCGCCAGATCGGCGGTCAGCGCGTTGAGCGACGCCGTCGCATCTAACGCCGCCATTGCGTCGTTCGTAAGCGCGCCCATCTGCAGGTCCGAGACATCCGGCACATACGGATAGAGATCCGAAAGACCCGCCAGATCACTTTGCGGCAAGATCCCCAGATCGACCAGGGCGGCAATCATGCCCTGGTCTGCTCCGGCGGCGAGATAGGAGTCGATTGCGGTCATGTCGATGTCCGGGGAAGTCCATTGTGCGGGCGTCACGACATCTGCGTCGCCGGTCCAGTTGTAACCCAGGTCGACCAGCACCCGCATGTCCGGTTGGATCAAGTCGGCGAATGCCGAAGGCGCGCCGGGCGCGCCACGCAGCCCCTCCAGCAACGGCAGATCCTGGGTGGGAATTAGGAAGTAACTGGTGGCCACATCCGCGTCCGAAGTGGGTTGCGCCACGGCGCCGGCGAGCTCGTCGGGGTTGAAATACGCCGGCCAGCCGGTCAGTAGGTAGGGATGCAGGTCGATGTAACCGTCCACGGCGTTGAGGTCCGCATAGATGTTATTGGCGTACTGCGGAAAGTCGGACGCCCCGCTGTATTCGATGCTGTAGATGTCGGTGGTGTACGGGATGTCCGCCGGGGTCGCCGGGAGGGTCACCCCGCCGATACCCGGCAAACGCGTGAAGATTCCGCCGTCGGGGCTGTTGAGATTCTCGGCCAAGACGAACTTCAGACCATCCGTGTCGGGTGCGCCGGCGGCCGCGAGATTGATCATTTCTTGCGTCTGGATCGAGGTGCTCATCGAATAGCCGGCAATGACGAGGTTGGCGTCGGGGTTCGCCAAGAGTTGCTGTTGGATCACCGCGTCCAGGTCAGTGACGCCTTGGGTGAGCCCCGACCCGAAATCGGTCTCGGGCGTGTACACGCTGACCGGATCGCCGACGACGGTGTACGTAGGGTTGACGTAGGTGTCGATCACTTCCTGCATGTAGGCGGGGTCCGGCTGCGGCAGAAAAGCATGGCCCAGCACCAGCGCGGTGTAGTCAGGTGGAACGGTAACGGCCTCGTCCGCCCAAGCGGGTGCGGCATTGAGGCACGCACACGCACCCGCCAACAGACCCAATCCAAGCCCACGGGCCGTCCATGGCGTCATCGAACCCCGATTCACGACCAGTCCCCCTGGTCCGCCTACAAGCTACTACGTTTGACGCGTCCGTAAGGCGTTCTGGGCCTGAACACTTCGACGAAGGTGCGACCAGCCGTTTCATGTTTCCGTCATCAGCAAGCCGGGTAAGGTCCACCGCGTGTCCCTTCCGGCACCGGCGGAAAATCGAGCGGCAGTCGTCACCGGCGCGTCGTCGGGTATTGGCGCGGCCATCGCCGTGGAGTTGGCGCGGCGCGGCCATCAGCTGGTGCTGGTGGCTCGACGCACCGACCGCCTGCGGGTACTCGCCGAGAGCGTGAGTCCTGCGGCGCACGTGCTGCCCGCCGACTTGTCCGACCGTGATGAGCGCGCTGCGCTGGCCGGCCGTATCGCGGCGCTGGGCCTGACACCGGATATCTTGATCAACAACGCGGGCTTGACGCAACGTGGCACGGTGGCGAAATCAGTTCCAGAACAACAACTTAACGTCGTCGAGGTCGATGTCGCCGCCGTGGTGGACCTGTGCAGCAGATTTCTACCGGGAATGGTGGAGCGTGGCCGCGGCGCCGTGCTCAACGTGTCCTCGTTGGCCGGCTTCTACCCGCTGCCCGGGCATGCCGCGTACGGCGCCGCCAAAGCATTTGTGTTGTCGTATACCGAAAGTCTGCGCAGCGAGCTGCGTGGCAGCGGTGTCGTAGCAAGCGCATTGTGTCCGGGACCGGTCGACACCGGATTTGATGTGGTAGCCGGTTTCAGCGCGGGTGAGCGTGCCGCAACGCTGCCCAGCTTCATGTGGAAGTCCGCCGACGAAGTCGCACGCGCCGCGATCGACGGTTTGGACGCGGGTAAGTGCCGGGTGGTCCCGGGTCGGGCTAATCAGCTCGTCGCGGCGTGTTGTCGCTTTGCGCCACACGAGCACCTGATGCCGCTACTGGCGCGGCGCGCCCGCAAGAAACTGAATTGACGGCATGGCAAAAACGCACGAGATACGGATTATTGGACACTGTCGGGTTCCGGTTCAGCGGACAGATAGGCTAACCCGGTGCTCGAGGTGATCGAAAAGGGCAGCGTCAGTGAGGCGCACCCTGTGCCGCTGCTCTTCGTGCACGGGGCGTGGCACGCGGCGTGGTGTTGGGACGAGAATTTCCTCAGCTACTTTGCCGACAAAGGTTACCGCGCAGTGGCGTTGAGCTTCCGCGGTCATGGTGAGAGCCCGAGTGATAAGCCGTTGCGGGTCTGTTCGGTCGCCGACTATATCGACGACGTTCGCTCGGTTGCCGAGCGTCTGCCCAGCCCGCCGGTGATCATCGGTCACTCGATGGGCGGTCTGATCGTTCAGAAGTATCTGGAGCGCTACGACGCCCCGGCCGGTGTTTTGATGACGTCCATCCCGCCACAGGGAAACCTCGGCAACGCCCTGCGCTGGATCCGGCAAAGTCCCTCGGATTTCGCCAAGATGACGATCACCGGTAAAGCGTTGCCGTACATCACCCCTCCGCAATTGGCCCGCGAGCGATTCTTCTCGCCGCACACACCGGAGGCCGACGTTCGTAAGTACGCCGCGCGACTGCAAGAGGACAGTTCGCGGATCGGCATCGACTGTCTGCTGTTGCGGCTACCCCGACCCAAACGTGTGACTGCGCCGATACTGGTGCTCGGGGCCGACCAGGACGGCGCACACACCCGCAAGGAAATTCTCGCCACTGCCCGGGCCTACGGCACCGAGGCGGAGTTCTTTCCCGACATGGGACACAACATGATGCTCGAGCCCGGATGGGCCGCCGTCGCCGAACGAATCGACAGCTGGCTCAGCACCCGCGCGCTTTGAGCCTCGCCGGTCACGCGCCTTTGGCGGGTATCAACTCCAGCGGAAGGTGCTCCAGCCCGCGCATCGTCGGGTTGTCGAGGTAGCGATAGTCCCCGGCGAGACGGATCTCCTCGACCCTGGGCAGCAGTTGGGAAAACACCCGAGCGCCTTCCAGCCGGGTCAGCGGCACGCCCAGGCAGTAGTGGACACCGCCGCCGAAAGCGAGGTGGTCGGTCGGATTCCGGTCGAGGTCGAAGGTGTCCGGATCTTCGTAGTGGCGCGGGTCGCGGTTGGCGGCGGCGAACAACAGCAGCACCCGCGCGCCGGCCGGAATCGTCTCGCCGCCGACGGGGTAGTCGCGGGTTGCGGTGCGATAGAAGCCCTGCACCGGAGAGCCCATCCGCAGCTGCTCCTCGACCGCGGCCGGAATCAGCTCGGGGTGGGCGCGCAGCCGGGCATACAGCTCGGGCTGCTGAGCCAGCGTCAACAACAACCCCGACAACATATTCGTTGTCGTCTCGCTACCGGCGCCGATCAACATCGCGGCGCTCCAAAAGATCTCGTCGTCGGTGAGCATGTCGTCGGCGTCGGCGGGAGTCATCATCGAGATCAGGTCGTCACCGGGATTGAGGCGTCGCCGCGCGATCAGCGGGTCGAGGCTGCGGCGCATGGCCGCGGTCGCGCTTCCTGAGCGCGCGGAGAGCCTGATGCCGTGCGCGGTCAACGGCGCGAAGGCGCCCGCCACCATATCGTCCGACCACGCCACGAACTGCGGCTGATCCTGCTGCGGGATGCCCAGCATCCTGGCGATCAGCCGGGTCGGCAGCGGTTTGGCGAGTTCGGTGACCGCCTCGGTGTGGCCTTGGGCGATCACGGTGGCGACGAGTTCGTCGGCGACTTCGTTGATGTTCGTCTGCCAGGCCGTCATTGCGCGAGCGGTGAAAGCGCGGGAGACGAATTTGCGCAGCCGAGTGTGCTCAGGCGGGTCGGCCGCGTTCATCGACGGCAGGTAGACGCGGAATCGGCTTTGGCTCTGGGCCGACGACAATTCCTCATTGTCGCGCAAAGCTTTTCGCACATCGTCGTAGCCGGCGATGATCCAGATGGCGCGCTTGCGGTTGTACCAGACGTTGGGCACCTCAGTACCCGTCAGCAAGGACTGATAGCCCGGGTACGGATCGTGCATGACCTGCGCCGAGAACGGGTCGAAGTCGGTGGAGGGCGCGGTTTTCCGGCCGGTCAAGGAGTAGCCGTACGAGGTGGCTTTGTCCCGCGCCACCCCGAGCGCGCCGTCGACGCCGACCTTCATCAGGCTGGCACGGAATCGCAGCCTGCGAGCCAACGTCATCTGGCCGAACCCTCTCGTGAAGACCTGCTGGCTGATCGCCCGTTGCCGCGGAAAGCGTAGCCCACGCCGCTTACGGGTTCAGATGCCTGCAGAGGCGACCGCGGCGGGCGTCCACGCACCCGCGCGCGACCGATGCGAATGTCAGTCCTTCGTGAGATGGTATGCGCGGTAGTCGATTTCGCCACGTTCCAGGTCGTTGTAGAACCAGGAACCGTCGACCACGGCGAATTCACGGCCGAATTTACGCAAGAAGGCCGGCAGGCGATTGTTGATGAGCTCGTTGGAGCGCGGCGAATTCTTCTTCAAGCCGCGCAGGACCTCTTCGTTGATGACCCGCGAGGAGACCTGCCGCATACCCGAGTTCGCCAGATCCGATTCCCATGCCGGGAAGCCGTCGCGGTTACGGAAGTCAACGTAGAGGAAGTGCCCGCCCGGGCGAAGCACCCGCTTGACCTCGCTGAGGAAGCGGTCGAAGTGCGGGTAGATGTGCGACGCCTCGACGTTGATCACCGCGTCGAACGACTCGTCCGGGAACGGCAGGTTCTCGGCGTCACCGTGCACGAAGTCCAGGCCCGGCACCTTGTGCCGCTCCTTGCAGAATTCGACGCCGGCTGCGTTGAAGTCGAGCCCGGTGTAGGAGGCCGGCTTGAGCGTGCGCGTCAGATATGACGCACCGCCACCGTGACCGGAACTGCACTCCAGCACCTTCTTGCCGGTGATGTCGCCCTGAGTCGCGGTCTGGTGGTACAGCTGAATGCTGTAGCGGTTGGGCTCATCGGCCGCGTCAAGCGGAAGACCGAGTGGTGGATCTTCCTCGTAGCCCCAGTTCAGGAACTGGACGTCGTCGCCCTGACCAAGGCGTTTGGTCATCAACGGGTACCAGTACCGGAAGAGCTTCTTGTACGTCGCCGTCGACCCGATGCGGTAGACGAGACTTGCGCCGACGTTGTCCAATGAAGGGCTACGAACCATGCAGGAAGTATCGCACAGGGCCACGTGTGCTTGTTGTGGCATGCCTTTCTCACGCGATCCGAACCGGTGTCACTGTTCGTCAATTCGCGAATTAAACGGCATGCCAACAAAAGGTGATCGCGTGATCACCTGATGTGTTGTGCAGCAGGGGATTTAGGCTGCGTTTGCCGGGCTCGGCAGGTTCGCGCGCTGCGGCTCACTGCGATACCGCGACGCGGGACCGTTGATTCTGCAAATACGCCACATCATCAGCGCGAAGGGATTCATCAACCCCAGTTCGTCGCACAGCATTCGGATATCGCCGAACATGTTGCGCAGCGTCCGGCGCGAGTCCGGTGCACCGGAATACAGCTCCCTGCGAACCGACCGCGGGATGTCGAACTGCCGGAAGAACCGGCGCGGCGGCACGACCATCGCCTGACCCAACATCCGCATCACCATCGGCACGTACAGCGACAACCAGAATCGGGTGAACCACGCCAGACGCGGAACACGCCGGTGCAGGTATTCGTGCGCGAACGAGATGTGGCGGGCCTCTTCGGCGACGTGAATCGCGATCAGGTCCTGCATGATCGGATGTACCGACCGCGGCTCGGGCTCCCGCAACAGATTTGTCTGCAAGTAGTCGAAGGGCACTTCACCGGCCAACACCCCGAAGAAAAAGGCATTCGGGAACGGGCCCGCGTAGAACGGGACGAGCGGCGACAGCACACGCAGCCAACGCGGCATGCCCGGAACGTCAACGCCGATGCGGTTGACGATCTCTTGGAACATCAGGCTGTGGCTGCATTCCTCGATGGATTCGTGCACACAGTACCGGTATTCAGGTGAACCGTTCGGCACCCAGAACGCGTAGTGCAGCAGGCCGCGGACCAGAATGCCCTCGAACTGCGTACCGACCTTGGCCATATTGGCCTGACGCCACATACCGATCGCAACCCGCTTGTCCAGAGGTTGGGACTGATACCACGGGTGGCTTCCCAGCGGATCTGACGTCGACAGCACCCAGCGCGGGTCGTTCTTGGTGACTGTGAACACCGGCGCTTCCCAGTCGACGTCGGTATACGGATTGAAGTGCCGCACGGACGCTTCGGCGAGGCTCGTCAGGGTGGCGGCGTAGTCGGTGTCAGTGCTGACATCCATATTGCGTTTCAACCGCTTAATCGTGCGGCTCAGAGCGAACAGGAGCAGCAGGCTCACCAAAAGAACGGCGCCCAGCACGAAGAAGACATTGCCCAGTGCGACCGGCAAACCGAGGCCTCCCTCCGGCTCAGCTCAGCATGCAACGCTTCTGCACATGCGCTCCACGGGCACAGTTCGGTCTGGAGCCTACCGGCTAAGAGTGTAAGACCTGGAACGGAACGGCCTCATTCTCATGACTATCTCTATGCCCCGGGTTGGCTCGAGATCAACGTTGATTGCGCCCCTCGAACAGCCAATTCCCCATTAGACAGTACACACGCGCTGACCGCTGGTTGGCCGTTCCGGTCCATAGGCTACGGGATCAGGCCCGTGATGTTGAGCAGGGTGCCCTCAACGGCGTCGGCGATTGGACCCAAACCCAAGAAGAGCGCGAACGGGACCAGCGCGACGTCAGCCGCGATCGGATCACCGATAGCGCCGATCAGATTGCCGGCCTCGAGCTGGTCCAGGAAGACGCTGACGTCGAACGAGGGCAGCGAGGTCGTCAACGCGTTGACGGTGTCGGCAATCGGTAGCAGGGCCGCGTAATCAGCCGACAGGGTGGCGCTCAGGTCATTGATGATGTCGGCCGGCGGCGAGAGCAGGGTCGCATCGGACAGCGGGAAACCACCGCCCAGCAGCGCCTGGGTGAGCTCCTGCGACGTCGGTTGCAGGGTGTCGATAAGCCCGGAGGTGTACGCGGCATCCACCAGTGGCGCCAACGTCGGATTGTCCAGCAGTGACGGGATTTGGTAGTTGTCCGGATTCTCCAGGTCGGCGATCGCAGCCTGGATGCCTTGCGGTACGCCGTTGACCAGCGCGGTGGCAACGTCCTGCCAGTTGATGTCGGTCGGGAACAGGTCGAACGGGGTCGGCACGTTCGCCGGGCCCTGGCTCCAACCATCGGTGATGCTGCCGTACCCGAGATCGACCAGCACCTTCATGTCGGGTTGCAGCAGATCTGCCAGCGGGTTTCCCACGATTGGAATCAGCCGTAGCGGATCCAGTAGCGGAAGGTCGTCGACCGGAATCATGTAGTAGTTGGTGAGGGTGTCGCCCACCGTGTCCAGGGGCACAGCATTCTGAATCTGATCGGCGTCCAGGCCCAGGTAGGTGAGGTGCTCGTAGATCATCCCCGCAAATGCGTTGAGGTCGGCGATCGGATTGATCGGGTACTGCGGGAAGTCGGCGAAGCCGTCGTATTCGAGCGTGTAAATGTCGGTTGGGTAGAGATCGGCCGGAGTCGGGTCGCCGAATGTGATGCCGAAGCTCGGGACTGAAAAGTCGCTGCCGGGAAGGTCGAAGCGCTCCAGCAAGCCGCCGTCCGGAGCGGCGGTATCGCCGATCAGTACGAAATGCACGTCATCGCTGGGGACGCCTTGGCTCTCCAGTTGCTGCATCGTCATCGATGAGAACGCGGAGCTCTGCGAGTAGCCGAACACCACGACGGGGTTGTCGGCGTCGACCTTTCCGGTGGCGATCTGACCCAGAATCGCGGCGTCCAGGATCTTCGATCCCTGGGCTTCGGAAGCGTCGGCGGTCAGGCTGTTGACGCCGGTGGTGGGGTAGAAGCCCTCCGGCGTGTCGAGCGCCTGCGGCGAACCGGTGAAGCCGCGCGGCGCCAGGTACAAGGTGTCAGCCGCGTCCACGTATCTTTCCGGCGGCAGAGGGATGCCGCTGCCGCCGATGACCAGCGCCGCCCCGTCGCCGAGTAGCGAATCCGCGGAGTCGATGAGCCGTATGTCACGGGTTTGGCCGGCCGGAGTTGGTGAGGTCACGGTGGGGACTGCCATGAGGCCGGCTGCTGCAATGGCGCACACGACGCTGGTGTGGCAACGACGGCGGGGGCAACGCATGTGAGTCCTTCGAGATGTCCGAGCTGATTTCGGGAACGTACTCGAAACATCCCAATACTGTTGGACATTGATCCAATTGGGCGTCGTCCGGCGCACGAAGGCCAGCGTGCGCCACCTAAATCACTATCGGCGTCGTTTCACCGTTGGTGCAGCAGAAGGTACCGTATTAGTTCTTATGGGCGAGCAGCAATTCGATGTGATCATCGTGGGGGCGGGTTTCGGCGGAATCGGCGCCGCGATCCAGCTGAGCAGCCTGGGTTACGAGAACATCGTGATTCTCGACCGTGAAGACGATCTGGGTGGGACGTGGCACGTCAATCACTACCCCGGTCTGTCGGTCGACCAGCCGTCACCCACGTTCTCCTACCGGTTCGAGCCGAACCCCTACTGGTCCCGGATGTATGCCCCGGGCTCTGAACTCAAGCACTACGCCGTGCACGTGGCCGAGAAATACAACGTGCGCCGTTTCATGCGGTTCAACACCACTGTCGAGGGTGCCCGGTGGGACGAAGACGCCCAGGTCTGGCGGGTTGCGCTGGCCGGCGGCGAGACGCTGAGCACGCAGTTCCTGATCGCCGCGACTGGCTTCCTGTGCCAGCCGAAGATGCCGGACATCGCGGGTATCGAGACGTTCGGTGGCCGCGTCATCCACACCGCCGCCTGGGACGACGACTTCTCGCTTAGCGGCCGCCGTGCCGCGGTGATCGGAACCGGTTCGACCGGTGTGCAAGTCGTTCCTGAGTTGGCGAAGGAAGTCGCCGAGCTGACGGTGTATCAGCGCACCCCGATCTGGGTGCTGCCGAAGTTCGACGTCAAGTTCTTCCCTGCGGTGCAACGACTCTTCGCCCAGTTCCCGGCCACCCAGCGTTTGCTGCGCTGGTACACCGACGCGATTCTGGAATGGTCCATGGTCATCACGATGTGGAAGTACCGGTACTTCAAGGTCTTCAACAAAGGCATCTCGCAGTTCTCGAGGTTGTACCGGCTGCTGCTGGTGCGCAACCGGGAGCTGTCACGAAAACTGGATCCCGACTTCGACTTCGGGTGCAAGCGGCCCACCATCTCTAACGACTTCTACCGGGCATTCACCAAATCCCATGTGCACTTGGAGACCAACGGGATCGATCGGATCGAGCCCGACGGCATCGTCGCCAACGACGGCACCAAGCGCTTGATCGATACTCTGGTTCTGGCAACCGGATTCGACGTCTGGGAGGCCAATCTGCCCGCGATCGAGGTGATCGGACGGGACGGCAAGAATCTCGGAAAGTGGTGGCGGGAAACCCAATTCCAGGCCTACGAAGGTATTTCGATGCCCGGCTTCCCGAACTTCCTGTCGATGGCGAGCCCGTACGCTTGGGTGGGTCTGTCGTGGTTCAACACCGTGGAATACCAGATGCGGCACATGGAACGGCTGTTCGGTGAAATTCACCAGCGCGGCGCCCGCACCTTCGAGGTCACCGAAGAGGCCAACGCCCGCTTCCTCGAACGGATGACCACGCTGATGAAAGACTCCGCGTTCGAGCTCGGCAACTGTGTCACGTCACGGTCGTATTGGTTCAGGGACTACACCGGCAAGGGCGAGGCTCCGCTGTTCCGGCCGACGTCGGTGCGCAGCGCCGTGAAGGAGCAGGACCGATTCCCGATGTCGGACTACGCGATAGCCTGACGCCGGTCAGTCTTTGGTGAACCGGTAGATCCGGTACTCGGCGCCGCCACTCTGAATCACGTTGTAAATTCCAGTCCCTGGTACGCCGGCGAAATGGCGACTGAACGGCCGGAGGAATTTCGGCAGCCGGTGGCTGATCAGGTCCAGCTTGTGCTGTGCGCTGCTGTCCAGTGAGCGGACCACGCCGTCGTTGATGACGCGCTTGGAGACCTGATGCAAGGGCATCTCGTCGAGAGCGCCCTCCCAGACTGGGAATTCGGGGCGGCCGCGGAAGTCGGCGTAGAGGAAATCACCGCCCGGCTTCAGGACACGAGCCACCTCGGACAGGAACTTCGAGAGTGTCGGGTAAGCGTGCGAGGCTTCGACATTGATCACCGCGTCGAAGGAATCGTCCGGGAACGGCAGGTCTTCGGCGTTGCCGTGCACGAAATTCAGGCCGGGCAGCTGATGGTGCGCGCTGCAGTAGGCGACGCCGTCCGGGTTGTAGTCAAGTCCGGTGTATTCGGCCGGCTTCAGCGTGCGCATGATGTATGACGCTCCGCCCCCATGGCCGCAACTGGCCTCCAGCACCTTTTTGCCGGTGAGGTCGACCTGGGTGGCGACCTGGTTGTACAGGTTGATCGAGTACCGGTTGGGCGCGTCGTTCTCGTCCAGCGGAAGGTTCAGCGGCGGGTCGCCCTCATAGCCGTAGTTGAGGAAGGTGACGTCTTGCGTATTCAGCCGACGGGTCAGGAACGGGTACCAGATCTTGTTGATGAACGCCTTGTAGGCCCGGTAGCCGATGTCGTTGATGCGTTCCGTAGTCGTGGGCATGCCAGGGAGTATGCCAGGCGAGGGTTCGAGTCAGCTGCTGTGGTTGGCGACCGATACCGAGTCGCGATCACTCGACGCGGCGTCGGTACGCCGGTAGACCACCGCGCGCGCACCGCCGGCCGGCGCGATGGCCACCCCGCGAAAATTGCGGCCCTCGTCGGGCGCATCGGTTGGCGCGAAGCGGAATTCACGCAACAGTGTGCGCAGCGTGATGTCCATCTCCATGTTGGCGAATGATGCGCCCACACAACGATTTACGCCGCCGCCGAACGGCACCCACCGGAATGACGGCGGGGTGGTGCCGATAAACCGATCCGGGTTGAACGCTTCCGGGTCGGTGTAGTTGACGTCTGACTCGTGGGCGAGTTGAAAATCAATCATCACGCCGGTGTCTTTGGGGAGAACCCACTCGCCCAACCGGACTTTGGTCTTCGTGGTGCGCAACGAGGCCGCGATGGTCGACCGGACGCGTTGCACTTCGTAGATCGTCGCCTGCCGCAGTTCATCACCACCGGCGTCGACTTCCTCGGCGAGCCGCGTCATCAACTCCGGATGGCGGCGCAACCGCTCGACGGCCCACGCCAATTGCGACGCAGTCGTTTCATGGCCGGCGGCGATCAGTGTCAGTAGCTCGTCGGCGATGTGTTGATCGGAGATGGGCTGACCGTCTTCGTAACGGGCCTGCAAAAGCAGCGCCAGCATGTCGGTGCGCTCGGCCAACGAAGATTCGGCGCGGGCCTCCGCGATGAGTTCGTCGATCACCGCGTCGAAACGTCGCCGATAGCCGGCCAGCTTGCTGCCCGGACTCCAGCGACCGTATTCGCGCCGCACGACTGGCGGCATGCGCTGCATCAGCGAGCCCAGGGTGATCAACGGCGGTATCACGATGCGAAGTTCGTCCAGCGCGTCGGCGCGCTCGCCGAAAGTGGCCCGCATGATCGCGTTGAGCGTCAGTCGGGTCATCGTCGAAAGCGTTTCGAACTCCTGACCCTCCGGCCAGTTCGCGGTTTCGCGCAGCACTTCGTCTTCGACGATGCTCTCGTAGTTCTTTACCCGCTTGCCGTGGAAATTGGGCAGCACCAGCTTGCGGCGCTCGAGGTGTTCCTTGCCGAGCAGGCTGAATGTCGATCCCGGCCCGAAAGCCTGGCCGAGGACCTTGGTCGGACGTTCGATCAAATCGAAGCTGGTGCTGTACACGTCTTTGACGATGTCGCGGTCGTGGATCAGCACCGTCTTACCGAAAATCGGCAGGTTGATGGTGAACGGACCCCCGTAATGACGGCTCAGTCGGGGTGCGACCGAAAACTGCAGCGAGGTCAGGAACAGCACGCTCTGGACGAGCTTGGGCAACCGCAGCGCAGGGGGCAGCCGAACCGGGTCGGTCGTCGCCGTTGCCATGTTGCCCCCCTTTCTCGTTCTCTACCAGCAGTTTTCAGCGTACCGATGCGCTTCTAATCCTTAGTGAACAAGTACACGCGGTAGGTGTACTCGCCGCCGCGCAGTGCGCCATTGAATGCCCAGTCGGTCATGTCGCTGGCGTAGCGGGCGAAGGTACGGCTGATCGCCGCGCCGTGCTGGTTGATCCGCTCGTGTTTGCGCGGGGCGTTCTTCTCGTTGCCGCGCAGCACGTTCTGATCGATCACCGTCATGGACAGCTGCCGCAGCGACGAGTTGGCCAGCTCTGCTTCCCACTCTGCGACCTC